>Ga0335085_10001287_pt1 | contig 55449 bp, 51 predicted proteins | sample Lox_Sample_45_FD_206712 | JGI IMG/M metagenome (GOLD analysis project Ga0335085, IMG submission 206712) | Soil microbial communities from Loxahatchee National Wildlife Refuge, Florida, United States - Lox_Sample_4.5 | ecosystem: Environmental > Terrestrial > Soil > Wetlands | place: USA... | reverse complement strand
GATAAGGACCGTGCTGGCTTGATACGCGCCGGGCATGAGCGGGTTTTGAGGGCGCGGTTCGCGGATGCACGGTTTTTTTGGGAGTCGGATCAGAAATGTCGGCTCGCCGACTACACGCCGAAGCTTGCGGCGGTGACCTACCAGGCGAAGCTTGGTAGTTACGGCGACAAAGTTGAGAGAATGCGCAGCCTCGCCCGCTGGCTTTCCGAGCAATGGTTCGCGAGCGGAATTCCTCGTGCGAGCGTTGCTGCAGCGGACCGCGCCGCAGAGCTTTCGAAGTGCGATCTCGTTACGGAAATGGTTCGAGAGTTCACGGAGCTGCAGGGTATCGTCGGCGGCCTGTATGCGAAAGCTCAAGGAGAACCTGAAGAAGTTGCCGACGCCGTCTACGACCATTACAAGCCGGCCGGGCTCGAGGACTCGATTCCCAGGAATATCGCAGGACAAGCGGTGGCGCTCGCAGACAAATTCGATTCTTTGGTCGGCTGCTTTTCCGCAGGCCTTGTTCCATCAGGTTCAAGTGATCCTTTCGCTTTGCGAAGGGCGGCTATCGGCGTTGTGAAAATCATAATTGAGGCCAAGTTGCCGGTGTCCCTTTCTGTTACCACTGCACGTTCGGCCCGAACGTTTTCGGAAACCCATTCAAGAGTAACGGCAGGCCCTGGCGCCGAAGCGCAAGTGCTCGAGTTCATTGTCGATCGCGCGCGCTTCGTTTTGCGAGAGCGCAGCGGCTTCGCCTACGATGAAATCAACGCCGCCCTCGCTGCCGGAGCGGACGACCTGGTCGACGCAATGCGACGAATCGAGGCCATCCGGGCCATCCGAAAGACGCGGAACTTTGAGCCGCTGGCTGTTTCATTCAAGCGGATCCGCAAGATCCTCGAAAAAGCGGGCGCGGAAACGAATTGGAGGCTTTCCGCCGTGCGGCCAGAGTTGTTTGTGGAGGAAGCCGAGCGCGAGCTTCACTCCCGCGCGGCCGCGGCGGCGACTGAGGTGGGCCAGCAGAAGAAGGCAGGGCGCTATCGTGAGGCGCTGCAGGGGATCGCGGCGCTGCGCCCCTCCGTGGACCGTTTTTTTGATGACGTCATGGTGATGGCCGACGATGAGCAAATCCGGAGGAACCGGCTCACGCTCCTGTCGGAGTTGCTTTCGGAATTCTCAACGATTGCGGATTTTTCGGAGATCGTCACCGTCGAGCAAGGGAAATGAATCTTGGCTGGCGTCGGCGGGCCGACCGAAATCACCCGGTTCTAGCTCGAAGCAAAGGAGAGGACATTCGTGAAATACGCATATTTCTGGGGAGCGGGGAAGGCGGAGGGCGACGGCTCGATGAAGGATTTACTCGGCGGGAAAGGAGCAGGGCTTGCCGAGATGACGCGAATCGGTCTACCGGTGCCGGCGGGTTTTACCATCACGACGGAGTGCTGTGATTATTATTTAAAGCATGACCACAAGTACCCGAAGTCGCTGCGGACCGAAGTGAAGAAGAATCTGACGCGCCTTGAGGCGGTTACCAGGAAAAAACTGGGCGACGCGAGGGATCCCCTGCTGGTGAGCGTTCGTTCTGGCTCGGCTCGATCGATGCCGGGTATGATGGAAACGATTCTAAATTTGGGACTCAACAGCAAGTCGGTCGAGGGACTCGCTCGGAACACAAAAAACGACCGCTTCGCTTGGGACGCCTATCGCCGCTTCGTCCAGATGTATTCCACGGTCGTGATCGGTCTTTCTAAAGAAGAACTTGAAGAAAAGTTGAGGGGAATGAAGGCTCGGCGTGGGATAAAAGACGACACTCAGGTTCCTGCGGATGGTTGGCGCGAGCTAGTCTCCGAATACAAGGAACACTTTAGGAAAAGAACGGGCAGGAGCTTCCCTGAGGATCCTGAGGAGCAATTGTGGGGCGCAATCGGGGCTGTGTTTGGCTCCTGGATGGCTGAAAAGGCCGTGACCTACCGCCGAGTGGAGCGCATCACGGGTCTGCTCGGAACGGCGGTCAACATCGTGCAAATGGTCTTCGGCAACATAGGCGACAATTCCGGCACCGGCGTTTGCTTTACGCGCGACCCGTCGACGGGCGAAAAGACGTTCTATGGGGATTTTCTTGTGAACGCGCAGGGCGAAGACGTCGTGGCCGGTATTCGGACGCCGATGCACCTTTCCGAAATGGCGGCCCGAATGCCGAGCGTATACAAGCAGCTCGAAAAAGTCCGGAAATTGCTCGAGAGGCACTACCGGGACATGCAGGACATGGAGTTTACCGTCGAAGAGGGAACGTTGTACATGTTGCAGACGCGGGTGGGCAAGCGCACACCCGCTGCGACATTTGAGATCGCGGTAGACATGGCCAAGGAAGGCCTGATCACAAAGGAAGAGGCCATCGAGCGGATCAAGCCGGAAGACATCGAGCGGCTTTTCTATCCCATTGTCGACGCGTCGACACCGAAAGCAGATCTATCAAAGCGCAAGGTCGTCGAGGGAATCAACGCGGTGCCGGGAGCCGCCGTAGGAAAAGCGGTGTTCAGCGCCGAAGAAGCCGAGGCCATGGCACACAAGGGCGAAAAGGTGATTCTTGTGCGTCGTGAGACAAGCCCAGAAGACGTGGGGGGGATGTTCGTCGCGCAGGGAATTTTGACGGCTACGGGCGGCAAGACAAGTCACGCGGCGGTCGTCGCGCGGGGCTGGGGCAAATGCTGCATTGTTGGTTGTGAGCGCCTTGACATTGACTACGGATCTAAGCTGGCCCACGCCAATGGGAAAACGATCCGCCAGGGAGATTGGATCACGCTCGATGGAAATGATGGCGTCGTCTACCAAGGTCAAGTAAAGCTTTCGACTCCTGAATTGCCGAAGTCCTTCTCAGTGCTCATGGGCTGGGCCGACCACACTCGAAAAATCGGCGTGCGGACCAATGCCGACACGCCTCACGACGCGCAAAAGGCGCGAGAGATGGGCGCTGAGGGGATCGGGCTCGTGCGGACCGAGCATATGTTCTTCAAAGACTTCGAACAGCCGGAGAAGAGCATCGAGCGTCAGCTCGCGATTCAGGAGATGATCATTGCAGACACTGCGGAGGCCCGAAGAAAAGCGCTCGACAAGCTTTTACCGTATCAGCGCAGAGACTTCGTTGGCATTTTTAAAGCCATGGACGGACTTCCAGTGACGATTCGGCTCATCGACCCGCCACTTCATGAGTTCGTTCCCCATGAACCGGAAAAACAACGTGAACTCGCCGAGAAGATTGGAGTCGACGTCGAGGTGGTTGCCCGCCGCGTGGAGCAACTGCACGAGGCGAACCCCATGCTCGGCCACCGTGGCTGCCGCCTAGCGATTACATATCCAGAGATTCTCGAAATGCAGGTGCGAGCGATCATGGAGGCAGGGGTCGAGTGCAAGAGGAACGGAATTAAGGTGATGCCTGAGATTATGATTCCGTTAGTCATGGATCGAAAGGAGCTTCGGATTCTTTCGGACAGCACCCATCGGGTCGCACAAGACGTTATTAGGGAATCGAAAGTAAAACTAGAATATATGGTCGGGACGATGATTGAAATTCCGCGAGCGGCGCTGCTGGCCGACGAGATTGCCGAGGTCGCGGAATTCTTTTCTTTCGGGACCAACGACTTGACGCAAATGGGGATGGGTCTCTCACGGGATGACGCGGGCCGGTTTCTTCCGGAATACGTGGATGAGAAAAAGGCTGGAATCTTTCCGGACGATCCCTTTCAGACCTTGGATACGGCCGGAGTGGGCTTGCTCATTCGCTGGGGAATCGAGAAAGGGCGATCGGTGAGGCCGAAATTGAAAATCGGAATTTGCGGAGAGCACGGCGGCGACGCGGCCAGCGTCAAATTCTGCCATCAAGTCGGGATGGACTACGTCAGTGCCTCGCCATTCCGCGTGCCGATCGCGCGGCTTGCCGCAGCGCAGGCCGTGATTGAAGAGCGCTTGGCTAAGGTGCGGGGAAAGAAGAAAGGCAAGAAATAGCCGCGATCGTCCAATAGCGCTCCGACAAGTCGAAATTCAGGAAGAACCAGAGAGAAGGCTGGCGCAATCTTGAAAGGATTCCGGCGCGCCTGTCGGAGTCCTGCAATTTGACTTTAGATTTTGCGGCCGGTGCTACGTCGGCATCTTCAGGATGAAGTACAATCCGAGGAAACCAAAGACGGTGTCAGGCGCCCACGCTGCAAGAAGCGGAGGCAACTGGCCGACGTCTCCCATTGCTTCGGTGAGCGCCGAAGCGGCCCAATAGACGATCGCGATTCCCACGCCCAGGGCAAGGCCCCCGACCGCGCCGCGCGTCCCCACGAGAATCGAAAAAGGAATGGCGAGCAGGATAATGATCGGCGCGATCAATGGAAACGAGAGCTTCTTCTGCAATTGCACCGAGAGCCGCCCGACGTCGAATCCGGCCTGGCGCAGGTCGTTGATGTAGCGCTCCAGCTCCCACCAGGTCATTTGGTAGGATTGGCGAACTTCGCGTTTGAAATAAGATGGCTGCTCGTTGAGTTCTTTCAGGGCATTGGCGAGGAACGGAGTGTAGCGGGTCAACTGCCCGTGGTCGAAGTCGCGGATCCACCCGGATTCGAGAATCCACACCCCCTGTTCGCTTTCCCAGTGCGCGCGAGCGGCGTAAATGCGGCGCTTGATCTCAAAGGTAGCCGGATCGAGTTCAAAGACGTTCAATCCGCCGAACAATTCGTGGTCGGAGTCGAACAGCTCGTAGTTGTAAATCTTTCCATTTTCGCCGAAGATCCATTGCCTGCTAGGCTGGTAGTACGTCTGCGCCGGGCGGCCTTTGATCTGGTTGCGGAGCGCATCCTGGCGCTGGTTGGCGTAGGGCAGGTAGGTGTCGTCCAGCACCAGCAGGCTCGCCGCCAGGAAAGCGCCGGCCAGCAGCAGGGGAATGGCGATGCGGTAGAGGCTTAGGCCGCTCGCTTTGAACGCGACGAGCTCATTATTTTTCGTCATCACGCCCAGGGTAACCAGCACCGCGACGAGCGCGGCGAGCGGCGCGAGTTGGTAGAAAAGATAGCAGGCAAGATACAGAAAATATTGGACGACTTCGACGAGTCCGGTGCGATTCTGCGCAATGTCGTCGAGCAGCTCAAAAAACGTGAAGACTTCGAAGAGCAAAATGAATCCCACGGCCAACAAAAGAAAATAGTAGATAAAGCTGCGCAATAGATACACGTCCAGGATCTGTGGAATTCCGCTCCCGCCCTTTCTCCGGAAAATGCTTGCGCGAGCGGGCGCACGGCCATTCTGAGGCGCGGGAAGATTTTGTTTTTCCCTCGAGAACTGCTTCCAGACGGGCCAGCCGGCAATCCATTCTAGAGGGGCCGCAGTGCGGCTGCTGCCGGGCATGCGATCGAGCCGCGGCAGGAGATAGAGTCCCAGCCCCGCCGTGATGACGTTCGCGGACCAAATCCCCGCCCAAATGGGAATTGTGCCCTGGCGCGCGAGCCCTGCGCCAATCGTGTACATCAGGTAGTAGCAGATGATCATCAGCAGCGTGATCAAAAATCCCGCGGCGCGGCCACCTCGTCGCGGGCGAGCGCCAACCGGCATCGCAAGCAATGCAAACGAAATGCAGGCAAAAGGAAAAGAAAGCCGGCGTTGAAGTTCCACACTTGCGTCGCGCTGGGTTTTTCGTTCTCGCCACAAAACGCCCGTGTCCCGGCCTGGAACACCGGGTTCGGAGATGCCATGATCACTTTCCTCCGACGTGATTTCAACGGGCAAGTCGCGCTGTCCAAATGCCGATAGGGAATAGTGATTGGGATCGCTGGCTGTGAATTCGTGAACGCTTCCGTTGCGCAAATGCAACTCCAGCTTGCCCTCGGTGCGATCGGCAATTACAATCGCTTCCTCGGCCAATGTCAGGCGGGACACGTCCTTGTCGGTCCCCGCTAGGAACACCCCCTTCCAACGTGTGGCGGCGGAGTCGATGTCGTTCACGTAGAGCACCATTCGGGGAAAGCGTTCGTCGAAGACTCGCGGTGTGACCAGGTAGGAAGCCTGGCTGGTGCGCAGGCGGTCTTCAATGGTGCGAAAGGTGCGCACCGAAAGAGGCCCGAGCCAAAGCGTCATGACAAACGTGAGCAGCGTCGCGCCAACCGCCAAAATTCCGACCGGAACGAGCAAGCGGCGGCGGCCCATTCCGAGAGCGGTCATGGCGATCAATTCGCTGTCGGCTGATAAGCGCCCCAGCGCAATGAGCACGCCGACGAGAACTCCTATCGGCAGCGTGAAGCTGAGAATTCCCGGGAATGTGGTAAGGAACAAAGTGCCGATTGTCGACCACGATCCGGGGTGCCGGACGATGAGGTCCATCAGCCGGACGAGTTGCGGCACGAAAAATACGAACGTGAAAATGCCGAGTCCCAGCAGCGCGTGGGAGAATATTTGGCGGCAAATGTATCGGTCGATGAGGCGCATCGTACGGAGACGCCATTCTAGCATGTTGGGAATCGGGCGTAGGCCGTACTTGCAGGCAGCGTTCATAAACCCGGGGGAAATGGCTCGATGAATCGCGTCCACTTGATGATCTTGTGGCACATGCACCAGCCGCAATATCGCGATCCGTCGACTGGCCGCTATGTTTTGCCGTGGACTCGCCTGCACGCGCTGAAGGATTACTGGGGCATGGTACGCGTGATCGAGGAGTTTCCGCGCGTGCACGCGACGTTCAACGTTGTGCCTTCTCTTGGAGCACAACTTGAAGAATACGCGAGTGGAAAATTTGACGAGCCCTGGTTCACGGCGGCCTTTCGCCCGACGGCAAATCTAACACCTGAAGATAAATCTGAGATTTTGCAGCGCGCTTTCCAACTGAACTACGATAATCTCCTGGCGCGATGGCCGCGCTACATTGAGCTTCATCAGTGGGTGAGCGCCCAAGGCGGCGAGCGTGCCTCGCAGACACTCGGCGAACGTGATTGGCGAGATCTTCAAGTATTATCTCAACTCGCCTGGATGGATGAAGAGTATCTGGCGAGTGATCCGGTGGTATCTCGCCTTGCCCGAAAGGGCGTCGACTACAGCGAACAAGACAAGCAACAGCTTCGCGACAAGCAAATCGAGCTCTTGGGACGCGTCCTGCCCGAATATCGAAACGCGGCGTCCACAGGACAGATCGAGATCTCGGCGACGCCGTTCTACCATCCCATTCTTCCGCTTTTGTGCGATACCGATATCGCGCGCGTGTCGAATCCAGGCACGCCTCTTCCCGTACCGGCGTTTCGCCACCCAGAGGATGCCGGAGAGCAGCTCGCCCGGGCGCGCCGTTATCACGAGCGAGTCTTTGGACGCGCGCCGGACGGTTTGTGGCCCTCCGAAGGATCCGTTTCCGAGGACGCACTTTCGCTCGCGGCCCAGCTGGGATTCAAATGGTTTGCCACTGATGAAGGAGTTCTCGGACGGACCCTGGGCGTCGGATTCGGGCGCGACATCGCCGGTGTGCCGGCCAACGCGGACAAGCTCTACTCGCCTCTGCGGGTTCGCGTGAGCGGCAGGGAAATGGTTGGATTCTTCCGCGACCACTATCTATCGGATCTAGTTGGCTTCGTGTACAGCCGAATGAGCGCCGTCTCCGCTGCTGAGGACCTCTACCATCGTATTCGGGCAATCGGGGAACGCGTTCACATCGGCCGTCCCCTGACCGTTTCGCTGATCCTTGACGGCGAAAATGCTTGGGAATATTTTCCGGGAAATGGCCGCGAGTTCCTGCGCCAGTTTTATCGGCGAATCGACAACGACCCGGATATTCAGGCGTTGACGGCGAGCGAGGCCGCCGCGGCCGCCGGAGACATTCCGCGAAACAGCGGGATTTTCCCTGCGTCCTGGATCAACGCCAATTTTGACGTCTGGATCGGCGCGGGAGAAGACGTCGTGGCCTGGGAGCACCTTCGCCGCGCGCGCGACTTTTATTCTCAGCAGGCGGCTGATACGGCCAAGGGATTCCCGAAGGCGCCGACTCCCGCGCAGCTCTTGATCTCGTACGAAGCGCTGCTCGCCGCGGAAGGAAGCGACTGGTGCTGGTGGTACGGCCCGGAACACAGCTCGGCAAATGATGCGGAATTCGACGCGTTTTACAGAAAGCTTCTCACCGAAGTGTATCGGTCCCTCGGGGCGGAAGCTCCCGATACTTTGGCTGAGCCGATCAAGCGGCAGGCCGTGCCTGCCCTCGTCCTACCGCCTACCATATATCTCGACGTCAAAGTGGACGGGCGCGAGTCGACTTATTTCGAATGGATGGGTGCCGGACTCTATTCCGCCGATCGCCGCAGCAGTGCGATGCACGGCAAGCTGATGCTGCTGCACGAAATCCGCTATGGATTCGATGAAAAACACTTTCATTTGCGAGTGGACGTGTTTTCCGAAGCGCTCCGGGAACTGCGCGACGCTGAATTTCGGATTACGATGCGAGCCGAGCAAGAACTGCGCGTCGTGGTCCGCTTCGAAGAAGGCCGCGTGACCGGCTATCTCGTCGAGTCCCGCGATCTTTGTTTGTTGGGGCCGGACGACGCCGTGAAAGTTGCGTTTGACCGCATTCTGGAAGTGTCCGTCTCCAAGGAAATGTTCCTGCTGGGCAATCGGAAATCCATCTGGCTCGGGGTAGCGCTTTGGGAGGGCGGCCTGCCGATGGACCTTCTACCCAGCGAGGGCATGCTCGAAATCCAACTCGGCGAAGAGAATTTCGCCTGGAGCGTCGAATAGGATGGAATCAAGCCAAGTGGCTGAAAATCAGCAGTCGCGGTGGATCTCAGCCACCGTGCGGGTATTCCACCAGAAAGCCTCGCCGTTTGATTTCTCGTAACGTGCTGATTCTTAATAGAATAGCAGATCCTGGCAGAAAGCTGACCTTTGGCATAGCCGTTGCTTATTCCAAAGCGTCTTTTGTAATAGGCGGGTGCGGGGCAAGGCGATCGGAAGCAATGCTCGGGAGAAAGAACCAGCCGCCCGACGCAGAAATGAGCGCGGCGCTAACTCCGCCGAGGTACGAGGACCGAAATCAGGTCCGGGAGGTCGGACAATGAAATATGCAAAGCACCTAGTTGTGATGGGACTCTTCGTGCTGGTGGCAGGAATCGGAACGGCTCATGCTCAAGTCTCCGTTGGAGTGGGCGTTGGTCCGGTTGGGGTTGGAGTGGGTCCAGCGTATGTCGGGCCGCCTCCAGTTTGCCCTTACGGATACTATGGATATTACCCGTACGCTTGCGCTCCTTATGGCTACTATGGATCTGACTACTTCGTCGGCGGTGTCTTCATCGGTGCTGGGCCCTGGTTCCATGGCTACTATGGGCACGGTTTCTATGGCCGAGGGCCGGCTTTCTACGGCCGGGGCTGGTACGGTCGCCCAGGCGGATTCCGAGGTCCTGCTGCCGTCCCGTTCCGCGGTGGTCCTGCATTCCATGGCGCTCCCGCGTTTCGCGGTAATGGCGGATTCCATGGAAGCGGCGGGTTCAGCGGTGGTGCAGTTCGCGGCGGTGGAGGTTTCCATGGCGGCGGAGGCTTCCACGGGGGCGGAGGTTTCCATGGTGGCCATCGATAACGGATGACGGCTTCCCGCGCTCACCTGGAAGCGGCCGGCGACAAAGGTTGCCGGCCGTTTTCTTTGGTGCCCAGATTCGCGGTGAAACGACTAGAACAACTTGATGGCCAGGGAGCGAGGCTCCATTCCCACGGGAACCATCGTGATCAGGCTCTGCGTGCGGACGCGGATCAAAGCGACGTCCGCGGAATCCTCATCGGCGACGAGGAGGAGATCACCACCGGGATCGAGCGCGCACGGACCGGGGCGACGGCCAGTGAAAATCGGAGGCATGAGATGCCGCGTGGCCATTTCAATGGGCGTGACGCTGCCTGCAACCGCGTCCGTGACATACACGAGAGAACCGTCTGAAGTCATCGTTCCATCCGTCGGCGCCGAACCGAGGAGCATCGATTCTGAGATTTCAGTTCGCCAGGTGTCGACAATTTCCAGGCCGTGCGAGTTGGGGACATTGACGTATAGCTCTCCGCCGTCAGGCTTGAGAAGGATGGCGGCGGGCGTACCTGCGAGTTGCAGGTTCGCGATGAGAACGTGCCGGCGCAAATCGACAGCGGAAACTTCGTTCGATCCGGTCGCTGACACAAACGCCATGGAATTATCGGGCAAAATCGCGACTTGCTCCGGATGGGAAGCGACACTGATCCTGGCAAGTGAGGCAAGGGTTGTGGCGTCAAAAATCTCCACGGTGGAATCCTCTCGGTTCGGGACGACGACTTGTTTGCCGTCGGGCGTCACCCGCGCGAGCCACGGACGCCGGCCCGTGCGGGCGCGTCCCACCACTTGCCCCGTTCGGCAATCAATGGCCACGAGCGTCGACGAGCCCGAAGCGGCTACGTAGGCGCGCGCTCCGTCCGGTGAGAAATCCACGGCAAAGGGTGAAAGGCCCACGGGAATACGCGCCGTCAGGCGGCCTGTGGCGGCGTCGATGACGAATGCGTAGCCGCCTTCCGTCGAGACTCCCCACACCTGGTTCAATTTCGGATGGGCGCGAAGGCCGGAAGGCGATGGACCGACCGCAATCGTCGCAATCTTGTTCACACGAATGAGGTCGATCACGGAAACCGTGCCGTCTCCCGCGTTGCCCACAAAGGCATACAAACGCAAGCCGGGCCGCAAGAACGATGGGCCGCGCTCCCGCGCGATTTCCGCGATGGCCAAGACAAGAATGAGCAGTGCGAGAAAGACGAATCGGTAGTTGAGGCGGCGCCACATTGCGAGGGGATGATTTTGCCACAGGCGCATCGAGCCGCAGAGGAGAAACCGAAGGAGAAGATTCCCGCTTCTCCGCCGTGCAAATTCCGTTGCGGGAATCTCGAAGCGATTTCAAGGCCAAGTCTTTCCGCGAGCCCCGGGGCACCTTTCTCCATCCGCCACCATATCGACGGTGACGATCTGCGAAGAGATGGCAGCCAGCACCGCGTCCATGAACGCGGGATATGATTGCCGCCAGACTGCGCATCCGATAGAATGGTCGCCTTATCGCTTACCAGAGGGTTTTTCTGAGGGAATGACTGACTCATTGATCGGCCCAGAACCCGCCTACGACGTTGACGACGAATATCGTCCTGAACCGGAACCGATTCCCGAGCCCCCCGCCTGGCAGGATGGCAGCTTCCGGATTGGTATTCACACTTCGATTGCGGGAGACATCGCCGGGGCGCTCGATGCCGCGGCGAAACTCGGCGCCAACGCGCTCCAGATTTTCTCCGCGAGCCCGCGGATGTGGCCGCGCGGTGGAATACGCATTGCGGATGCCGACGCTGCGAGGTTCCGGTCGCGCCGGGCGGAGCTGGGCCTCGGTCCGCTCGTGGTTCACGATAATTATCTGATTAATCTCGCTTCTCCCGATCCCGTCATGCGTACGAGGTCGATTCAGGCGTTTCACGATGAATTGGTTCGCGCGGTATCGTTGGGAGCAGATTTTCTGGTGGCGCATCCGGGTTCGGGCCTGGGAGGCGACAAGGCTCAGGCAATCGCCCAAATCGCTCAGGGCATCCGCCAGGCTGCGAAAGGTGTGAAGCTCGGCGGCCTGCGAATCCTGGTGGAAAACACGTCGGGGATGGGCTCGGCCGTGGGCGCGCGCTTCGAAGAGATTCGAGCCATTCTGAATCAGACGGCGGATCTTCCCGTGGGAGTTTGCCTCGACACGGCGCATGTGTTTGAGGCTGGTTTCGACATCACAGGTGAAGAGGGCCTCGCGCGGACGCTCGATCTGGTGGATCGCACCGTCGGACTCCATCGCGTTTTCCTGCTGCATGTGAACGATTCGAAGACGCCGCTCGGCTCCCGGGTCGACCGGCACGAGCACATCGGGCGCGGCAAAATCGGCTTGGCAGCATTTGGGAGAATTCTGAATCATCCGCGGCTCGGGCCCGGACCGCAGGGGGTTCCCGGACGCGCGTTCATCCTGGAGACTCCGATCGACCGGCCCGGTGACGACCGGCGAAATGTACGCGCTTTGTGGGACCTTGTGGGCGTCAACGTCCAGCAGGCGCCGAAGGCAGAAAATGGATTTTCGATGTTGCGCCGTGGCAGAAAAGCTTCCGCACCAAGAGCAAAGAGAAAAAAGAGGAAGACTCCGAAAAAGGCCAGCGCGAAAAAGGGCTAGGGCAACAGGCGATCGCAGTCGAGCGGCGCTCACTTACAAGGGCAGGGACCGTGGCAGAATACGATCCACAGGCAATTGAAAAAAAATGGCAAGAGCGTTGGGACCGGGACCGCGCATTCGAGGCGGATGCCGATCCCGCGAAGCCGAAGTACTACGTGCTCGAAATGCTGCCGTATCCCTCCGGCACGATGCACATGGGACACATGCGGAATTACACCATCGGGGACGTCATCGCGCGCTTCCGCCGAATGCGGGGATTCCACGTGATCCACCCGATGGGCTGGGACGCGTTCGGGCTGCCGGCAGAAAACGCGGCGATCCAACGCGGAATCCATCCGCGTGAATGGACAAACACAAATATCGCGTCGTTCAAGCGCGTGCTCCGGCGATTCGGATTCAGCTACGATTGGCGGCGGGAAATTTCCACGTGCGAGCCGGAATACTACCGCTGGAACCAGTGGTTCTTCCTGCGCATGCTGGAAAAGGGAATCGCCTACCGGAAAAAAAGCCGCGTGAACTGGTGCCCCAAGTGCGCGACGGTGCTGGCGAATGAGCAAGTGGTGAACGGGTGCTGTTGGCGGCATGAAGATACGCCCGTCGAGGCGAAAGAAATCGAGCAGTGGTTCCTGCGCATCACGCAGTACGCCGACGAATTGCTCGACGCGCTTCAGCAACTCGAAGGGGGCTGGCCGGAACGCGTCCTGACCATGCAACGCAACTGGATTGGGAAATCGCGCGGCGCGCGTGTGCGCTTTGCGGTCGAAGGATTCCCCGATACGTCGATCGAAGTGTTTACAACGCGCGTGGACACGATTTATGGCGCATCGGGCTTGATCCTCGCGCCCGAGCATCCTCTGCTACAGAAATTAATCGCAGGCGTTCCGGGCCAGGCCGAAATCAAAGAGAGCCTCCAGCGTCTTCGGCGGCGGCTGACGCGCGCAGCGGATATTGAGACGGCCGAGAAAGAAGGATTTTTCGTCGGCCGGTACGCGCAAAATCCGTTCAACGGCGAAAAGATTCCGATCTGGGTGGGGAACTTCGTCCTGATGGAATACGGGACAGGTGCGGTGATGTGCGTTCCCGCGCACGACGAGCGCGACTTCGAGTTCGCAACCAAATACGGACTGGCAATTCCAATCGTCGTCCAGCCGAGCGAAGGCAAACGGCTCGCATCGGAAACGCTCGATGCCGCGTTTGTCGATTATGGCGTGTCGGTGAATTCGGGACCGTACACCGGGCTTCCTTCTGAAAAAGCGATTGAAAAAATGATTGCAGACGCGGAGGAGCGCGGCTTCGGAAAAGGCGAAATTATTTTCCGGTTGAAGGACTGGGGCATTTCGCGGCAGCGTTACTGGGGCACCCCGATTCCCGTGCTGTACTGCGGAAAGTGCGGAATGGTCCCCGTCCCGGACAGAGATTTGCCTGTTCTGTTGCCGCCGATGGCGAAATTTTCCGGATTGGGCGAGTCGCCGCTCGCGAGCGTGCCGGAATTTGTGAACGTGAACTGCACGAAATGCGGCGGCGCCGCTCGGCGCGAGACGGACACGATGGACACCTTCATCGATTCCTCTTGGTATTTCTACCGCTATGCGGACGCACACAACGACAAGGCGCCCTTCGATCCGGCGCTCGTGCGCTATTGGCTCCCGGTCGACCAGTATATCGGCGGGATTGTTCACGCGATTCTGCATCTGCTGTACACGCGATTTTTCTGCAAGGTGATGCGCGATCTCGGCCTTGTGAATCACGGCGAGCCGGTGAAGCGCCTGTTCACCCAAGGATTAGTCCTCAAGGGTGGTACCGCTATGTCGAAGTCGAAAGGTAATGTCGTTGGCGCGGAGGACATGGCGGACAAATATGGTTGCGACACCGGCCGTCTGTACACGTTGTTCGCGGCGCCGCCGGAGAAGGACCTCGAATGGAGCGAGCAGGCAATTGAAGGCTGTGCTCGCTTTCTGCAGCGCGTGTACCGGCTTGTCTCCAAGCACGCGGGAAGGCTGAGCAACGCGCGAGCGGGTGGCGCGGCAAGCGGCTCGCTCGATTCGGCGACGCCCAAGGAAAGGATTCTGTTGCGCAAGGCACACCAAGTGTTGCGGCGCGTGACGAATGATTTCGAGACGCGTTGGCACTTCAACAGCGCCACGGCTCTGCTGATGGAGCTGGTCAACGAAATTCAAGCGCAGGAGCCGCTCGAAGACGGCGTGCGTCCCGAAGTCCGCAAGGAAGTCTTCGAACTGCTGATTCTCATGCTGGCTCCGATGGTGCCGCATCTCGCCGAGGAGCTGTGGGGAATTCTGGGCCCCGCCCAGCCGGTGCTTGCGCATGCGGCGTGGCCCAAATTTGTGCCCGAACTTGCTGCGGAAGACCAAGTGGAAATCGTGGTGCAGGTAAACGGCCGCGTGAAGAGCCGACTGCTGGTCGAGGCCGGGTTGGACAAGGAAGAATTGGCGGAGCGCGTTCTGGCCGATCCGAAAATTGCCCAACTTCTGGACGGGCAAAGTATAGTAAAGAGAGTGGTTGTGCCGGACAAGCTCGTCAACGTGGTGGTGAGTCAACCGGAGAACCAGGCGGTTCAGACGCGGCAGCGAAGGAATCCGGTGCCTTGAGGACCGTGAAACTATGAGCGAGCGCGGCGGCATCGTCGTGCTGGATTTCGGCGGGCAGTACACGCAGTTGATCGCCCGGCGGATCCGTGAACAGCAGGTGTTCAGCGCGATTCTGCCGTGTACGGCGCAGATCGAGCAGATTCGCAAGTATGAGCCGGTCGGAATCGTGCTTTCCGGGGGACCGAATTCCGTCTATGACACGGGTGCTCCTCCATGCGATATGAGCGTTCTTGACATGGGGCTGCCTGTCCTGGGCATTTGCTATGGACTCCAGTGGATGGCACACACGCTCGGCGGGCGCGTCGAACGCGCGGATCGCAGGGAGTACGGCCGCGCTGAATTGCTCGTGAAGAACGGGTCGCCGCTCTTTACCGGGCTGCCGAACAAGCTGAGGATTTGGAACAGCCACGGCGACCACGTGCGAGCGTTGCCCGCCGGTTTCCACGTGACAGGCGAAACGAATCACGCCGTTTCTGCTGCAGAAGATCCTGCGCGGAAACTCTACGCCGTCCAGTTTCATCCCGAGGTGCGGCATACCGACGGCGGCACGGAGATTCTGCGTAATTTTGTTTTTGAGATTTGCCACGCGCAACCGCTCTGGAGCGGCGCGGCTTTCATCGCCGAAACCGTCGAATCGATCCGGAAGCAAGTCGGCGACGGCCGCGCCATCTGCGCCTTAAGTGGCGGCGTGGACTCCGCTGTGGCTGCCGTCCTCGTTCACCGCGCGGTGGAGGACCGGCTCACAAACATCTTCGTGGATACAGGCCTTCTCCGGAAGAACGAATATCGCGAGACTTTGGAGCTATTGCGCGGCCGGATGGGGCTGCAGGTGATCGGGGTCGACGCATCCAGCCGCTTTCTCGGGCGTCTCAAAGGGGTAACGGACCCGGAGACGAAGCGTAAGCGGATCGGTGCGGAGTTTATCGCCGTCTTTGACGAACAGGCGCGCCAACTCGCCAGCGGTCCCGGCCGCGCGGCTTTCCTGGTGCAGGGAACTCTCTATCCCGATGTGATTGAATCGGTGGCGGTGAGAGGTCCCTCCCAAACGATCAAAACGCATCACAATGTGGGGGGGCTTCCCGAGGACTTGCCTTTTGCTTTGATTGAGCCCCTCCGGGAGCTGTTCAAAGACGAAGTGCGGAAGATCGGGCGCGAGATCGGGCTTCCGGAGGAGATGCTAACCAAGCACCCCTTTCCCGGGCCAGGCCTTGCCGTGCGGCTCCTGGGTGAAGTCACCGAGGAACGTCTTTCGCCGCTCCGGGAGGCGGATGCAATCGTCGTCGAGGAAATTCGCAACGCCGGTCTATACGAGAAGGTTTGGCAGGCCTTTGCCGTGCTGCTTCCGGTTCGAAGCGTCGGAGTCATGGGAGATGAAAGAAGCTACGGGCTGACCGTCGCCGTACGTGTAGTGGAATCGGAAGATGCGATGACGGCCGATTGGTCGCGGCTTTCGGCGGAAATACTGGAGCGCATTTCGACCAGAATCGTCAACGAAGTAAATGGCATCAATCGGGTGGTTTACGATATCAGTTCGAAGCCGCCAAGCACGATTGAATGGGAATAGGAAAGGCTGGAAGTGGCAGGGGAAATGTTTCAAAGTGGAACAGCTGCGGGCGACCGAAGAAACGGCTCCGGCCCGGGTAGGATCGCCATGGCCGTGACAAGACCACTCACGGCGAATCCCGGGCCCACAAGCCTTTATGGCAGAGACCGAGCTTCCATAAAAAACGGAAGACCGCAGGACTTAGCGGTTGGCCATTTTCTGAGCCATGTAAAGCAGAAGCCGACGGTCTTCATCCTCGATGCGACCCATCAGCCTGCGAAACTTGTTCAGAAGACGAGCCTCTTTCCCGGTGCTGCCCCAAACGATATCGTCGGCGCTTTTGCGCTTCGGAAGATTGGGGAGCACGGGCGGTTCTTCTCCGTCATAGAAGAGTTGGTAAAGAGGGACCTCCAAAGCGCGAGCCATTTTCTCAAGCGTCTCGATGGCCGGAACCGTGTGGCCATTCTCGACGCGCGAGATATAGCACCGAAGCAGCCCGGTGCGCTTTTCGATGTCCCCTTGGGAGTACTTTTTCTCTTCGCGCATGGCGCGAAGCCGATCTCCGATAATCATGTGGGTATTGTTACATAGAGTTATAATGCCTGCAAGGGGAAATGTTGCCGTATTTGGAACCTCCCGAAACCGGGAAGCGATGACAAACGTCACAAATTCAGAGATTCCACGCGGGACGCAGGGCACGAAAGAGGCGGCGCCCTTGACGCCCGCGGAAGCGGAAAAAGGGTTGGTGCGCCGGGCGCAGGATGGCGACACCAGCGCTTATGAGGAGCTTGTCCGGATTCACCAGCACCGCGTGCTGGCCGTCGTGGGCGGTATCCTGCGTGGCAGCGAGGATGTCGAAGATGTCGCGCAGCAAGCGTTGGCCAAGGCCTACTTTTCGATCCGGCGTTTTGACCAGCGGTCGGCGTTCGGCACCTGGCTGTACAAGATTGCTGTCAACGAGTGCTGGGACTATCTGAGAAAGAAGAAAGTGCGGCGTCTGGTGTACGAATCGGATCTCAGCGAAGAGCAGTTGCGAAGAATGGACTCCCTGCCGGAGCACGGTTACGGAGGCGCGGTGCACCGCGAGGACGCCGGACGCCGGCTGGAGCAACGGCAGCTCGTCGAGCGCATGCTTGGACAGCTCGACGAAAAAGATCAGATCATGTTGGTCATGAAGGAAGTGGAAGGGTTTTCAGTCGAGGAGATCGGAAATGTCCTGGGCCTGAATGTGAACACCGTAAAGGTGCGACTATTCCGGGCGCGGGGCCGTCTCGTGGAAATGTACCGGAAGCGAATGCAAAAGCGTCCGGCCATGCGGGAAGGGCTCCGGCAGGGAAGGGGTGAAAAAGGTGTTTAGCAAATCAAGTATTCCGATGGGGTGCCGAAAGTTCGAGTCGCGTCTGGAAGACTATCTCGGTGGCGCTGCGGATTTCGAACTCGAAGCGCATCTGGCCCACTGTGAGAGGTGCCGCGCGGCGCTCGAAGATTCGCGGCTTGCGGGCGATCTGCTACGGGAGGCTTGGGAGCCGGCGAGCGAGCCGAGCCGCATGTTTTTGGCGAAGGTCATGGCAGAAATTCGGCGTGAGGAAGCACGCGTCGGTTCCCGCGCCGCGTTTTGGGCCCCGCTCGAGTTACTGGCTTCGCGCTTGTCTTTGACGGCGGCTATGGTGTTACTGGCTCTTTCGGTCTATCTGGTGGAGTTCGCCCCGCACCGAAGCGTTACCACGCGTGCGATTCGGACCGAATTGAGCGCCAGCGATTTCCCACAGCCTCCCGGGGACCCCGTAAGCAACGAAGAAGTCCTGCAATCCCTGGCGGAGACAAACTATGGACACTAACCAAGGCAGCCGCAAGGCGTTCCTGCTGGTATTCATCCTTTTCGTGCTTGGGATCGCGCTGGGCGGCGTCGGTACCTATGTGGTCACTTCACGAGTCCATGCCGCGCGTCCCCAGACCACGACCCTGCCCCATACCCCGGCCAATACCATGGCGATGTTCACCCGCGATTTGAACCTGACTCCCGATCAGCAAAAGCAAATTGAAGCGATCCTGAACGATACACGCGGAAAATATCAGGCGCTGCACGAGAAGCTCGATCCCGAATATGAGCAGGTTCGCCAACAGGGCCGCGAACGGATCCGGCAGATCCTGACTCAAGAGCAGCGGCCGAAGTTTGAGGACCTGCTCCGCCAGATCGACGAGGAGCGCCGGCGGCGACAGGCTGAGTCGGGGCATTAGTCGCGGGCGATTTACCGCTCCGGTGGGGGAGCACGCGAGACATGGCACGACTTCTCGAAATCGTCAGAGATCTTTGGTTGCGGTCGATGGTCCACCGGGCGATGCTGGTGTCACCACCCGTAGCGCTGCTTCTCTGGGGCGCTTACGTCTTTGTCGGGCTGCGTACACCTTCCCAATATTTTACCGCTAAGGTCGAACACGGCGACATCTCGCAGGTCGTGCAGGCGACCGGGACGATCAATCCAGTCAACACGGTGCCAGTGGGTTCGGTGGTATCGGGGAATGTCGTTTCCGTCAGTGTAGACTTCAATTCGCAAGTAAAGAAAAACGACATCCTCGCGCAGATCGATCCTGTTCCGTTCCAAACCCAGTTGGCCCAATCCCAGGCCGATTATCAAAACTCCGTCGCCAATGTAACCAGCCTGGAGGCGCAGATCCAAACGGCCCGCGCAAATGTCGACAATATGAAAGCCAACATTGCGAAGGCGCAGGCTGCGCTGAACGATGCGGACGTGACGCTCAAGCGCGCGAAGTCGTTGGCGGACGAGGGAGTCTTTTCCGCCCAGCAAAAGGACGACGCCCAAGCCACCTATGACGGGGCGGTTGCCTCGCTCCACGCAGCCCAGGCGCAGGAGGCTCAGTCGGAAGCTCAGTTGAACGGCACCATTGCGCAACGCGACCAGGCCAAGGCCCAGGCACAGATGAAGAAAGCGGCGGTGGATTCCGCGCGCCTCGAGCTGAGCTATTGCACGATCCGCGCTCCCATCGACGGCACAGTGATCAACCGCACCGTGAACGTCGGCCAGCCGGTGGCCGCTAGCCTCCAAGCGCCCAACCTGTTTAGCATTGGGCAGGACCTGAAACACATGCTGGTTTATTCCAATACCGATGAGGCGGACGTCGGCCGCATCAAGGTGGGCAAACAGGCGACTTTTCGAGTGGACTCGTTTCCACGCGAGACGTTCTACGGGACGGTTTCTCAGGTTCGCATGAATGCCACGACGATCCAAAACGTCGTAACCTACAACACGATGGTCGGGTTTGATAACCCCGACTTGAAGCTCTTTCCCGGGATGACCGCGTACGTCTCCATTCCCGTCGCGGAGGCCAAGAACGTCGACAAAATTCCCAATGGCGCCTTGCGGTTCAAGCCGGATTTGACCGATAGCGAACGCGAGGCCCTGTACGCAAAATACGGCATCCAGGAGAACGCGCGCGCAACGGCGGCGGGACGCATTGCAGCGGCCGGGACCGCCGCGGCCTCGGACAACTCTGGCGGGGCCGCGCCGGCAAGCGGGACAACCACTGCGCAGGCTGCCGGTGGACAAGGTAGTCAAGGGAGCGGTCGCAGAGGACAAGGCGGTGGCCGGGCGAGCGGAAATCAGGGCGGCGGCTCTGGCGCGAACGGCAGGCGGGAGGAGACTGGAATCGTCTGGAAGCTGCTTCCGAACAAGACACTGGAGCCCGTGCAAGTTACGCTCGGTGTGACGGATTTCACATTCACGGAATTGGTCAACGGCAATCTTAAACCTGGAGACGATCTGATTATCGGCCAGTCCTCGAACAAGGCGACGGCCTCGCAAACGCGTAGCCCGGTGGGCGGCCCTGCCGGCGGGGCCTCTGGCGTGCCGCGCAGGTTCTAGATCGCTCTCGCGAATTCCCGATGGCAAATCCCATGACAGCTGCAACCGAACCGAATCGGCCTGGCGCGGGCGGTGCCCCCGTCATTCGCCTCGAAAACGTCTTCAAAACCTACGATCTCGGAGAGATTCAAGTGCAGGCGCTTCGAGGCGTGTCGTTCGAGGTGCGGGAGGGGGAATTCGTGGCCGTGATGGGGCCTTCGGGCTCGGGTAAATCGACGATCATGAATATTTTGGGTTGCCTGGACCGTCCTACCAAGGGACGCTACCTCATGGACGGCGTGGACGTTTCGAGGATGTCAAAAACCGAACTCGCGCGAATCCGAAATCGGAAATTGGGATTCGTGTTTCAGCAATTCAATCTACTGTCGCGAACCTCCGCCTTAGAGAATGTAGAATTGCCCACGGTCTACGCAGGCATTGGCCCTGAGGAGCGCGCCAAGAGAGCCATGGAGTCCCTTGAGCGCGTGGGGCTGGCCGAACGGGCCGGGCATCACCCATCGCAACTCTCCGGTGGACAGCAACAACGCGTGGCGATTGCCCGGGCGCTGGTGAACCGGCCGTCGATTTTGCTCGCCGACGAGCCAACGGGGAACCTCGATAGCCGGACGTCGGTCGAAATCATGGACATTCTTCAGGCCCTCAACAACGAGCAGGGCCTGACGATCGTACTCGTCACCCACGAGCCCGACATCGCGCAGTATTCGAAGCGCACGATGCTGTTCCGTGACGGCAGGCTCGTGCGGGATAGTCCCGTGCAGGACCGGCTCGTCGCGCGGGAGGTGCTGAAAACGCTTCCCACAGTCGAGCAGCAAGCGGCCGAGGATGCGGAGCAGGAATCGCGGCATGGAAGGCTTGCGGAGGCGGATACGACCGCTTGATGTTCGCGGCCGTTCGAAACACAAATGGACTTCATGAATACATTTCGGCTCGCTCTGCGGGCGCTGGCGCGCAACAAGATGCGCTCGGCGCTGACGATGCTGGGCATCATCATTGGGGTGGGCGCCGTGATCGCGGTCGTCAGCATCGGCCAAGGCGCGGCATACCAGGTCCAGCAGGGCATTCAAGCCATGGGAACCAACGCGGTGTTTATTGCCGCCGGAAGCAACCGGGCGGGCGGCGTGCGCCAGGGGTACGGAGGCGTGAAGACTCTTACGATTGACGATATGAATGCTATCCTGCAAGAGGTCCCACTCATCAAGGAGGCCGCGCCGTTCCTGCATAGCCGCCAGCAGGTTGTGTACGGAAACCAGAACTGGAATACGACCATCTCCGGTACCACGCCAAACTATTTCGATATCCGGACCTGGCCCGTCCAGGCGGGCTCGCTGTTCAGCGACGAGGAAGTCGACATCGCCGCGAATGACTGTGTACTCGGAACGACGGTTGCCAAGATACTGTTTGGCAACGACAATCCGGTGGGAAAGACGATTCGCGTCGGTGACCTACCGTTTCGCGTGGATGGCGTGCTCGAATCGAAGGGGCAAAGTGGAGTCGGCCAGGACCAGGACGATGTCATTTTCGCTCCATACACCACCGTGCAGCGAAAGATCTCCGGTGTCACGTGGTTGGAGATCATTAATGCGTCCGCCGTGTCGCAACAGGCTTCGCTGGCAGCCGTCGGCCCCATTGCCAATCTTTTGCGCGAGAGGCACCGCCTCCGCAACGGCGACGATGATGACTTTTTGATCCGCACGCAGGCGGATATTGCTGACTTGCAAGATCAGACGCAGTCAACGATGACCTACCTGCTCGGTGGCATCGCGTCGGTGTCGTTGTTGGTGGGTGGCATCGGGATCATGAACATCATGCTCGTTTCGGTGACGGAGCGGACCAGAGAAATCGGCGTCCGCATGGCGGTCGGAGCAACCGAGGACGACGTGCGGCGCCAGTTCCTCGTGGAAGCGGTAACCCTGAGCATGATGGGCGGCACCATCGGAATCATTCTCGGACTGGTAGGCTCGGCGCTGATTAGCAATCTTTTGTCCTGGCCGACGCTCATTTCCGGCAAGGCCATCATCGCCGCGGTCATTTTTTCTGCGGCTGTAGGCATTTTCTTCGGCTACTATCCCGCGCACAAAGCGGCGCAGCTCGATCCCATCGAAGCCCTGCGGTATGAATAGTCCAGCGAATTCGGAAATAGATTAGAAGGGGATGTCTTCGTCGGTGACCTCGGGCCCGGCATGTTCTTCACCGGATGGGGCGGGCCCTTCCGCCTCGTAGTCAGGCGAGGCAGCCGCGCCGCGCGTTGCTCCGGCACCCGCTCCCATCGACGCCGAGCGGGAATCGAGCATTCGGAAATTTGTGCCGACAATCTCGAAGCTCGTGCGTTTCTGGCCCTCCTTGTCGGTCCACTCGCGCGATTGGATGCGGCCCTCGATGAAAATTTGCGAACCCTTCTTCAGGTATTGCTGGGCGATCTCCGCTTGCTTGCCCCACAGAACGATCTTGTGCCATTCCGTGCGCTTTTGGCGTTCGCCGCTGCGGTCCTTGTAGGTTTCGTCGGTGGCGAGTGAGAAATTGCAAACAGCTTGGCCACCGCCCGTATAGCGAGTTTCCGGATCGCGGCCCAGACGCCCCACAAGAATCACTTTATTGACAGACATATTTTTTCTCCAGTGATCCGAGGAAGATAGCACGGAGCCGTACGCGGCGCAAATTGAGGCACGTCGAGCGCGATGCCGACACAAAAGGGAGGGAGACTTTCGCGCGTTCGGACGGCGCGAGACGGCGGAGCAAAGGAAAACTCGAAATTAGCTGGCCGTCGCGCCCATTTCGCGCAACTTGGCGGCGGAGCGTTTGGCTTCATCCGTGCCTGGGTATTGGCGCACGACGGCTCGCAGCTCGCGAATCGCCGCGGCCTTCTGCCCAAGCTCCGCGAGGCAAAAGCCCTTTCGCATCCGGGCCGAAGCCGTTTTGAAGCTCTTCGGGTAGTCCTCGACTACTCGGTTGTACGCCTCAAGCGCCTGCTGAAACTCGCCCTGCATAAAGGAGATTTCGCCGAGGTAAAACTGCGCGTTGGACGCGAGGTCGGTGTCGCCATAATACTTCAAATAGTCCTGAAATTCCTGCGTGGCGAGATCGTAGTGCTTGCCGTTGACGTCGCGCAGCGCGTTGGAATACAGCACGTCTGCGGATGGCGGCGGTGCGGCAGTGGCGGCGCTTGCGGGCGGAGCCGCTGCACCCGCCGGAGGCCCGCCGGGTCCACCGAATGCCGTGGGAGGAGCAACCGGCGCTGGAGCCGGCGTCGCCAATTTTGAATCCACACTCTGTAACGTGTTTTGAATGTCTGTCAGTTTCTGGTCGAGTTTGCCCACGCGCGCTTGCAGGTCCGCAACATTGTCCGACAAGCCTTGCACCTGCGTGCCCATGGTGTCGAGACGCGCGCCCGAGGCGGCAGAGAAATCCTGCGTCGTCTTCTGGACGCCCGCCATCGATGTGTTGAGCTTGTTCACGGCGTCCAACGACTGCTCGATGAGCGTGCGCTCCACGGCGGCGTTCTGCGTAATCGCCATTTGCATGTTTTGCTGGCCCTGGATCAGTTGATTCACGCCAGTCTGGAGTTCGATGATCTCGCGCGCGACCGCACCGGCCGGAGCGGGCCCGAGCAAAGCCCCGCCCATCGCTCCCGCCAGCATTGAAGCGCCGAAAAATAAAATCCATCGAATACGCAAGGTGTTCCTCCTCCGAGGGCAGGGACTCCTCGTTGATCTTTTGTGATCCGGCGCCCGCTCGCCGCCGCATGCGGCACGCGGGCGCCGGCGTTGATTTTACTATTTCCCCATGATGATGTGCGCCCGGCGATTTTGCTGGTAGCAATCCTCGGTCGAGGCCGTGCAGAACGGGCGTTCCTTGCCGTAGCTCACCGTTTCCATTCGGTCCGCCGAGATGCCCAGCGAAGTCAGGAATTGCTTCGCCGCTGCGGCGCGCCGGTCTCCCAGAGCCAGATTGTACTCCGTGGAACCGCGTTCGTCGCAATGGCCTTCGATGACGATTTTAAGTTGCGGGTACGAGCGCAGGAACTGAGCGGTCTGCGAGAGGGCATCGCGAGCGTCAGCGCGCACATCCGCCTTGTCGTAATCGAAGAAAGCGTCCTTGACTTCCCGGTTGAATAGCTCTTCCAAGGAAGGCTCACGGGCCGCGGGTGCAGGAGGTGGTGGAGCGCTGACGGTGATGTGGACGCTGGCATCGGCCGAGCCGCCCGGTCCCGTAGCGGTCAGTGTGTAGGTTGCCGAATCCTGAGGCGTCACCCGCTGAGTACCCTCCGCCGAAACATTTCCGATACCGGGCGAAAGGCTGAGAGTGGTCGCGTTCGTCGACGACCAAGTCAAAGTAACAGATTCACCTCGTTGGACGAAATTCGAGGACGCCTGCAAATTCACCGTCGGCCTTGCCGGCGGTGCCGCGGGAGCCGGTGGGGGTGGAGGTGGCGCTTCTGGAGCCGGCTTTTTGCAAGCCACTTCCAGAGCGGTGATGACGAGCAACGTGCCGAGCAGAGCCCTGGCGTACGTACGAGTCCGCATCTTTCTTCTTCTTCCTCCTTTGACAATTTACTGGAGCATGCGTAGTGAGTGCAAATACGAACTTAAGCTTTTCGAGCTCTTGCGTTCCGGAGCCGCATCCGCCTTGGAACGGGACCGCCTCATTTGGGCGACCAGTTGGGGGACTCGTTTTGCCCCTGCTTGGTGAGTTCGCGAGCTTGTGTCCCGTCGGCGAGCATGGACCAAATCTGCCGCGTCCCGGTTCGCGTGGATTCGAAGACGATGTGGCGCCCGTCCGGTGCCCAGCTCGGACGCTCGTTGCGCCCGGCGTCGCGCGTCAATTCGACGAGCTGGCGTCCGACGACTTCCATGATGTAGAGGTCATAGTTTCCGTTCGGGCGGCGCCAACTGAAGGCCAGCAATTGACCATTGGGCGACCATGCTGGATCGATGACGTAGCCCATATCGGGCAAGTCCACCTTGGCTTGGTCGGAGCCGTCTCCATTCATGGTGTAGAGCTGCGGAATGCCGCCGCGGTCACTCACAAAAGCAACCTGCTGGCCCGTCTTCGGATTCCACGAGGGAGATGTATTGGCGCCATTCGAATACGTGAGACGCTTCGGACGCTGCCCGGAAGCATCCGCGATGAATAGCTCGGGATTTCCAAACATGCTGGACATGAACATTAGCTGGGAACCATCGGGCGACCAGGCCGGGGAAGAATTCGTGCCTTTGAAGCGCGGCCAGGAAATCAGGCGGTTCGCGACAGTCGAATACACGCAGATCTGTGCCGTCAGGACACCGCTGCTGCCGGGCTGCGCGTAGCAGGTAAACGCGATGCGCGAAGCATCGGGCGACCAGCGAGGCGTCAACGCAATGGTGTGGAGTTGCGTCACCTGGTGCTGATTTTCGCCGTCGTAATCCATGGCCCAGATCTCCTTGTTGCCGCTCCGATTGCTGACGAAGGCAATCTGGGTGCTTGCAATGCCGGGCAAGCCGCCGGAAAGCTTTCCAATGATCTCATCGGCAAACTGATGCGCGAACAGACGGACCTGCGATTCCGTGGCGTCACCGCGATAGACTTTTCCGATGACCGGCGGCAGGGAAGCGTCACGGACGTCGTTCAGCCAGGCTTGAATCTGCACGGAATTGGCGCTCGTCGAAAAATTGCCAAACGCGAGAAGCTGCGCCGACGCCGGTGAGTCGGACCAAGCCTTGTAATCCACTTCGGCCGGCGCACCAGGCATTTGCAAGGGATAGTAGCTCTTGCTCACCAGTTCGAGAATGCCGCTGTAATCAAGGTCCGACCGCACCACGTCGCTGAACAGCGTCGCCAAAGACTGGGATGGAGCGTCTTTGGATGCGAAATCGGCAACCGCTACGCGGGCCTTCGAAACACCAAGCCCTGTGCCGGTGCGGAACCAATCTTGCGCCGGCGCACGGGGAACGCAAACGAGCAACGCGACGAAGCTCAGGAACAACAAAAGCCCTCGGGCCATCATCTTGTGAAATTTTCCAAGCGTCCGAATCATGTCCTTCCTTTTTCCACTTCGATTCGAAAATCCAACCAAGGCTCAGCCTCCACCGCTAACGGCGGAAGTCGAAATAAAACTCAACGCTGACGCTGTTTCCGGAATATCCGGAAGGCAACGCCGACACGGGGCTCGAACTTAAAATTGCACGCAAGGCCGAGTTGTCAACCGAACGAATGCCGCTCGATTGCGTCATCTGAACATTTGTGACCGTACCGTCTCGCAAAATTTGAAACGTAAACATGGCGCGCGGAGCCCAGGGAACCGATGGATCGACGGTCGATTGCAGCCAATTACTGCTGATCCGGTTCCGCACTCCGTCCACGTAGGACGGAAAACGGCCTGCAAAATCGCCGCCGCCCGGGCCGGAGAATCCCATCCCGCCTTTCGTCTGGCCGCTGTTCATCGCGAACGAGGAATACGGCAGCGCCGGGGAACCTCCCTGGCCATAGGGAACGGCGTTCGTGGGAGGAGGAGTTTTGTCTTCCAGGATTTTTGACGGGCGCGTGATGTAGCGCGGCGCTTTTTCCTTTTTGAATTCCGGAATCGTCTTTTCCTTGGGAAGGATTTCCTTGGGCTTTGGCTGCGGCTCGGACTTGTACAGGCCTTTGGTTTCGTCGACGACCCGGCTCGTGGTCACGGCTTCGGGGCGGGGCAACGTGACTCCGGGAACGCTCGCGACGAGCCCCACGGAAACCGAGTTGTCGCCTCCGGCACCGCCCCACAATTCCCCGCGATGGGAGAGCAACGTAGAAGCGACCAGCGAGCTGAACAGGAGCGCGTGGAAGCCGAGCGACCACACGAATGGCTTCTTCAGGTCGTCGGCGCCGGGGTGGTGTGGGGAATAAGCCATAAGTGTCAGTGCGGAGCTTCATCGAGCGGCTCTGTCACGACGCTGATATTTTGGATGCCGGATTGGCGCAAAGTGTCGACGACGAGGGCAAACGCTCCGAACGGAACCGTCTTGTCGCAGCGCAGATAGATCGGATCTCCCTGCGGATTGTGCATTTGGGCGCGGACCTTGTCGCCTAGCTCGTGGATGTTTACCGGGTCGTCTCCGATGTAAATGCGTTGCGAGCGGTCGACCGAAACAACGACGCGAGATTCGGAGATTTCTTTGACGGTTTTGGTCTTCGGCACGTCCACTTCGATGCCGGATTGCAGGATCGGCGCCGTAATCATGAAAATGACCAGCAAGACAAGCATGACGTCCACGAACGGGACAATGTTAATGTCCGCGAGGGAAGTCCCGGTTTGGCGAGCAAGTTGAGGCATTTTCTTTCTTCTCGAACGGCTCCCATACGCGGCCCGGTCAAGTCACCTCACAGTGGCTGCGGCGAGCGTACGTCCTTATGGTGACGCGTCACCCTCGCTGTCCGGGATACAGCTTTTCCACCAGGGCGGACACTTCCATAGCGAAGCTGTCCATTCGCGCGCCGAGGTCCCTGATATCGTGCAGAAAGTGGTTGTATGCGATCACCGCAGGAACGGCAGTGAAGAGCCCCGCCGCGGTCGTAATCAACGCTTCCGCGATGCCGGGCGCAACCGCGCGCAGACTTGCGGCTCCGGCAGTGCCCAGTCCTGTGAAGGCATCCATCACGCCCCACACGGTGCCAAAAAGACCGATAAATGGCGTGACGGATCCGGTCGTGGCGAGCCACGGCATATACTTTTCCACCTTGCGGACTTCGTCGCCCGCCGCGAGTTGCATGCTCACCGTCACCGCATTGAGGCTAGTTACTTTGCCGTGGGGATTTCCGGTACGGACCTGACTTTCCACTTCCCGGTACCCGGCACTGTAGACGGCTTCGAGCGGAGAATTGCTTCCGCCCATTTGTCTCGGATCCGGAAGGATCTTGTTTGCGCGAAAAATGCGAAGGAAAAGGGACGTTTGCTGGTTGATGCGTGAAAACATCCTCGATTTCTGGAAAATGAGTGCCCAGGAAAAAAGAGAAAAAAACAGAAGCATGGCGAGCACGACACGGGCAACCCATCCTGTTTGCTCGAGCAGCGCGCCCAACTGGCCCACGAACAGCAAAAACGCCGGTAACGGAATAGTTTCCCCCTCAGAAAGCCGGTCGATGGCCCCCACGGGCAAGCTAGCACACGCTCAAAATGCGGTCAAACACTTACGGGCGCGATGGTGCTCGATTGTGCTCAGTCAGTATAACACATCGTGTCACGATGTATTTTTGCGGAACGCGGCGGGCGTGCGCGGCCGGGCGCCGCACCTCGCGCTGCGTCCGACGGCTCTGGCCCTTGCCCGAATGGAAGGGGAAAAGGGCCCATACGCAGAATCCGGTGTTCTCTGCGAGCAACCGGAGGCGCAAGTCCCGGGCCTCCCAAGGCCCTGTGGTATGATGAAATCGAGATCGCATGGCGCACCGCGTGGATGTCCCGCTGAATGCGTTGACCGGCCTGCATGCAGAGACGCCCGGGCGCGGAACTGTGTGTCCCGCTTCCCCCGTCGCCGGCAATACCTTCTATATCGAAACGTTTGGCTGCCAAATGAACGCCCACGACTCCGAAAAGGTAACCGGAGTTCTGGTCGGGCGCGGTTACCGGCAGGTGGAGACAATCGACGCGGCCAATTTGGTTCTCTACAACACCTGCAGCATCCGGGAAAAAGCCGCCCAGAAGGTGTTTTCCCGCCTCGGAGCTTTCCGCAAGCAATCGGGCCCCGAGAAAATCATTGGCGTGCTGGGCTGCGTGGCGCAGCAAGAAGGGGAGGAGATTTTCGAGCGCTCTCCCTGGGTGCGTTTGGTCTGCGGCTCCGCGAGTTACAGCAAGCTGCCGGAGTTGCTCGCGGAACTCGAAGCAGGGAATCGCCGCGTCATGGGCCTCGACACCGATACGGATGCGACGTTTGAGACGGAGTTCACGCGGCGCGACAATCCGTTCCGCGCCTATCTGACGATAATCGAGGGCTGCGACAAGGCCTGCTCCTATTGCGTTGTTCCGCACACGCGCGGGCCGGAGCGCAGCCGCGCGAGCGTTTCCATTCTTGCCGAAGTACGGCGGCTTTCGGACGCGGGCTATTCGGAAATTCAGCTTCTCGGCCAAACGGTGAATTCCTACAAGGACCCCTCGCCGAAGCGCATGACCTTTGCGGAGCTTCTGGCTGCGGTGGCGGCGGTGCCGGGAATCCGCCGCGTGCGTTTCACGACTTCGCATCCTCGGGACTTTGGACGAGACATCGTCCAGGCGATCGAATCCGTGCCGGAGATCTGCCAGCACGTACACTTGCCCGTGCAATCGGGATCGACCCGCATCCTGCGCCAGATGCTGCGCACGTACACACGCGAGGACTATCTCGAAAAAATAGAAATGATTCGCGCCGCGCGCCGCCCGATCAGCGTGACGTCCGACATCATCGTGGGATTTCCGGGCGAGAGCGAAGAGGATCTCGAGGAAACGCTCTCTTTGCTCGACGCCGTGCGATACGACGGAATTTTCGCGTTTCAATACTCGCCGCGTCCGAACACCTCGGCGCAGCATTTGCCCGACGCGATTCCCGAAGACGAAAAGAGCCGCCGCCTCGCGCGCGTGCTCGACTATCAGCGCGAAATTCAGACCGCGCACAACGAAACGCTCGTCGGACAGACATTCGAGGTGCTGGTGGACGGCGCTTCCCGCCGCGCTGGCCAGTGGTCGGGGCGCTGTTCCAGCAACCGCGTTCTAAATTTTACTTCGCCGCGCGATGGCCTTCTGGGAGAATATGTTCAAGTGCGCGTGTTGCGCGCGGGTCCGAACAGTTTGGTCGGTGAGCATGCGATTTGAGAGACGGGGGAGGTTTCCATGGAAGTTGAAATGAAAATCCGTGGATTGATGATGGACCCCGTCACGAACATGCCCATCGTTGTGCTAAAGGATGCGCAGGGTACCGCGGTCCTGCCGATCTGGGTAGGCATCTACGAAGCCAACGCCATCGCTTTGGAAATCGAAAAAGTGCAGACCCCGCGTCCGATGACGCACGACCTCCTCCGCAACGTGTTTCTGGGCCTCGATGTGCGCGTGCAAAAAGTCGTCGTCAACGATTTGAAAGACGACACGTTTTACGCGCTCATCTGGGTGGAGCGCAACGGGGAAATGATGTCCATCGATTCGCGTCCGAGCGACGCGCTGGCTCTGGCGCTGCGCGTCGATTGCCCGATTTTTGTGGAAGACGAAGTCCTGAAAAGCTCGAAGATTTCGAGCGCCATCTCCGAAAAATCTACCAGCGAGGAACTTCGCAAATGGCTCGAGGGGCTCTCGGACGAGGACCTCGGGCGATACAAGATGTAGCCTTCGCCTAGACTTCCGTCGGGATTCAGCCTCGTGAGTGGCTCATGCGATTGGACGCAACTGCCGCTGTTTTCCTCGTTCCCGGTTTCGTGCAAGCGGGTGGAGCGTTCTTTTCGTATCACGCGGATCTAGTCGGGAGTTTGAAAGAATTTGGATGCGAAACACGATGGAAACGACAATGGAAAGCGACGAACGGAAAAAGCTGAGTACGCACCAGAAGGCGCTCGCGGTGAACCTCGACCCTTTATTTTACGGCACATTCGCGGAAATCGGAGCGGGGCAAGAAGTTGCGCGCTGGTTTTTCAAGGTGGGCGCCGCGGCGGGAACCATCTCCAAGTCCATCTCCGCGTACGATATGGCCGTCAGCGACGCCATTTACGGGCGCTGCAAGCGCTACGTCTCACGCGAACGCCTGCAGGGCATGCTCGACTACGAGCACGGCCTCAACCTGGAACGGCTGCAGTCGTCGCGGCGGGAGAGCACCGCGTTCTTCGCCTTTGCAAACACCGTGGCGGCACGCAATTATCGGGGCACGAATGAGTGCCATGGCTGGATGGGCGTCAAATTTCAGGCTCACCCGCGGGACGAGGACAGCCAGATCATTATCCATGTCCGGATGCTCGATCGTGAAAACGATCTGCAGCAAGAGACCCTTGGCATCGTGGGAGTTAATCTCCTGTATGCCGCTTTTTTTCTGCATCACAAACCGGAGCTGATTCTCGACTCGCTGCTCGACAACCTCTCCACAAAGCGCATCGAAATCGACATGATTGAGTTCTCGGGCATCGAGTTCCGCCATGTCGACAATCGCGTGATGAGTCTGAAACTCGTGCAATTGGGTCTCAGCGGTGCCGCGATGTTCGCGCCGTCCGGCGCCGTGCTGCAACCTTCGGAAGTCCTGCGCAAACGGCCCATCCTGGTAGAGCGGGGAAGCTTTCGTCCCGTCACGAAGGTCAACATCGACATGATCAATAGCGCTCATGAGCGCTTCGCGGCCGAACCGGAGGTTGAAACCGGCCAGATGGTCGAGCTCATGGAAATCACGATGAAAAACCTTCTCGCGGAGGGCAAGATCGACCTCACGGACTTTCTGGCTCGAGCGGACGTGTTGGCCGCCGCCGGCAAGACCGTGCTCATTTCGGACTACTTCGAGTACTATCGCCTGGCCGCTTACCTGACGCGGTACACGTCCCAGCCCATTGCCGTGACAATGGGCGTCGCGAGTCTCGAGGATCTCTTCAAGGAAGAATATTACGCGGGGCTCGAGGGCGGAATCCTGGAGGCCTTCGGCAGGCTGTTCACCAAAGACTTGCGTATTTACGTCTATCCGCTCCTGGACCAAGCCACGGGACAACTGCGCACCGTGCAGAACATAAGAATGCCTGGGGCCTTGCAAAGCCTATACTGCCATCTGGTGGAACGCGGCCGTATCAAGCAACTCGACAACTTCGATCAATCCGTCCTCCATATTTTCTCGCGCGATGTCTTGCGGCGGATCAAAGACAACGATGTTTCTTGGGAAACAATGGTGCCCCCGGAAATCGCCGAGGTCATCAGGCAACGCCGTTACTTCGGCTACCACGAAACCGAGAATTCCGAAGACGCTTTGCTCAGATAGTCGCGTATTCCGGCGCCGATTGTCCCATGTTCCCGGAGGCCAAAGCAGTTTGCACCGGCGGCGCGTCACCCTGGTAACAACGAGATCGTCCCTTACGATTTTACAGCGCGCTCGAGTTCCGCGAGATTCAGCTTCTTCATTTTCATCATAGCGTCTAGCGCCCTCGGATCCTGGATGAGGTCCGGCAGCCTTGCGGGAACGATCTGCCAGCAAAGTCCGAATTTGTCCCTAAGCCAGCCGCACTGAATCTCACTGCCGCCCGCGGTGAGCTTGGTCTAGAGGGCAACCGCATTTCACTTGCATAATGCAAGTGATCGCGCTATCGTCCGTTCGTGGCCAAGCGCTCGAGGCAAAAATGCCGATCCGGATGCCCGGTCAGCGTCTCACTGGACCTGCTCGGCGACCGCTGGTCGTTGCTGATCATCCGTGACTTGATGGTGCGCGGATACCGGAGTTTCCATGAATTCGAGAGCGCGGGAGAGGGAATTGCCACCAACATTCTCGCGGACCGCCTTCACAAACTCGGAGCCGCTGGCATTCTGGCGACGGAGCCTGTAGCGGGCGACGGCCGGGGCGTCCATTATCGCTTGACGCCCAAGGGAATCGCTCTTGCTCCGGTCTTGCTGGAATTGTTGATCTGGGCTGCGCATCACGAACATACCGCCGCGCCTTGCTCCTTTATCGCGCGGATCGAACGCAGCCGGGAAACCATTCTCGCGGAGACGTATCGCCGCTGGAAGGAGCGCGATCCCACGCCGCTCATTCCATCCTTTGAGTCCCGAGCCAAATCCCAGGAAAGAAAGGGAGCCCGATGAAGCTAAATACGTATCTGAACTATGGCGGCAACTGCGAGCAGGCGTTTCGTTTTTACGAAATGCATCTCGGCGGAAAAATCACGGCGATCATGCGATACGGACAGATGCCGGATCCGAGCCAAGCCCCGCCGGGTTCAAAAGACGCGATTCTCCACGCCCGCATGACCATCGGAGAGACGGAACTTTTCGGAAGTGACGTTCCGCTCGACCGGTTTCAGCCCATGCACAGCGTTTATCTCACCCTCTCCATCGAGCGCACGGACGAGGCCGAGCGCATTCACGCGCTGCTTGCGGATGGAGGTGAAATCTTCATGCCCATGCAGGAAACTTTCTTCGCCTTCCGCTTCAGCATGCTCCGGGACAAATTCGGCACGTCCTGGATGATCTTTCATCAGCGTCCAGGAAGCCCCGGCGCCTAGCAGGCTGCGGAAAAAGTCCTGTTGCCGGTCGTTCCGAGCGCGGCGAGGAATTCCTCGGAACGCTGCGTGCCTCGGAATGACGGCGTTTGGCATTTTTCCGCATCACGCCAGGGACTTGTCGCAGGGCGCTCAGCCTTCCGCGAACGGGTTGAGCCGCGCGAGCGCCTGATCCCGCCGCCCGGACACGAGCGCGAGATAATCCTGCATCTGTTCGATCGGCTTGGGATCGAATTGGAATACACTCTCGCGGCCTCTGCGCGAGCTGTGCACGATCCCCGTGCGCTCCAGCACTCGCAGATGCTTCGTGATCGCCTGCCGGGTTAGCCTGGAGCCAGCGGTCAGTTGACGGATCGAACTCGGCCGCCCGCCACACGACCTCGTGACAAGAGACAGCCAGGTATCGTCTCCTAACGCGGCAAAGACACGTGCGTACGCGCTCTGGCCGCGACGCTGCGACGGCCTCTGTGTGACATGGTTTCCGATTCTCTTCATCTGGTGCGCCCACCCGTCCTCAGTTCCGGAGAAACGCTTCAGGGAGGCGGCTGGCCGGGATCTTGTCGAAACCGGATTCGGTGACCGTAAGCAGTGTGCCGCTTGCCGTTTTCTGCAAAGCCAGGAATTAGGGCGTACGTGGCGCGCTAGAACCGTTTGTTGGTCCAATCGCGGATGTAGTCGAAGAGATTCTTTACCGTGTTGGAGTATTGGCCCGGCGTCTTCTCACACGCGGTGCAGGGCGCAAAGCTGTGCAACGCGCCTTCGATGACGACGAAATCCTTATCCCTGCTGGCCAGTTTTTCGAAGATCGCTTCGTCATCGCGGATGAAGTGAAACGCGCCCATCGCCGCGATGAGAACCGGCACGGAGATCGATTGCGCCGCGCAGGTAGTCGAGTTGTTACTCGAGCAGTAGTCGATCCCGTCGAGGGCGTTCGTCGCCCGCGTCGCGTTCGCACTGAGGAACGAATTGATCGTAAAGATTTTCGTGCCGGTGTCAAAGGTGCGGTTGCTCGCGGGCAGCTCAAGGTCCGAAACGGCAACGCTATGCACGACCTCGGTGTTGATCGTACCATCGTTCCGGAGCAGTTTTTCGGGACGCGCGGTGGTCATGATGCCGGCGATGGAGGGATCGAGCGTCGAGAGCCCCGCGGCGCCGCCCGGTCCCGCTCCGAAGGTGCCGCCGCCGGGGATAAGAACGATGTCGTCGTCGGCGTATGCGTAATCGCCGGTCTTCATGCGCGCCTGAGCGGAAAGCGCCGCGTCGACGAGTGTATTCATTTCTTTTGCCTGCGCGGCGAAGTAGCGCTCCTGAAATTCCTTGGAGTAATGTGAAGAGCCGCTCGGGTTGTAACCGTTTTTCGGATCGAAGGGATCGATCTCGGGGTCAACATGCCGCTTGCCGCCCTCGACGTGCACGGAGGGATTGAGGCCGCGCAAAATTTCCACGGGATTTCCGGCGTGCGCATCGGCGAAAACGACCGCGTCCGCCGGCTTCAGTCCGCTGAGATCGTTTCCGCACTTCACCAGTTTCCCTGGCGCCTGACAATAAGCCGGTCCTTTCTCCGCTACGGCCTCGTAGAAGCTCATGAGCGGGCCGCCGCCGCTGTGGCCGAAAAGGATGACCTTAGTAATGCCGGGCTGGTTGCGCGCGAAGGCGACCGCGGCCTTCACGTCAAGGGGCGTCTCCTCCCAGCGAACGAGCGCCTCGTTGTTTTGAAATCGCGTGTTGAAGCAGAGCGCAAGAAAACCGCGCGCGGAAAGCTCGCGGCACGCGATGTGGTTCAAATAATTTGCCGTGCGATGGGCAAGGACAAAGGCAACGTGGGGCGCGGGTCCGCTGTCCGGTTTGTACAGCGCGGCATTCAGTTGACCGAGCCGAATGTATTCCGGATGACTCTGGGCAAAAGCGGCGGTGGAGCTTGCCAGCGCCACGGAAACCAGGGCCACAATCCTTGCGCATTGCCCGGAGCGTCGCGTCCATCTCATCTGGTGTTCTCCTTGGTGAAAGCGATATGCGCATGATACTGCCAAGCGCAGCGACGAGATAGCAGCGCGACGGAAAAATGGAATCAAGCAAATCGCAAAAGTAGAGCGGCCACATCATCGGGGAGATCGAGCATGGCGTCGTGGCCGCACGGGATCGTGTGCGTACTCCAACCTTTTGCCTTCGCGCGTTCGTGGCAGGCTGGAAACAGGGAGTTTTCCTGGAATTCGGTGGCGAGGACATGGGCAATTTTCGGGACGCGCGCGATTGCGCCCTTGAGCCAGATGCGCTGCTCGAAGGTGGCAAGCGGATGAGGCGTGCATTGCGCGTTCACCCAGGCGCGGTCGCGCGGGTTGACTTTGAATACTTCCGCGGGAATCGGGTCGATCTTCCAGCCCTCGCCCGTCGTCGCGGCCTGCCGCCGCATGGACTGGGCCTGCTCTTTCGCCTGCAAGTCGAAAAGGCATTCATTATCTTCGAGCACGAACGCGTCGAGATAGATGAGGGCGCGAACCCGATGCGGGGAGCGATCGGCGACCCCGCTGATCACACAGCCGCCATACGAGTGGCCGCAAAGCACGACATCGGAAAGGTCTTCCCACGTGAGAAGATTCTCCACGTCGGCGATATGGGTATCCAGGTTGACGCTCGCGGAATTGAGGTGCGATCGCTCGCCAAGCCCCGTAAGGGTCGGCGTGAACACGTCGTGGCCCGCGGACTGGAGCGCTCGTCGGACTCGCTTCCAGCACCAGCTTCCGTGCCAGGCGCCATGAACCAGGACAAACGTGGCCATGGCGGTGGAGTCTGACGCATGCCGCGGCGCGGGGAACCCTGCCCCGCCCCCCCCCCTAAAAAACCCATTTGAAAGATTGCCTCTCGGGAGCATGATGCGCACAAAGAAGACGCGCCCACCTCACATCCGGCGGCGTCGCTGTGACTCCAAAAACCGACTGGAGGCTGCCCATGACAGGCCCACGGCAAGGCCCCCTGCAGATCCCGCTAAAGACCCGGGTGTTCGCTCTGGTTGCGCTTCTCGCCGCCGCTCCGCTCTTCGCGCACCATGGAGGCGCATCGTTGTATGACATGTCGAAAGAAGTGACGGTACAGGCCACCGTGACAGAGTTCTTGTGGACGAATCCTCACGTGGAGATCAGTTTGGACGCCAAGGACGACAACGGCAAAGTGAGGCATTGGCTGCTCGAGGCCAGCTCGCCACCGGTACTAGTGAGCCGTGGATGGAACCGAAAAAGCCTCCAAGTGGGAGACACCATCACGGTGACGTTCAATCCATCCCAGAAGGGCGCAAACATCGGGCGCTTCATCCGGTTGGTCAAGGCCGACGGCAAGAAGCTCTAGTTGCGGAAGGGCGAAAGAATTTGCCAGGAGCGTCCGAAAATGCGAAAACAATTCCCTGGGTCAGTGGCGTGGCTGCTTGGAATACTCGGATTGATCTCCGGGTGCTCCGCGAAGAATGCCGCAAAGCCGATTTCACAGCCGCCCGACCTATCCGGCATTTGGCAAGGAAAGCCCGTGCAGTCTTTGAGCGCTTCCGATCCAACGGGCCAGAAACCTGGAGCGGAAGGCGACATCCCATACACGCCCTGGGCCATCGCCCGGATGAAGACCGAGCGGCCCGCCTTTGGACAAAATCAGACCTTTGAAAAGACCAACGATCCGGCCTTGAAATATGCCGATCCGGACGGTTATCCGCGCGCTTCGATTCACCCGATGCGATTCAAAATCGTGCAAACCCCGGACGCCGTCTATCAACTTTGGGAATACAACAAATCCTGGCGGCAGATTTCTCTCAACCGGCCGCATTCGCAGGTTCCAGATATCTCCTGGTTCGGGGAATCGGTCGGCAAGTGGGAGGGCGACACGCTACTGGTGGATTCGGTGGGATTCAAGGATTCCACGTGGCTCGACCCTATCGGCCACCCGCACACAGAGGATCTCCACATCACCGAGCGTATCCGTCGCGTCGACCCGGAAACGTTGGTTTTCGACCTCACCTTCGATGATCCGACCGCTTATACGAAGCCCTGGAGCGGACAATTGACATTCAAGCTGGTGAAGGATGAGGTTATGACGGAGACAATCTACACGATCTCGGATGAACTCAGCTTTCGACAGCGCTTCCTGAACGAAAAACCGCCCATTCCGATACGGCACTAACGTTCCGTTGCGTGTCCCACGCTCTGCAGCCCCGCAAGGCTGATGGGTTCCGACATCATCGCCGACAGAGTTGGGCCGCGCGATGAAGCAGAATCTGGACAGAAGATAGGGCGCCAGATTCTCATTCTCCCAGCCGGTTCTCGGTTGCAAAAGGTGAGCCACAGATCACCTCTCTCAGATAGCGTCAGAAGCGTCCTCCACGCCGCTTCTTCTTAAATTTTCTCGCTGTAAATGACGCCACTCTCTCGCGTCTTGTTCGCCTTGTGGAAGCCTACGCAAACGCCGCTCAGCAATTCGGGTCAAGGCCATTGCCGCTTCATTCAAGGAAGTTTTTTCTTTTTTCTGGGCACGAATGCTTTCCGGCACCGATAATAGCTTCTCGCGGCTAGACAAGGACGGGTCCTCGAGCCGCCACCACTTGCGCCGAGTAATCCCGCAGGATAAAGCCTACACCGCGTAGCGCTTTTTCCCTTGCACTCGCCCGACCGGGCGAGTAGATTGGGCGTGTCTCGAGAACTGGGGGATTCACAGACCATCGCAACCAGAAATTCCGCCCAGGGAGGTACTTTGTCCCGGTGCGGGCACCGGGGCGCCTTATGACCGCGATCCTGACGATTGCCAACCAGAAGGGCGGCGTGGGGAAGACCACCACAGCCATCAATCTTGCTGCCGGTATCGCGCAACGAAAAAAACGAACGCTCCTGATCGACCTCGACCCGCAAGCCAATTCCAGCATCGCCTTCTTCGAGACCGCGGATATTCAGACGTCGATGTTTGACGTTCTGGGCGATCATCGGGCCGAGATGGCCAGCGTGATCAAGACGACCAAAGACCCTATGTTGTCGGTTGCGCCGGCGCGGCTCGCGCTGGCAAAACTCGAGCAGCAGCTCGCGGGGCAGTTTGACGCGCCATACAAGCTGAAGGATGCGGTTGCGCCGGTGGTCAAGGATTACGACTACGTGATCATCGATACGCCGCCCGCGCTGGGCATTCTCACGGTGAACGCGATGGTGGCCTCGACGCATTTGCTCGTGCCGATCCAGGCCGCCTACTTCGCAATCGAGGGCACCGACGACCTGCTCGAAACGTACGAGCGGATCCGCGCGCGGCCCAACCCGGCGCTCAAAGTGCTTGGCGTGCTGATCACGCTGTTTGACAAGCGCACCAACATCTCCCGCGACACACACGAACAGATTCGTTCCGTATTCGGCTCCGTGTTGTTCAAGACGCGCATCGGCAAGAACGTGCGTCTGGAGGAAAGCCCAGCCTACAAAGAAACGATCATGACCTTTGCGCCCAAATCGCCGGGGGCGAAGGATTACAGCAAGCTTGCTGTGGAGGTTATCCAACGTGTCGAAGAGGATGGGATTGCCCGTCACGCTGAAGATGCGGCATGACGCGCATTACGTAGAACAACTCGCGAGTTACAGCGGGGCGGCCATCGGGCGCATGGTTCCGATGGACAAGATCCGGCCCAACCCCGATCAGCCCCGGAAATTCCTGGGAGATTTGCGCGAACTCACCGAATCCATCAAGGAAAAGGGAGTGCTGGAGCCGCTCCTCGTGCGCTTCGTGCCGCGCGAGGACTGCTACTACATTATTTCCGGCGAGCGCCGCTACCACGCTTCGCGCGGGGCGGGCCTGCGGGAAGTGCCCTGCATCGAAAAGATCGCCGACGACGCCGAAACGCTCGAACTCGCGCTTATCGAAAACTTGCAGCGCAAGGACCTGACGCCGTTTGAGGAAGCGGACGGCTTGCAGCGCCTGGCCGAACAGTTTGAATACACGCACGACGACATCGCCAAGAAAATCGCCAAGGCGCGGTCATCGGTGACCGAAACGATGTCGTTGCGCGTCATCCCCGAAGCTGTCCGCAAGATTTGTATCGAGAGCGGCATCGTGTCCAAGTCGCTCCTTCTGCAAATCGCGCGCCAGCCGAACGAAAAGAAGATGCTCGAAGCGGTTCACCGGATCGCACAGGCCGGTCTGACTCGCGATGAAGCCCGGCGCGAACGCCAGGAAGAGAAAAACGCGGGCCCGCGCCCTCAGCCCTTCATCTTTAACTACCGCCCGGAGAACGAATCCTTCCGGCTGCGCATCCAGTTTCGGCGGAGCAACGTTTCCCGCGGGGAGCTGATCGATACGTTGCGCAACCTCATTGAAATGCTCGAACAGGATGAAGACTCCTCCTCTGGCGACGGCAAAGCCAATCCAGCGGTGGCCTGAGTCGGGAAACAAGCAAATTTGGAAGAACGGGAACGAGCCGCGAATGCCCGGCTTTTTCGAAAATGTTTGCTTGGCGCTTCTCTGTGTTTCAGATCTTCTCTTCCCGCCGTTGATTGTAATCCTCTAGATTCGGAGCCTCATGCACGAGCTTTCCCCACAGCAGGTTGGCGTCCTTGAGCGTCTCGTTTCGCGAGGGTTTGCCCTCGTGGCGTTTCCCCTGTATGCGAATGCAGTCGGAGTGCGAAAGGGAAGTTGCGCGGCGCTGCTCGACCCTGTCGCGGGAGGGGGATTTCGCTTTTTTGGAGAGCCGTGCTTGCTCCTGGAAGGCAATCTAACCGTTCGCATCACGGAAAAAGGAAAATCCTGGTTTGTGTGGAAGAAACAGCGCCTGGAAGCCACTGCGGATCGCGTCGCAGAACTTGACCGTTTTGTCGCCGAACTAAAACTACTTCTCGAACCGCGCGCCTAAGGAATGACGCGCCGGTTTTTCAGGGGCATCGGTGTTCGGGAGGCGAGACGCCAGCGCTACCAAACAATCGTCATTGCGATGCCGCCTTACGCGACGGCTATTTTCCAAGCTGCCGCAAGGCACTGGCGGGGTAAAGGGCGACCAAGCGCCCCTGAGCGGGTACCGCGCGTTCAAGTTCGAGGAGCGCGAGTCCCGCTTTCTTTAACTCCGTAATCTTAGCGCCGGTGTGCAGGATGTGGGCGATGACCAGGTGCAAATGCGGTTCGTGGCCAAAGCAAAGGACGACTTTAGCCTTGATCGATTGTAATTCGCGCAGTAAATCGGATGGGGCACTTGTGCCCTTAAGCGCGTCCGTCCGGATAATCTTTTTGGAGGGATATCCGAGCGTTTCGCAAAAGATTTCCGCGGTCTGGAGGGCCCGCAACCAAGGGCTCGTGAGCACCGCATTGGGCTTCACCTCGAGCGCGCGCAGGCCAAGCGCAGCGGCCTGCGTTCGTTTGATCCCCTTCGGAGTGAGCGGACGCTCGGTATCTGGAGGGCAACTCGGATCTTCCCGGTCCACGGCGATGCCGTGGCGGACGAGATAGAGATACATCGTTAGGCGACCCTCTTCTTCTCAATCACCAAGACCCGCTGAAACGACAGGCGCAAATTCAGTTCGCGTTCGAGCAGACGCGCTTTCCGTTCGATGCCCGCGAGGTTTGGACGGGCGGCGTCACGTAGTTCCACGTGGATCCGGACGTCGCGCGGGCCGCCCTCCAGGGTCAGCTTGGCGATCGCCTCACGGTGGTCCCTTTCGAGGCGCTCCGCCAGACGCAGGATTCCGGCAAGAATTCGGGCTTTCTTCCTTTGTTCCCGAGTGAGCGTGGCGAACACGGCGTGCGCCGTGCTGGGTTCGGACTTCTTGTTGTGGTAGCGCACGAGGCTCGCCGTCATGTTTTTTGCCCAGCCGCGCAATCCGGGAATTTTCGCATTGTGGATCAGGTATTCGCCGTGGCGGTGATGCGCCTTGCGGTTGATGACCACACCTGAATCGTGCAACATCGCGGCCGCCGCGAGAATTGTCCTCGCTTCGTGGTCGAGACGATGGTACGGCCAAAGTTGATCGAATAGCTGCACGGCCAGCAGATGGACCTGCTCCGCATGTGTCAGGTCGCAGCGCACGCGTTGGGCGAAAGACTCCGCGCCCGCCAGCATCACCTGCGAACGCTTCCGTTGTTCCTCCGTCGGCTCGGGCGGCGCCATCTGCGCCGTGGTGAGTTCATACAACAGGCCTTCGCGCACTCCCACGCGGGGCGCGATCATGTGCCGCATCCGCAGCCACCATGCCACCGTGACGAGTACGATCGCGGCGACGCCCATCACTTCGGCGCGATCCCGCCGCACGGAAAAGGCCTTCATTCGTTCTTCGACGCTCAGTTGCAGAATCTGCCAAAGCCGGTCGCACAACAGTCGGGGGTTCAGAGTACCGAAGCCGCGCACCCGCGGGCCCGGAGCAAGCCCCGCCAGGGTCTCCGCGTTGCCTCCGCAGGCGGCGGCGAGAGGGCTCGTCGAACGCGGACGGCTGGCGAGTGCGCTTTGCAAAACGGACAACACATGCAGGCGAATTTCGTTTGCCGTGTGTTCGTGAATTACGCCCTGCGCTTGGAACGCCTCCATCAACCGGACCGTTCCGAGAGGCAAACCAATGCTTTCCTGCAGGGTGCCGCGCCGCATTTCCGTCAGCTCCAGGCTGCCGCCGCCCAAGTCGAGAATGAAGCGGGGTGGATCGAGGTCGCGAATGGCGCGCAGGACCGCGACGCGCACGAGGCGGGCTTCTTCTTCACCCGAGATAATTTCCAGGTCGATTTTGGCTAAATGACGAATGCGGTCGATGAGGACGTGGCCGTTGCGAGCCTCGCGAGCGGCGCTCGTCGTGACGGCGCGATAGGCGGAGACGCTGTGGGCGTCCATGATGCTTCGGAATTCCCGGAACGCGGCGGTGGCTTCGCGCAACGTTTTGCGGTCAAACATGCCGGATGTGAACGCCGAGTGCCCGAGCCGCACGGGCGCGCGCACCGATTCGACGATTTCCCAATCGTCGGCAGACCGAATGCGCGCGATCATGAGGCGGAACGCATTCGACCCGGCGTCGATCGCCGCGAGTTGGATGGGTTTGCGAAGTCTCAGCGCCACAGGGAAGCCAGGGCAGCGGAAGGCCGGTAGTGGGTCCGCTGAATGCCCAGATGGGCGGCGATGCGCTTCCGAAGTTCCGTATTCACGGAGACGACACTCGCCTCGCCATCGAGCTCGAGAAAGCCATGCCGATCGGAAAGCGCCTCAAATTCTCTTTTGATTTTTGCCTGGTAGAGAATGAAGGACTGAAACAAATCATCCGAAAGGGAAAGATCGCGTCCCGATTCCCAGTAACTGATCGCGTGCGATTTTCGAAATTCGCGTTCGAACGCCATTTCCGGGCGCACATTCAGCCAGAAGGTGAGATCGGGCCGCACCGCCATCTCGTAAAGGCCGTCCAAGTAGTCGCGTTCGATGCCGCGGGCCGCTGCACGGGCGATCAGAGTATAGAAGTATCGGTCGGCCAGGACAACAAAATCGGAGCGCAGCGCCGGAATGATGCGATGCTCCAGCTGATCGTAAAAATCCGTGGCGTACATCAGTGTGAGCGTCATCCGCGTGATCGTGTTTTCGGCGAGCAGCGCGTCGATATCTTTGGCCACGAGGCCCGAGCGGCGCAGGCCCATGGTTTCCACAGCGAAGCCTTCGGATTCAAGCCATTCCGTGAGCAGGGAAATCTGAGTCGAGCGCCCCGATCCATCCATCCCCTCGATAACGATGAGGGAGCCGCCGAATTCCTCGTCGTGCACGCCCGGCAACGGCAATCCGTAGTTGCGTGGAGACGCGCCCGCGGCGGAGGACAGCTGCTTCGGGCGGCCATTTTTTCGATTGGATTTCGCAGCAGTCACATGGGCCCCCGAGCCGATTTCTTGGGAGCGAACCGCGCGAGTTCGATGCGCGATTTGACGATTTGGCGCATCTGTTTTTGCAGCGTGTTGACGGGCAGTGTGCCGTCCATCACCACGAAGCGGTCCGACTCAATCATTTCGTCGTATTGCGCGAGAATGCGTCCCTGAAAAATCCGGAAGCTTTCGGCGCGGTCCAGGGAGAGATTGAGATCCATTCCTGCTTCGTAATACTTCAGTTTTGGGCGGCCGCTCATAATGCGTTTGACCGCCACGTCGAGCGGCGCGCGAAAGTAAAATGTGATGTCCGGAACAGGCGCGAAGCGGTAAAGATTGCGAAGCCACCGGGGAGAGCAATTGCGCGCCACATCGCGCGCAAACGCGGTGTAAATGTAACGGTCCGCGAGAACCAGATAGCCGCTATGAAGAAGCGGAAGGATTTGCCGCTCGCAACGATCGGCAAAGTCCGCCGCATGGAGCAGGGAGAACGTCGTCGGAGTCAGCAACCTGCGTTGTTTTCCGCGGCGCGTCGCGGACTTCACCAGGGGCGAGGAATTCCACTCGGTAAAGTGGAGGCGATAGCCGCCGATTTCCAGCCAGCGCTTCAAGAGGTAGAGTTGGGTGCTCTTACCCGAGCCGTCAATGCCTTCCACAACGATCAGGGCTCCCGGGTATTTCCCAGTAGGCTCGACCTGGCGGGAGGCCTCGACCGTGGGCTGCGCCAAACTGGCGGGCGGCTGCTCAACCGCTGAAGAGGCGCGTGACGTCACAGAAAAATCCCCCGGGCCCCCATTATACGCGCACAATGTGAAAGTTTGGTGACAACTAGATGAGCGGCGGATGAATGGACGAGGTAGAAGCGCTCAGCGGAGCCTCTCGATGGGCGCGCTCACGGCTTGCCGGCGACACCTGCCGCCTGGAGGGCAGGCTGCGATTTGCTGGGCGCCTCAGAGGCAGGTTGCTTCGCAAACAGGGTCACGGCTTCGGAAATCCGTTGGGCTTCCTTTTCCTTCATCGATTGCCATTTACGAAGCGCCTCTTTGGCGGAAGCGACTTCGCCAAGGTTCCGCTTGATTCGTTCGAGGCAATGCGTCGTCACTCGCTCAATTTCCGCTTGGATCTGGGCGCTTTCCTCGGCTTTTCGGGCTTCGAAATCCTCCAGATGCTTCTGTTGCCCGGTTTCGAAGAGGTTGATAGCCTCCAGGCGCTGCGCCGCGTCCTCGAGTACCTGATCCACCCGAATTCCGGCGGACTCAAGCGCCACGAGAACCGACGCGCGCTTCACGTCGCTCGACATCCCACGCAAGTGGTCGCTCTTGAGCATCTCGACCACGGTGTTGATGTTGTACCCTGACTGCGAGTTTATGATGCCCGCCGCACGGTAGATAAATTCCAGCGGCAGGAGATCGCCTTGCGATGGGGCGAGACTCTTTTCGCTCGTGTCGCCAGTTGGTTTCGCCGGGATCGCGGGTTCGCCATGTTGGGTGTTTACGGGCGCGTGCGCGCCACGTGCGCTTCCGTTCGGCGCAGCCTGCTCGTGGCGCGCAGATGCGAGATGCAACAGTTTGTTTAGCATGTCCGACCTTTCGTGACGCTGTGAGGTCTCCTGTGTTTCGGGGACGCTCCGCGGGGCGATCTCCGGCATGAGTGTTTCCGTGGCGCGCGGCGCAACTTGGGAATCGGCTCCGCGCTCGGTTGCTTCAGGAATGTTGATCAGGGGAGTTCCGGCAGGAGGACCTGCGGTGGCGCTTTTTGGAATCGTTTCAATCGGGGCCTCTGTTCCGATTTGCTGCGGTGCTGCTTTGGGTCGTACGGACAAGCCTTGAGTCGGGACGGGCGGCGCCGTTTGAGCGTCGTTGCTCGCGTTCCAAGCCCTGAGGGTTATAACCCTATCATCAGATGCATCTCGTTGAACGCCCAAGAGATATTCTTCGCCGTCGCGGCAGCAATACCGCGTGATTCCTGAGAACTGCTCCTTATGCCACTTGATTCTTAGCCTGGAGCCGACCTTGATCTGCGCCTTGACCCGAATGCAGGCTCCGGAGTGCGATGTGTCTTCGATCCTGGCGAAGACGCCGTGGGTGGCTCCGGATTGGTCGCTCCAAGACACCTCAGCTAGCGCCATGATCGCAGCCCTCGGCTCCCTCCGGACTTTGCTTAGATTGCTCACATCATTGCATATCGGCAAAAAACGAAAGGACTCCACCCGCAAGAGGGGTGGCAGCCACACCCCACGGACTGGGGCGGGCACGAGGTTGCGTCTGGTGGCTAGCCACACAGAGGAGAATTATTGACCCCAGATCTTCTCGCGCGAATCCTCAAACGGATAGACGTGCACCATCCACCCGAAAATCACGGGATAGAAGACGCCGCCAGCGTCGGTGCATGCATCCTTGGTGACGATCGAGCCTTGCAGACCAAACTTGGTCAGGTCCATGTTATGGCGGTCGGCTTTAGGGGGCAGGCACAAGTTCGTGTGCAGGTGCCATTGCGCGATGCTGAGCGGGATGCGCTCGTTGAGCTGATCTTCGCTCACGCGCTTGGGCATCGTATACATCGCGCCAATCAACTCGTAACCGGTACCGGCTTTCTTGTAGAGCAGGGACGTAGGCCGTGTTGGATCGAAGCTAAAGGATTCGAGGAAGCCGTTGTAGTAGTTTGTGAAATGATACTCAGACTGCGGCAGATTCGGCATGAAAATCCGGAAGTTGTCGTCGAGCGCGACGTGATAGTCCTTGTATTTCTCGATGGATCCGCGCAGCTCTTTCACGATTTCGTCTGCCTTGGCCCAATCCTCGGGGGTCGCGGTGCGCAGCTTGGTCATGTACATGTGCGGCCCCATCTGGTGATGATGCATGTGGCTCATCGCGTCCATGGCGCCATGCTCGGGTTGTTGGTCGCTCTCCTCCGCGCCCTGTCCCATGTCCATGCCGGCCATGCCATGGCTCATATCCATGCCCGGCATGCTCCGATCCTGCCCGGCGCCGTTGGGCTTTTGCTGCTGGGACGGCTGCGGCGCCTGCTGACGCGCGCCCATTTTTACCGCGACTCCGCCAACGAGCAAGCCAATCGCTGTGAAAAAGGCGATGAGAAAGCTTTTGCGGGTCATGATTGTTTTCCCTTCTCGTCTTTATTCTACGCGCCAAGTCCGTAGAAATATCAAGGGGCTCTCGATTTGTTCCGGATTCGTAAGTTTGGGATGCAGCCGGCCGCCACGCGGAATAGATCGGCAGCGAAACCGTGCACAAGTCATGCGCGGGGAATGGTGCGAAAGAACCTGGGCGCCCCGGGGTGTCCCAGTCTTACGAGGCGGATTCGTTCTGGGCGGAATTCTCGCGGCTTTCCTCAACGTTTCCCTGACGGCGATTCTCCCGGCGGTCCAATGCCGGCCATGGCTAGAAGATCCCGCAGCGCCTCTTCGCCCGCGGCGCCGCGCTGCGTTGCCGCGATGTCTCCATCCCAATCGATGACGACGTAAATCGCGTACTCGGAATGAGCAATTCTATGTCACTCTACTCGCGGCGAATCTTTTCGACGAACGGAGCCTCACAGCCCGTCTCCGGGACGGGATGCCGTTCCACCAATCCGAATTGCGACAGGGCGTTGCATTCCAGGTCAACCGGGGATATGTTTGCCGCGCCCGGCACACCTTGTGCGTACGACGCCGTTGCAGAGGAGGGGAACGTGAAGCGACTGATCGTGTTAGCGTTGGGCGCGGTCGCGGGACTGTGTTTGGCGCTCGTGATTCCGGAGGTGCGCGTGCATTCCTCAAACAAAGAATTGCGTTTCCCCCAACTCAAAGTGGAGCAGCTCAACGATCAGCAGCGCCCGCTCGGGGACGAGATTCTGAAGATTTCCAGCGTCGGGATTGGTGGCCCGTACAACCTGCTGCTGCGCAGTCCGGACATGGGCGAGCGCATGTTTCGGTTGCTTGACTACTTGCGTTTCCACACTTCCGTGCCGCGACGGCTGAACGAGTTTGCGATCCTGATCCAGGCGCGGCTCTGGACTTCGCAGGTAGAGTGGACGGCGCATTATCCACTGGCGTTGAAGGCCGGGCTGTCGCAGGCGGTGGCGGAGGAACTAAAGGAAGGCAAGCGGCCCGCGAACATGCAGCCGGACGAAGCCGCGGTCTACGATCTCTGCATGGAGCTTTCGACGGCTCACGTCGTCAGCGATGCCACCTTCAAAAAAGCGCGCGACCTTTTCACTGATCAGCAAATCATCGATTTGATCTCGGTGAGCGGCACCTACGTCACCGTGGCCATGCTCACCAACACTGCCGAAGATCCCACCGCGGGGGGTAAGACACCTCCACTCGAGCCACTTCCGGCGCGCTAAATTTGCGATTCCGGCAGCGTGAATCTAATTCAACATCCGGCGGACGCGTTCGAGGGCTTGGCGCGCGAGGGTGTAGCGCGGCTCGATCGCCAGCGACTCCTGAAACAGTTCCCGGGCACGATTGATCAAGCCTTTGGCGAGGTAGACGCGCCCGAGATTGAAGTAGGGAAAGTGCCGGGGTTCGTAACGCTTCGCGGTGATCGCCTGTTCGAGCCAGGGAATGGCTTCGTCGTGGCGTCCGAGATCGATCAGGTAAACGCCAATATCATTGTAGGGATTGCCGAAGTCTGGATCGATTTTGATAGCGCGCTTGCATTCCGCGATGGCTTGGTCGATTTTCCCTTGGAAGTGGTACGTCCAGCCAAGAAAGGTATGAGCCTCAGCGGTGGGATGCAAGGCAAGCGACCCGAGATAGAGCTCGACCGCTCGGTCGTAGTCGCCCTCCATTTGTGCCTGGTATGCCTCTTGGAAACGCTGCCTTGCCTCCGTCTGTCGATCCGGCGCCATGGCAACTACATTTTCGAGACGCTGAAACCGTCGACTTGCACCTCAAGGTGGTGATTGATGCGGATGCCGTAGATGCCGTCGGTCTTCGCGGTCGCACCGGTCTTGGGCATCGTCGTGACCACCGTTCCGTTAATGACGAATTCGATTTGGTCAGCCTTCACGCGGACTTCGAGCGCATTCGTGGACATTCCGCTCGCATCCGGCTGCTTCACGGCGGCGTTCGGCGCTCGGGACACGTCTCTTGTGCCGTCCGGGGTCCGGCGTTTGATGAGATAGGTGCCGTCGTCGGTCACCATAAAATACAGGTAATTTTGCATCGGTCCTTCGATGCCGCTTCCCGCGAAGATGAGGCCGTAGTATTCGTTATAGCCGGTCGACTTGATGAGCTTGAACGTCCCTTTGAGCGTGTAATTTCCGCTGACCGTATTCGCAGGGTTCCAATAAACGGCCGCCTGCGGATTCACGAAATGAAAGCTTGATCCAGTGGCTGTGAACTTGATATTGCCCACGGCGTCCGGATCGGATGCGTCCGCGCTGTGGTCGGTGCGCACTTTCCAGCCCTGCGGCGCTTGGGCAAGCATCGGCACGGCCGCGAGCGTCGCCAGGAGCAACAAAGCAATCAGGTACTTCATCTGTCCGCCTCCTCGAGAATTGCCTCGCCCGAATCATACTCCCGTTTGGCCCTCGCACGAAGACGTGTCCGGTAAATTCGCGCCAGCCCGGCGGGCCAGCGTGCGGGGCTTGCGATCCGCATGCTAGAATTCCCGCGTGCCCAGACAAATGATTCGCCCGGCCCGCGTCATCAGCGGCTCGCTCGAAGTTCCGGGAGACAAATCGATTTCCCATCGCTATGCGATGCTCGCGGCGCTTGCCGAGGGACCGAGCGAACTGGCGCATTTTTCGGCGGCCGCCGATTGCCGCAGCACGCTCGACTGCCTCTCGCGCCTCGGCGTGAAAGTGGACGTCCAAGCGGACCGCGTCCGCATCGCCGGCGTGGGTCTCGCCGGCCTGCGCAAGCCGCGGCGCGCGCTGGACGCCGGAAATTCAGGCACGACGATGCGTCTGCTCACTGGAATCCTGGCCGGACAGGAGTTTCATTCGACAATCGACGGTGACGCTTCGTTGCGGCGGCGCCCGATGCGCCGGGTGATCGATCCGCTTACGAAAATGGGCGCGCGGATCCAGGCCCGCGACGGAGGACTCGCGCCGCTCGAAATCGAAGGCACGCGTCTTTCTCCCATCGAGTATTCGCCTCCCGTTCCCAGCGCGCAAGTCAAGTCCGCGGTTCTTTTTGCGGGACTATTTGCCGACGGTGTGACTTCCGTGACGGAATCGGTTCGCACACGCGATCATACGGAACTGGCGCTCGCCGAATTTGGCGCGCGGCTGGGTCATGGGGGCCGCGCGATCTATATACACGGACGGCCGTACCTCCAGGGGCGCGCGCTCACAGTTCCGGGCGATCTTTCCTCGGCGGTCTTCTTTCTCGCGGCGGTTCTAGTGCTTCCGGAGTCGAATCTTGTGATTCATAACGTGGGTCTCAATCCCACGCGCTCCGCGGTTCTCGACGTCCTGGGTTCGATGGGCGTGGCCGTAAGTCTCATTTCCATTCGCAGCGAACACGGGGAATTGGTCGGCGACATTTCCATTCGTCACGAGAAACTGCGAGGAGGAATCATCGAAGGCGATGCGATTGCGCCGTTGATCGACGAGCTTCCCGCCATCGCAGTGCTGGGTCCTTACACCGAAGAAGGAATTGACATTCGCAACGCGGGTGAGCTGCGTGTCAAAGAAAGCGATCGCATCGCGGTACTGGCGGAAAATCTTCGCCGGATGGGCGCGCAAATCGAGGAGCGTTCTGACGGCCTGCGCGTGGCCGGCCGCTCCGCGGGCCGGCTGCACGGAGCGGAGATTGATCCGCACGGCGATCATCGAATGGCCATGGCCTTTGCCGTCGCGGCGCTCGGAGCCGAAGGCGAGACGACAATTCGCGGCTCCGAATGCGCCGCAGTATCCTACCCGGAATTTTTCTCCACCCTCGAACGGCTCGTCGAGCGGTAGCCGATTGGGAAACGGCGGCATGTCCTCAAAGATTTGTGTGAAAAATCTGTAACAATTTCCCGCTCCGACATTAAGAGATGCGCATCGCCTAGAACGCGCGATCACCTCCTTTCTTGACACTCCGTCACCGCAGCGGTTAACCTCGCGTGCGAATGCGAGGAAGATTCCGCAGGATACTGATTGGGCTGCTGATTCTAGCCGCGGTCGTCGCGTTGGCGTATCACTCGCGCCATAAAATTCATTTGGCCGACTTCACGTGGAGCAGGTTCATCCGCAGCGTCGGCCAGGCAAATCTTTTCCTTTTGCTGTTGGCCTTGGTCGCCATTTATGGCTGCTATGCGATCCGCGCGCTCCGTTGGCAGCGCTTCTGCCGGTATTTGGGTCCCACCGGATTTTTCAATACGTACGCTGGCACACTCATGGGCTTTGCGTCGATTTTTGTTTTGGGGCGCGCCGGTGAGCCGGTCCGGCCGTTGCTCTTGGCGAGAAAAGATCGCCTGCCCGTCTCCGGCATGTTCGGAATTTTCTTTTTAGAAAGGTTCTGCGATTTCGCGGCAGCGGCGTCCCTAGCCTGCTTTAGCCTGCTTGTCTTTCCGAACCGGCTCTCGGACGCCGGCGCGGATATGAATTGGGTCGACGGAGCGCAGAACGGCGGCTGGCTCCTGCTCGCGGCGATGACCGGCCTCATCGCGATTCTGGTCGTCTATCGTTTTCATGGGGCCGCGATTTTGGACCGCTGGCTTGCGCGTTGGCATTCCGCCGGAGGTTTTCGCAGCCGCTTCGCGGCGGCGATTAGCGGGGTGAGCGAGGGGTTGCAAGCGATCCGGACTCCCGCCGACTTGTTGGCCGCGATTTTCTACACCGCGCTGCACTGGGTCCTCGCGACGCTGATTTACCTTTGGGCCGCCCGGGCGTTCGGGGACGCGTTTGTCCACACGGACATGAATTTCTCGGGAGCGATGCTTTTGCTCGCCGTCACGCTGGTCGGATCGGTGCTGCAGCTTCCCGGCGTCGGCGGCGGCGCGCAGATCGCGAGCTTTATCGGTTTGACCAAAATTTTCGGAGTTGAGCAGGAGCCCGCCGCTGCGATTGCCGTCGTGCTTTGGATCATTACGTTCGCCGGATCGACGATCGCCGGCATCCCGCTCTTGATTCATGAAGGGTTGTCCATGGGGGAATTGCGGCAATTGGCGCGCGCCGAAGCCGAGGCGGAAGAGGCCGGCCAGCACATTTCGGTTCCCGGAACGAATGGCGGGGAAGTGCTCAGCGGAAAAAAGGGAAAAATGCGGGGAGATACGGCGCCGTGAAGTGCCCATTCTGCTCGACCATAGAAGACAAGGTGATTGATTCGCGCGGAGGCCGCGCCGGGGATTTGATCCGCCGCCGCCGCGAATGTCTGAAGTGTGGCCGTCGCTACACGACGTACGAGCGCATCGACGAAATCCCCTACATGGTGATCAAGAAAGACGGCCGCCGCGAACGCTTTGACCGGCAGAAGATCTTGCAAGGATTGCTTAAGTCCTGCGAGAAACGTCCCGTGGCCACGGCGAAGCTCGAATCGCTTGTGGACGAAGTCGAGCGCTTTGTCCACGAAGCGCCTGAGCGCGAGCGCAAGACCAACGAACTCGGCGAGCTCCTGATGAACCGCCTCAAACGACTCGACAAAGTGGCCTACGTCCGCTTTGCTTCGGTATACCTCGATTTTAAGGACGTGAAGGAGTTCATGTCCGAGCTGAAAGGCCTGCTAAAAGACCGCTCGAAGAAGTAGCCGTCACAATTAGGCCATGTTCGGCGAGAAAACTGGCGGGCCTAGGCGTTCGACGTCCTGCGAATTTCAGGCACGCCGAGAATCTTTACGCCCTCCGCGGGATTCTCCACAGACCACACCAGTTTGCTGATCATCTGTTCCAGCGTCACAAGGCCAAGCCGCTCGGCGGATTCCCGTGTGGAAGGAATTTGTTCCATCAGCCAGTAGATCGGCTTCAAAGCCACGGGCCAGCGCCGTCCCGGACCGAGGACATACCAGGGGCGCAAGATTGTGGCGTTGAGGCCGCTCGTGCGAATCATTTGTTCCGCCTCGGCGCGCACGCCGACGTAGAACTTCATCACCGGCGCGGGCTGAGCGACGCTCACGTAGACAAAATGCCGGACACCCGCTTCGCGTGCGGCTTCGATGGCGGCGCGCGCCGAGCCAAGGTCCACCGCCCGAAATTCATCTTTCTTCGCGGGATTCGGATGCGTCACGCCAACCAGTTGGACGAACGTTTCCGCGGGAGGAATCTGCGAAGCAAACGAACTCTTATCGAGCGCATCGCCGCGAATCGCGTTGCAGCCCTGCGGCAACTTACGCTCGGAGCCGTGCCGCACAAGCGCGTTGACCGAATAACCGCGGCGTATGAGTTCCGCGATCAGGCTGCGGCCCATGAACCCCGTGCCGCCGGTGACAAACACGGTTGGCATGCCACGCTCCCCCCCGCACGCGATACGCAGGAATATCCGACAAACCGTGACGCGAAACGCTGCAAGAATCTAGTTTGGAGATAGGAGCGCCGTCAAGCGCGGCGGAAACGAAGAATCCGGAGGCGGAACGGATATTTTCTCCTGCGCTGAAATCGAATGGGCCCGGATCTCCCCGGGCCCATCCGGTTGGCAGAGAGGGAAAACAGGGTTAACCAACGCGCAGGTTATTCTCGACAGAGAAGACGCCGGGGACGGAGTTCGCCACGATTCCGGCTACGCTCTTGTCCATCTGGTTCAGCACGATGCCTTCCAGCGACACGTGCCCATTCTTCACGATGATGTGGACTTGAGGAATGGCGCCCAGCGTGTACCGCCCCAGGTCGGATTGGGAAAAAATCGCCCTGTATTCGGCGCGGCGAATCTGATTGTCGAACGTCGAAAGCGGAAGCACTTCGATGTTGTTCACCACTTTGGTGACGCCCGGAATCGACTCGACAGCCTTTTCGGCATTATATTTGGTTTGATCGTGCTCGCTGATGACTTGGCCGCTCAAGGTCACGACCGTGCCGTTGACCTGATATTCGAGGTGATCGAATACGCCGTACCACGTAAGCATCGCCAGTTTGTGGTGCACCTGGGTCTGGATCGCAGAAACATCGGGTGCGATCGCAGTGCCCGCTCTCGCGCTGGAAACTCCGGCTGTGGCTCCAGCCAAGGCGAGCAGCGTCACGAGAAACAAGGACTTGAGAACACCTGCCCGGACTTTCATGGAAGCCTCCTTCCCGTTCGTGCCAACGTCGGGCCGTTGCCCGTTAAAATCTCCTAGTTAGTTAGATGCAGAAATCGGTCAAGAAGCATCCTGGGCACAGCGGCCGCCGAAGGCACCGGAAGCGCCGTGCGGGTCTGGTAGGATGACGAACAGAATGGGGTGATTTGGCCTTTTCGAGCGGTGATCGTCTGATGGGAACAAAGGCTCCTTGGGTGATCGCGCATCGCGGCGCTTCCGGACACGCGCCCGAAAATACGATGGCGGCATTTCGCCGCGCCGTCGAATTGGGCGCGCGTTTCATTGAGACGGATTTACAAATCACCCGGGACGCGCGTGTCGTCGCCATGCACGACCCGACGCTCGACCGCACCACAACCGGAAAGGGGCAGGTCTATCTACAAACGCTTGCGCAAATCCGCGCCCTCGATGCGGGCGCGTGGTTCGGCGGCGCGGGAGACAAATCCTTCGCCGGAGAACGCGTGCCCACCCTAAAAGAAATTCTCGAATTTGCCAAGGAACATGACGTTATTTTTTATCTCGAAATCAAATCGGGCCCCGCGTGGGGAGTCGAGCACGCCGTCGTCGCGGCACTGCGGGATTGGAACGCATCCGCACGGGTCGTGATTCTGTCGTTTGACCCGGCGTCGCTCGATTCCGTCCACCGGCTCGACACCACGATGATGACGGGATTGCTTTGCGAGCACGCCTCAGGCGATTTGGTCGAGCGAACGGTTCGCGCGGGGGCGCGGCAACTGGTCGCGCGCGGCAATCTCGCTACCTCCGCGGTCGTCGAGAAGGCTCACCATGCGGGTTTGCAAGTGGTCGCTTGGACGATCAATGATCCGGAGCGAATGCGGCGCCTGATCGCGACAGGCCTGGACGGCATGATCACGGACTACCCCGACCGCCTCATCCGCATCCTGCGCGAGAACTCGGCCTGAGCTTCATCCCGGTTTGGTTGATTACCGTGCACGTACGACCCGGAACAGCGCCGCGAAATCGGAAACCGAGAGCTGTTCCGCGCGGGCGTCCAGAGGCAGATTTGCTTCTCGCAACACGTCCTCCGCCCGCTCGCCGAGACGCGCGCGAAGATTGTTCCGCAGCATCTTCCGCTTCTGCGCGAAGCACTCCTTCACGAAATCAAGGAACGCATCTTCGTCGTCGAACGAAAAGTTCGCACGCGCGCCCCGCATGCGGAAACTCACCAGCGCGGATGCCACTTTCGGTCGCGGCCGGAACGCACCCGGAGGAATTCGGAATGCGATTTCCGGCTGGCTGAACCACTGCGATACGACGGAAAGATATCCGTAATCGCGGCGCCCGGGCCGAGCGACAATCCTTACCGCGACTTCAAACTGAATGACAATGTGGATCGCCGTGATCTTGTCTGCGTACTCGAACAGGCGATGTAAAATAGGCGACGTAATGTAATACGGTAAATTGCCATAGACGGAGAAGGGCCCGCCTCCGGCCACTGTTGCGAAATCGATGGCCAACACATCGCCCTGGATGACTTCCACATTCCCGCACGGAGCCGAAACTTCCCGCAAACGCTTGGCCATCCGCTGATCGAGTTCAATCGCAAACACTTTGCCGGCTCGTTTCGCGAGACGCGTCGTCATTTCTCCGTGACCCGCCCCGATTTCGACCCACACGCCGCCGTCGACGCGAACCGAGCGCGCGATTCGTTCCTGCCAGCTTGCGTCGGTGAGGAAATGCTGCCCCAGCTTCTCTGGTGACACGGCAGGGAAGTGTATCAAGGGCCGAAATATTCCGCTCGCCCGGGTCCCGATGTGCAACAAGATGCGCAACAAATTGACATCGGCGGGACCCTTGGCTCAAGTGCCAAGCACGCGGATTTCCGAATCAACTGCAGCAAATGAGTGTATAATTTTAGCGTCCCCAACTTACATTTCAGATCAGGAGAAGTACATGCGCACGCTTGTCCGTTCGGGGTGTTGTGTGAGTTCCCCGCGTCGTGTGCGTGCCCTATTCCGGAAGCTCTTCTGGACTGCGCTGATGACTGTTTTGGCCGCCAGTATTGCGTCCGCGCAATACAGCGCGGCCTTCGTGCGCGCGGCGGGAGCAAGCGCCGAGTCCGTTCGCTATACCGTGGCCATCGCGCCCGCGGCGGGTGATTTTCTCGCCGTGTTTGTGTGGCAGG
>Ga0335085_10001286_pt1 | contig 55458 bp, 47 predicted proteins | sample Lox_Sample_45_FD_206712 | JGI IMG/M metagenome (GOLD analysis project Ga0335085, IMG submission 206712) | Soil microbial communities from Loxahatchee National Wildlife Refuge, Florida, United States - Lox_Sample_4.5 | ecosystem: Environmental > Terrestrial > Soil > Wetlands | place: USA... | reverse complement strand
TGTCCGTCGGATCGAACTGACCGCCGGCCGTGCAGCCTCCGAGCACGAGCAGCAGCACGAGCGCCGAACCGAACCAGGGCAGTGCCGCAAAAGATTTCGTCGGCATCCGTTCAGCCCTTGCCACCGGCTGCAATAAGCTCGCTCAAAACCTCGGCGCGGCTGCGCGTGCCTGGCGGCGTGTCCGGATCGGTCGCAATCATGTCGGTCCATCGTCGCGCCGCAGCCATGTCGCCGGCCTTCCAGGCCGAAAGCGCCAACAATTCGCGCGCGCTGTGGCGGAAAACCCGCTCTGGCCCGGCCAACGGCTCAAGCCGCGCGCGCATCTCGCTGTAGGGCGCGGTATCGACCAGGAGGAAGCCGGTGCGCAGGCTCGCCAAATCCTGGACGACCGGACCCGCGCTCCTGTCGGCGGCGATCTCATCATAGGCCTTGACCGCAGCCTTGCGTTCGGTGCGGCCAAGTTCGGCAGCCTCGCGCAGGCGAGCCAGCACGCGATAACTCGCCGTACCATCGCTGGCGAGCTTGGCGAACGCCGCTTCCGCCTCCTGATGCTTGCCGGCCTCGGCGAGCGTCACGGCTTGTTCGAACGCGGCGCCGGCCTCGGATGCGCGCCTGGTCTGCCACCATTCGTAGCCGCGCCAGGCGCCGACGCCGACGATCAGGAGGATGCAGGCGGCGATGATGTAATTACCGTAACGCTGCCACAGCCGCTTGAGCTGTTCGCGGCGAACTTCCTCGTCGACTTCTTGGAAAATATCGGCCACGGCCCCGTCCCAGCGCCAGCCCGGCAGCAACCGGCGCCTCATCCGCTCCAACCACGTCAGGCGGCGCCTTGCCCAACGAGCAACCACAAAATTAAGCAATTCCGGACGGTTAGACCCGGAATATCCCTAGGCGGGTAAAATAATCATATGGCGCGAGCAAGGCAAAGCCTAAGCCCGCGACGATTGCGCAAAGAACTTAACGCCGCTCAAGACCGGCGGAAACGCTCCCGGGCGGACTCGCGCCAACTCCTCCCTACGACGTGCTTTTCCGCATGGGATAGACGTTGTCGGGGCCGGGGAAGCTGCGCGCGCGTACCTCTGCCGCGTAGCTCTTGACCGCTTGCTCGATCGAGGGCCCGAGCGTGCCGAAGCGTTTGACGAATTTCGGCACGCGCGGCGAAAGCCCGAGCATGTCCTCGAGCACCAGAATCTGGCCATCACAGGCGACGCTGGCGCCGATGCCGATGGTCGGAACAGCCACCGCGCCGGCGATGCGCCGGGCCAACGGCTCGGCGATGGCTTCAAGGACGATGGCAAACGCGCCGGCGTCTGCGACCGCGTGGGCGTCCGCCTCGATCGGAGCCCAGTCGCGTTCGTCGCGGCCCTGCGCGCGGAACGAGCCGATCGTGTTGATGGCCTGAGGCGTCAAACCGACATGCCCCATCACCGGCACGCCGCGCTCGACCAAAAACCGGATGGTTTCCGCCGTCCGGCGGCCGCCTTCGAGCTTGATCGCACCGCAGCCGGTTTCCTTCAGAACCCGCGCCGCCGACGCGAAGGCCTGTTCTTTCGAGGCTTCATACGACCCGAACGGCAAATCGACCACCACCAGAGCCCGCTTCGAGCCGCGCATCACCGCGTGTCCCTGCAGGATCATCATGTCGAGCGTCACCGGCACCGTGGTTTCGAGCCCATGCATGACCATGCCGAGCGAATCGCCGACCAGGATGACGTCGCAATGGGCGTCCACGATCCGCGCGGTATGGGCGTGATAGGAGGTCAGGCAGACGATCGGCTCGCCGCCTTTGCGCGCGCGGATGTCGGGCGCAGTGAGCCGGTGAATGTCTTCGTGCGCCGACATCCGTCAGTGTCCCAGCGCGGGTGTGCCAAATGCCGGTAACCCGATGACGATGGGATGAAACACCAGGCCGAGCGCCAGGTAGAGTATGGTGCCGACCACAATCGCAATCACGTCGTTACGCATGCCGCCAGCCGGAATCGGCGGGCCGCCCGCATCAGTCCGATGCTTCAGCGTGATGCGATCGTACACCGCCCACACCAATACCGAGCCGAACAGAATTATGCCGCCGAGATCGCCGTTCGCGCAAAGATGCGCGGCCGCCCACAGCTTGACCCCTGCCAGCATCGGGTGCTTGAGCGCGCGCTTGATGTTGCCGGGAATGTAGGCGGCAACCACAGCAATGCTCGCCGGCCACATCAGCGCAACCACGATATGGCGGGTCCACAGCGGCGGATGCCAGATCGGGATGATGCCTTCGGCGCGGTAACGGGCATAGCCGAATCCGATCAGCAGCAGTCCGACGATGGAAACCAGCGCGAACAGACCGAGATAAGGCCCGCGGCCGATTCCTGTGATCAACGCGGCGCGCCCCTGGCGCATGGAGACAAAAGTATGCGCGCCAAGAAACACAACGAGCCCGAGAATTTCGACGGCAAGACCCATGATTTCGTTCCAGTCCGCGACCGGTGACGGACGAGCGCAAACATGCTGCCGTCACGTTACGGGCGGCGATCATGGCGTGCGCGCCATGCTTGTCAATGCGGCTATCGCGGGCGATGAGAACCGCTTAAGCCGACGATGAGCCCCCGGCTGCGGTCTATGCCGCAGCGGACAAGCAAGGACAAGCGAGGGACCGCCTTGACACGCATCATCATCACCGCATTGATTGCCGCCCTCTTCGCTGTGCCCGCTGAGGCGCAGGATTGGCCCAATAAAAGCGTCCGGATCATCGTGCCCTTCGGCCCCGGCGCAACGCCCGATCTCGTCGCTCGTCTGGTCGCCGATTATCTGCAGCAGAAATTAGGGCAGCCTTTCATCGTCGAGAACAAGCCGGGTGCAAGCGGCGATCGCGGCACCGATCTCGTCGCCAAGGCCGCTCCCGACGGCTCGACCATCGGCGTGAGCATCGGCGGTCCGCTTGCGATCAACCCGCTGCTGTTCGGGAAGCTGCCCTACGATCCGCACCAGGACCTGACGCTGATCACGATGCTGGTCACGCAGCCCAGCGTGCTTGCAGTCAATTCAGCCCTTGGCGTAAGCGGCGTCCCTCAACTCGTTGAGCTGATCAGACGCAATCCCGGCAAATACAATTTCGGCTCGATCGGCACCGGCTCGCTGTCGCATCTCGCCATGGAGGCGATTGCGGGCAAAAGCGGCGCGCAGCTCGTGCACGTGCCCTACGGCTCCTCGCCTCAGGCGGTCACGGCGCTCATTCGCAACGACGTGCAAATGGTCTGCCTGCCGGCCGTCTCGGTGGTGCCGCAGGCCGATACCGGGGCGGTGAAAATCCTCGCCGTGTCGACAAGAGAGCGATCCGCCTTGCTGCCCGGCATTCCGACCTTGAAGGAATCCGGCATCGACGTGGAAGCGGATGCGTGGATGGGCTTGATCGGTCCGGCGGGATTGTCCGGCACGACGACGGCGCGCATCGGCCGTGCCGCCGGCGAGGCCGTCACCTCACCGGCGATCCGCCAGAAACTGCACGCCCAATTCATGGAGCCGATCCCCGATACGCCGGCTGAATTCCGCGCCCGCATCGAGGCCGACGTCGCGCGCTGGAAGCCGGTCATCGACGCCGCGCATATCCGGATCAACTGATGCCGATCGCGCGAAGGGGAACCTTTTCAGTCGGTCACGGTCCGCCGAAGCGAAAGTTCACGCCGGCCTTGATTTCCTGGACGTTGAGGCTTGCGTTCGACGTATAGGCCGGCTGCAGCGGCGTGGAGAAGTTCAACGCCTGCGAGCCGAAGTTGAGGTAGTCGTATTCGATCTTGGCCGACCAATTCCTGGTGATGCCGTATTCCAGGCCGGCGCCGACCGTCCAACCGGTACGCATGAAGTTCGTGCTCGCGGCGTTGCCGCCGAGATCGGTGAAGTTGCTCTGATCCTGCGCAAAGGCGACGCCGCCTTTGCCGTAGAGCAGCAGCCGGTTGAAGGCTGCACCGACGCGCCCGGTGACGGTCGAGGTCCATTTCGTGTTGGTGTTGATGGCATCGCCGAGCGAGTCGGTACCGGTGCCGTTGAGCCCGGTCCAACTGAAATCACCCTCGACGCCAAGAACGAGCCGATTCCATTGATAGTTGGCGCCGATCTGGCCGCCGCCCAGAAAACCCGCACCGCTGTTGAAGGTGTTGGCGGCGCCGGTGAACGGATCGCTCCACGATGAGCCCGAGAACCCGGCACCGGCATGCCCGCCGAAATAGAATCCGGTCCAGTTGTAGATCGCAGCCGGCGCGTAGGCGACCGGCGCCACGGGAGCCGGCGCCACAGCCGGCGGCAGATCGGCGGCCGCGGCCGCACCGATGCAAACAGCGATGCCGGAGGCGAGCGCGAACCCGCCAACGAACGCGCGAAATGTCATTTCAACCCTCCACCCTCGCCCCGGTCGCGCCCCGCGCGATCGAGCGGGAACCCAATCGCCCGCCGCTTCGCGGCCATACAGAGCCGCATCTCTTCGGACAAAGCGTGGTTGTATGGTGGCCGGAAAAAGGTGGCTGGTTCGTCGTTAATGAATCGGCAACTTTGACTTCAACGCGCGTGATTTAGAAATGAAAATTGCCCGCGGCGACCGGTGCAGCATTCGCGCAAACCACATCACCGCCGCAATCTTCGCCGCTCCGCGATTGGCGTGAAGACGACGCGCGCCGCAAGGATTGCCACGCCGCGCCGAACGGGTATCATCGCCGCCGCCGTCAGAACGCCAACGAACCGCAAACGATTCGGCGGATAGAGATTTGGGGGGACAGAGATAATGACCGGCACTTTAGCGCAGGGCGCCTATCAGATCGGCATCGTCGTGCCCGACATCCACAAAGGCATGGCGTTCTTTAAGGACAAGCTCGGCGTTCCGGAATTCCTGTTTATTGAGAAGCCGGAGCTGCAGGACGAGACCTATCTGGCGAAGCCCGCGCCGCTGAAGCTGCACCTCGCCTTCGGCTGGGCCGGCGACATGCAGGTCGAGCTCATCCAGCCCATCGCCGGCGTCAGCACTTATTCGAAATTCCTCGATCATAATCCGCAAGGCGGCATGCATCACTACGGCATCGAGGTCGCCAACTACGCCGAGGGCGTGAAGGAAATGGAAGCCGCCGGCTTCACGCTTGTCCAGGGCGGCCGGCACAACGAAACGCGGTTCGCCTATTTCGACACGACCGGCGTCATCGGCACCTTGACCGAGGTGGTCTATCTGCAGCCGGAGGAAAAGGCCTTCATGCTCGGACTCAAGCGCAAGAGCTGACGTGCGTCGCGGTCACCCCCCGCGGCACCGCCGGCGCGTATCGCTCGGGACTGGCGCGCAATTGCGGGTTCCGGGCACGCACCCAAAACGTCATTGAACCGCCAGACGTCGAAATATCTGGACCTTCAACTGGTCGAGTATGAGCAGGTATGCGGCGACCACCAACAACACCAGGAGGATCAAGGTCGGGCTAACCGGCGTCATGAGGACGCCCGCGGCCGCCATCGCGGTCACGACAACAAGGTCGAGGACTGAACTTACCATCAGCCACCGGCTCGGACGGGAACGCCAGAACGGACCTCGCTCACGCACCAGATAGACGTTGCCCTGTCCGGTGGCCACCAGCATCACGAATACCAGGGTCTGCAACTCCGCCAGTTTCAGCCCGAGGACATCGCGGCCGACGAAGAAGACCGTGAACGAGAGGATCAGCACCAACGCCGCCAACAGGCTGCCGGTCAGCATCAGCGAACGCACGTTCCACCGATCCGGGCGTTGCGAGTAGGACACGTGGTCGGTCGCGATCGACATGGTGACGAAGTCGTTGGTGAACAGCAAAAGCACGATCAGGAGCGGCGTGATCACGAAGGCATGAGTGATGATGACGCCAAGGGTCAGGAAGATCGCGATCTCCAGCGTCTTCATGATCTTGTTGATCGTATAGGTCAGCATGCGCTGATAGATGCGCCGGCTGATCCGTACCGCCGCGAGCGCGTCCACCAGGCCCGGCGCCGTGAGCACAACTCCGGCGGCGGCGCGGGCAACGTCCGTGGCGGTGGCGACGGCAATGCCGACGTCTGCCTGTTTCAGAGCCGGAGCGTCGTTGACGCCGTCGCCGGTCATTCCGACGATATGACCGGCCGATTGAAGCAATCGGACCAGCCTGATCTTGTGCTCGGGGAAGACACGCGCGTAGAGGCCGTAACGGAGCGCCGCTTCCCCGTCGATGTGATCGAGCGTGTCGGCGGCCGTCGCCGGCCCAGCGATGCCGATGCGCTTGGCAATGGCGCTGGCCGTGGTGGCGTTGTCGCCAGTCGCCATCACCACCCGAATCCCGAGTTGCTTCAGGCCCGCCACCAGCGCTGCCGAATCTCCGCGCGGCGGGTCTTCCAGAGCGACCAGGCCGGCCAGCCGCAAGCTCATGCGACCGTTACCGTGGGCTACAGCAAGGACGCGCGCTCCGGACGCCGCGAGCCGGTCGATTGCATCCGCGGCGTCAGGCGCCGTGCCGATCAGCGCGACAACGGCGCGCGGCGCCCCTTTGATGACCCAAAGCTCTCCGTCGGGGCGCTGGTAGCGGCCGAGCGAGTAGCGCTGGACCGGATCGAATGGCACGAACTCGATCCGGGGTGGCGGCTCGGTGAGCAAGCCGCGCGCGCTTGCCGCGCTCAAGATGGCAAGGTCGATCGGATCCTGCGTGGCCGGGTCGCAGGCGAGCGCCGCAAACCGCAGCACCTCGTCGTCTGATGCGGCGTCGAAGCGCTGTATCGCCGCCAGCGTCAGGCGGTTCTCGGTCAGCGTGCCGGTTTTATCGGTGCAGAGCACGTCCATTCCCGCCGCCTCTTCGATCGCGGAGAGCCGCGTCAATAGCACTCCGGACCGAGCCAGCTCGGCCGCGCCAAGCGCGGTTGCAAGAGTGAAGGTCGCCGGAAGCGCTGCCGGAACCGACGCCACCAGCAGGATCAGGGCGAAGGGCAGCACGTCCCGGAGCGGCAGGTCGGCCCAGGCGGCATAGACCAGCAAGGTGGCGATCAGCACGACATCGATGGCGATCAGAATGCGGACGATCTTGAAGATCGTCACCGCCAGATGGCTCGTCGATCGCGCGCTCTGCACCAGCTCGGCCGTCTTGCCGAAATAGGTTCTCGGGCCGGTCGCGACGACCTCGCCTGTGGCTTCGCCGCGGCGCACGATCGCCGCCGCATAGGCTATCGCTCCGGCGCCGGTTTCGACTGCCAACGATTCGCCGGTCAAGGCGGACTGATCGAGCAGAACCTCGCCCTCGACGATCCTGACATCGGCGGGCGACAGGTCGCCCATGCGCAGATGGACCACGTCGCCGGGAACGAGGCTGGCCGATGCTGCCGAGTGCCAAACGCCGTTACGGAGCACGCGAGCCGTGGCCGTCAGCCGATGTCGCAGAAGCTCAAGCGCCTTACTGGCGCGGCCTTCCTCCACAAAGCTGATCAGCGCGTTGACAGCAAGCAACACGGCAATGACTGCCGCCTCCCCGCTTTTCCCGACCAGCACTTGGAGAAGTATGATGATTTCGAGCATCCATGGGATCGGTCCCCAAAATTTGTTCAGAAGTATCAAGAGCGGATGTCTGCGCCGCTCAGGAATCTCGTTCGGGCCATACTGCTCAAGGCGACGTTGCGCCTCAGCCTCGGTCAGGCCAAGCAGGCCGTGATCTTTCTCTGCGCCTGTCGCACTTACTCCCATTCGATTGTTGTAAGCCATGGTAACGCGCTGATCCAACTGGGTGCAGCACGGTTCCAGGATCCGTCAGAAATTTACACTCTTGAATTCAAAGGCGAGTTTCCACGACCCGCGATTTTCTCGGTTGCAGTGACTATCGGCGTCAAGCGGGCGATGCCGTTGAAGCCGTCGGCGATCGAAGAGCAGGAAGGGCAGCCCGCCGTGTAGTCCGGCCCGAACATGAAGTGATAGACGAGGAGCTGCGAGCGCCCCTGGCTCAGTATCCAATTCTACGCTTCTCTCTCCTAGGGGTGTCCGGCGATATCTCCCCCGTCACTCCATTCGATTGTTCTGGGGCATGGTAACGCGCTGACCTATAAGCGCAAATTTTTTCTGTGCGCGATGAAGAACCGTCTCCCCGATACGTCAGAAATTTGCGCTCTTGATTTCAAACACCAATTTCGACGGTCCACGATTTGCTCGGTTTCAGCGACTATCGGTATCAATCGGTCGATTTTTTTAAAACGCGTCGAGCACGCTGTGAGTGCACACCAGCAGAAAAAGACCGTCAGCCTCCGCGATCAAACGTGTGAACGGCGCCGCCGCCATGATCTCCGCTTTCATCTTCTCCCGCTTCTCCCGCCCGCAGCCGGACGCTTTGACCCGGCACGAAAGGTGTCGACAATGCCCGCGATCTCCTCAAATGCAAGCGCCCTCGGCATCGAGAATTCGACGGGACCATCATCAGAGTAAGCGTGCCCCTCCGCGCGAATTGCCGTGGGTGCCACCGCAGGCGCGTTGCCCGGCTGCAGGTCGGTGTGCGACTGGCGACCCACGTGCCAAAGCTGCAGGAAGATGCGGCCGCCCTTCGCGTGGACGGCATCCGTCACCTTCCGCCACCCAGCGATCTGCGCATCGTCGTAAATGCCCGGCGCCTTGTTGTAGCCGTAGCCCTGACGAGACACCGGAGTCGCTTCGGCGATGAGCAGTCCGCCTTCGGAGGTGCGCTGCTCGTAATACTCTGCCATCAGGGCATTCGGAATATCACCTTTGCCGGCACGCATCCGCGTTAGCGGGGCCAGGACAACGCGATGGGCAATGCTGTACGGTCCGACGCTCGTCGGCGTAAAAAGCTTCGACAATTTTCTGCCTCTCAAATCTACGACTGGGGTAGCGGTGCTGCGGCCCCGAGACATCGGCGCCCAGCGCCGCGAACAACGCTGGGCGCGTGCTTTGGGATCAGGCCGCGATCTTCGCCGCCTTGCGCAGCGTAGGCAGCATATCCTCGGGCTCCGGCCGCCGCGTATAATCCGGATTGACCTCGGAATAGAGGATCGTCCCGTCCTGCCCGATCACGTAGCGAGCGGGCATCGGCAAGGTCCACTCCGGATCGTCGTTGAACGCCGGCAACTCGTTCTTCAAGCTCTTGTAGAGATCGACTAGATAGTCCGGCAGTTTGAACTTCAGCCCAAAGGCCTCTCCGACCTGGCCCTTCTCATCCGACAGGATCGGGAACGAGAGCTTGTTCTCGCGGGTCGACCTGCGGCTGTTCGGCGCGGTCTGCGGCGAGATCGCGACCAGGCTCGCACCGAGCTTCTCGAACTCGGGCAGCGCCCCCTGGAGCGCCTGCAGCTCCATGTTGCAATACGGGCACCAGACGCCCCGATAGAAGCTGACGACGAGCGGACCTTTCGCCAACAGGTCGTGCGAGGACACAACGTTCCCCTCGGGATCCCTGAGCGTGAAGACCGGCGCCTTGTCGCCCACCTTCTTCGCGCGCTCCGCAAGGCCCGACGCCTTCAGCTCGTCGGTGGCGCGATGCATCGTCTCGATGACGGAAGATGGAACGTTGTACGGCGGCTTGCCGGCCTCGAAATCCACCTTGAAGGCGTCGAGCTTGGCTTGAAGGGTCATTGGCATTTTCCTTTCGCTGCGGTTGCCTGGGCGCCGGTTGGGGCGGAGCCAGTGAGGGACGGCCCGGGCCAATGGCGGCGAACCTGTCGAGCGAAAGCTATTTTCCTAGTACTTAGTCCTGAAGTTCGGCTGGTGGCATTATGCCTATTCCGCCATGGAACATCGTAAGCCGGAATTCACCCCACATCCCTCTTGCCGGAACCAAGCCGCCGCCTTTCGAAGCACCCTTCCCTACGAACTATGAACGCGAATACGACGGCCAGGCCATGCTCGGTTGTGCACGAGCCTGTCGTGACGCGACCGATTAATCGCTCGGCGGAACGAAGCGTCACGCCGGCGGCACCAAGGCCGTGACCCGATCGACAGCCCGGACGACGGAGGGCCGGCTCGCGATCTGCTCGTACCACCGTGCGATATTCGGCGTTGCGCCGAACTCCAGGCCCGCGAACTCGCGTCGCCACATCCAACCAAAATGGGTGATGTCGGCGATGGTGAACGCATCACCAGCAACAAACTCGCACCGCCCCAGCACACCGTCGAGCACCGCGAGTACGCGCTCCGACTCCGCCTGAAAACGGGCGATAGCGAATGGTATCTGCTCGGACGCCTGCCGTTTAAAGAAGCCGACCTGGCCGAAGGCCGGTCCGATACCAGTCAGGTGAAAGAACATCTGCTCCAGGACGCGCGCGCGACCGAAGCGATCCGCCGGAATGAGACGCCCGGTCTTCTCCGCTAGATAGAGCAAGATCGCACCGGACTCCGTCAGGGTGAATGGCCGACCGTCGGGGCCATCCGGATCGACGATCGCCGGCACCTTGCCGTTCGGATTGATGGCGAGATAGGCGGGCAGCTTCTGCTCACCTTTGCGGACGTTGATCGCCTCGATTTCGTAGGGAATTCCAAGCTCCTCAAGCGCGATGGGAGCGCGCACGCTGTTTGGCGTGGAAAAGGCGTAGACTTTGATCATCTTGTCCTCGTCGATGTCGGATTGCTGAAATCGCACAGAGGGGCGTCGTCGCCCCCTCGCGTGGCTCTGGTTCGCCTGCGCCTTCTGCCCCATACCGGTTGCTCGCGATCGGTCCGGCGCGCGAGAGGCGCAAGCACCGCGAGAATCTCGGCGGGCTCCAGACGGCTGGTGTAGTCGGTGTCGAGAAAGGAGAAGACGATCTCTCCCGTCCAATCGACGATGTACGTCGCCGGTAAGGGAAGCAGCCAGTTGTCTTGCCCCTCGGACGAAGGCCTGCGCCCGGCGCCGGTGTAGATCGGCCTCAGCTCCTCCGAGAGCGGGAACGCGATTCCACACCGTCGCGCCACTTTCGCTTCAGCATCAAACAACAGAGGAAAAGGTGGTTCTGTAACGCTCGACTTCGGCCGCGTCTGTGGCGCTTGTGGCGAGACCGCGACCAGGCTTGCGCCGAGCTGCAGCACCTCATCGTGAATCGCGGCAAGCGCCGCCAGTTCCATGACGCAATAGTCGCACCAGTCGCCGGGATAGAAGCTGACAACGACAGGACCACGGACCAATAGGCTGTGCAGCGACACAGCTTGGCCGCTCAAGTCGAACAACGTGAACTCCGGCATGCTGAAGCCCGCCTTCAGCGCGCGATCCACGATGCCGGTGTCTGCGAGAGCGGACTGAGCGCGCTGGAATGCGTCTACGATGCCGGGATCAGCGTTTAACGTGAACGCGTGTTGGAACGCTCTCATCTGCGAATTCAGAGACATGTGGTGACCCGAGAACCCCGCGGACGTGCCTCACCACTACGCTCATTCCAGAACCATTGTTGTAGCCCTCATCTGATGATATCGTTCATTCCATGAGGGAATATTCGTGAACCGCTTGTCAGCCATGGAAGCATTTGTGCGGGTCATAGAGACCGGCTCGTTCTCTGGCGCAGCGCGACAGCTTCGCATCGGCCAGCCAGCGGTCTCGAAAGCTATTGCGCAGCTCGAAGAGCGTCTCGGTGTTCGCCTGCTGCTGCGCACCACGCACGGGCTGACGCCAACGGAATCCGGGCAAAACTTCTACGAGCACGCGAAGCGCGCGCTTGAGGAAGTAGAGGAAGCGGACTTAGCCGCGCGGGGCGCGGGCGCCGCCCTATCTGGCCGTCTCAGAATCTGCGCTGCAGTCACGTTCGCCCGCTTGCACGTCATGCCGCATCTTCCAGCATTCTTGGAGGAGCACCCGGCGCTCGACATTGATGTCATCCTCGACGACAGAAACGTCGATCTGATCGAAGCCGGCGTCGATGTAGCGCTTCGGATGGGCTCACTCACAGACTCATCGCTAACGGCGCGCAAGATCGGACAAAGCCGGCGCGTCGTTCTGGGGACGCCATCGTATTTTGCGAGGGCCGGCGAGCCCCAGACGCCGATCGACCTGGTCGGCCACCAGGCTGTCATCTACGACCAGCGCGGCGGTGGCGGCGCCTGGACCTTCCGTCAAGGCTCTACCGAAACGGCGGTCACCCTGAAAGGACGCATGCGCGTAACTGCAGCCGAGGGAGTACGGGAAGCCGTCTTCTCCGATCTCGGCCTGACCGTTTCCTCACAATGGATGTTCGCGACCGAACTCGAGACCGGAAGGGTCCGCGCAGTCCTTGACGATTGGACCTTGCCTCCGATCGACCTGTGGGCTGTCTTTCCGACTGGCCGGCAGGCGAGCGCTAAGGCACGTGCGTTCGCGGCGTTTATCCAAACCCGCCTGTTCGGCAAAGACGCCGCACTGGCCTCGGATGGCGTCGCCACCGAGCACGCTTCCTTTGGATAACAGCGCGACGGGTCGCTGAAGCGATTATTCTTCCATGGATTAATCGCTATTCATTTTGCCCGACTACCCCCTCTCCACGACATAGCCTTACCTCTGGGCGACGGGGGCGGTCCTGCACCGGCCGTCAAATGACGATCGACCCACAATTCATTTTTTTGAGCCGCATAATTTCTACGACAACTATCGGCAACAATCGGAGACCGAACTACGCTGCTGCGGCTTGATCTATCCGACGGTGTCCCGCAGTACTCCCCTCACTCCCATTCGATCGTGCCGGGCGGCTTCGAGGTGATGTCGTAGACCACGCGGTTGACGCCCTTGACCTCGTTGACAATCCGCGTTGCCACCGTGGCGAGGAAGGCCATGTCGAACGGATAGAAATCGGCGGTCATGCCGTCGGTCGAAGTGACGGCACGCAGGCCGACGACAAAGTCGTAGGTGCGAAAATCGCCCATGACGCCGACGGTCCGCACCGGCAACAGCACCGCGAACGCCTGCCAGATGTCGTCGTACAGCCCGGTGCGGCGGATCTCCTCGATGAAGATCTCGTCGGCTACCCGGAGGATTTCGAGTTTCTCGCGGGTGACCGCCCCGGGACAGCGGATCGCAAGCCCGGGACCAGGGAACGGATGCCGGCCGACGAACGCATCGGGAAGGTCAAGCTCGCGGCCAAGGGCGCGGACCTCGTCCTTGAACAATTCGCGCAACGGCTCGACCAGCCGCATGTTCATGCGTTCCGGGAGGCCGCCGACATTGTGATGCGACTTGATGGTCACCGATGGGCCGCCGGTAAACGACACGCTCTCGATCACGTCCGGGTAAAGGGTGCCTTGGGCGAGAAAGTCGGCCCCGCCGAGCTTCTTGGCCTCGGCCTCGAATACGTCGATGAACAGTTTGCCGATGATCTTGCGCTTCTGTTCCGGATCATCGACGCCGGCAAGCGCCTTAAGGAAAAGCTCTTCGGCCTTCACGTGCACGAGCGGAATGTTGTAAGAGCCGCGAAACAACGCGACCACGCGCTCGCCTTCACCAAGCCGCAACAGGCCGTGATCGACGAATACGCAGGTCAATTGATCGCCGATCGCTTCGTGAATGAGCACCGCGGCGACTGCGGAATCGACGCCGCCGGAGAGCCCGCAGATCACCCGGCCTTTGCCGACTTGCCGGCGGATCTTCTCGATCGCCTCCTCCTTGAAGGCGCGCATGGTCCAGTCGCCCGTGCAGCCGGCAATCTTGCGAACGAAATTGCGCAGAAGAGCGGCGCCGTGCGGCGTATGCACCACTTCAAGATGGAATTGTGTTGCGTAAAATTTGCGCTGGTCGTCGCCGATCATGGCGATCGGCGCATGGGCCGAGGTGCCGATCACGGCAAAGCCGTCCGGCAAGGTGGCGACGCGGTCGCCGTGGCTCATCCACACCGGATAGCGCTCGCCGACCTGCCACACCCCCTCGGTGAGCGGCGATTGCCTTACCAGCTTGAGTTCGGCGCGGCCGAATTCGCGGTGGTGGCCGGCCTCGACCTTGCCGCCGAGCTGATGCGCCATGGCCTGCTCGCCGTAGCAGATACCGAGCACCGGCACCCCGGCCTGATAAATCGCCATCGGCGCGAGCGGCGCGCCCTCCTCGAGCACCGAGGCCGGTCCGCCCGACAGGATGATTCCTTTCGGCGTCAATTCGCGCAGCGCCGCTTCTGCCTTCTGAAACGGCACGACCTCGCAATAGACCTTCTCCTCGCGCACGCGCCGGGCGATGAGTTGGGTCACCTGCGAACCGAAATCGACGATCAGAATCTTGTCGTGAGAGCGGGCGGCGGGTCTTGCCGCTTCCATCTCGTGGGTTTTGGCAACAGAGGTCATGCAGAACGCCGCAACAGGCTGACGAAGAACCCGTCGGTATCGGTGCGGCGGGGCGTCATCAGCAGTCCCTCCTCGGAGATAAGTGCGGCGCGGGCAAAAAGATAGGCGCGCTCGCCGAGAACCTGCGTCAGAACGGCGGGCTTTTCCACGGAAAAATCCCCGTAGCGGCCGACGAAGCCCCTTATCTGGTCGCCATTTTCCTCTGCCAATACCGAGCAGGTGACGTAAGCGAGACGGCCGCCCGGCTTCACCAGGGCCGCAGCGCGATCAAGCAATCCAGACTGCTGGTTGACCCGCTGTGCCAGCGCGCCCGGGCGCACGCGCCACTTGGCGTCCGGATTGCGCCGCCACGCGCCGGTTCCGGTGCATGGTGCATCGATCAAGACCAGGTCGGCGCGCCCTGCGAGATCGGCAAGTACGTCGGCACTGCCGCGCGGCGTGCGGACCTGGACGTTGCGCGCGCCCGCCCGGGCGATACGCTCACCGATCGGCGCCAGACGCCGCTTGTCGATGTCGGTAGCGTAGATCTGGCCGCGGTTGTCCATGGCCGCCGCCAGCGCCAAAGTCTTGCCGCCGGCACCGGCTGCGAGATCGACGACCTGCTCACCCGATTTGGCGCCGGCGAACAATGCTGCAAGCTGCGAACCTTCATCCTGGATTTCGAACAAGCCCTTGCGAAAGCTCGGCTCGGCGTGGAGCGAGGGGCTTTTGGCCGCGGCTGAAAGCCTAATCCGCAGGCCGATCGGCGACCATCGCGTCGGCTCGGCATCTAGATGGGCAAGCTTCAGCTGCACTTCGTCGCGTGCGGCTTTCAGCGTGTTGACGCGGACGTCGAGCGGCGCGCGGCTGGCAAGCGCGGCACCCTCGGCGGCGCGGTCGTCACCAAAGACCCGGGCAAAATGCGGATCGAGCCAATCCGGATAATCGCCGAGGACGGCAGGCGGGGCGTTCGCCAGCGCGTCGCTCGTCAGCGCCGCCCGCTCGGCCGGCGTCAGCGGCGCCGGCGCAAATCGGCTGCCGCTGCACAAGGCCGCGATCTGCGCGACGTCGAGCGCGCGCTCGCGATGCAGCGCGCCGATGAGGATGGCGCGCGGGCTGGTTTCGCCCATAAGCCACGCCGCCGACGCCTTGCGGCGCAACGCATCATAGACCAGGCCGGCAATGGCAGCCCGATCCGACGAGCCGGCGAAGCGATGAGACAGACCCCAATCCTTCAGGGCGTCCGCCGCCGGACGCCGCCGCGCGTCGATTTCGGCAACCACCTCGATGGCGGCCGAAAGGCTAGCGGCAGGCGTCATTGGGTCGCCCCGGGACTGGTCTGCATCATCTCATCGCCTGCTCCACTGCGGTGCCGCGCGTTGCGGCGCCGGTGTCGTGAGGCGGGGGCTTACACAACGACGCCGCCCAGAACTCCGATCATGTAGATCGCCCACATGACCATGAGCACAAGGGCGCCCGCCGAATAGAAGGCGCTGCGCCAGCGCACCACATTGCTGGTCACGTGCACGTAAGCCTGCAGCACGCGGCAAATCACGAAGATCCAGGCGAGAACGACAAAGACATAACCCGCCTGCCGGGTCACCCATTCCAGGATCGTCAGCACATAGAACAGGACGGGCAGTTCGAATTGGTTGGAGAAGGCGTAAGCCGCCTGCGCCGTCGGTTTGGGCCAATTCGGCTCGCGCAACGCGATGTCCTGTGCCTTGACCGCGCCGGCTCGATAGTCGGCGCCGCGCAGCGCGCCCATGCGCAACATCAGCACGAAAGTGAGAATAACCTCGACGAACAGCGGTAACAGAACGGCTTGGAGCGACATCCGCCCGACCCTTGAGCTAAAGTTTGCAAAGTTTGCGACGCTAACACGGCCACGATGGAGCGGCCAGTTACGGCGGTCATGCGGCTGTCACAGTTTGACGCTGATCGCCGTCTCGCCGTCCTCGTCGAGGAGCGCGGTGCGCCACGATTTGCCGTCCGAAAGCGCCTTGGCGACCGCGTCGGCGCTGCCGCCGTGATTGAGATTGGCGGTGACCAGCGTACCGCCGGTCCGCAACAGTTTGCGCAAGCTCGCATGCAGGGCGGGTATCGGCGTGTGACCGTCAAAGAAAGCCAGGTCATAGCCGGGATCGAGCGTCGGCAGCACCGCGGCGAATTCGCCTTCGTGCACGGCGATGCGATGATCGAAACCCGCGGCCGCGATATTCTCCCGAGCCAGCCGCACGTGCTCGGGATCACGCTCGATGGTGTCGACCATCGAGTTCGACGCGCCGTAGGCGAACGACAACGCGGTGTAACCGAGCGCCGTCCCCAGTTCCAGGATGCGCCGCGCCTGCACTGCCGCCGCGAGCGCGCTGAGCAGCGGACCGTTGTCGTAGGGCCAAGCGCCGCAGCCGTGCCGCGCGCGGTGCTGGTCCGTGGCCTTGCGGACCGGCGCGAACGGATCAGGCGGCGGCCTGCTCATGGCGCGTGCTCATTCGCGGCTCGGATAGTTCGGACTCTCGCGCGTGATGGTGACATCGTGCACGTGGCTCTCGCGCAGGCCGGCGCCGGAGATACGCATGAACTCGGCCTTGGCGTGAAATTCGGCGAGGTTCCTCGCTCCGACATACCCCATCGCCGCGCGCAATCCGCCGACGAGTTGATGCAGCACATTGGCTACCGGACCCTTGTACGGCACTTGGCCCTCCACACCCTCGGGCACGAGCTTGAGCGTATCCTTGATCTCCTGCTGGAAGTAGCGGTCCGCCGACCCGCGCGCCATGGCGCTGACCGAGCCCATGCCGCGATAGGTTTTGTAGGAACGGCCCTGATAGAGAAAAACCTCTCCCGGCGTCTCGTCGGTGCCGGCCAGGAGCGAGCCGACCATGGCGCAATCGGCGCCCGCCGCCAACGCCTTGGCGAGATCGCCGGAATATTTGATGCCGCCATCGGCGACGACCGGCGTATCGGTGCGTTGCGCCGCCTCGACCGCGTCGGTGATCGCGGTGAGCTGCGGCACTCCGACGCCGGCAATGACCCGCGTGGTGCAGATCGAACCCGGCCCGATCCCGACCTTGATGGCGTCGGCGCCGGCATCGATCAACGCCGCGGCGCCTTCCGCGGTGGCGATGTTGCCGGCGACCACCTGCACGGCGTTGGACAGCCGCTTGATGCGGCCGACCGCGTCGAGCACGCGCTTGGAATGTCCGTGCGCCGTGTCAACGACGACCAGATCGACGCCGGCGTCGATCAACGCCTCGCTGCGTGCATAGCCGGCTTCGCCGACGCTGGTCGCGGCCGCGACACGCAACCTGCCCTGCTCGTCCTTGCAGGCATTGGGATTGGCCACCGCCTTCTCGATGTCCTTAACCGTGATCAGGCCGACACAGCGGTAATCGCCATCGACCACCAAGAGCTTCTCGATCCGATGCTGGTGCAGAAGGCGCTTGGCTTCGTCCTGGCCGACGCTCTCGCGCACCGTAACGAGCGAGTCCTTGGTCATCAGTTCGGAGACCTTCTGCCGCCGGTCAGTGGCAAAGCGGACATCGCGGTTGGTGAGGATGCCGACGAGCTTGCCGGCGCGTCCGTTGCCGCCACCTTCAACAACGGGAATTCCGGAAATGCGGTTCTCCTCCATCAAAGCCAAGGCGTCGGCGAGCGTCGCGTCCGGATGAATCGTGACCGGATTCACCACCATGCCCGACTCGAATTTCTTGACTTGGCGGACCTGAGCCGCCTGGACCGCTGGATCGAGATTGCGGTGGATGACGCCGATGCCGCCAGCCTGCGCCATGGCGATCGCCATGTGCGCTTCGGTCACGGTATCCATGGCCGAGGCGACGATCGGGACGTTGAGCGAAATGCCGCGAGTGATACGCGTGCGGATGTCGACCTCCCCAGGCAGCACATCCGACAGGCCCGGTCTGATCAGCACATCGTCGAAGGTCAGCCCTTCGCGCGGATGATTCTTGCGCATTGCCAACTCCGCTTGAGCCCCGCGAGTCGCCGCAGGCTTCCTGGGCGGGCACCCATCAAAAGCCGCTCGAAAGATGGCTGCCGGCACGGGCGCGGCACTTGCCCGTCCGCCTATCATCGAACGCGATGGCCCGCTTTTGGGTTGGCGGCGGCTCCTAGCATGTCCAGCCACGGATTCATAGATGGTGCGGCACGGCTTGGCCGGCCAGTGCACAGCGGAGTAGATTGGCCGCAGCCGACACGGAGCAGGGTCAGCGGGAGCGAGCCGTTTTGCCCACCTCACACCGGGTGAAACCATGATGGCGCGGTGGCGACCACCTTATACCGCAGCGCTGGTTGCAATCGTCCTCGCCGCGCCCGTAGTCCGTGCGGTGCCTGCACATGCACAGGAAACGGCCGACGAGCGCCGCTGTACCGGGCAAGGGCGCGCCAGCAATGACGAGCGCATTGCATCCTGCACGGCGCTGATCGAATCGGGCCGCTATCAGCCGGCCAATCTTGCCATCCTGCGGCACGACCGCGGCCTAGCACTGCGGGCCAAGGGCGATCTGGCCGAAGCCGTCGCCGACTTCACCGAGGCGATCAACCTCAACCCCGATTACGCCCGCGCCTATGCCGACCGCGGCAGCGCGCGTTTGGCGCAGCACGACGCCGACGGCGCCATCGCCGACCTCGACACCGCAATCCGCCTCGACGCCAACGATGCCGGCGCGTTGATGACGCGCGGCAATGCGTGGGACGAAAAGGCCGACCTCGACCGCGCCCTTGCAGATTATAACGAGGCGATCCGGCTTTCGCCGAATTACGCCGCGGCCTATTTCAATCGCGGGCTTGCGTTCCGGCACAAGGGCGACCTCGATCGTGCGCTCGCCGACTACGATCAAGCCATCAAGCTCGATGCGAAAAATCCATCCGCGTTCAACAATCGCGGCATCGTCTGGTTCGAGAAGGGTGATTTCGACCACGCCCTTGCCGATTACAATCAGGCCATTCGTCTCGATGCCGGCTTCGCCGCGGCCTATAACAATCGCGGCGATGCCTGGCGCGCCAAAGGCGATTACGCGCGCGCTCTCGCCGACTTCGACCGCGCCATCCAGCTGGCACCGCAATTTGCGCTCGCCTACGACAATCGCGGCCTCGTCCAGTACCAGCGGCGCGACTATCAGCGCGCCATCGCCGACTTCGATGCCGCCATCCGATTCAATCCGCTCAATGCACAAGCCTACAACAACCGCGGCAATGCCCACGACGACAACGGCGACCGCAACGCCGCCATCGCCGACTACAACGAGGCGATCCGCCTCGATCGGAAGAACGCGCGCGCCTATTACGACCGCGGCATCGCGTTCCGCCGCGACGGCGATGTCGACCGCGCCATCGCCGACTTGAGCGAGGCGATCCGGCTCGATCCGCAACACGCCGGCGCCTACAACGAGCGCGGCCTCGCCTATTATCAGCGGCACGATCTCGACCGCGCCATCGCCGACTACGACCAGGCGATCAAGCTCAATCCGAAGTTCGCCGTCGCTTACAACAACCGCGGCAACGCGCTCGACGACAAGGGCGATGCCAATCGAGCCATCGCCGACTACAACGAGGCGCTGCGCGTCGATCCGAACTATGCCGTCGCGCTGTACAATCGCGGCATCGCCTGGCGGCGCAAAGGCGAAATCGATCGCGCCCTCGCCGACTACGATCAGGCCATCAAGTTCAACCCGACCGCCGCCGCCTACAACAATCGGGGCAGCGCGTGGCTGGCCAAGGGCGAGCCCGAACGGGCGATCGCCGATTTGAATCAGGCGATCAGGCTCGATCCGCGCTCGGCCGACGCCTACGTCAACCGCGGCAACGCCAAGCGCGACCGGCTCGCCCTCGCCGACGCCATCGCCGACTACACGCACGCCATCGAGCTTTCACCCGACGGCCCGCTCGCCTACTACAACCGCGCCTGGGCGCACTATCTGGGCGGCGAGAACATCAAAGCATTGGCCGACGCCGACCGCGCCATTGCGCTCAATCCGCACTCGGCGAGCGCCTTTTCGACTCGCGGCCTGATTCGCGAGCGCCTCGCCGACATCGCCGGCGCCATCGCCGATTTCCGCAAGGCGCTCGAAATCGATCCCTCGTTCCAGCAGCCGCTGGAAGCCCTGCAACGGCTCAAAGCCGCGCCGCCGGCGAGCCAATAGCTGCACATGCGGGCCAGTGCGCCGCCGAGCTCGTACGACCGCATCGTGCCGCTCATTGTCGCGGTGGCCCTGTTCATGGAGAACATGGACTCCACCGTGATCTCCACATCGCTGCCGGCGATTGCGGCGGCGCTCGACACCAAGCCGCTGGCGCTCAAACTTGCGGTGACCTCGTATCTGCTTGCGCTTGCCATCTGCATCCCGGCGAGCGGCTGGACCGCCGACCGGTTCGGGGCCCGCAACGTCTTCCGCTTGGCGGTCAGCGTGTTCATGCTCGGCTCGATCGGCTGCGCGCTCTCGCATTCGCTGCAGGAGTTCGTGTTCGCGCGCATCATCCAAGGCATGGGCGGCGCGATGATGACCCCGGTCGGCCGCCTCATCCTGCTCCGCAGCATCGACAAGCGTCACCTCGTCAATGCCATGTCCTGGGTGACGATACCGGCGCTCGTCGGCCCGATCTGCGGTCCGCCGCTCGGCGGCTTCATCACGACATACGCGTCATGGCATTGGATCTTCATCGTCAACGTGCCGATCGGGCTTGCCGGCCTGGTGATGGTGACGCTCTACATCCCGGACCTGCAGGCCGAACCGCCGGCACCGTTCGACTTCGCCGGCTTCATGCTGTCCGGTTTGGGCATCGGCGGCCTTGCGTTCGGCCTCTCGGTGATGGGGCTGGATTTTCTCCCGATCTGGGTCGTTGCCGCGCTTCTCGGCGTCGGCGCCGCTTCGGCGGCAGCCTACGTCTTGTACGCGCGCCGCAGGGCGGCACCGATCCTCGATCTTAATCTGTTCCAGTTCTCGACCTTTCGCGCCGCCATCTTCGGCGGCTTCATGTTCCGTCTGGGCATCGGCGCGCTGCCGTTCCTGCTGCCGCTGTTGCTGCAGCTCGGGTTCGACCTGACGCCGTTCCAATCCGGCCTCATCACGTTTACCGGAGCGCTCGGCTCCATGTTCATGAAGGCGGCAGTCGCGAGCGTCCTCAAACACACCGGCTACCGTCCGGTGCTGCTCTACAACAGCCTCGTCAGTGGCGCCTTTCTTGCCGCCTGCGCGAGTTTCGTGCCCGGCATGCCGTTCGCGGCAATGGTGGCCATCCTGCTCGCCGGCGGATTTTTCCGCTCGCTGCAATTCACCGCCATCAACACCATCGCCTATGCCGAGATCGAACCGCGGCTGATGAGCCGAGCCACTGCCATCGTCTCCGTGGCCCAGCAATTGGCCCTGTCGACCGGCGTTGCCGTGGGCGCGCTCGCCGTCGAGTTGACGATGCGGTTCAAGCACGGCACGGCGATCGGAGCCTACGACTTTCCGCCGGCCTTCATCGTGGTCGGCGCGCTCACCGCCGCCGCCGCACTGGCCTTCGTAGGTTTGGCGCCTGAAGCCGGCGCCGAGCTTGCCGGACGCGATGCGCGGCTGCGCGCGCCGTCAGCCGACCCACAGACCTAACCGGACATCTCGGTGCTGCCGCGGCCGCGAAACCCGCGGGCAAGAAGATAAAGCTCGGCCGAACCGGCGCGGCTTGCCGGCGGCTTGATATGCCGGACGCTGGCGAAATCGCGCTTGAGTTCGGCAAGGAGCGCTACTTGCGCGCCGCCTTGCAATACTTTGCAGAGAAAATCGCCGCCGGGCGCCAGAACTTGGCGCGCAAAAAGCGCCGCCGCTTCGGCGAGCGCCATGATGCGCAGATGATCGGTCTGCCGATGGCCGGTGGCATTGGCGGCCATGTCGGAGAGAACCACATCGGCGTTGCCACCGAGCATCGCCCGGAGCCGACCGGGCGCGGTCTCGTCGAGAAAATCCAGTCGTAAAAAGTCGACGCCCTTGATCGGCCGCATGTCGAGAATATCGAGCGCGACCACGCGGCCGCGCGCGCCCACGCGCTGCGCGGCGACCTCGCTCCAGCCGCCTGGCGCCGCACCGAGATCGACGACCCGAGCGCCCGGCTTGAGCAAACGATATTTATCGTCGACCTCGGCGAGCTTGAAGGCGGCCCGCGAGCGAAACCCCTCGCGCTTGGCGCGCGCCACGTAGGGATCGTTGATCTGGCGTTCGAGCCAGGCCCGCGACGACGGCGTTCGGCGTTTCTCTCGTCTAAGCCGCGCCATGCTGGGTCAGGCGTCGCTCCAGGCACCGTCGGCGCGCATCATCTCGACCAGCATGCCCTCGCGCAGCCCGCGATCGGCGACCCGCAGCCGCGGGCATGGAAACGCACGGCGAATGGCGTCGAGGATGGCGCAGCCGGCGAGCACCAGATCGGCGCGCTCGGCGCCGATGCATGGATTTGCAGCGCGTTCTTCAAAGCTCATGCCCATCAGTTCGGCAACCACGCGCGACACCTCATCGTCGGAGAGCCAGCAGCCGTCGACCCGTCGGCGGTCGTAGCGCTTGAGCTTCAAGGATACCCCGGCAATCGTTGTCACTGTGCCGGACGTGCCGAGCATGTGAAAGCCGTCGAGGTCGTCGCGATGCGCGGCGGCAAAATCCTGGACGAAGGCGGCCACCTCTTCGACCATGGCGTCGTAGATCTCGCGCGGCACCACCGTACCGCCGTAACGCTCGGCGAGCGTAACCACCCCGACCGGAAGCGATGCCCAGCCGATAATATCCGGCTGCGGCGGCCCGCGTCGGCCGCCGTCAGGCCTGCCGAGCCGCACCAGTTCGGATGAGCCGCCACCAATGTCGAAAAGGATGACGCCGGAGGCCGCCGGATCGACCAGCTCCGTGCAGCCGGCCGCCGCCAATCTTGCCTCGGTCGCCGAATCGACGATTTCCAGTTCGAGGCCGGCCTCCTCGGCAACGCGGGCGCGGAACGCTTCGCCATTCTCGGCCGCGCGGCAGGCCTCGGTGGCAATCAGTCGCGCACGCTTGACGCCGCGCGCGCGCATTTTATCCCGGCAAACCAAGAGCGCTTCGACGGCGCGGGCGATCGCCGCTTCGCTGATGCGGCGCGAAGCCGCCACTCCCTCGCCGAGGCGGATGATGCGCGAGAAGGCGTCGACCACACGAAACCCGTCGGCAGTCGGACGCGCAATCAGCAGCCGGCAATTGTTGGTGCCGAGATCGAGCGCTGCATAGGTGCCGTCGAAAAACCCGTTGCCGGGCGCCTGAATATCATCGCTATGCAGCCCCGGGCGGAGAATGCCGTATCGCGTCCGACGAGGCCGACGAGGTCGCCGTTGCGGTGCGTCGCTGCCGCCGAGGCCGCCGGTCGGCGGGGCCTCTTCGTTCATCCGCATCCTTCCTGCCGCGCCGAAGCTCTGCAGCTCGACGGCGGCGGGCCTCGTGCAAATTCAAATCTGGGGGAATGTATCAGTCCGAAACGGCAGGGCCAATACGGCAGCCTTGCCGCACTCTGCTTCGCCGGTGAGCCATGCCCGTCGTCGGCTTGTCGCCATTGGGCAAGTCCACTATGTCAATTGCCTGTGACTTGAATTGCAGGATTGAACGGCCATGAATCTGCACCAGCCTGCCGACGGACAGGCGGACAAACTGGCGGCGGAGCGACTGACCGTCGAAAGATTTGCCGTCGGACAATCGGTGCCGCGCAGCGAAGATCCGATGTTGTTGCGCGGACAGGGACACTACACCGACGACGTGAGCCTGCCCGGCCAAGCCTATGCGGTGATGGTGCGCAGCCGCAACGCCCACGGCAAGATTCTCGGCATCGACACGAGCGCGGCGCAGAGCATGCCCGGCGTGCTGGGAATCTATACCGCTGCCGACCTTGAAGGTTACGGTCCGCTCAAATGCGTCGTGCCGCTAAAGAACCGCGACGGCACACCGATGCTGAAGCCGTGGCGGGGCGCGCTTGCCAAAGGCAAAGTCCGCTATGTCGGCGATCCGGTCGCCTGCGTCGTGGCCGAGACCGTGCTCGCCGCCAAGGATGCAGCCGAAGCCGTTGCGGTCGAAATCGAAGCGCTGCCCGCGGTGACCGCTGCCGGCGACGCGATCCGGGACGGCGCTCCGCTGCTTTACGACGACGTGCCTCATAACGTGACGCTCGATTATCATTACGGCGACGCTGCGGCGGTCGATGCCGCGTTCGCAAAAGCCGCGCACGTCACCCGCATGAAGCTCGTCAACAGCCGCGTGATCGTCAATGCCATGGAGCCGCGCGCCGCACTCGCAGCTTACGACGGCCGCCGCTTCACCCTGTATGTCGGCTCGCAAGGCGTGACGGGGATGCGCGCCAATATCGCCGAAGCGCTCGGCGTCGATGCCAAAGCCGTGCGCATCCTCACCGGCCAAGTCGGCGGTTCGTTCGGGATGAAGGCGGCGGTATTTCCCGAATACATCTGCGTGCTGCACGCCGCGCGGACGCTGGGGCGGCCGGTGAAGTGGACCGACGAACGCTCCGGAAGCTTTTTTTCAGACAGTCACGGCCGCGACCACGACGTCACCGCCGAACTTGCGCTTGCGGCGGACGGCGGCTTTCTCGCGGTGCGCATCAATTGTTTCGCCGATATGGGCGCTTTCCTGTCGCCGATGGGCCCGTTCCCAGGCACGCTTAACATCGTCAAGAACGTGCAAGGCATGTATCGCACGCCGCTGATCGAAGTCTCGTCCAAATGCGTGTTCACCAACACCTCGCAGATCGGACCCTATCGCGGGGCCGGCCGGCCCGAGGGCAACTATTTCATGGAGCGGCTGGTCGACGCCGCCGCCGCCGAGCTGGGCATCGATCGCCTCGCCTTGCGCCGGCGCAACCAGATCCGCCCGCAGGATCTGCCTTACAAGACCGCGTCCGACGTGACCTATGACAGCGGCGACTTTGCCGCGCTGACAAAGCAGGCCTTCGAACTTGCCGACGGCAACGGCTTCGCCCGCCGCAAGCGCGACAGCCGCAAACGCGGCAAGCTGCGCGGCCTTGGCATTGGAAACTTTCTGGAAGTGACGGCGCCGCCAGCGAAGGAATTGGCCGACATCGCCTTCAATGCCGACGGCACGGTGACGCTCGCGACCGGGACGCTCGATTTCGGCATGGGCCACGCCACGCCGTTTGCCCAAGTGTTGAGCGAGCGGCTCGGCATTCCGTTCGAGAAAATCTCGATCGTTCAGGGCGACAGCGATCGGCTGGTCATGGGCGGCGGCAGCGGCGGCTCGAAGTCGATCATGCACAGCGGCACCGCCATCGTCGAAGCCGCGGCGAAGGTCATCGACAAGGGCAAGGAGATCGCCAGCCACGTGCTCGAAGCGGCGGTCTCCGACATCGAATTCAAGGCGGGCCGCTTCGTCATCGCCGGAACCGACCGGTCCGTGTCGCTCATGGAACTGGCGCAGACGCTGCGGGACGGCCGCGCCAAGCTGCCGGCGGACGCGCCGCAATCGCTCGACGTCACCCACATCAGCGACGGGCCGGGCGCCGCCACGTTTCCCAACGGCTGTCATATCGCCGAGGTCGAAGTCGATCCGCAAACCGGCGCCGCCGCGGTGGTGAAATACACCTGCGTCAACGACTTCGGCAACCTCGTCAATCCGATGATCGTCGCCGGCCAGCTTCATGGCGGCGTCGCGCAGGGCATCGGGCAGGCGCTGATGGAAATGACCGTCTATGACGGCGACGGACAACTGCTCACGGGCTCGTTCATGGATTACGCAATGCCGCGCGCGACCGACATGCCCGCGTTCGTGCTGGCGGATCACCCGGTGCCGGCGACGACCAATCCGCTCGGCGTCAAGGGTTGCGGCGAGGCCGGCTGCGCCGGCTCGCTGACCTCGGTGATGAATGCGGTTTTGGACGCGCTCGCGGAGCACGGCATCCGCCACCTCGACATGCCGCTGACGCCGTTTCGTATCTGGCAGGCACTGCAACAAGCAGGCAGCGCCGGCACCGCGCCGCCGAAACGATGACGCAGGCGATTTCCCTCGGCGCGCGCCGTTTTGGCGCGATGCGCGTGGTTGGGCCGGTCTGCGCCGCTCACTTTCTGAGCCATTATTACATCATCATACTAGCGCCGCTGTTCTCGTTCATACGCGCCGATTACGGCGTGAGTTATACCGATCTTGCGCTGGCGCTGACCGCTTTCAATATGGTTTCGGCCGTGCTGCAGACTCCGGCCGGCTTCCTCGTCGACCGGATCGGGGCGCGCGTGGTCTTGATCGCGGGCGTTGCGCTCGGCGCCATCGCCTTTGCGGTCGCCGGACTCGTCCACTCGTTCATCGTTTTCATCGCCATGTTCGCGGTCGCGGGCATCGGCAATACCGCCTATCATCCCGCCGACTATTCGCTCCTCTCCGACCACACCGCGCCGGCGCGCATCGGCCAGATCTTTTCATTCCACACCTTTGCCGGAATCCTCGGCGGCGCGGTCGCCCCGGCGACGCTCCTGGTCATGCAAGGCCAGTTCGGCTGGCGCGGCGCGTTCGTCGGTGCCGCGCTACTTGGCTTCCCGGTGCTGCTTCTCCTTATCGTGCAACGGCCGCCGCCGGCCGATCGGGCCGCCGAACAACGCCGCGCCCGGGCAGAGGTGACCGGCGCAGATGGCCCACAGAACGCGGATCATGGCTGGCGTCTGCTGCTGTCGGCGCCGATCGTTCTCAATCTGTGTTTCTTCATTCTGCTGTCGCTGATGGGTGGGCTCAGTAGCTTTCTGGTGGTGGCCCTCGGCGCCCTCTACGGCACCCCGAACACGCTTGCCAACGTGGCGCTGACCGGCTTGCTGCTGATGAATGCGCTCGGCGTTCTGATCGGCGGCCTGCTCGCCACCCGCACCAGCGGTCACGCCACGGTCGCCGGGCTGTGCCTTGCCGCGGCCGGCGCCGGCACGGCGCTGATCGGCCTGGTTGGATTTTCCAGCTACCTGCTGGTCCTGCTGGCGGCGCTGTCGGGCCTATTCATCGGCATTGCCAGCCCATCGCGCGACATGCTGGTGCGTGCGGTAACGCCGTCTGGCGCGTACGGCCGCGTGTTCGGTTTCGTGTCTTCGGGATACAACATCGGCGCCATGATCGCGCCGACCGTCTATGGAATATTGATGGATCACAATCAGCCGCGGGCGGTGTTTTTGTTTTCCGCAGCTTGCAGCATCCTCTGCATCGGTACGGTGGTATTGGCCTTTTCCAGTCGCGAGCGGAGTTGACTCACGGCACCGCGGTTTTGTCGGCATTGCGCCAGCAATCTGAAAGTCTCCAGGTATCATAGGATGTAAGTCACTTCACTTAGCTGTTTGTACGTATTCGTATTGTTGTTTGGTTGGCCTCGCTCTTAACTCATTATTCCCGGTCGCGGTCGCAAAAGATTGCTGCGTCACCGACGGCGGGGAAATGGCCGGCATCGCCCACATCACGCCCGATCTTTCGCTGGCAGGCTCCGCCGCGGAATATTGCCGGCTCGCCGTCGATGCGTGCCCGAACTGCATGATGATGACAAACAGCGCCGGCAGGATCGTTCTTGCTAATGCCGAGGCCGAGCGCCTGTTCGGGTACCGACGTGACGAGCTGATCGGCCAGACCATCGAACTCCTGCTGCCGGAGCGGCTGCGGGACGGCCACCTGCAGCGTCGCGCCGCATTCGCGCACCGCCCTGAAGCTCGGCGTCTTGGAGACGGCCGTGACCTGCATGGGCGTCGCCGCGACGGCAGCGAGTTCCCCATCGAGATCGGCCTTTACCCGATCCGCGGCGAGCAAGGCCTGCTGGTCCTGAGCATCATGACCGACATCGGCGAACGCAAACGCACCGATGGTCTGAAAGACGAATTCGTATCGACGGTCAGTCACGAGCTGCGCACGCCGCTGACATCGATTGCCGGCTCGCTGGGCCTGCTCGCCGGCGGCGCCTGCGGCGTTCTGCCGGAACCTGCGTCGCGTTTGATCCGGATCGCGCACAACAACAGCCAAAGGCTGGTGCGGCTGATCAACGACATCCTCGATATCGAAAAGATCGAGTCAGGCCAGATCGTCTTCAAGTTCAAGCGGCTTGATGCGCAGGCGTTGATCGAGCAGGTGATCGAGGCCAACCGCGGCTACGCCGACGGCTTTCAGGTGCGGGTGCGGCTGGATGCGACGACGGCCGCCGCCGAGGTCTATGCCGATCCCGACCGGCTCGTGCAGGTGATCACCAACCTCCTGTCGAACGCGATCAAAGCTTCGCCGCCCGGCGCCGAGGTCGTCATCGCGATCAGCGAGCGCGAGCAGAATGTCCGCTTGGCGATACGCGACCACGGTCCTGGCATCCCTCGGGACTTCCGGCCACGCATCTTCGAAAGGTTCGCGCAGGCGGAGCCAGGCGACGCGCGGCAGAAAAGCGGCACGGGGCTTGGACTGAGCATCGTCAAACAGATCGTCACCCGGCTCGGCGGCACGGTGGGTTTCGAGGACGCGCCAGGCGGCGGGACCGTCTTCTACGTCGTGCTGCCGGCTTGGGCTCAAGTCGCCGCCAGCGCAATCGATCCTGAAGCGACCTTGGATACCGCGCGCATTCTGTTTTGCGAGGACAACCTCGATGCGGCCTTCGCGATGCGCTACGGCTTGCGGCAACTCGGGTTCGCCACCGACTTCGCACATTCGTCGTCGGACGCGCTGGCCCGCGCCCGGGCCGCGGCGTACGACGCGATACTGGTCGATCTCGACCTGCCGGACGGCGACGGCGTCGGCCTTGTCGGCGCGCTCCGCGCCGTGCCGAAAACCTACAATGTCCCAGTCGTCGTCATGTCCGCGGACAGCAGCCGGGAGCGCGGCTTCGGCCTCGACGCATCCCAGCTGAAAATCCTGGAATTGATGCGCAAACCCGTCGACATCGATCGCCTCGCGCAGATCCTCGATCGCGCCATCGGGCGCGGCGCCAACGGGCGGCCGCAGATACTGCATGTGGACGACGATCCCGACGTGCTTGAAATCGTGGCGCAGGCACTCGATGCGACGGCCAGCGTCGTCTCGGCTGCGACGCTCGAAGAGGCGCGTTGCGCGCTGCAGCTGCACCGCTTCGATCTGGCGATCCTCGACATCAATCTGAACGGAGTTTCCGGCCTCGATCTCATTCCCGATCTGCGCAGCCAAAAAGGTATGCCCATTCCCATCATCGTCTTTTCCGCGCACCGCGCCGAGCTCAAGGCCAAGTTGTCCGTCGATGCGCAACTCGCCAAGTCCTCGGCCGTTTCGCTCGAGAACCTGCTGACAGCCGTTCACGACCGGCTGCTGTTGCGGCCGAGGTTCGCGGCAAAGGAGGCGACATGAGCGCAGTCCGCATTCTCCACGTCGATGACGAGCCGGACATTCGCGAGGTCGTCGACGTCGCGCTCGGCCTCAATCCCGACTTCGAAGTCCGGGCATGCGCGTCCGGAGCAGAGGCCGTCACCGCGGCAGCCGAGTGGCTGCCGTTTCTCATCCTCCTCGACGTAATGATGCCCGGGATGGACGGACCGGCGACGCTCGCGCAGTTGCGCAAAAACGCACCCACGGCGACGATCCCGGTGATTTTCATGACCGCGCGCGCGCAGGCGCGCGAGGTGGAGCGCTTCCTCGCGCTCGGCGCCCAGGGCGTCATTTCCAAGCCTTTCGATCCGATGACACTGGCCTTTCAGGTGCAGAACCATCTGCAGGCGCTGCACCGGATCTGATCGCTCGGCCGCGTGCCGGCAAGCCGAGGACAGAAGTCATGAACTGCTTGCGCGCTTGGCAGGCTCTTTTCCCCGCGCTGTTGCTGCTGCTCGCCGCGACGACCTGGTTCGAATCCCGGTCCGAACCGGCGGCACGCGGCCGGCTCGACGGCTTCAACGTCATCGAGGCGCCGGGTAGCCCGTTCGGCAGCGACGCAGCCTGGTTGTCGCTGGTGAACGCCAAGAGGCTCGGTGCGCGGGCCGTCGCCGTCATTCCGTTCTTTTGGCAATCGAGCCCTGCGAGTCCGAAGCTTGAGCACGGCACTGACATGACGGATGCTGAACTGCACGCTGCAATCCGAGAGGCGCGCGCGCTGGGGCTCACCGTTCTGGTAAAGCCCCAGGTCTGGGTGCCGAAAAGCTGGGCGGGCGCGATCGCGATGACCTCGGCCGAGGATTGGGACGAATGGTTCGCCAACTATCGGCGTGAACTGGAAAACGTGGCTGGGATCGCCGCGGCGGAGAAGGCGGAAGCGCTGGCCATCGGCACCGAGCTCGCAGCGAGCGAGCAGCGGCCGCGGTGGGGAGAATTGATCGGCGCCGTCCGAACGCTTTATCCCGGCCGACTGCTCTACATGGCGCATAATGTCGAAGAAGCCGAAACGGTGCCATTCTGGGATCGGCTCGATGCCGTCGGCGTCACGCTCTATCCGCCGCTCGGCGCCGATGCCGACCGCGACAGCCGCCGTGCGATCATGCGCATGGTCGCCGACCGCCTGGAAGCCTTGGCGGCGCGCAGCCACAAACCGGTCGTGGTCGGGGAAATCGGTCTGCGCTCCGCCGTGGGCGCCGCGGCCAAGCCGTGGCAGGATGCAGAGCGCCGTGACAGCACCCCGGACCCAGAGCTGCAAGCGGCCGTCATGGCCGACTGGCTCGCCGCCCTCGATCGTCGATCGATCGAGGGCGTCATGATCTGGCGCTGGCTCACGGATCCAGACGCCGGCGGTTTGACCGACACTGATTTCACCGTCCAGAACAAGCCGGCGGAGCGGGTGCTGATGTGTGCTTGGACAAGAATCTGCCAACGGCGTGCCCGGATGCGGTTGCCGTGATCTGATCGGCGGCGGCGCATTGGTTGATTCATTGCCGGCCGTCTCGACGAAAGTCGGACTGCGGTCAGAACTGATGCCAAAGGCCGATAAGCAGGCCGTTCTCCTGCAATGCATTGCGGCCGGCATAAGTGCTGAAGCCGCCGCCCTGCAGCCACCAGTTCGGCATCAGCGTGTAGAGCGCGCTCAATTGCAGCTTGAAATATTCGTAACTGCCGCCATAGAGCGGATTGCCCGATCCTTCCGAGATCACGTTAAAGCTTTGCGCCAGCAGCATCCAGCGGGGCAAGACGGTCACGCCGACGGTGCCGTCGACGCGGAACTCGCTCGGGTATCCTGCGGTGCGCAGGCGCTCAGCGACCTCGACGTCATAGAATGCCGGCATGGCGGCGACGTAGAAGTCATGGCCGAGCAGAGCACGGACATCGGCTTCCACATCGGTGTAGCCGATCGCGGCCGGATTCGACGTGTCGGACGTGCCGGGTAGGCGCAGCGTTCCCTGCACCGAAGCCACCCATGTGGGGGCTTCGAAAAAACCGTAGCGCGCGCCAAACTCGGTATAGCCAAGTCCAGTGCGTTCGGCGCTGATCGGTGCAGCGATGTCGATATGCTGCAGACCCGGATTGAAAATGCCGGTCAGCCGGTCGGTAAAGCCGTATTCGATCAGCGCGGACAGTTCGTCCTTGTTGTAACGCGGCGTCGGCACGGGCGGATTGCTGCCTTCGAGGGAGTAGGTCGACGTGCTCGCGGTAAACGTCAAGAGCCATTGCCCGGTACCTTGCGGCAGCGTCCATGCGCCGGCCCAGGAGACGGAAGGCACACATAACGAACCGATCACCAAACCAACGCGACGCTTCAACACGCTTACATCCCACTCCCGAAACCGAGCTTGCTTTCCGACCCGCGGCGAGCCGCCGAGAAGCCCTCAGACCGTGGCCTCGACGTTGTTGCTTCGCAGCAGATCTTCGGAAATCCGGCCGCCGCCGTCGGCCGAGGCGCCATCCATCGTCAACACGACGATGCGGTTGCCGCCAGCCGCTGCAGCTTGCTGCACGCGGGTGATCGCCTGGGTCAGCAATTGGATGGGCTCGACATCGCACCGCGCGCGCCCAGTGACCGCCGCGACACTCGCGGTGAGGTAATCGGAAGCAAGCGATTCAGGATTCGGCAACCGCAGTTTCCAGACCGTCGCGTGCAAGTCCTCGGCGAGCTTGCGCGCGGCGGCTGCGCCCAATTCGGGCGCCACCACGACGATCATGCCGTTCTGGTAAGCCGCCGCGATGATACCGACGGTCGCCGCCAGTCGCCGTACCGCATGCGCGACCAGCGCAAGCGCGCCCCGCCCATCGGCTTCACCGGTCGAGCGACGCTCGGCGTCGAAGCGGTCCAGCCTCAGCGTGAGAACCGAAATCAGGTCGTCTGAGTCGCACGCTGCGAGATAGGCCTCGACCCCTTCGCCGACGAACAGGCCGGTCGCGTCGTCGATCCAAACACCGGCGCGGCGCTCGCCCCAGCCGGACAGAAAGGACAGCAGTTCGCGTTCACGCGCTTGCCGGCGGTCGAGCTCCTGCTTCAGCCGCAGCGCCGCGCGCACGCGCGCGACCAGTTCGATCCGATTGACCGGTTTGGTGACATAGTCGGTGGCGCCCGCCACGAAGGCGTTGGCGAGCGAGTTCATGTCGTCGAGAGAGGTAACCATGATGATCGGCAGGTCGACGTAGCGGGGATCGTTGCGGATGCGGGCGCAAACTTCGACCCCGTCCATTTCCGGCATGACGATGTCGAGCAGCGCGATGTCCACCGGCGGGGCCGCGGCGGTCGGGCGGCCGATATCGAGGATTTTCATGGCGTCCCAGCCGGACGCCGCAGTGACGATGTCGTCATAACCGGCGGACATCAGCGCGCCTTCGGTGAGGTCGCGGGCATCCTCTTGATCGTCGACCACAAGTATCCGCATGCGCCGCCTCCGTATTTATACTTACGTTTACTAGTTCCATAAAAAATAATAATTGCGTCTTACTGCTTTGAGACCGCAGCATCTTTCAGTTTAGCGAACAGCCGCCAAGTATTGTTTTGGTATATGATCCGGTAACCGGCGAGCCCGTCGCGAAACAGGGCCGGAAAAGCCTTGTTCAGCCGGTCGTTGATGCCGCTTGCGCTTTGCGGATCGGGTACTGCGATCAGCGGCGCGTCGAGGCGCGCGAACAATAACGCCAGCGCGAATGGTTCGCTGTTGGGTCCCAAAATTCCGCGGGCGCGGCCGCGGCCCAGCACCAGGGCGGGAGCGTTGTCGGTGTCGGCCAGCACTCCATCATGGCCGATCGAGGCGCCGCCTGCCGCGATGGCGTCGAGCCGCTCGCTCGCGCCCGGATCGAAAGCGGTTTGCAGCCGGTTGACCGTGATCGGGTCGGTCAGCGCGAAGCTGACGAAGCCGCCGACCCAGCCGATCAGCAGCAGCGCAACGACGGCGCCGACGCGCTCGCCGACGACCGGGACTCGGATCAACACGACTGTGGCGAGCACCGGCGCCGCGACCATGAGCGCGGCCGGGTCCCCGAACAACCCGCTCGACACGCAGATCGCGGTCGCCGCGATGATCGTCGCTACAAAAACGATCGCCGGCACGACGAGCGGCCGCCGCCGATGAACCAGTGCGAGCATCGCCAACGCGACCGGCGCTCCGAACACGAGGGCCGCGGCCATCGCCACGCTTGCGTCGATCGTCGCAATTCCGGTGAGACCGTCGCCGAACAGCCGCGCGGCGGCCGCCGACCACACGGAGAGGCTTTCCGCCGGTGCGGCGAAGAAGCTCCAGCCATCGCCGGGAAAAATCCACGACACATAGGCGAACGACGCCGCCATGAACGCGGTCGGGAAAATCAGGGCAACGACCACATTCAAAGCGGAACTTGCGACCAGGAGCGGACGAACGGCAAAAGCCAGAAACGGCACGGCGGCAAAGGCCACGGCGGCGCCGAGCGGATGTGCAAAGGCAAGCGCCATCAGCGTGAGCCCGACGCGCATGACTTCCGGCGTGCCGCTGCGGACGCGCAGGTCGTAAAGCGCGAGGCAAAACAGCAAAAGAAACGCGGCGAGGAAGACGTCGGCAGGTCCGGCGATCACGGCGCGAACGAGCGCCGGATGCAATGCAATCAGCAGCGTGACGATTGCTGCGGCTATGTAGGACAGGCCGATCCGGCGCAACGCCAGCAGGCAGAACACGACCAGGATCGCATAAAGGCCCGCCGCCACCAGCGCGGGCGCCGGCGTGCTGACCGGGGTAATCCAGGCGAACAGCGTCGTGGTCAGGAACGGCAGGGTCGGATAGCCCGCCACGATCCGTCCGATCGGGACCTGCCCGTCAGCCGCGGTACTGGCGCCGGCCCATAGTCGGAGCGCGTCATCGCCAACGAGCCCGTGGCGCACCGCGGTCGCGGCGAGCAGCAGCATCGCCACGAACCCGAGTGCCGCGGCCGGCGCCGCCGCGAGCGCGTCGTTGAGGGCGCGGCTCATGCAGGGTCTCCTGCGACCGCGTTCTGCGCCGCGCCGTGACGCGAAATTCCGTGTTGTGTCTTTTCCCAGAAGAACGGATCGCGGACGAGCTGCCAAAGACCCTTATAGGCCGCGACCGAAATGAGAACCCAATAGGCGAACAATGTGAAACTGAACGGGATGAGGTCGAGCCAGCCGCGGCGGATCGGACCGAGCATCAACAGATAGGTGAAGGCGCCGTTTCCCGCGAGCAGGTTGAACAGGCACAGGAACAGCAGAAACTGCGGAAACAGCGGATCGAAATTGGCGGCGCTCGCCGCCATCCAGATCGCGTAGAACAGCCAAAATACAGGATTGAGCAGGCCGGCGAGCACGGTGCCGCCGATAAAGAAGACAAAACCGAGAAAGCCGAGCAACCCGGCCTTGCGCACGAGATGAGCCGGCCGGCGCGTGTGCACCAACAGCGTCTGCATGTAGCCCTTCATCCAGCGCGAACGCTGGCGGACCCATTGGCCGACGCGGCAGCTTGCTTCCTCGAATGTCGTGGAATCGACGACGCCGACCCGATAGCCCTTGTGGCCGATGCGGATACCAAGATCGGCGTCCTCGGTGACGTTGAACGGATCCCAGGCGTGCAGCTCGCGCAAAACGGCGGCGCGGAAATGATTGGAGGTGCCGCCGAGCGGGATCGGCATGCCAAGCCGCTCGAGTCCGGGCAGCACCTGGTCGAACCACAGCGTGTAATCGAGCGTGAACATGCGCGTGAGCCAGTTCTCGCTCGCGTTGTAGTAGTTGAGACGGCACTGCAGGCACGCGGTGTTCGCCGGCGAACGGCGGAAGGTCGCCACCACCTTGCGCAGCTGATCGGGCTCGGGCCGGTCCTCGGCATCGTAGATGACGACATATTCGCCGCGGGCGAAACGCAGCGCGAAGTTGCAGGCCTTGGGCTTGGTCTGCGGCGCCGAGCGCGGCACCACGATGATTTCGAAGACGCCTTCAAGACCGAGAGCGCGCGCGGCCGCGATGGTCTCGCGATCATCGGCTTCGAGCACGATCTTGATGTCGAGCTTGCCGAACGGATAGTCGAGGCTGCGCAAGGCCTGCGCCAGCTGCGGCAGCATTGCCGCCTCGCGGAACATCGGCACCAGCACGGTGTAGACCGGCAGATCGTCCTCGCGCAGCGCGCGCGCCTCGACGGCGACAGTCTCATCGACTTCCGCTGAGCGGCCGCCGCCGACCGAGACCAGGATGCCCTTGAAGACGAAATTGCCGAGATAAAAAATGCTGATGGCGATGTTGAGGGCGATCAGCGTGTCGAGCGACGCCAACGCCAGGCCAAGCAGGATCGCGGTCAGCAAGGCGTAGGCCGCGAGCATTTGCCCGGCGGTAAGCACCGTGCGGGCCGACATGTGCGGATCGAATTCGGCAAGCTCGTAGACGGCGCGGCGCGATAGCGCATCGGCGAATGCGGTCTGGACGGCAAAGACGATGTCGAATTTCGATACCACGACGAATTCGATCTCGGCGCCCCAGCGGCGGCGTGCAAACAGCACGGTTTCCGGGCCGGGCTCCGCCGTGGCGATGATCAGGCGGCCGTCCCGGCGGCGCCACGGCATGGTCAGGCGCGACGCGTACAGATCGGCGTCGGCTGCGCGCAACAGGTCGCGATCGGGCGGCTCGTCAATCAAATCGACGAACGGCAGATCGAAATTCTGCGCGTAGGTTTCGTAGTAACGCCGCGGGTCGATCCAATTGCGCGACAACAGCGCATCGCCGAGCCGGACATTCCAGCGCTCGGCCAAGGCGACCGCCTCGTCGAGCTGCGGCAGCGCGATGACGCGGCGGCCGACCAGAAGATCGCCGAGCGCACGGTCTGACGGCGACAGCGCCACGGCTTACGCACCGCTCTGCGCCTGGCGCCGCCGCAACAGGCGCTGCAGGGCGAACAACAGAACGGCGGTGGCAAACAGCCAGAGCCCGCCGATGATCCAGGACCGGAAACGTCCGGCGACGGTCAGCCACGACACCTGGTCCGGATAGGAAATCCGCACCACTTTGTCGCGCTCGGTCGACATGGCGAGCGCCACGCCGTTGCCGTCGATGAAAGCGACGTCGCCATGGTCGAGACGGAGCTCGTTTGGCGCCGGCGCCGCGCCATCGGTCGCCAACGGCTTGATCCAAAGCCCGGGATTGTCGCCGACGGTGACGATTTGCGCGACGGCGCCGCCGACGAAGCCGCCGAGATCGAGGAGCGTGCGGCCGGCACGATCGGTGACGGCGACGCGGCCGCGATCAAAGCGCACGCGCGGATCGGAGCCGGCGGGCGGCCGATCGCCGACGGCGATGAAAGGGCCGTCCGCCGACGGCGCGCCATTGCCGGGCGTGAAATAAACCCGCAGCGGTGCGTCGTCGGCGGAGAGCTGATCGACGGCGTGCGCAAGAATGCCCAGCGCCAGCACCGGCCGATCAGCCATCGTCGCCGGCACCAATAACGCAATTCCCGGGCCGAAACGCGGCGTAAGATCGGAAAAATCGTGCGGCGTGCCATGCGCGCTCGCCAGCACCAGGGCGGACGAGCCGAGTATCTGCGCGGGGTAGCCTTGCGCTTCGAACCGGCAATTGCCTTGCGCGGTGTCGCGCTGAACGACGACGCGGATATTGGCGATCGCGCCGACGAGCCCGTCCGGCAGGCCGACGTCGAGATGGGTCGGCTCGCCGACGGCGGCAACCGTACTGCCGAGGAAGCGCTCATTGACAAAGCCGCTGACAACGGCCTTCTCGCCCGCCCCGTCCGGTGCGACCATCACATCGAGGAGTAGCCGCGTGGCGCGCGTTGCGGGCGGCAGGCGGCGCATGTCGATAACGGCAATGAGATCGGCACGGCCGAACACGTCGGCCTGCGCGGGAGCGATGCCGAGCTGCTCGAACGTCGCGCGGTCGGTCGAAAGCTCGGCTGGCGAGGCCTCGCCGACGGTGGCAGTCGTGATGCCGCGGGTCGCCGCCCGCAACGGACTGGCGAACAGGCGGCCGGCGCGCACCACATTGCCGTCGGAGACGAGCACTGCCGGTAAGCCGTCGATGCGGACGGTCGCGAGCGTGCCGATAGCCTGGATGGGCCCTGCCATCCGCGCCAACGGCGCATCGACGACATTGGCGGCCTCGGCGAGCGGTCCGATCAGCACGATGCCGCGGGTCCAGTGCCCGGCCTCGTCACGACGCGCCAAATCCGACACGGCATCATAGCCGTGATGAAAGCTCACCCGGCGGCCGCTTGAGATCAGTGCCCGCGCCACGGTGACTGCGGCCGCGATCTCGCCCTCGGTGACGCGCCGGCTCGGCAGCACGACGGCTACGTCACGCGGCATCAGCGTGGCCGCGGTGGCCACATCGAGCGCGGCGTCGGCGCCGATGTCGACCTCCACCGCCGATTCCGGCCGGATCGTCAAGCTGTCGCCGACATAGCGTACGTCGATACAGCGATCGAGCGTGGCCGCGCCGGAATAGAGAAAGGCAAGTTTCAGATAACCGGCCCTGGGCCGCATCTTGCCGAGCGCGATGCGCACCGTGCGGCCGCGGCTTTTGCCGTCGAGCGCGATTGCGGCCACGGTCCGGTCGTTGACCTGAACCTCAAGAGTGCGCCGCGCCTCATGCGCGCTGATGTCGTCAAGCGCGAGCACCAGCTTGGTCGCCGCCACGCCGGCTTCCTGCGGCAGCGACATGAACAGTTCGCGATGGCCGCCGAGATTGGAGAGGCGCAAACCGTTGACATAGCCGATGTCGGCAAGGGTGATTTCGGCGAGCACGCCGCCTTGACGAGCGACCGCGGCCGCCGGCTCGGCGCCCGCTGGCGGTTGCGCGGCATGGGAGGCTCTCGGCTTGTGCGGCGCGGTCTGGCTGCTGGTGGATGACCGCGCCGGCGTGCGCGGATGCGTCCGTATCGGCGGCGGCTGGGCGTCCAGCGTCTGGGCCTGGACTTTTGGCTCGACCGACGCGATCGGCAACGGCGGAGCCAAGGTCTCGGCGCGCGCCGCGGCTGCGAGGAGAATGACGGCGCAGACCGAACTTGCAAGCACGCGCACGCCCATGTCCGCTTTCCCGCCCCGTTTCACGATTCACGCGCGTGAAAAGGATTGCAGTTCGCGGGCAGCGACTTCGCGCAACACCTGTAATGCCGCGGCGAGGGCTGCGATCTCGTCGGCGGTCAGCCCGCGGCGTTCTTGCTGCGGCGGCCGCAGGATGTCCTCAACCTCATGGGCGGCATTGCCGCTGGCGGCAAACCCGACCACCGGGCCGACGCCGACGATGCCGTGCACGCAGCGATACGCCTCGGCTACCGCGAGCGCCGCCGCCGGCGCCGCCCCCGCCAGGCGCGGCAGAGCGGCAGAGGTTTCGTCGATCTTGCCAGCAAGCGTCATGGCAAAGCGCGCGCGCACGCGGGCGAGGCGGTCCAGGAATGGATCAGCTGTCATCGGTGCCCCCGAGACCGATTTCATAATTGAATCGCCGGTTTGAGTAAATAACTTCAAGTCATAATGGTGAATCTATACTGAGTAGGTACTTACACGTACGATATTATACTATAAGATCATGAGTATAGTTCTCGTAAAAGCCGGCAGCCAAACCGGCCCGCCGAAAACGGCGCCGTCGCCGCTCTAAAATAGCCTTCGCCGCCGGCACGATTTCGCGGAGCTTGGAAAGCGGATCGAGATATCCTAGATGAAACCGCCTGGCGCGACGGCTGCGGTGTCAGTTTGCAGGCCCGTGCGCCACTGATGGGGAATAGTTCAACGGTAGAACATCGGACTCTGACTCCGAGAATCTAGGTTCGAATCCTAGTTCCCCAGCCAAACGATGTTCAGGCGAGCGCGGCCGAAGCGCCCTGCTCCAATTCCATTCAGCGTGATCGACCTTAAATCGGCCCGCGGCTTCGGACTGCGGACCGCGAATAATCGCGCGCGGCCGACCGATGCGACGCCAGGACGGCGCGCCGGCGGTTAATTGGGCGGTTACTTGAGGTTACTTGGGCGCGGACTTGTTGGAGAACAGGTCGACCAGCGATTGCGTCGGGTACGGCCCGACCTGGATCTCCTCCGTGTTCGCCGACGAAGACGCCGGCGCGGCCGCCGGCGTGCCGCCGTTCATGCGGCTTGGGTCGTAGGCCTGAGCCGAAGGCGGCGGAGAACCCGCAGGTGCGCCGCCGCTCAGCTGGCTCGGGTCATAAGGCTGGGCTGACGGCGTGTAGGTGCTCGGCGGACGCGGCACGTTCGGCGTTGGCGACGCGGTGCCTGACGCGCCCTTGAACAGATCAACGAGCGACTGGCGCGGATAGGGGTAGGCGGATGCCGCGGCGTCGTCGTCAGGCGGCGGTGCCGCGACCGGCGCAGCAGCCGTCATCGGAGCCGGACGCGCCGGGTAGGAATAGGACGGTGGCGGCACCGCCCCGGACGCCGCCGTAGTCTGATAGGCGGTGGGGGGATTGGTTGCGGCAGGCGAAGATGGAGAGGACAAGGAGGAGCATCCGGTCAAAGCCGGCAGCAGCATGAGCGACACGAAGATCGGAGCCGGACAGGTCGCAACAACACGACGCAAGCGCCGGCCGCGGGCTGCAATCGGCCGGAAATCGGTGCCGCGCTTACTCAACGCCTGCGTCCCCATGCCGGATATTATAATGTCCAATGCAACGGAAGCCATCAGGGGGCCTTAAGACCGTGGCGCCAGCAAGGCGGCGGCACCATCCGACAGCTTGTGCCGCAATTTCTAACTCGTTTCAGCAACAGTGAAAATGCTTGCTGCCGAGCATTTGGCGGTTCTCACTGGTGACGATCTGCTATAGTAAACGCCAATCCTTGCCGACGAATTGACGATGGATCGATGAGGCAGCGATGAGCGCTATCGATGGCCGCGAGTTTCCGGTCCTTGCGGTGCCGCGCCCGCCGGAGGGCCAAACCAGCTTCCGGCAATCGCTCCGCGCCATGCGCGACAACGCGCTCACCGCTCACCCGCCGGAGAATTTCGCCGCCGACATCATCGTGCAGCGCATTCTGTGGCGCCGCATGTTCATCATCAACGAACCCGGCGCCATCCGTTACATACTCCTCGACAACGCCGCGAACTACACGAAATCCGAAGTCGGCCGTCGCCTGTTGGAGCCGGGCCTCGGCCGCGGCCTCCTGACCAGCGAGGGCGAGACCTGGCGCCGCCATCGCCGCATCATGGCGCCGGCCTTCGATCCGCGCAGCGTGGTCGGCTACGCGCCGATCATGACCGACGTCACGCTCGGCCTCCTGGCGGAATGGGACGCCCTGCCGGACGCGAGCGAAGTCGACGTGGCGGCGGCCATGATGAAGGCGACGCTGCACATCATCTCGCGCGCCATGTTCTCTTCGGACTCCGACGAGATCGTCGATTCGGTCGAAGGCGGCGTCAGCACCTATCAATCCACGGTGCGGCCGAACCTGCTCGATCTCTTGCATCTGCCGCAATGGCTGGCGCGGTTGATTTCGCCGCTGCCGACGGACGGAATTTTCGACGAGTTCGATCGCAAGGTCGATCGCCTCTTGACCGAGCGCGGCCGCACTCCCGACGCCGAGCCGAAGGATCTCTTGGCGCGGCTCTTGGCGGCGCGCGACGCCGAGACCGGCAGCGGCATGACGGCGCAGGAAGTGCGCGACCAGGTCGTGACCATCTTCATGGCCGGCCACGAAACCACGTCGCTGGCGCTGGCCTGGACCTGGTATCTGCTTTCCCAGCATCCGGCGGTCGAGGCCAAGCTGCATGCGGAACTGGCCGAGGTGCTGGGCGGGCGCACGCCCGGGTACGACGACGTCGCCAACCTGCGCTACACTCGCATGGTGATCGAAGAATCGATGCGGCTCTATCCGCCGGCGCACACCACCGGACGGCAGCCGATTAAGGCCGATGAGGTCCTGGGCCATCGCATTCCGGCCGGCGCCGAGGTGCTGATCATGCCCTGGCTCCTGCATCGCAAACCGTCGCTGTGGGAAAATCCGAACCGGTTCGATCCGGAGCGGTTCCTCCCGGAACGCAACGCCGAGCGTCCGCGCTTTGCCTATATTCCGTTCGGGGCCGGACCGCGCATCTGCATCGGCGCAGCGTTCGCGATGACGGAAGCGATCCTCATGCTCGCCACCATCGCCCAGCGCTACCGGCTGCAGCTGAAGCCCGGCCATCCGGTCGAACCGCAAGGTCTGATCACGCTGCGGCCGCGCTACGGGTTGCAGATGCGGCTGGAGCGGCGGTTGAGCTGAAGCGGCAGGCACGATCGAGGCAAGCCATGATCATCCAGACCGCTCCCGCCGGCACACCGCGCCTCGCCGTGATGATGTACGAGCATACCGCCTTGTGCGGGCAATTTGCCCGCGCCTTCGGCAACGACCGCTTTGAGTCTTTGGCGCCGCTCGATCCGATGGTCTACGTGATTTCGCACCACGACGCCGGCTGGGCCGAGTTCGACCGCGATCCGGTGATCGACGAAAAGACACGCCTGCCCTACAACCTGATCGAAACGCCGGCCCGATACATCACCGAAACCAGCCGCAGGTCGCCGGACTTCAACGAGCGCCAGCATCCCTATTGCGGCCTGATCTCGAGCATGCACAGCTGGGGCCTGTACAACGGCCGCTACGGCCTCTCCAAACTCGTCCTGATCGAGCAGTTTCCCGAACCCGAGCGTCCCTTCGCCGAGCGCATGCTCAACGGCGAACTCGACCGCCAGAAACGCTTGAAGCAAGAGATCGCCGCCGACCATCGCATGGCGGGCTGGCTCGACGAGAACAAGCTGTTCCAGAATTACAAGCAGCTGCAGTTCATCGACACGCTCGCGCTCTACTTCAACAGGACGCATCCGAGCCAGCGCGCGACGCAGACCTTCGAACACGTGCCGCTCGACGCGGCGCACGATACCGAAGTGACCATCCGGCCGCAGCAAGCCGGGGTTTACGCGCTGTCGCCGTTTCCATTCGCGCCGCAGGATGCCGAATTTGCGTTTGCCGGCCGCCGCATCGAGCCGCAAGCCAACGGGACGAACAAGCCCTGGCCCGAGTTGCTCAAGACCGCGCCGACGGAATGGGAACGGTTCCGCCTGGTTCCGGCGTGAGCGGTTCCAGGGCGTGGACTCATCAACGCGCAGCCACAGCCGTATCGATGGAAGTTGAATGAAGGCCAAGTCGTTGGCTGCAAGATTGTCGTAGCGAGTCGCAACCCGCCGAGACTGCCTGATCCTGCTGAAGAACCGCTCGACCAAATTGCGAGCGCGGTAGCCTTGTTCAATGCACGACGCGATCTTAGACAAGCTGGAGGAGCGCCTTGGACGCCTGCATGCAAGGCAACGTTTGGGAATCGAGACCGATCATGAAGCCCAAATATTCGGCCAAGGCATCAATTTCTTCCATATTGAAAACTGGTACTCAATTCATTCGCTAATTCGCAACATCCTCAAGCTGAGCGGCCTGTATCGGCGAGGCCTACGGAACGCTGAACATATTCAAGTCCGCCACAATCACGTTCATTCCGACAAGTTGCCAAGCGCCTTCAACGGCTTCACGTTACTGCACATCAGCGATCTGCATATCGACATGAACAAAGGCGCGATGCGCCGCTTGGAACAACTGGTTGCCAATCTCGACCACGACGTATGCGTCATCACCGGGGATTTCCGCGGCGCGACATTTGGCCCATTTGATGCGGCGCTTGAGGGCATGAGGCGGCTGCGGTCCCGCCTGCGAAAGCCGATCTACGGCGTGTTGGGCAATCACGATACCATTCGCATGGTGCCCGGGCTCGAAGAGATGGGAATACGGATGTTGCTCAACGAATGCGAACCCATCCGGCGCGGTACCGATCGCATTTACTTGGCGGGTATCGACGATGCGCATTACTACCGGGTCGACAACATTGAAAAAGCCGCTGCGAATATTCCGCATGACGGATTTTCAATTCTGCTTTCGCATACCCCGGAAATCTATCGCCAAGCAGCCCACGCCGGGTTCGATCTGCTGTTGAGCGGGCATACTCACGGGGGCCAAATCTGTCTGCCCGGCTCCATTCCAATCACGCTGGATTCGGTCCTGCCCCGTCACATGGGATCAGGCGCTTGGAAGTATCACGGCATGGCCGGCTACACGTCGGTCGGCGCCGGATCATCTATCGTTGCCGTGCGGATCAATTGCCTTCCAGAAATCACGCTTCACCACCTGCATTCGGGTCGCATCAATACGGCCGGTCACGAACGCGCAGCTTGAAGAACAAACGGGAAAGCAACAGCTCGCCGAGCGTAAAGACCGCGGTGCCCACCACAATATCCGCGGCGGTCAACGGCAGAACGAGGCTGCAAGCAAGCAGTGGGATGAGCGCTTCGGGAATCTGATCAAGCCCCAGTGCCTGACTGCTCGACGCCAGGCCGAGTCGGCGCTTGATGAAACTTGAAAGCAAGTCTCCGGTCATCGCGGCAACAGCGACCAAGGTGCCGCTCTTCAATTCGAGTCCAAGCAGCGGTGCGCCCGCTGTCGTCGCGGCGATCGAACTCAATATTCCTCGGATTGTCTTGGACGGCCCGAAGACCGGTCGTCCGTCAACGAACTTCGCGCCACGATCGAGCGGGTCGGAGTAACGGTCGCCGAGAATCCGTTTGGCGACAACGGGAACACCGTTCGCCAGCGTCAGTAAAACCAGCAATTGCACGAGAAGAAGGCAATGCACGTCCGCGCCCTGTCGCAGCATGGCCCGCCGCATGTCGCGTGAACATCTTCTATATATGACATCGTGGCAACATCGCTTCGTGCGGCTTAAGACCTGCAACCATTTTCGTCTGCTTGACGTAGATCAAGGCGGCGATCCTGCTGAATGGCAGTTTGTTGATGTCGTTCCCTGAGCCGGAGGAGAGACCATGAGCGCGCGCATTGGAACTCGCCATTCTGCCCTGACGCTTGCAACGATGTTGATCGCGACCGCTACGACCGCCTTCGCCCAGTCGCCGGCAGCCGACCCAGATCATAGCGCAGATCACGCCCCAGCGGCGAGCCGGGCACCCGTCGCCGAGAAGCCGAGTGGAATGTCGAAAGGAATGATGGGCCAAGACCGCGGCGGCATGATGGGAGGCTGCATGATGGGTCACGGCATGATGGCTCATGGAGCAATGGGACAGCCTTTGGCCATGCGCTTTATTTTTGCGCTTATGGATAGTGATGGCGACGGGACCGTCACATTGGGGGAGTTTCAGGCGGCTGATGAACGAATCTTCAAGGCAATGGATGCCAACAAAGACGGTGTGCTTACACTTGAGGAGATACAGGCCTTCATGCGGGGTACCAGCAAACCCGCTGCGCCGAGTAGGGAGACGAATAAATAACCGAAATTGACGAGGATATAACCGCGGTCCGAGGTCGGGCGCGTCGTTCGTTCTGCCGTAGTGGGCCGGCCCTACTGCCGTGTGGCGGGCATGAATGTGTCTGCCGCGATGCAACCAGGTGCGGTCGAAGCCGGCGCCGGGCGGTGGCGCCGGGCAACGCCCGGTCGAGCTTGCGACCGGGCTTCTCTTCGAGCGGACCGAGAAACTTGTCGATGCCCAGACCTGTCGATGCCCAACCTCCGCGTTCCCGTTGCCGCCTCGGCTTCGCCGAGACTTACTGAAAGTGCGACCAGGCCCAGCTTATCGCCGCCTTGACGATCGCTTCCACAATCCAGCGACAGCTATAGTTGGTCAGTTCGAGCAGGGTCTTATGGTGACCGCGAGCCGCCGGCTGCGGCGGCGGGCGTTTCTTTCGTCCGCCGCCGCGGCGCCGCCGCGCCGGCCCGGCGCTCGGTTGGCCGCCGCGATCATCCGCCGCGCCGCCCTTCGGCGGCGAAGCATCGCCGCCTTGTCCGGCGCGCGGCCGCAGGCGGAACACTTTGCCCATCACCGCCGAGCGCGATATGCCGAGACGAAGCGCAATCGCCGCAGCCGTTTGGCCGTCCGACCACAGCCTCCGCAACAGATCCACACGTTCGATGGTCCACAGCTCGCCGCGCATGGTCGGACTCCCGAGAGCCGCGCACGCCTGCGCATGCGCTCCCGCATCAGGAAAGGTTGCTGAGGTTTCGGCCGCATCCCGAAGGGCATCGCGGCCGTTGCGTCGTCACTGTTTATGACGTATAGTCTCTAGAAACAGGACAGTCAAGTCACTATTTTGGCTGCTAGCCGCTTTGAACCGAATTGGTGACAATTCCCAGTCATGGCCAAACGAAATCGCCCACCGCCGCCCAAGAGCGGGCTTTACTACGCCCGCGAAGCCCGCGGCATGTCGCGCTCGGAACTCGTGCGCCTGTCGGGGGTCTCCAAGCAGCAATTGTCGCGTCTCGAGAACGGCCAGATCAGGCTGCGGCTCGATCACCTAAAGCCGTTTGCCGGCCCGCTGGGCTACAGCCCGGAGCAGATATTGCTCTGGGGTCGATATCCCGGCACCACGGGCGGCCATCTCGAATCAAGCGACGTGCTGCGCGAAGAGGCCGCCCATGACGAGCCGCTCGGCCCGGCGCCCGGCCAGGTTCCGGAACTCGATACCCGCGCCGGCCTTGGCGGCGGCGGCTTGCCGGCGCGCGAATTGCGCAAGGACGGCCGTCACGCCGACCCGCTAAAGAGCGAAGGCTGGCTGTTTCCCGCAGGTTTCGTGCGCGACCAGTTGCATACCTCGCCGGGCCGGCTTCTGGTGCTCGAAACCACCGGCGACAGCATGGCGCCCACGATCGTTTCCGGCGAACGGGTCATCGTTGACACCAGCCACAAGACCCCGACGCCGGATGGGCTCTATGCCATTCGCGATACCTTCAACTGCATCGTGGTCAAGCGCCTGCAAGTGCTGCGCTCGGCGCGCCCGCCGCGGGTGAAGCTCATTTCCGACAACCCCAATCATCCGAGCGAAGAAGCGCCGCTGGGCGAACTCGAAGTCGTCGGCAAGGTGCTCTGCTGCCTCAAGCTGTTCTGAAACACGGCGCGATCGTTTCTCCACAACTTTGCTGTTGCGGCGGCCGCTGCCCGCGTCCGCGGCGCGACGCATGATTGGCGACCGGGCCGGCACGGGGCGCCAGGGCGCAATCGCCGCCGTAACTTTTTCATTGACATTGGTCCCTCGTTCCGTTACGAGGACGCTCCACGCTTAGCGCAAGACATCTCCACGCCGTAACGACTGACGGGGTTCAATCGTGCGCCCGCTGCGCCACGAGCGCGAATGTCAACGCATCCGCCGCGCTGCCGAGCAAGCGGGCGCGGACGGAGTGCCTGCGATGGCCGCGGCGCTGGCGCGCATCGGCGCCGCCTTCGACGAGGCGGCCGCGATCAATTCATTCAAGATCCGGGTCGAGCGTCTGATTCGTCTTGGACCTCTCCATCCGGCGGTGCGAGCCCGTTTCGGCGCCCGCGCCGCCATGCTCGGCGGCCGCGATCTCGCTGCCGCAATCAGCGCCACCGAGCGCTGGTGGCGCGACGAGCGCAAAGCGTTTCAGATCGCCAGCGCGTTCGGCGGCGGCGTGCGCCTTTCGCTCGAAACCCTGGGCGAGCTGCGGCTTATTTTGCGGCTGATGCGCTTCAAGCGGATGGAGGCGGAATTTGAGGGCACCCTTGTCGCGTTGCGCGGCGAATCGATGGCGACCGCCGCCGAATGACCGGACCGCTGCGATACCGGGCCGCCGTCAGCCTTGCGATTCCGGCTTGACCACCCGGATGTGCAGCTCGCGCAAGTGCTTTGGGTTCGCCTCCGAAGGCGCTCCCATCATCAAATCCTCGGCGCGCTGATTCATCGGGAACAGCACCACTTCGCGCAAGTTCTCCTCGCCGCACAACAGCATGACGATGCGGTCGATGCCCGGCGCGATGCCGCCGTGCGGCGGCGCGCCGAGCGACAGCGCGTGCAGCATGCCGCCGAACTTTTGTTCCAGCACCTTTTCGTCATAGCCGGCGATGGCGAACGCCTTCTTCATGACGTCGGGCCGGTGGTTGCGGATGGCGCCCGACGACAATTCGACGCCGTTGCAGACGATATCGTATTGAATGGCTTTCAGCCCGAGAATCATCTCGCGGTCACCGGCGTCGAGTGCGAGAAACTGCTCGGCCGGCATATTGGGCATAGAAAACGGGTTGTGGGAAAAATCGATCTTCTTCTCTTCCTCGTTCCACTCGTACATCGGAAAATCGATGATCCAACACAGCTCGAAACGATCCTTGTCGATCAGGCCGAGTTCCGCGGCGATTTTGGTGCGCGCGCTGCCGGCGAATTTGACGAAGGCTTGCGGATCGCCGGCGACGAAAAACACCGCATCGCCGTCACCCAGTGCAAGCTGCCTGCGCAGCGTTTCGCTCCGATCGGGGCCGAGATTGTTGGCGACCGGACCGCGGCCGGTAATGGCGCCACCGTCGGCAGCGAAAAAAATGTATCCGAGCCCCGGCTGCCCTTCGCCCTGCGCCCAAGAATTCATGCGGTCGCAGAACGCACGCGAGCCGCCGTTAGCCGCCGGAATGGCCCAGACCGCCGCCTTGGCGCTCGCTTCGAGGATGCGCGCGAACACCTTGAAGCCAGAGCCGCGAAAAATGTCCGAGACATCCTGCATGACGATCGGGTTGCGCAAATCCGGCTTGTCGGTGCCGTATTTGACGAGCGCCTCGCCATAGGGAATGCGCGGCAACTCCTGCGTCACCGGCTTGCCGTCGCCGAATTCCTCGAACACGCCGCGGATGACCGGCTCGACAGCGGCGAACACGTCGTCCTGGGTGACGAAGCTCATCTCCAGGTCGAGCTGATAGAATTCGCCGGGCGAGCGGTCGGCGCGCGCATCCTCGTCGCGGAAGCATGGCGCGATCTGGAAATAGCGGTCGAAACCGGAAATCATGATCAATTGCTTGAACTGCTGCGGCGCCTGCGGCAGCGCATAGAATTTTCCCGGATGCAGCCGCGACGGCACCAGATAGTCGCGCGCGCCTTCGGGCGACGAGGCCGTCAGGATCGGGGTCTGGAATTCGAAGAAGCCCTGCGCCTTCATGCGCCGGCGCAGCGAATCGATGATAGCGCCGCGCTTCATGATATTCTTGTGCAGCTGCTCGCGGCGCAGGTCGAGGAAGCGATATTCGAGCCTGATCTCTTCCGGGTAGTCGTGCTCGCCAAACACCGGCATCGGCAATTCAGCGGCGCGGCCGAGCACCTCGATCTCGCGGACATAGACTTCGACCGCGCCGGTCGGCAGATCGGGATTCTCGGTGCCGTCCGGACGCCGCCGCACCTTGCCGTCGACGCGCACCACCCATTCCGCGCGCAGCGTCTCGGCCACCTTGAAGGCCGGACTGTCGGGATCGGCCACCACCTGCGTCAATCCGTAATGGTCGCGCAGGTCGATGAACAGAACGCCGCCATGGTCGCGGATGCGATGGCACCAGCCGGACAGGCGCACCTCGGCGCCGATGTCGCTTGCGCGAAGGGCGCCGCAGGTATGGCTGCGATACCGATGCATGATCGATCGCAAGTCTCCATGGCCGGTTCGGCCGGAACGCGGAAAGCGCATGCGAGGGCCGCTTTGTCAAGGCGAGCATGGCGTCAGTTCCTCGTTGCCGTCGCCGGCAAGGCGACGCATGTTGACGGGCGTCGGCAAGCATCGTCAGGAAACAGTATGGCCGAGGAACGCAAGGGAGCGGCCCAGCCGAGCCCGCGGCGGATGACCACCGGCGACGCCGCCGTGGCGGCGCTGTTGGCTCACGGCCTCGATACGATCTACGCGCTGCCCGGCGTCCACAACGACGACTTTTTCGACGCGCTCGCCAGGAGCGCAGACAAGATCCGCACGGTCTCAAGCCGCCACGAGCAGGGAGCCGCCTACATGGCGCTCGGCGCCGCGTTGGCGACTGGCAGGCCGCAGGCCTATTGCGTGGTCCCCGGCCCCGGCCTGTTGAATTCCGCCGCGGCGCTCTTGACCGCCTACGGGATGAATGCGCCGGTGCTGGCGCTGGTCGGGCAAATTCCACAGCGGGCCATCGGCCGCGGCCTCGCCTTCCTGCATGAAATCCGCGACCAGGCCGGCATTGTCGACCGTCTCGTCGATCACGCGGCGCGCATCCGCGAACCAAAGGAGGCGCCGCGCCTGATTGCCGAGGCGATCCGCTCGATGTTCACCGGGCGGCCGGGACCGGCGGCACTCGAATGCGCTATCGATGTATGGGGACGCTCGGGCGCGGTGCGGCCGCAAGCCCCACTGCCCGTCGCCATGGCGCGCATCGACGACGATGCGATCAGAGCGGCGGCCAAGCTTCTCGGCGCCGCGAAACGGCCGCTGATCGTTGTCGGCGGCGGCGCGCAGGACGCTTCCCCCGAGGTCACGCGGCTCGCCCATCTGCTGCAGGGGCCGGTCCTCTCCTATCGGCGCGGCCGCGGCGTCATCGATGATCGCGACCCGCTTGCCGTCAACCTGCCGCTTGGCCGCGAGCTGTGGGCCGAAGCCGATGTGGTGCTCGCGATCGGGACCCATTTGCACATGCCGCTCCTGTACTGGGGCCTCGATCGCCGCCTCGCCGTCATCCGCGTCGACGCCGATCCCGACGAGCCTGCCCGTTTCGCAAAGCCGAGGGTGGCGCTGATCGGGCAAGCGGCGCCAATCCTGCAGCGGCTTCTTGACCGGTTGCCCATGCACATCGCACCGCGGCCTTCACGCACCGAGGAAATGCGCGAACGCCAGGCGCGCATGCGCAAGCGCCTCGCCAAACTCGAGCCGCAGCTCTCCTACCTGGCGGCGATCCGTGCCGAATTGCCGGAGGACGGCATTTTCGTCGACGAAGTCACGCAGGTTGGGTTCGTCTCCCGCCTTGCCTTTCCGGTGCACCGGGCGCGCACCTACATCTCGCCCGGCTATCAGGACAATCTGGGCTACGGCTTTGCCACGGCCCTCGGCGCGCAGCATGCCCGGCCGGACCTCGCGGTCATAGCGATTACCGGCGACGGCGGTTTCCTGTTTACCGCAAGCGAAATGGCGACCGCGATCCGCCACCGCATCCCGCTGGTGACGGTGCTGTTCAACGACGGCGCCTTCGGCAACGTGCGCCGCATTCAGCAGGAGCGCTACGGCAATCGTCTCATTGCCAGCGATCTCGCCAATCCCGATTTCGTCGCGTTCGCGGAAAGCTTCGGCGCCACCGCCATGCGCGCCAGGAGCCCCGACGACCTGCGGCGGGCCTTGCGGCGGGCCTTGGCGCGGCGCGACGGCCCGACCCTCATCGAGGTGCCGGTCGGCGCCATGCCGAGCCCCTGGGAGTTTATCCTCATGGGACGCGTGCGCGGCGGCTAGGCGCGCCGTGGACTGTCCCGGCATTGCCCGCTATCAATTTCTCAATGAATCCAATCACGACAACATCGGAACTTGCCGCCGCCTGCCGGCGGATGGCCGCGCATCCCTTCGTCACCGTCGATACCGAATTTCTGCGCGAAACCACGTACTACCCGTTGCTGTGCGTGGCGCAGATGGCGTCCGCGGACGAGGCCGTGGTCATCGACGCGCTGGCCCCCACCATCGATCTTGCCCCGTTCTTCGCGCTGATGGCCGACGAGAAAGTCATGAAAGTCTTTCACGCCGCGCGCCAAGACATCGAAATCGTCTGGCACCGGGCCAAGCTCATTCCCCACCCGATCTTCGATACCCAGGTCGCCGCCATGGTGCTGGGCTACGGCGATTCCATTTCCTACGACCAGCTCGTGCAACGCATCACCGGCGATACTCTCGACAAGTCGCATCGCTTCACCGACTGGACGCGCCGGCCGCTGTCCGAGGCGCAACTGGCGTATGCGGTTTCGGACGTGACCCATCTGCGCGACGTCTATCTCGCCCTGGTCGACGATCTCGGGCGGCGCGGCCGCGCCGACTGGGTGCAGGAGGAAATGCGGGTCCTGACGTCGGCCGACACCTACCGCATGGACCCGGAAAACGCTTGGCTGCGCCTGAAAACCCGGGTGCGCAAGCCCAAGGACCTTGCCGTGCTGATCGAGGTGGCAGCCTGGCGCGAGCGCGAGGCGCAGTCGCGCGACGTGCCGCGCTCGCGCGTGCTCAAGGACGAGGTCCTCGTCGATATTGCCGTGCAGGCACCGACGACCACCGACAAGCTGAAAACCCTGCGCTCGCTGCCGAAGGGTTTCGAGCGCTCGCGCTGGGGCGAGGTGATCGTTGCCGCGGTCGAGCGCGGCCTGGCGCGCGACTTGAAGGCACTGCCGCGGCCGACGCGTCCGCCGCCGTCCAGCAACGGCATGGCGGTGGTCGAGCTGCTCAAGGTGCTGTTGCGGATGATTTCCGAGCGTCACCACGTCGCCGCCAAGATCATCGCCACGGTCGATGACCTCGAACGCATTGCCGCCGACGATTCAGCCGACGTGCCGGCGCTCAGCGGCTGGCGCCGAGAGCTGTTCGGCGAAAAGGCGCTGGCGCTCAAGCACGGTCAACTCGCGCTCGCCATCGACAGAGGCAAGGTCGCCACCGTCGCGCGCGGTTGACGGCTCCGACGTTCGCGACGGAGCGGCGCGCCATTCAACCGAATTTCCGCGAGCCGGCCCAAAGCGAATACAGGTAGCCAAGCAACAGGACGGCATAAGTCACAACCAGCACCCAGCCTGCCGGATTCATGACGTGGGCAAGCGTGGCCCATATCGAGACGATGAATCCGAGAACGTAGCCCACCGTGCCGCCGATGAGCAGGCCGCGCAGCGCCGGCCAGTCGTTGGAATAGCGCACAAACCAGTTGATGAGGCCGAACTCAATCAGCGTCAGGCCCAGCAGCCGAAAGCCCAGCACCGCACCGGCACTCGATTCAATGCCGTAGGTCGTGAGCACGGCGGCCGGGGCCAAAAGCAGTCCGATACCGTTCAGAACAGAAATAACGGCGATGACCGCAAAGAAACGCTTAAGATTTTCCATCTTCCCCCCTTATCGTCCGATACCTTCGCCTTAAAGCATGATCCCGAAAAGTGGACGCCGGTTTTCGGAAAAGATCATGCTTCACCAATAAGCTAGAGCGGCCCGCCGATTCGACGAAAGTCAAGCCGCTCTAGTCCGGCACGCGCTGTCTCGCGCGGCGCATTCAACCGCACGATCGCGGTCTTGGCAACTTTCCACGCTGGTTCACCCCATCAACATCACCGGCTCGCGGCCGATGAGACGCGCGAGCGCCCGCAGCCGGTTGGCGACGCGGTCGCCGGCCAGCGCGGCGAATTCACCGGGCAGATGCAAGGCAAGCCGATGCCGCTCCACGGCGAGCGGCGTCCGCGGCAGCACGCCGGGCATGGCGGCCGAAACGACATAGGCGAGCCTAAGCGCTGCGCCGAGCACACGCGCGCGGTCGAGCATGCGCGTTGACGCAAGCTCGCGCAGCCGCGGCGACAGTTCGTCGTCGATAACCAGGCCGACATGGCGATAGAAGACCGAAAGCGCCAAATAGGCGCGGCCGGGATGGTCGATGGCTGTGAACCCGCCATGAGCGATGATATTGAGCGACTGCTCGCCGCGATAATCAGGGTGCGCGCGCCAGCCGATGTCGGCCAACAGGCAGGCAGCATGACGAAGCCGGCGTTCTTCAGCGGTTTCGTCGAGCCCGGAGGACGCCAGGAGGCGATCGGTCCATTGGATCAACTCCTCGCCGTGCTGCGGGGAGCGCGAGCGCAATCGGTTGAGGCCGCGCGCCGCTTCGATCAGTGCGTCCTTCTGCTTTTCCTTTTGCCTGAGCAGGGAATAGAGCAGGCCCTCGCGCACGCCGAGGGCGGAAAACACGACCTGGCGCGGCTTGCCGATGCGGACAACGTATTCGAGCACCAGCGCCGCGTAGGCAAGCAGCGGCCGGCGCGCATTGGCGACGATCTCGATGTTGGAGAGCGTTTCGACGTCAACCCGATGCACCAAGCGGGCGAATTCGAGCGCATCATCGGCGGCAATGGCGTAGCCATGCATGACGCGAAGCGGATAGCCGGTCTGCCACATGTGCAGCCGCGCCAACGCCCGCCAGGTGCCGCCGACAGCGTAGAAGGTGCGGTCCTCGCAGCCCTTGAGCACCGGCAGCGCAGCCAACGTCTTCTTGACGAACTTTTCCGCCTTTTTCAGCGATTTTGCCGAAATATCCGCCAAGGCAAGGCCGCCGAGCGGTCGCGTCAGGCCCCGCCGCACGCGCGTGCCGTGCACGTCGACCAATTCGAGAGAACCGCCGCCGAGGTCGCCGACCACGCCGTCGGCCTCATGCACGCCCGAGATCACGCCGAACGCGGTCAAATCGGCTTCACGCGGGCCAGACAGAACTTCGATCTTGGCGCGGATTATTCGTTCGGCGAGCTTGATGAACGCCCGGCCGTTCTTGGCATCGCGGCATGCCGCCGTGGCAATCGCCAGGATTCTCTTCACGCCCATTGTCGTGCACAGGGCGCGATAGCGCTTCAGAGTGGCGAGGGCCTGATTGACGGCGTCGGCAGCAAGCAGACCGGTCGACTGCACCTCGCGGCCGAGTCCACATAACGCCTTTTCGTTGAATAGCGCGGTCGGGCTGCGCGTCAGTCCCTCATAGACGACCAGTCGCACGGAGTTCGAGCCGATGTCGATGACGGCAAGCGGCGGGCCGTGGTCGAGGCGTCCGGGAGCGTCGATCTTGGTGCGGATCATCGATGGAATCAGAAAGCACCGGCGTAAACGCGCCGACCGTCGTCAACCGGCGGCAGGCATCCGCCGCTCAAGCCCGGTCCGCGCGGTGCGGCAAGCGGGGAATCGAATCCTTCGGCGACTTGCCGCGTCCCGACAGGCTCGGATTGGTCATGAAATAGGTATGCGCATTGAAGCGCTCCTCGCCGGGTCCCGGTTTGATGCGGGACGAGGAGCCGTCGGCGAGAAGCTGCCAGCTTTGCTCGTTGTCCTTGAAATTGGCGACCATGATCTGATCGAGCACTTGCTCGTGCACGGTGGGATTGAGGATCGGACAGAGAACCTCGACGCGGCGGTCGAGGTTGCGCGGCATCATGTCGGCGGAGGAGATGTACACTGCAGCTTTGGAATGGGGCAGGCCGTGGCCGGCACCGAAACAATAGATGCGGCCGTGTTCGAGGAAGCGGCCGACGATCGACTTGACGCGGATGTTTTCCGACAAGCCCGGCACGCCCGGCCGCAGGCAACAGATGCCGCGCGCGACAAGCTCGATGGCCACGCCGGCGCTCGAAGCGCGATAAAGCGCGTCGATGATGTCGGCATCGACCAGCGCGTTCATCTTCATCCAGATGGCCGCCGGGCGCCCAGCCTTGGCATGGGCGATCTCCTGGTCGATATGCTCGACGATGCGCTTGCGCAGCGTCAGCGGCGACACCGCCATACGCTCGAGTTCGGCCGGCTCGGCGTAGCCGGTCACGTAATTGAACACGCGCGTGACGTCGCGGGCGATGACGGGATCGGCAGTGAAGAATGACAGGTCGGTGTAAATGCGCGCGGTGACCGGATGATAGTTGCCGGTCCCGACATGGACGTAGGAGGCGAGCGCAGCGCCCTCGCGGCGGACGACGAGCGACAGCTTGGCGTGGGTCTTCAGTTCGATGAAGCCATAGACGACCTGCACGCCTGCGCGTTCGAGATCGCGCGCCCAGCGGATATTGGCTTCCTCGTCGAAGCGCGCCTTGAGCTCGACGACGGCGGTGACCGACTTGCCGGCTTCGGCGGCTTCGGCCAGCGTCTTGACGATCGGTGAATCGGCCGAGGTGCGGTACAGCGTCTGCTTGATGGCGACGACGTCCGGATCGCGGGTGGCCTGATGCAGGAAATCAACCACGACGTCGAACGACTCGTAGGGATGGTGAACGATCAGGTCCTTTTGCCGGATCGCCGCGAAGCAGTCGCCGCCGTGGTCGCGGATGCGGCCGGGATAGCGCGGCGTGTAGGGCACGAACTCAAGATCCGGCCGGTCGAGGCTCGCGATCTGCGCCATTTCGCTCAGGGCCAGGACGCCGTCGACCTTGAAT
>Ga0335085_10001285_pt1 | contig 55483 bp, 56 predicted proteins | sample Lox_Sample_45_FD_206712 | JGI IMG/M metagenome (GOLD analysis project Ga0335085, IMG submission 206712) | Soil microbial communities from Loxahatchee National Wildlife Refuge, Florida, United States - Lox_Sample_4.5 | ecosystem: Environmental > Terrestrial > Soil > Wetlands | place: USA... | reverse complement strand
GCTCTTCGCCGGGATCGTGACCGCCCTGCTCGGCCTCCTGGTGACCGTGCTGCCCACGCAGTCGCTGACCGTGATCACGGTCCTGATCGGCGTCCTGATGATCATTTCCGGGATCTATCAGCTGGTCCGGCTGTTCGACAGCGGCGAGCGGCAGCGGGTCTGGCACGGACTCACCGCGCTGCTGTTCATCGTGATCGGGGTGGTGCTCATCAGGCACCTCCACCTCAGCTTCGCCATCATCGGCCTGGTCATCGGCATCACCTGGATCGTCCAGGGCATTTCCGCCCTGATGTCGGGTATCGCCGTCCGCGGCGCGAGCGGCGCCGGGTGGCTGATCTTCTTCGGCGTGATCAGCCTGATCGCGGGCATCGTGGTGGTGTCCGCCCCGGTGTCCTCGGTCACCGCGCTCGCCGTGCTTGTCGGCATCTGGTTCATCGTGATGGGCGTGATGGAGATCGTCGGCGCGTTCGCGCTGCGCAGCGCGGAACGCAGCGTGGCCCGTGACGAGAGCGGCGATCACGCGACCATCCCCGGTCAGCGCCCGGAGCCATCCGACGCGGCAGAACGCCGCGATGCCAGGTGGCACTCCGCCGGCTAGCACTTTCCTGATCTCTTCACTGTCCCGCCGGGCCCACTGCGGCCCGGCGGGATTATTCGTCGACAGCCCCTTCCGTCACATGTAAGTTTTTTCTTACAGGTGATAGATCGTGAATGAGACACTGACCGGCGAAGAACTCGTAGCGACCCTGACCGCCATCGGCCACCCGCTCCGGCTGCGCATCATCGCGGAGCTCGCGGGAGGCCGGGTGCACGTCAGCGAACTGGCGCGCAGGCTCGGCATGTCCAGGCCGCTGCTCTACATGCACCTGGACCGCCTGGAGAAGGCGGACCTGGTGACAGGCAGCCTGGAGCTTTCCGAGGACGGCAAGGCGATGAAGTACTTCGAGTTGGCCCCCTTCGAGGTGCGCGTCACGGCCGACACGGTCGTCCGCGCCCTCGCGGAAGACGACAAGAACCTCGCGGAAGACCAGAAGAACACCGAGCGAGCTCTCGACGCGAAAGAGAGCGACAGGCGAAGGCGCTGCTCACCGCCGTCGCTTTCCTGATCCTGTTCGTGCTCTTCAGCTACCTCCTGGTGGCGACCGCCCGCGCGCACGTCACCGTCGCGCGGAACCTGCTCGGCACGCGGGCGACCCACTGCGCGAGGCACGCGAGGTACTCGGCCGTCCAGGGCCGCTGTCCGCCGCGGAAAGCGCCGCTCACCTCGGCATCACCGAGGAATTCATCCCGAACGAGCGGTAGCGACTGTCCCCGCCCACGAGGGTCCAGCTCGCGGGAGGGCGGATCGCCGGCTGGAGCGCCGGGCACCGCAAGACCGTCGTCATCGGCTGGCTGCTGTTCGTCGCCGCCGTCTTCATGGGCGACCAGGCACTCGGCACCCGCAGCGTGCCTGAGTACGACGTCGGCCAGTCGGGCCAGGCGGAGCGGATGCTCACCCAGGTCTCGCCCGCGCAGTACAACGGAAGCCCGGAGAAGGTGCTCATCCAGGCGAAGGCACCGGGCGCCACCTTCGCCGCCGACCCGGCCATGCGCCAGGCGGCGTCCCAGGTCGCGGCGGCGCTCGCCGCGCCAGCGCTCGGCCTGCGGCTCGGCCAGCCCGCCATCGACGCGCCGAAGAACGTCGGCGCCGTCTCCACGATGGACGCGGCGCAGCGAGCCTTCCCGCAGGCGCCCGCGCCCGCCGAGATCGTGGTCACCGGGCGGGCCGCGGTCCGCACCGTCCCGCGGGTCACCGCGACGGTCGGCGAGCTTCGTGCCCGCGTCGAGGCGGGCGGGCCGGTCCGCCCTCAACCTGCTGTCCGCGGCGTCCTGCTGCCCGCCGCCCTCGCACTGCTCGGCGACCGGGCCTGGCGCCGTCGGCGCGGCGTTCTTGCCGGTCCTGCTGTCCCTGCCGATCCTGCCTTCGGGGACGTGCCCGGGTCAGGCCGGGTACTTGGTGGGCTGGAACGCTAGCAGCAGCCAGCGCTCGCCGTCTCTCACCCAGACGGCGAGCGCTTTGCTGTTCAGCACCCGCGTCGCGCCGTCGACCAGCACCTCGCCGCGCATGTCGTGCAGGACGACGGCGCAGTCGCCGTGCACCAGGACGCTGTGTTCCGGGTGCTCCATCGGGCCGTAGTCGAAGAAGCCCTCCGCGAGCTTGTCCAGGTAGCTCTGCTTGCTGTCGGTGCTCGCATCGGAGTGCGAATACACGAGATCGGGCGAGAACAGCTCAGCGAGCGCGTCCACGTCCCCGTCGGTCATCGCCTGGTAGCGCCTGTCCTCGAGCGCGCTGATCTGCTTCGCGACATCGTCGGCTGCCGTCATGCCGTCAATCTTCGCACGTTCGGCGCGCTGACCAGGCACGGGCAAAATCGACACGCCGACACGACATGTGGTGCTTGGAAATGTCGCATCCCCTACATATGGTGCTCCGTGCAGCCGATTCCGCCACGCGAGGAGAGAGCCATGACGGTCAGCGACCCGATTACTGCGCAGCACGCGCAGCACGCGCAGGCGCGCATGCGCGTCCGCAAGCGCAACGGGGACACAGAGCCCGTCGACGTGAACAAGATCGTCCGCGCGGTGGAACGCTGCGCGGACGGTCTCGCCGAGATCGAGCCGCTGCGGGTCGCGCTCAAGACGATCAGCGGCCTGTACGACGGTGCCACCACCGCCGAACTCGACCGGCTGTCGATCCAGACCGCCGCGGAGATGACCGGCGAGGAGCCGCAGTACTCCCGGCTCGCCGGCCGGCTGCTTGCCGGCTACATCGACAAGGAGGTGCGCGGTCAGGGCATCGCCTCCTTCAGCCAGTCCATCAGCCTCGGGCATGCCGAGGGACTGATCGGCGACACGACCGCCGCGTTCGTCAAGGACAACGCGCGCAAGCTCGATGACGCCGTGGCGCCCGGCGCCGACTGGGAATTCGAGTACTTCGGCGTCAAGACGGTCTACGACCGCTACCTGCTGCGGCACCCCGCGACCCGGCTGGTGACCGAGACACCGCAGTACTTCCTGCTGCGGGTGGCGTGCGGCCTGTCGCGGTCGGCCGCCGAGGCGATCGGCTTCTACCGGCTGCTGTCATCCCTCGCCTACCTGCCGAGCTCGCCCACGCTGTTCAACTCCGGTACCAGCCATCCGCAGATGTCGTCGTGCTTCCTCGTCGACTCGCCGCGCGACGACCTCGCCTCCATCTACGACCGGTACTCCCAGGTCGCGAGGCTCAGCAAATTCTCCGGCGGCATCGGCATCGGCTGGTCGCGAATCCGGTCCCGGGGCGCGCTGATCAGGGGCACCAACGGCGCGTCCAACGGGATCGTGCCGTTCCTGCGGACGCTCGACGCCTCGGTGGCCGCGGTCAACCAGGGCGGCAGGCGCAAGGGCGCCGCCTGCGCCTACCTCGAGCCGTGGCACCCGGACATCGAGGAGTTCCTCGAACTGCGCGACAACACGGGCGAGGACGCCCGGCGCACGCACAACCTCAACCTGGCCAACTGGATACCCGACGAGTTCATGCGCCGGGTCGAGGCGGACGAGATGTGGTCGCTGATCGACCCGGACGCCGTGCCGGGGCTGCCCGACCTGTGGGGTGAGGCATTCGACAGGGAGTACCTGGCGGCCGAGGCGGCAGGACGGGTCGTGCGGCAGGTGAAGGCGCGCGACCTGTACGGCAAGATGATGCGCACCCTGGCGCAGACCGGCAACGGCTGGATGACCTTCAAGGACGCGAGCAACGCCAAGTGCAACCAGACCAGGGACAGCGAGAACGTGGTGCACTTGTCCAACCTGTGCACGGAGATCACCGAGGTCACCACCGACACCCAGACCGCCGTGTGCAACCTCGGCTCGGTCAACCTGGCCAGGCACCTGACCGCGGGCCCTGGCGTCGGTGTCGCAGTCGACTGGGACAAGCTGCGCGCCACCGTGCGGACCGCGGTGCCGTTCCTCGACCGGGTCATCGACCTCACCTTCTACCCGGCCGAGCAGGCGGCGGCGTCCAACCCGCGCTGGCGGCCGGTCGGCCTCGGCGTCATGGGGCTGCAGGACGTCTTCTTCGCGCTCCGGCTGCCGTTCGACTCCGCCGCGGCGCGCGAGCTGTCCACCCGGATCGCCGAGGAGATCTACCTGACCGCGCTCGAGGCGTCGGCCGAACTGGCCGAAGAGCACGGGCCGCATCCGGAGTTCGCCAGAACCCGGGCCGCGGCCGGGCAGTTGCAGCCCGACCTGTGGGGCGCGGAGGTCACCCAGCATGAGCGCTGGGCGGCGCTGCGGCAGCGGATCGCCGCGACCGGGCTGCGCAACTCGCTGCTGATCGCGATCGCGCCCACCGCCACGATCGCCTCGATCGCCGGCTGCTACGAGTGCATCGAGCCGCAGGTGTCGAACCTGTTCAAGCGGGAGACCATGTCGGGTGAGTTCCTCCAGGTCAACACCTCTCTGGTGGCCGAGCTCAAGGCCCACGGGCTGTGGACGCAGCAGGTCAGGGAGGCGATCAAGCGGGCCGACGGATCGGTGCAGCAAATCGCGGAACTCCCCGCGGAGGTGCGGCTGCTTTTCCGCACCGCGTGGGAGCTGCCACAGCGGGCGCTGATCGACCTGGCGGCGGCGCGCGGGCCGTTCGTCGACCAGTCGCAGTCGCTCAACCTGTTCCTCGCGGCGCCGACCATCGGCCGGCTGTCGTCGATGTACATGCACGCTTGGAAGAGCGGCCTGAAGACCACCTACTACCTGCGTTCCCGTCCCGCCACCCGGATCCAGCAGGCCACCGTCACCGTCACAGCCGTCCCCGCCGCGGACGAGCCGGAGGCGGCCGTCGCCTGCTCCCTTGAGAACCCCGAGACCTGCGAGGCATGCCAGTGACCAGCACTACCCAGGCCATCGCCGGCCCGACGCACCTGCTGCTCGACCCCGGCATGGACCTGACCCTGCGGCCGATGCGCTATCCGGCGTTCTACGACCGGTTCCGCGACGCCATCAAGAACACCTGGACGGTCGAGGAGGTGGACCTGCACTCCGACCTGCCCGACCTGGCCAGGCTGTCGCCAGCCGAGCGGCACCTGGTCTCCCGGCTCGTCGCGTTCTTCGCCACCGGCGACACGATCGTGGCGAACAACCTGGTGCTCAACCTCTACCAGCACGTGAACTCGCCGGAGGGGCGGCTCTACCTGTCGCGGCAGCTCTTCGAGGAGGCCGTGCACGTGCAGTTCTACCTCACCCTGCTTGACACCTACGTGCCGGACGAGCGGGAGCGGGCGGCGGCGTTCGCCGCCACGGCGAACATCCCCTCGATCGCACGCAAGGCGGAGTTCTGCTTCAAGTGGATCGACTCGGTCTTCGGGCTGCGCGAGCTGCAGACCGCCGCCGACCGGCGCGCCTTCCTGCTCAACCTGATCTGCTTCGCCGCGTGCATCGAGGGCCTGTTCTTCTACGGCGCGTTCGCCTACGTCTACTTCCTGCGCTCGCGCGGCCTGCTCAACGGCCTCGCCTCCGGCACCAACTGGGTGTTCCGCGACGAGTCCATGCACATGGCCTTCGCGTTCGACGTGGTGGAAACGGTCCGGGCGCAGGAGCCGGGCCTGTTCGACGAGGAGATGGCCGGCCAGGTCCGCGCCATGCTTGCCGAAGCCGTCGAGTGCGAGGCGCGGTTCGCCGAGGACCTGCTCGGCCAGGGGGTGGCCGGCCTGTCACTCGCGGACATGCGCGGCTACCTGGAGCACGTCGCCGACCGGCGGCTCGCGCAGCTCGGCATGGAACCGCTGTACGGATCACGCAACCCGCTGGCGTTCATGGACCTGCAGGACGTCCAGGAACTGTCCAACTTCTTCGAGCGCCGTGTCTCGGCCTACCAGGTCGGCGTCACCGGCGACGTCGCATTCGACGACGACTTCTGAGGTGTCGGCTGTTCTGGTCCGCCGCTTAGCGGACCAGGAACAGCCAGGCGTTGATGACACCGCCTACCAGGGACACCGCGCTGGACGCGGCGGCCCAGTAAAGGCCGTCGTCTCCGGCGAGCTCCAGGCTGCCTGCGACCAGGATGAGCAGCAGCACAAGCAGGTTGGGGCTCGCCCGGTCGATCAGCCTGGCCAGCGCGGCCTCGGAGTCATCGCCGACTGGCTCCTTCCCGCGCCCGATGGCGGTGAGCGTCAGTCCCGCGACCGCCGCGAGCACGATGAGCCAGCTGCCGAACCCCGTCGCCGACTGCTCGGGAAGCACGATCAGCAGTGAGAGCAGCAGCGGCAGCATGAACAGCACCAGCGTCTGCCCCGCCTGCGCCCGCAGCGGGGCGTGCTGGGCGACGCGCTCGCGGTTCAGCGAGACGGCCACGAACAGCAGCCCGGTCAGCGCGCCAGCCGAGCTTCCCGTGATGACCGCGAAATTGCCCCAGTCCTGCTCCATCGTCCGACCTTAACCGTTCCCGGCCGCCCAGTGGTGCCCGTCAGCAGGCGGGCACCGCCGGGCCGTTAATGCCCGTGTACAGCCATGCGTCCGTGTAGTAGTAGCCGTCGGTCGCGAGATCCCAGATCGTCGTCGTGTCATAGGGACCGGTGATCGACTGGCCGTTCACGTAGCAGGCGATCGTGATGGGCGTGTTCGCCGCGTGCACCGGGCCGGCGGCGTACGAGTTCCCCGGGCCGGTGTGCCCGGAGACGCCGCCCGTGGCGTGGCTGTCCACGGTCACGCTCTTCAGTGCGCACGCCGGCACCGCCGGGCCGTTGATGCCCGTGTACAGCCACGCGTCGGTGTAGTAGTAGCCGTCGTCCGACAGGTCCCAGATCGTCGTCGTGTCATAGGGGCCGGTGATGGACTGGCCGTTCACGAAGCAGACGATCCAGAGCGCCGTGTTCGCCGCGCGCGTCGGGCCGGCGGCGTAGGAGTTGCCTGGCCCGGTGTGCCCGGAGACCCCGCCCGTGGCGTGGCTGTCGATCGTGACCTGGCGTCCGGCGTGGTACGCCGCCTGTGCCGTCGTCGCGTTGTTGATGTAGGCCGACCAGTGGGTGCCGACCGAATTCCGCGCGCCGACCTGGAACGTGTAGGGCGTGCTCGGGCTGAGTCCGGTGACGGTCACGGACGTCACGTTGGCGCCGACTGACGGCCCCGCGATCCAGGTGCTGCTGCCGGCAGGCCGGTACTGCGTGACAAAGCTGGTCTCGTTGTTCGAGTTGTCCGTCCATGTCAGCACGGCGCTCGTCGAGCCCATCGCGGCGGAACCGCCGGTCGGCTCGGCGGGCAGCGCCTGGGTCCACCCGTAGAAGTAGGCCGACCAGTGGGTACCGACCGTGTTCTTCGCGCCGACCTGGAAGGTGTAGTACGTGCCGGTCTTGAGCCCGGTGACCGTCAGCGACGTCACGTTAGCCCCGACCGAAGGACCCGCGACCCAGGAACCGTTGCCGATCTTGTACTGCGACACGAAGCCGGACTCGTTGTCCGAGGCGTCCGTCCACGCGAGCATCTCGCTCGTCCCGGTGGCCGAGGTCACCCGCGGGCTGGAGGGCTGGGCCGGCAGGACCTGCGGGGTGGCCACCGTGTTGGAGTAGGGCGACCAGTGGGTGCCGGCCACATTCTGCGCGCCAACCTGGAAGATGTACTTGGTGTTCGGCTTTAGCCCGGTGACCGTGACGCTCGTCTGGTTCGCGCCCGCCGACCGGCCTGCGTGCCAGGAATTGCTGCCCGCGACCTCGTATTGCGTGACGAAGCTGGTCTCGTTGTTCGAGTTGTCCGTCCACGTCAGCGCCACGCTCCGGCCGCCGGTCGCCTTGGCCGTCACATTCGTGGGCTCCGCGGGCAGCGGCACCGTGTTCACGTAGATGTAGGCCGACCAGTGGGTGCCAATGCCGTCATGCGCACCGACCTGGAAGATGTAGTGGGTGCCCCTCGTCAGGCCGGTGACCGGCACGGATGTCGCGTTCGCGATGGCGGCCGGACCCGAGTGCCAGGCGGTGGTGCCCGCGACCTTGTACTGGGTCAGGAAGCTGTCTTCGTTGTTGGAGTTGTCCGTCCAGTGCAGCATTGCGCTCGTGCCCGTGACATTGGTGGCGGTACGGCTGCCCGGCTCGGCGGGGAGGGTCTGCGGCAGGTCCTTGACGTGGATGAACTCGGTTGGCCAGCCGCTACCGTACGCGGGCGTCTGGCCCTTGACGATCTCGTGGATGGCGAACCCGTTGTGGTACTCGTAGTTCATCTCGGAGATCACGATGTCCGTCGGCGACTTGACCTGCTCGACGATCGCGACGTGGTCCGATGAATACCACGCGATGCTGCCCGCCGCCGGGGTGCCGTTGACGGCGATTCCCGATGCCTGCGCCGCGGTCTTCCAGTGCACCGCGTCGCCCCAGCGCTGTCCCTTGTAGGTGTCGCTAAAGCCCGCGCCGGTGAGCTGGTTCAGCCGGTAGGCGGCCCACGAGGTGCACTGGCCTTGGTAGAAGCCCAAGTTGTCCAAGTCCGCCCTGGTACAGTCAATGCCCGGCTTGTGTTTCGCGTCCTCCAGGCAATCGGGCGCTTTCGGATAGCCATACCCGTAGAGCTGATTCGCCGCCTGCGTCCCCGCGGGGGTTCCCGGCCAGGGACCCGAGCCGGTGACGGCCGAGGCGGCCGGCGCGCTCGCCGCCTGCGCCACCACAACGGTCACTATGAGCAAGAACGCAGCAAGGGCAGCGCCAAGCCTCGCGATGAGCCTCATGGACCCAACCTCTCCCCCTGGGCAAATCTCCCGTTTGCCCGCCCGCGCCGAAGCTAGCAGCACGACCCGGGCCCGACGGCCGGAGATCATCGCATTCTCGGTAATGGGGCGAGATCGTTGAAAAGCAGCCGGTGCACTGCTCGCAGGGGTGTCCGAGCGGCGCTTGGCGGTTGCCGCGCCGCGACAGGGGTCTGCCGTTCCAGGTACCGACAGGGCCACCCAGCGGTCGGGATACGGCCGTAGCCTGGGATTTGTGGACAACGGGACTGAGATACGCGACTTCCTGACCTCCCGGCGCGCCAGGATCACCCCGGAGCAGGCGGGGCTGCCCGCCTACGGCGGCAACCGGCGCGTCGCCGGGCTGCGCAGGGAAGAGGTCGCGCTGCTCGCCGGGGTCAGCATCGACTACTACGTGCGCCTCGAGCGCGGCCGGGCGCCTGGCGCGTCGGCGAGCGTACTCGAGGGCATCGCCCGTGCGCTTCAGCTCGACGAGGCAGAGCGCGCCCACCTGTTCGACCTGGCAAGGGCTGCGGTGCCCGCCGCGCCGCAGGCGGCGCGGCGGCCCGCAAGACAGCAGGTCAGGCCGAGCGTGCAGCGCATACTCGACGCGATGTCCGCACCCGCCTACGTCCGCAACGCACGGATGGACATTCTCGCCGCCAACCGGCTCGGCGCGGCCCTCTTCGCCCCAGTGCTCAGCAGCCCGGCCCAGCCGGCCAACAACGCCCGCTTCATCTTCCTCGACCCCGCGGCGCAAGCGTTCTACCCCGAATGGGAACGGCAGGCCCAGGACGTCGTCGCGATGCTGCGCACCGAGGCCGGCCGGGCACCGCACGACAAGGCGCTGTCGAACCTCATCGGTGAGCTGTCCACCCGCAGCGAGAACTTCCGCGTCTGGTGGGCCGCGCACAACGTGCGCTTCCACCGCACCGGCACGAAGCGGTTCCACCACCCGGCCGTCGGCGACCTGACCCTCACCTACGAGGCGCTCGACCTCGCCGCGGACTCCGGGCTGCGGATCTCCGCCTACACCGCCGAGCCAGGCACCCCCTCCGACGACGCCCTGCGGCTCCTCGCCACCTGGGCCGCCACCCTCGACGAGGCGGCCGCGGCCGGCGCACCGGCGACCGACGGCGGCTGATCAGGGGGCGCGGCTGGCGCTCAGCACGCAGTCGCCGCAAATAGCCGACGGGTCGCCCGGCGCGAGCCGGTAGTACAGGCAGCAGCTTGCCCGGCGGAACGCCGGGCCTGGCGGGCAGGGTTCGTCCCGCAGCCGGGAATCGGCGAGCAGACGGCCCGCAACCTGCCACGCGTCCGCTGCCAGATCCGGTCGCTGCCTGGCCACCTGGGCCGCCGCCGTGTTGATGGCGGAGGCCACGTTCCCCCACAAGACACGGCCGGAGACCGGGACAAGCCCGGCGACCGCCGCCGTGACGGGAGCGATCGTCTCGTCGAGGAGCCGCCGCTCCCAGGCCGGCTCGGCCTCCGGTGCAGGAGCCTCCGATGGTGCAGCCTCCGATGGTGCAGCCTCCGATGCGTGATCCGCCGGTGCGGGCACCGACAGCGGCATCGCGCCGCCGAGCTCGTCCTGCCACCACAGCCCGCTTAGCCCTAGGTCGACGGGGCAGCGGAGCACCGCCGCGCCGAGCGCGGGCGAGATCAGCCGCGCCACGAGGCCAAGGTGGACGGCGGAGCCTGCCACCCGCGGCTCGACGTCCCCGGTGTCCCGCCCGCCCCTGGCGGCCAGGGCAGCGCGAACCGCGGCGACGCGTGCCGCGACTGAGTCCGACGGGCCGGCCAGTTCGCTGCCCGGCCGCCACGACGCCGGCGGTGGCGCACCCGGGCTGTGCGAGCCCACCGCGAAGAAGGGGCCAAGAGCAGCCAGCTCGCCAAGCCCGCTGTCCGCGCACACGTCCGTCACGGCGAGTCTCGTCCCGCCGGCCGGGGCGACCGGGCCGAGCGCGGTCGTCGCATAGAACGCCGCCGCCCCGCCCGCGGCGGTGGCCTCCGCCGCGCTCGCCAGGCCGGCCCCGGCGCACCACGACGCTCCGGCAATCCCGTTCACCTCCGCCGCAGTCTCCCCAGCAGGAACAGGCTCGGTCAAGGTTACCCGGAATGCCCCTGGCACCCGCGATGTCGCCATCCACGAGCGCACCAGCGCCGCAGGCACGCACCGCCGACGCGGAGGCGCCTGCAGAATTCATATAGTTGCTGCATGCGCACCTGGAGCGGGGACCACAGGAAGCTCGTGATCGAATCGGCTGCCTTCGGCCTCGGCTACACCGCCGTCTTGATCTGGTTCGGGTCGGCCCTCGTCGGCAGCTTCACAGGTGACGAGGCATTTCCTTACTGGCCCGCCCTCCCGCAACTGCGGACCGACACCGCTGGCGTCATGGCGTTCGCGCTCGCCATCGTCACGCTATCCGTCAGCAAGTTTCTGCAGCTCAGGCGTCGAGGCAGCGCCCCGGCGAAGCCGGCGGCCCGGCTTGGCACGCGGCCCGCTGGCGTCCACGGGGTGCAGGCAATCGCGGAGACGGCCGCCTTCCTCAGCACCGCCATGGTCATCTACCTGTCGTTCAACGCCATCACCCACCCCTACACGCTCCGGCTCCAGTTGACGCACCTGTGGCCATGGCCGAGCGAGGGCACAGTCCGGGTGATCGGCCTGGGCATCTGCCTGGTCGCCGTCGCCGTCAGCCGCTACCTGCGAGCCACCGCGAGCACGCCCGCCCAGCCCGCGACGCCGCCAGCCGCGGTGACGCCCCGCGAGTCAGCACTCGAGATCGCCCCAGAACCAGCAAGGGAGACGCCCACGGAGCCGACCGGCGAGACGGTCACAGAGCCAGTCGGCGAAAGGTCACTCGATCCGGATCCGGAGACGGCCGACGTCACCGCCGGCTAGAGCGATTGCAGGCCTCGCCCGCACTGGCAGCGAAACATATACCGCGTTTCGGGCAAAATCTCGTCCTGTTTCGTGTGTTTTGTCCCAACCAAAATCAGTACATGTCCGCCTCGGTGCCGCAGCGCGCTCCGCCGCCGGTGACCTGGTCAGCGGCCGACCAGGCCCAGGTGCATGTCGTTGTAGCGGTCGCCGTGGACGCCGATCCGCGCGGCCGCGGCGTTGAGATCCGCGACATCGTCGGCGGACAGCGCGACGGCGGTCGCGGCCGCGTTCTCCGCCAGCCGTTCTTGCCGCCTGGTGCCGGGGATCGGCACGATCCACGAGTGCTGCGCGAGCAGCCAGGCCAGCGCGACCTGGCCAGGCGTGGCTCCCCTGGCTCGCGCGAGACCCGTGACGTGGTCGACGAGCGCCTGGTTGGCGTCGCGGTTGGCCTCGGTGAACCGGGGGATGGTGGCGCGGATGTCGCCGTCGGCGAACGCGGTGCCCGGGTTCAACGTCCCGGTGAGGAATCCCTTGCCGAGCGGGCTGAACGGGACGAAGCCGATGCCGAGTTCCGCGCAGGCCGGAAGGACCTCGGGCTCGGGGTCGCGGGTCCACAGCGAGTACTCGCTCTGCACCGCGGTGACCGGGCAGACCGCGTGTGCCCGGCGGATCGTCGCCGCGGCCGCCTCGGACAGCCCGAAGTGGCGCACCTTGCCCGCCTGGATCAGCTCGCCGACCGCGCCGGCGACGTCCTCTGCCGGCACGTCCGGGTCGACGCGATGCTGGTAGAACAGGTCGATGACGTCGGTGCGCAGCCGGCGCAGCGACGCGTCGGCGACCCGCCTGATCTGCCCGGGCCTGCTGTCGAGCCCGGTGGACCTGCCGTCAGAGATACGCCAGCCGAACTTCGTGGCGATCACCACCTCGTCACGCGCCGGCGCGAGCGCCTCGCCGACGAGTTCCTCGTTCACGTAGGGCCCGTACACCTCGGCGGTGTCGAAGAACGTGACGCCGAGGTCCACCGCGTGCCGCAGCACCGCGATCATCGCCTGCCTGTCACCCGGGTTGGGCCCGTAGCTCTGGGACATGCCCATCGCGCCAAGGCCGATGGCCGAGACCCGAAGCCCCTGGCCGAGCGTTCGCGTGTGCACCGGACGGCCTAGTCGGCGGGACGTCGCGGCTGGACGTTGAAGCCGAGATCGCCGAGCACCTTGACGGCGCCGCTCCTGCCGCCCTCGAAATCGCCGGAGGCAAGACGCTGGCCGGTGGCGAACTCGTAGGCCGTGCCGAGGATCGCCTTCGGCGGGTAGGCGTGCTCCTCCCAGAGGAGATCGTACGTCGTGGTCGGTGCGAACCCGTGCGCGGAGAAGAACTCCTCCGCTCCGAGACGGTCATACTCCCGGATCGCGCGCAGCACGTCATCGCGGCCGACCTGAGCCCATGACACTGACATCTGTCCTCCATGGATCGCTAGCAGCCTGCGTCTCCTGCCTAGGTTAGTGACCGGCCCCGGCGTCGGACAGCACGCCGGCCGCGAACGGCACGAAGTACACCAGGTTGGGCGAGCCGAAGACCGCCTCGCAGAGCACCACCGTCAGGCCGAGCGTGCCGAGCACTGCAAGCAGTCCGGGTTGCACGATGGCGACACCGGCCTCAAGCGGGTAACCGAACAGCCGCGCCGCACTCGCGTCCGACCGCAGCGCGGGAGATCCGGCGGGGATCAGGTTGTTCAGGCCCCCGGAGGACGGCAGCGGAGGCAGCAGCAGCATGGCCACGACCGCCGCCGCCGCCCACGCGAGCAGCAGCGGAAACCGCAGTCCGACAACGAGATACGCGAACGCCTTGGCCACGAACGCCATCACTACCCGGAACCGGCCGGTTCATTGCAGAAGTTAGGCCGCGTCGTGGAACACGAGCCCGAGCGTGTACCGCTCGCCCGACCGGATAGCGGACACCCCGTGCCGCACCGGGGCGGCCGACCAGCCACGCGCCGAGCGGACCGGCCGGTCCCTGGTCGTGAACAGGTACCCGTGCCCGTGCGGCAGCAGCGTCGCGGTGCCGCGGGACTGTGCCCGTGGCCGCTGCTCGAGCAGCAGGAACTCGCCGCCGGTGTGGTCCACCCCGGGCTCGCTCAGGTTGATCACCACCTGGAGCGGGAAGACGAGCTCGCCGTACAGGTCGCGGTGGAGCGCGTTCCAGTCTCCCTGGCCGTAGCGGAGCAGGATGGCCGTCGACTTGACCTGGCCGGCGGCGTGGCACATGTCCAGCCACTCGTCGAGCGTGCCGGGCCACGGCGCGGCGCGGCCGAGCCTGGCCTGCCAGCTCCTCGCGATCGGCAGCAGCCGGGGATAGAGCGCCTGCTTGAGCCGCTCCACCGGCTCCGGGTAGGGGGACTTGAAGTACCGGTACTCCCCCTCGCCGAACCGGTGCCTGCCCATGTTGACGGTGGAGCGGAACAGCCCGTTGTCCGGATACATGGCGCGGATCGCCGCGGTCTCCGCGCCGGTCAGCAGCCGGGGCAGCAGCGCGCCGCCGAACTCGTCGACCTCGGCCGCGATCGCGTCCCAGTCGCCCGAGCCGACCCGCTCCCGCCACGGGTCCGCGCCGCGAACGCCCGCCGGACCGCGGACGCCGGCAGGACCGCGGACGCCGGCCGTGCTCATGCCGCCGCCTCCAGGCTCAGCAGCGCGGTCTTCGCCGAGAGGCCCCCCACGTACCCGCCTGGTGTGCCGTCGTTGCGCAGCACCCGGTGGCAGGGCAGCACGAGGGGCAGCGGGTTGGTGGCGCAGGCCGTGCCGACCGCGCGGACCGCCTTCGGGTTGCCGACGAGCTCGGCGACCTGCCGGTAGCTGCGGGTCTGCCCGTAGCCGATCGACGGCAGCTGCCGCTGCACAAGCAGCCGGAATCCGCTGGACAGCGAAAGGTCGAGCGGCAGGTCGAACGCGCGCCGCCGCCCGTCGAAGTACTCGGCGAGTTCCCGCGCCGCAGGGTCAAGCCGCCGCGGCGCCCGCAGCACGCGCGGGCTGACCCGCTGCGCCAGCGTGTCGAGTACGCGATCGTGGTTCTCGATGTCGTACGCCACGCGCACCAGGCCCTTCGGCGTCGCGGCGAGCAGCAGGCTGCCGACGGGCGAGTCGACGATGGTGTAAGCGACGTCGAGCAGGCCCTCGGCCTCCGCCGCCAGCTCGAGCCTGCGCTGGAGCCGGGACAGCGTCCCGGCATCGTCGGGGGATGCGAAAGAGTCGGTAGAGATGCTCATGAGGGCGCTCCTTCCATGGCCGCGCCTGGATATTTCTTCCGCAGGCTCTTGATGCCGTCGGCCGCGGCCCTGCGCGCCGCGTCGGTGCTGCCGCCGAGTATCGCGGCGATCTCCGCGTACGCCAGGCCGGCGACGTAGTGGTACGCCACCGCCTGGCGCTGTTTGTCCGGCAGCGCCGCGACCGCCTGCCACAGGTCGCCGTCACCGTCGCCGGGCACGCCGAGCGTCGTCGGCGCATCCGGGACATCACCGAACGGGGCAGGCTGCCGTTTGCGTGACCGGAGCACGTCGATGGCCTTGCGGTGCGCGATCGTCACCAGCCATGCCTCGGCGTTGGCGTCGTCCGGCAGGTCCGGGTACGCGCGCAGCGCCGCGATGAAGGTCTCCGACCACGCGTCCTCGGCGTCGTGGACGCCGAGGATCACCCGGCAGACGCGCAGCACCGTCCCGCCGTGCTGCTCCACGACCTTCTCGAACGGCTGTTTCATCGGCGGCTCCCTTTCTCACACGGTAGACGCGTCCGCAGCGCGGAACGTGAGGTCCCCCGCAAGACGCGTTGCCGGGGGCCGCGGATATCTGACCGGCCGGTGCCTCATTCTTAATCTCCCGAACGGTTTCGGCCTCCTCCGGACGCCACCGCGGCGCCGCAGCGGCGTGGCGGACGGCACGGGAGCGTTTACCGCCGCGCGAGCTGGCAAGTTGTGCTTCGGTGAATGGGCGCGAATGGCACAAGGAAACCCGGCGCACGGTGATCGTCGCGGGCGCGGCGAACGTGCTTGCCGGGCTGCCAAGCTGGCCGTCGTTACGGCCTCAGTCCTGGACGCCGGCGCATACTGGACTCGTGACGGAAGCAGAAAAGCCGGTTCCGCTGGAGATGCTGGCAGGCCCGGCCGACGCGTGCGGCGCCGAGCAGCAGGGCGGGGAGCCGGCCTGCTTCGCGAACCTGGTCTGCCCCGAGTGCGGCGCTGTCGTCACCGAGGGGCACGCGTCTGGCTGCGCCGCGGCGCGGGAGCCGTAACCCGCACCGCCCGTGCGCCGCCTAGCTGTTGTCGTACTCGTCGTGACGGCGGAACCACATGCCTGACTCGTTGCGGCCGAGTGGCGCGCGGTCCAGCCACTGGTACATGCCCCACAGGCCGTCGAGACCGCGTGAGTACGCCGAGTAGGTGTGGTAGACCACGCCGTCTTCCAGGGCGAACGCGCTCACGCCCGGCCCCTCGCTGCGATAGGTCTGCCAGTCGGTGCCGACGATCGACTGAGTGAAGGTGTCGAGTGAGCTCGCTTCTTCCGGTGTCGATCCGCGCAGGTCCTCCCCGCGGAAGTTGTACTGCCTGGCGCCCGCCTCCCACTCCTCCTTGGTGTTGGCCACGCCGAAGTCGAAGTTGAAGTCGCTGCCGTAGGACGACGCCCACGGGAAGGTCCAGCCCATCCGGCGCTTGTACGCCTGGAGCTGCTCGAGCGGCGCGCGGGATACCGCGCACAGCGCGACGTCGTGGTTGGCGAGGTGGACCGCGAAGCCGTTGAAGCCGTCGGCGATCGCCGAGCAGGACGGGCAGCCCGCGGTGTAGTCGGGCCCGAACATGAAGTGGTAGACGAGCAGCTGCGACCGGCCACGGAACAGGCCGGCCAGCGACGCCTCCCCGTCGTCGGTCTGGAAGCGGTAATCCTTGTCTACCCGCACCCAGGGCAGCTCCTGCCGCTGCCGTGCCAGCTCGTCGCCGCGCTTGGTCAGCTCCTTCTCCGCCTCGAGTAGGTCGAGCCGCGCGGCAAGCCACTCCTCGCGCGTCCCCGTCTTGTGACTGGTCATCTGCCGTTCCCTTCTTTCTGCTTGTCGAGATGGTCTTGCAGTGCGCCGAGCGGACCGTCCCAGTCGCGCGCGAGCGCGGCGAGGAACTGCTGCGCCACCCGCATCGGCGCGGAACGCAACCGGTAACGTACCCGGCGCCGCTCGCCAGGCTCCGCCATCACCAGGCCGGCCTCGGCGAGCAGTGCCAGGTGCTTGGCGATCGCCTGGCGGGTGATGGGCAGCCGGACGGCGAGGTCCGTTGCGGTGGCCGGCCCGCCCGAGGCCAGCGCGGCCAGGATGGCGCGCCGGCTCGGGTCGGCCAGGGCGGCGAATACCTGCTCGGCTGTTTCCTCGAGGTCGGGCGCCCCGCCGTCAGGCTGCGGCATCGAGGTAGTCGACGAGCTCGCCGAGCTCGCTCGCCCACCCTTGGGTGTTGCCGTTGAACGCCGTGCGGTAGGCGTCATCTGGCAGCTGCGCGAAGCCGGACTCGACCACGGTCAGCCGGGTGCCCGCGCCGGCCGGCTCGAGCGTGAACTCGACGTAGGTGCGGCGCGGGTCGTCGTCGGACAGCCCGTAGATGTGCCAGGTGAAGCCGAACACCGTCGGCTCTTCTACCCGTTCCACCCGCATGTCCGCGGTGTGCTCGGTGCCAAAGCTCATCGACGCCGAGCCGCCGGGGCGCAGGTCGATCTTGGCCTGCTGGCCGAACCAGGCACTAAGTCCCTCGGCGGTGGTGAGCGCCGCCCATACCGCGGCCGGCGGGTGCGCGATGTCGACCGTTCGCTCGATGCGGTCAGGAAATCCCATGCTTCCTCCACGATGTAGCAACCATTTGATTGCGATAATATGGCAACCAGCTGGTTGCGTCAATGGCGGCACGCGGGCGAGGGCACGTTGCCAGGCATGGCAAAAAGCGGACGGCGCATGCCCTGCCAGGGAACGCGCCGACCGCTCTGCGAATGGCACCGGCCAGGGGCCGGCTCGGTCTTGCCTACAGTGGCGTGACGTAGGCGCCAGAGATGCCGCCGTCGACGAGGAACGTGGACGCGGTGATGAACGAGGCGTCGTCGCTGGCCAGGAAGGCCACCGCCGCGGCGATCTCGGACGCCTCGGCGAACCGCCCGACCGGTATGTGCACCAGGCGCCTGGCGGCGCGTTCCGGGTCGGCGGCGAACAGCTCGGTGAGCAGCGGGGTGTTGACCGGACCCGGGCACAGCGCGTTGACCCGGATGCCCTCGCGGGCGAACTGCACCCCGAGCTCGCGGGACAGGGCGAGCACGCCGCCCTTGGAGGCCGTGTAGGAGATCTGCGAGGTCGCCGACCCCATCACCGCGACGAACGACGCCGTGTTGATGATCGACCCCTTGCCCTGCCGCTGCATGTAGCCGATGGCCTCACGGCAGCAGAGGTAGACCGAGGTGAGGTTCACCTCCTGCACCCGGCGCCATGCGTCGAGGCCGGTGGTCAGAATCGAGTCGTCGTCAGGCGGCGAGATGCCCGCGTTGTTGAACGCGATGTCGACGGAACCGTAGGTCTCGTGCGCGAGGGCGAACGCCCGCGCCACGTCGTCCTGGCTCGTCACGTCGGCCCTGACGAATACGCCGCCCGCCTCGGCCGCCGCCTTGCTTCCCGCGTCCTCGTCGACGTCGACCGCCACCACGTTCGCGCCCTCGGCGGCGAACCGCCGCACCGTGGCCAGCCCGATGCCGCTGCCCGCGCCGGTCACGACCGCCGTACGCCCCGCTAGCCTTCCCTGCACCAACCCACCTCAGATCTCTCAGATTCGCTCGAAGTACCGGCGCAGTTCCCAGTCGGTCACGACCCGGCGGTAGGCATCAAGCTCCACCCGCGCCATCGTCGCATAGTGGGTCACCACGTCCGCGCCGAAGGTGGCGGCCGCCAGTTCCGACGACTCCCACAGCGCCAGCGCCTCATCGAGTGTCTCAGGCACCCGCGGCAGCCCGTCCGCGCTGTAGGCGTTCCCGGTCAGCGGCGGCGGCAGCGGCCGTGACTCCTCGACGCCAGATAGCGATGCGGCGATAAGGCCGGCCAGGGCCAGGTAGGGGTTGACGTCGCCGCCCGGCACCCTGCACTCCACGCGCAGTGACGGCCCGTGCCCGACCAGGCGCAGCGCGCAGGTCCTGTTGTCCGGGCCCCACGCGACCGTGGTGGGCGCGAAGCTGCCAAGCGCGAACCGCTTGTATGAGTTGATCGTCGGCGCGAGTAGCAGCGTGAACTCGCGCAGCCCGGCGAGCAGGCCGGCCAGCATCGACTCCCCGGCGGGAGAAAGCCCGTGCGGCCCCTCGCCCGCCATCACCGGCGTGCCGTCGGCGGTGCGGAACGACAGGTGGATATGGCAGGAGTTGCCCTCCCGCTCATTCGGCTTGGCCATGAACGTGAGGGCGTACCCGTGACTGGCCGCGATCTCCTTCGCGCCGGTCTTGTAGACCGTGTGCTGGTCGGCGGTGGTCAGCGCGTCGTCGTAGCGGAACGCGATCTCGTGCTGGCCAAGGTTGCACTCGCCCTTGGCGGACTCGACGTACAGGCCCGCGCCCGCCATCCCGTTCCTGATGTCCCGCAGCAGCGGCTCGATCCGTCCGGTGCCGAGCACGGAGTAGTCCGCGTTGTAGCGGTTCGCGGGCGTGAGCGAGCGGTAGCCCGCGTCCCAGGCCTGCTCGTAGCTGCCCTCGTAGACGACGAACTCAAGTTCCGTGCCGGCCAGCGCGGTCCAGCCGCGCCCCGCCGCCCGGTCGAGCTGTGCCCGCAGCACCTGACGGGGCGACACCCGGACGGGGGCGCCGCCGCCGTGGCCATGGCCCACCTCGGCCACGTCCGCGAGCACCATGGCGGTGCCCGGCTGCCACGGAATCAGCCTGAGCGTCGCGAAGTCGGGTACGAGCATGAAGTCGCCGTAGCCAGTCTCCCACGAGGCGAGCTCGTAGCCGTCCACGGTATTCATCTCCGTGTCGACCGCGAGGAGGTAGGCGCACGCCTCCGTGCCGTGCGCCACCACCTCGTCGAGGAAGAACCGGGCGTGGAACCGCTTGCCCTGGAGCCGCCCCTGCATGTCGGTCAGCGCAACGATGACCGTGTCGATCTCGCCGAGGCGAACTGCTTCCCGTAGCCCGTCGATGGTCAGCATCAGGCGAGCGACTCCAGTTCGGACTCGATCGCGGCCAGTTCCTCGGCCGACCCCTGCACCTTGGGACCGGTGAACCACTTGCGGGCGGAGACCGCCCAGTAGATCCCGGCGAAGCCGACCACCGCGACGACGGCGATTACCGTGTAGTTGAAGCTCTTCCAGGTGACCGGGTTCGCGGTGGGCAGCATGAACAGGACCGAGATGATGACCACCCAGACCACGGCGATGGTCCCGATGGGCCGCGACCAGCGCCCCAGGTGCCACGGGCCGCGCACGAACGCCGAGCCGAGCCGCAGCCGCAGGAACGTCGGCAGCACGTATGCCACGTACAGCCCGATGACCGCGATCGAGGTGACTGCGTAGTACGCGACGCTGTTCCACAGGTAGGGCAGGGCCAGGATGAACGCGCCCATCGCGGCCAGCCAGACCCCGTTGGTGGGGGTCCGGGTCCGCGGGTTGACCCGGTGCCAGAACGCGCTGCCCGGCAGCGCGCCGTCCCGGGAGAACGCGTAGATCATCCGGGAGTTCGCGGTCACCGACGACATGCCGCAGAACAGCTGCGCGACGATCACGATAAGCAGCAGCAGCTTGCCGCCGGTGTCGCCGACCGCGTCGACGAAGATCTGCGCGGGCGGCACCGCGTTGCCGACCTCGGTGGTGTAGTTCTGGATGGCGAACGTCACGCCGATCAGCAGGATCCAGCCTGCTATCAGGGAGACGACAATCGACATGACGATGCCGCGCGGCCCGGAGACCGCCGCCGACTTGGTCTCCTCGGTCATGTGCGCCGACGCGTCGTACCCGGTGAACGTGTACTGGGCGAGCAGCAGGCCGAGCAGCGCCACGTAAAGCCAGGAACCCCAGCCGGTGTTGTTGACGTAGTGGGTGAACACGAACGAGGCCGACTGGTGATGCGACGGGGCGATGACGAGCACACCGACGATCAGCAGCACGCCGATGATGTGCCACCAGACGCTGACGTTGTTCAGCAGCGCGACCAGCCTGACCCCGAAGGAGTTCAGCAGGCCGTGCAGGATGAGGATTCCGGCGAGCAGCACGATCGTGTGCCACGGCCGGGTGTCGAAGTTCCACTGGATCGCGAGCAGCGCGTTGAGGAAGAAGGCCGCGCCGAAGTCGATGCCGGCGGTCACCGCGACCTGGCCGAGGAAGTTGAACCAGCCGGTGAACCAGGACCATGCGGCCGCGTTGCGCGGCGCCAGCTTGGCCGACCAGTAGTACAGCCCGCCGGCTGTCGGGAACGATGAGCACACCTCGGCCATCGCCAGCCCGACGAACAGGGTCATGATGCCGACGAACGGCCAGCCCCAGGTGATCAGCACGGGCCCGCCGGTGTTCATGCCGTACCCGTACAGGGTCAGGCAGCCGGACAGGATGGAGATGATCGTGAAGGAAACCGCGAAGTTGGAGAAGCCGGACATATTCCGGCGAAGTTCCTGCGCATAGCCCAGTTCGTGAAGCCGCTTCTGATCGGCGTCGACCTGCGTGGGTGCGATCTCGTCTGCTGACACGGGGCCCTCCGGCGGCGCCTATGTTTCTGCCGTTTCTGGAGGGGCAGCAGCCGATCCAGTAAGACAAATTGACGCATCAAGGCCAAAGCGTGTCAAGACGACGAGCTTGCGGGCAGGATCCACCCACGAAGGGCGAAAGCCACACATTAAACGAGAACCACCGTCCGTTCGGACAAAAAAGACTTTTCCGAACGGACGGTGGTGTTACCTGCTGATCTAAATCAGAGGGCGCGAACGTGCTCGGCCTGCGGGCCCTTCTGGCCCTGCGTGATGTCGAACTCGACGCGCTGGTTCTCCTCGAGGCTGCGGTAACCAGTGGACTCGATCGCCGAGAAGTGGACGAAGACGTCCTGGCCCCCGCCGTCGACACTGATGAACCCGAAGCCCTTGTCCGAGTTGAACCACTTGACTGTTCCCTGCGCCACGCGCATTTCTCCTTGCCTTCGCTGAATCACCGCACCGCGCGGAGACCCCGGCAGTAAATCCGCGAGCGCGTCATGAAAGCACCTACAGAAGCTACAACCAGGAGTCTCAACCATCCCACAGCCCGGACCATTCCCGCTGGCGGTAACGATGAGGGGACTGACAGTACCGGGAACGTCCGGCACTGGCACCCCGGCGGCAAGTTTAGTTGGCTGGTGCAAGAGAGCCGCACTCGGGCAAGAGTTCCAGCATGTGAGGAGACGCCGCATGTCTACCTGGTTCATCACCGGCTGTTCGACCGGCCTGGGCCGCGCACTCGCCGCGGCGGTGCTCGACCGCGGTGACAACGCCGTTGTCACCGCGCGTGCGGTGGCCAGGGTCGCCGACCTGGCGGGCGCGCACCGGGACACGGCACTCGCCCTTCCCCTCGATGTCACCGACGCGGCGCAGGTCTCGACCGCCGTCCGCGCCGCGCAGGAAAGGTTCGGCGCCATCGACGTGCTGGTCAACAATGCCGGCTACGGGTACAGGGCCGCCGTCGAGGAGGGCGATGACGCGGATATCCAGCTGTTGTTCGCCACCAACTTCTTCGGCCCCGTCGCGCTGATCAAGGCGGTGCTGCCGGGCATGCGCGCCCGCCGCTCCGGCGCGATCGTCAACATCTCCTCGATCGGGGCGCGCAGGACCCCGGAAGGTTCTGGCTACTACTCCGCGACGAAGGCCGCGCTCGAGGGCCTGTCCGGCTCATTGCGCAAGGAACTCGCACCGCTTGGCATCTCCGTCACCGCCGTGGAACCTGGCGCGTTCCGGACCGACTTCTCCGGCCGGTCGCTGGCCCAGTCGGGCACCGTGATCGCCGACTACGCCGGCACGGCGGGCAGGCGCCGCAAGGAGCACGACACCGCGCACGGCAACCAGAACGGCGACCCCGCCAAGGCGGCACAGGCGCTCATCACCGCCGTCGAGTCGCCAGAACCGCCGGCTTTCCTGCTGCTCGGCCAGGACGCCCTCGACACGTACCGCCAGGCGGCCGACGCCCAGCTGGCCGAGGTCCGCGCCTGGGAGAAGCTAACCGCCTCCACCGGCTTCGCGACCTGACCACGCAATTGGCGCGCTGGCGTCATCAGATCCGCGGCAACCTGTGGCGGCGACCGGACGGGTCTGCGAAGACCGGTCTAGATTCCACAGCGGCATCGTAGTGATTCCCGCACGTCATCGCCACGCATCCCGGGAAGAGCAGTTTGAAAGCAGGGCGAACGGGTGATGGCAAGACAATCAGGCGCCGATACTCACAGGGGGGAGCAGAGACCATGACTTCAGGAGCCGGCGCGGCAATGCTGGATCTGAACGCGCTCCGGCAGGGGGTGGAAGGCCGCGACGTGGAGGCCGTGCTGAGCCTGTATGCCGACGATGCCGAGCTGTCCATCGTCGATCAGCGGCACTCGCCCAGCCAGCCGCAGGTCCTGCACGACCGGGATCAGATACGGGCGTTCCTGTCCGAGATATTCGACAGGGACATCACCCATCACGTAGATCACCTCGTTGCCGGAGACCACGGTGTCTCATACATGGAGCGCTGTGAGTACCCGGACGGCTCGCGGGTGCTCGCCTCGACGGTCCTCGACGTCGACGACGGCCTCATCACCAGGCAGGAAATCCTCCAGGCGTGGGACTCTGGCAAGCCGGAACCCAAGTACCAGGACTTCGCCAGGCCAGACGAGGTGCGAACCTTCGAGAAGGGACGCATGGAGCTCATCCACACGCCGGCCGGGGACATCGGGCGGATGGTGCTCTCACCCGGCTGGCGATGGTCACAGCACGTACGGCCGATCGCCGGCACGGACCTGTGCGAGGCGACACACGTCGGCTACCAGATCTCCGGACGGCTCCGGATCCAGTTCGCCGACGGGACGACGCTCGACGCTGAACCTGGCATGATCGGCAGCGTGCCACCAGGCCACGATGCGTGGGTGGTCGGCGATGAGCCCGCGGTACTGCTCGACTGGGCAGGTGCCACCGACTACGCCCGCGGATAGCTGCCAGGACGGCCAACCGCAAACGGCCCGCCTGACTGGGGGAAACCCCAGCCAGGCGGGCCGTTCCGCGATATCGACCTGAAGGCCAGCCGCCGTGTCCCTGACCGCTGGAAGGTCTTCACGGCGCACCGTAACGGTCTTGACCGGCCGACTTCCGGGACCGTCTACGTGGGCGGTCAGGACATCGGGCAGCTCGACGACGCTGGGCTGACCAGGTTGCGGCGCGACCGCATCGGCTTCGTGTTCCAGTACTTCAACCTGGTGCCGACGCTGACGGCGGGCGAGAACATCACGCTCACGTCGACCGTGGGCACTCTCGGAGTCGCGTTCAACCCCAACCCGCAGATCTCCAACCTGCATCTCATCGCCGGCGACCCGCCGACTGCCGGCGACGACGTGGTGATGGACGCCGCGACGGCGAAGAGCTACGACTTCAGCGTCGGCCAGCAGGTGCGGATCCTGGGCGGCGGGAAGTTCGCCGAGGACCGCTCGGTGCGGTGCCTGGCGTCGTGTGCGGGCAGGCCTTCGGCGGCCTGGAGGGCCTGCCCGGCGTGGAAGAGGCCGACGATGACCGCGTCCAGCAGCTGCAGGTGCCCCCGCTGGGCCTCAGCGGCGTCCCAGGCCATCCCGGCGAGGTCATCGAGTCGGCCGGTTCCGGTGATGTCGCGGATGACGGCAAGGGTGAGCTGCCCGGACGCGGTGGTCACAGGGTGAGGCTGACCCGGACGGGGAACGTGGTGACCACCAGCCGCAGCCCTGTGCCGCTGCTGACGGTCCGCTGCCACGCCCGCACCACGGCATCGGCGCCGGCATGATCGCAGGACACGGTCGCGGTCATGTCCGCGATCAGCGTGACCGCGCCGAGGTTGATGACCGACAGCAGCGCATCGCGGACCTGCCCGGCGTCGGATGCCCCGATGTGCCCGGGAAGCGTGACGATGGCGTTACCGCCAACCCACCGGACCGGGTAGAAATCCTCAAGCACGAGGCCAGCCCCCGCGACGGGAGCGTACCCCGGGTGACCCGACGAGCGTGCCGGAGCACCGGATAGCTGACCGGTGCATCGCTGAATCGCCTTGATCCGATCTGGCCGGACTGGCCGTGCCGCCAGGATCCAGAGCGACGCGGGTCCTGCACATCGCGCGGGCGCGCAGGACGAAGAAATACTGAGCTGCCTGGCAGGATACGCCCGCCTGCCAGGGTCGCGAAGCCCAGGCCCGGTTAAGCCTTGCTGACACGACGGCAAACGCACGGTGCCGGGCGCCGCTGGCCGGCCCCATCGACAAGAAACGGTGGTGACGACGGACGAAGCGGTGCCTCCTTGCTACCTGAAGTCGTTGTTCAGCTGGAAGTGGTAGCCGTGTTAAGTTCTAGTCCGAGGCAAAGACCTGGAAGGAACGTCGCCAGCTCTCCTGCCCGTGGCGCTGCACGGTCGATTCACCTTCAGTGCGCGGGCTTGCCGACAGGGAAGAGGGGTGGCATGGGGGCAGGGCGGCGGCGTGCCCGCAAGGTAACGGCAGGGCGGCCGGAAGGTCCCGGTGAGCGGCTGCTTGGCGCCTTGCTGGACCGTGCTCACAGGATGCCGCCCCAGCTGATCGCGCCTCTGGTCGCGGAGGAGGCGGCCAGGATCGGCGGCCGGGACGTGTCCATCCTGCTGCAGGACTATGGCCAGCGGATGCTCCGGCCGCTGCCGGGCAGGGGGCTTGTGACGGGGGAGCCCGAGCCGATCGACGGCTCCGCGGCCGGCCGGGCCTTCCTGCGCATGACCGTGGTCGAGGAACAGCGGGACGACGGCGTGCGAATGTACCTGCCGCTGGTAAACGACAGCGACGAGGCAGGGGTGCTGGCCCTCACCCTCGACACTGCCGATGAGGATGACCGACGGCTGCTGCCGCAGCTCGCGGTCCTGGCCGGCGGCATGCTAGCCGCCAAGAACGCCTACACCGACGAGTTCCTGCAGGCCCGGCGCGGCGCGCCGATGAGCCTGTCCGCCGAGGTCCAGTGGTCGCTGCTTCCCCCGATGACCATGATCACCCCGCAGGTCGCGCTGGCCGGGATCCTCGAGCCCGCCTACGACGTCGCCGGCGACAGCTTCGACTACGCGATCAACGGCAACGTCCTCCACCTCGCCGTCATCGACGCGATGGGCCACGGCCTGAACGCGGCCATGCTCGCGACGCTGGCGATCGGCGCTTACCGGCATGCCAGGCGGGCCGACGTCGGGCTCGCCGACTTGTACGGGCTGATGGACGCGGTCATCGAGCAGCAGTTCGGGGCCGAGCAGTTCGTCACCGCGCAGCTGACGCGCCTGGATATCGCAACCGGGCAGCTGCAGTGGGTCAACGCCGGCCACCCGGCGCCGCTGCTGATCCGCGACCGCAGGGTTGCCCGGGCGCTGGAAAGCCCCGGAACCCTCCCGGTCGGCTTCGGCGGGGCCACGCCAGTCATCAGCGAGCACCAACTCCGGCGCGGCGACCGGGTGCTGTTCTTCACCGACGGTGCCTTCGAGGAACACCAGCCGGGCGGGCAGCAATTCGGCATGGAGCGCTTGATCGACTTTGTGGAACGCGCCGGCCAGGTAGGCGAGGGCGTCCAGGAGATGGTGCGCGGTCTCTCCCGTGCCCTGGCGTCGGCACGAGGCGGCGTGACCACCGACGACACCACCTTGTTCCTGGTGGAGTGGCGGGGCGGCTCCGTCGGTTAACGCGACGCCCGCCTTGACCGCCCTCGTCAGCCGGCAGCCGCAACCGGGCGGAAACATGCGGCAGCGACAATTGGGCGATGCTGCACAGACGTATCCGGATCGGATGCACCTTCACGTACGTTGCCGAGATCGACACGCCGGTGATCTTCCAGGTAAAGCCGCGCGCGTCGGCGGACACGGCAATCGACCACGAGCGGTGGGCGTCTGAGCCGTACATGCAGATCCGCGGGTACGAGGACCTGTACGGGAACCCGTGCATCCGCGCCGTGCTTCCGGCGGGCCGGTCGACTTTCGGGTACGAGGGCGTGGCCGTCGTCCCGGATGCTACCGAGGATGCCGACGAGAACGCTCCCGAGTCCGCGGCCAGTGCCCTGCCTGATGACACCTTGATCTACACGCTGCCCAGCCGGTACTGCCTGCCCGACGCGCTTGGCAACGAGGCGTGGTCCCGGTTCGGCGGCCTGCCCCCGGGCTACCGGCGCGTCCAGTCGATCTGCTCGTACGTGAACGGCCATCTTGACTTCCAGTACGGCAGCTCGACCGCGGGCTCAAGCGCGGCGGACGTCAACGCCGCCGGGCGGGGCGTCTGCCGCGACTTCACTCACCTGACGATCTCGTTCTGCCGGGCGCTGAACATCCCGGCCAGGTACGTCTTCGGCTACCTGCCCGACATGGACGTCCCGCCGGATCCGGCCCCGATGGACTTCGCGGCCTGGATGGAAGTCTGGCTCGGCGACCGGTGGTGGACCTTCGACCCGCGCAACAACACGCCGCGCAAGGGCCGTGTTGTCATCGGCCGGGGACGAGACGCGTCCGACGTGGCGATGGCCACGACCTTCGGCGGCCCGTTCCTTGAGTCGATGGTGGTCCAGGCCGAGGAGGTGCCCCGATAACTCGCGTCGCGCGGCTGGCACGGCCATCCGCCGGCCGGGCGAAGCCACGGTCCGTTCAGATCAAATCTTTTCCCGAACGGACCGTGGCTGAGCCGGTCAGCGGCGGCGACGGCCCCGGAAGCCCGCGGACATCGCCGCCGCGCCGCGGCCGGCCGCCGGGACGGCCATGATAGCTGCCGGCCGGGCGGCGGGCAGCATGACCGGGGCAGCCGGCTCGCCGGCGATCGAGCGCAGCAGCGCTGAGCAGGGAGTGACGGCGGCGGCCAGCGGGACGACGCCGGCCTTCCGCATCAGGGTTCGCACGTCGGCTGCCTGAGCCTGGTCCTGGAGGGTAATCACGGTCCCGGCCGCGCCGGCCCGGGCGGTCCGCCCTGACCGGTGCAGGTACGCCTTGTGCTCGGCCGGCGGGTCGGCGTGGATGACCAGGTCGATCCCGTCCACGTGGATGCCGCGGGCGGCGATGTCCGTCGCGACGATGACCCGGACCGTGCCGGCCGCGAAGGAGGCGAGGTTCCGTTCCCGCGCACTCTGCGCCAGGTTCCCATGCAGCTCAGCCACCGGGATGCCGCCCGCGGTCAGCTGGCGGGCGAGCCGGCGGGCGGCGTGCCTGGTCCGGGTGAAGACGAGCGACCGGCCGCTGCCGCCCGCGAGGGCAGCGACCACCCGGACCCGGTCGGCCGGCTCGATGGTCAGCACGCGGTGGGTCATCGCGGCCGGCGCCTCGGCCGGGCCGAGATCGTGGTGCACCGGGCGGTCCATGAACCGCCGTGCCAGGACGTCGACGGCGGCGTCGAGTGTCGCGGAGAACAGCATCCGCTGGCCGCCGGGCGGGGTCATGTCAAGGAGCCGCCGTACCACGGGCAGGAAACCGAGGTCGGCCATGTGGTCCGCCTCGTCAAGCACGCTGATCTCCACGTCGCCGAGGTGGCAGTGGCCCTGCTCGATGAGATCGGCCAGCCGGCCAGGGCACGCGACCACGATGTCGGCGCGGTTACGGAGGCTGGCCACCTGTGGTTTCTGGGGCACCCCGCCGTAGATCGTCGTCACGCTCAGCCCGACAGATCCGGCCAGCGGCGCTAGCACGGCGTGGACCTGGCCGGCGAGCTCCCTGGTCGGCACCAGGACCAGGCCGCGCGGGCGGCAGGCGCTCGTGTAGCCGTCGATTAGTCCGGCGGCCAGCGGAATGCAGAAGCCGAGCGTCTTGCCCGATCCGGTCTGGCCGCGGCCGAGGATGTCCCGGCCGGCCATGGCGTCTGGCAGCGTGGCGGCCTGGATGGGGAACGGCGTAGTGATGCCCGCCGCGGCGAGGGCGGCCACGAGCGGCGCGGGAACGCCCGCCGCGGTGAAGGAGGTGGCGGGCGGGACGACGGAAGTGACGGTGCGCGGAGCGGCGGGCCTGGCGTGGCGGCGCCTTCCGCGCGGGGCGGGCTGACGTTCGGCGGGCAGAACGGACAAGAAGTACCTCCAGGGTGGGGTGGCCGCGTTTTCGCAGGCCACCACATCCGTGGAAACCAGCTCGCTGATCAGCAGCGTACGACCAGCGCGCCGCGTGCGGCTGCGCCTCAGTGTGAATGGCCGCGCCGGGCTACCGTCAACGTAGCCTGGCACGGCCGGCGTTTGGCTAGACCTTGGCCAGCCGCGGCCCGGCGGGGAACAGTCGGCGAAGACGGCCGGCGGTGGCCGCGACGGCGGGCGAGTAGGTGAGCGGCTCCCGGCTGAGAACCGACAGCAGGGACCGGGCGGCCTGGATCAGCGCCGCGTGGCTGGTGCCCGCATCGGCCTGCGCCAGTGCGCTCAGGGCCGGGGAGAACCGGCGGCGCGGGTCCGCGTCACGCCAGGCGTCGCCGCTGGCGAGGAGGGCGGCGACGGCCGCGTGCAACTCGCCGCTGTCGGCCCTCGGGCCGGCTTGTCCCTGGGCGGGCACGTCCGCGCTGACAACCGCAGGGCCGGCCTCGGGCGGGGCCGTGCGGATGCCTGGCATCCGGTCGGCTATCGCGGCCTGGACCGTGGGGTAGGTGCCGAGGAGCCGGCTGAGCCCGGTGGCGGTCAGCACCCTGGCTACCTCAGGCTGCAGCGCGGCCAGACGCAGCGTACCGCCGAGCAGGACAGCACGGCGCCGCGTGTTCACCAGGACCTCAAGGCCGCTGGCGTCCGCGTAGCGAACTGCGGACATGTCGATGACGAGCCGGATGGCGCCGGGGCGGAGCAAGCCAAGCAGCCGTTCCCGCACAGCGGGCACGGCGGCGATGTCCAGGTCACCGCCGAGGGCGGCGATGACGGCACCGTCGTGGCCGGCCATTGCGGTCGGGATGACGGGGCCGGCGTCCTTGGCCACGGGATAAGTCACAGTGCTTTCCGATCGGATGGTTCTCCTGCGATCCGGACGAGATGTGTCCGGATCGCGACAGGTCAGTCAGCTGCGGCGTGCCATCGTGTGCGTCCAGCTGCGGCGTGCCATCGTGTGCGTCGGACCGGCGGCGTCTCGCAGACCCGCCGAGCGCGTGAACCCGCCCGAAGCCGGAAGGCGACCCGTCGGCGGTGACTGACGTTCAGCAGCATCAGTATACGCCGGCAGGAGAAAACTAGCAATACTTTTCCAGAATCAGTCGACTTTCTACGCAAGCGCCTGGGTTACACTGACCACGAACTCAGTCAATCGCCGTCCTAGACCCAGGCGGCTCCCGATCAGCACGGCCATGCCCGACAGCGAGGAGCCACCATGACGCCTGCCCCTGCCAGCCCGCGCGGCAGTGACTACGCCGTCCTGTCCAGGCAGGTGAGGCAGTCGGGCCTGCTCGACCGCACGCCAAGGTATTACGCATGGAAGATCACGCTCACCTCAGCGGCACTCGCAGCCGGCTGGGTGGCGTTCGCCGTCATCGGAAATTCGTGGTGGCAACTGGCCGACGCGGTGTTCCTGGCAGCCGTCTTCGCCCAGTTCGGCTTCCTCGGCCACGATGCCGGGCATAGCCAGGTCTTCCGCACCCGGCGGGCCAACGCCGTCCTCGGCCTCGCGTGCGGCAACCTCGGCGCCGGGGTCAGCTATGACTGGTGGACCCGCAAGCACAACCGGCATCATGCGCATCCGAACACCGAGGGCGCCGATCCGGACATCGCGATCGGCGTGCTGGCGTTCTCCGTCACTAGCGCCCGGATGGCGCGCGGCATCCGGCGACTGGTCTTCCGCTATCAGGCCTACCTGGTCATCCCGATGCTGTTCCTCGAGGCGCTCAGCCTGCACGCGTCAAGCATCCGGCGGATGACCCTGCCCGGCTGCCGGCACCGGGCGTGGGAGGCGACGCTGCTCGGCGCGCACTTTGCCGCCTACCTCGGCGCGGTGTTCCTCGTGCTGCCGCCGGTCAAGGCGGTGACGTTCATCCTCGTGCAGCAGGGCCTGCTCGGCTTCTACCTGGGCTGCTCCTTCGCGCCCAACCACAAGGGCATGCCCATCCTCGCGGCCTCCGACAAGACCGACTTCCTGCGACGGCAGGTCCTGACCTCGCGCAACGTCCGCGGCGGCTGGCTCACCGACTTCGCCCTCGGCGGCCTGAACTACCAGATCGAGCACCATCTCTTCCCGTCCATGCCCCGGCCGAACCTGCGCCGGGCCCAGGCCATGGTGGCCGCGTTCTGCGCCGACCGGGGCGTGGCGTACCTGGAGACCAGCCTGCTCACCTCTTATGCGCAGGCGCTTGGGCACCTCGCCGCCGTCGGCAGCGACCTGGCCGGCCCAGTCCCAGCCACCGGGGCCACCCCGGTGCCCGCTGGGCGCTGACCGCGCAGCGGGCGCGCACCGCGCGCGGCTTCGGCCCGGATGCCGGCCCGGTGAAAGCCAGCCCGGCACCGGCGCCACGCATCCGGGACGGCGACGACCACAGGTCAGGGTGCTGAGTCTCCCCGCGGGTCGTCCCTTCCCTCTTCTCGACGCTGATCCTCGATCACCGATGCGACGTGCCGGACGCATACTTCGAATGCGAGCGGGTCGACAGCGTGCATGCCGCGCAGCTTATCCATGAAGTCGAGCATGTGCCGCACTGTGTGGTCCGGCAGCCCTCCCACGCTCATGAACTGGCCGACACCAGACTCAGCGAAACCGGGCACTGTACCCGGCTTAATCCCGTAGAAGTCGCCCATGGTCCTCCTCCGATCCATTGCCGCCAGGCACAAATGTCACCGCTCGCGTGCCTGTGATGGCCGAGGCGGCTCTGCCTGGCGAGCCGACAGGGCTCCCAGTCAGAGCTTTGTCATCCGGGCGAAGGGCGCCGGGATCCGCATCTTCCTGGTAGCGAAGTCGACGACGACGGCACCGCTCTCGACAAGAATGACCCGTCCCAGGCCGTACTTGTCGTGTGTTACCAGGTCGTGCAGCTCATACTGCTCGGCCGGAGGCTCCTCGGGCGGGGGTTTGAAGGGACTTGTGGGCAGGTAACGCCGGTTCGAGGCGCGGGGACTGTTCACCATGACTAGTCTGTGCCTTCCCGTGATCCGACGCCAGCAGGCGCTAGCCGGGCCACTAGCGCGCCGGGCAGATCCTGGCAGACGGTGAAGTAGCGCTCCAGACCGGTGGAGCGCAGCAGTTCCACGACCCTAGGGCTCGGCGCGGCCAGGAGCACGACGATGCCCCGCTCCGCCGCGTGGCGCTGCGCACTGATCAGGACGGCCAGTCCGGCAGGATCGCAGGACTGCACCCGGGACAGGTCCAGAACCAGCCGCTTGGTCGCAGAACGAAGCGCGCTCGTCAGGCGTAGCCGCAGCGCCGAAGCGGCGGCGAGGCCAAGATCACTGTCCAGCCGCAAGACGGTCGTGCTGGTCGGCAGATCCGGTCGCTGAGCCGTCGTCACGGTGCCGACGCGGGTCATGACGAAGATTCCGAGTCGGCTGCGGGCACGGCGATCGCGGCGAGGATGGCCGGGGAGTGCTCATGGTTACCAGCCTTGATGGCCTGCCGCATGGCCGCCGAGGCAGCTTCTTCGCTGGTCTGCGGGGGGATGGTAACCAGATCTGTGCGCTCGCCGCTGGCGGAGATCGCGGTCAGCAGACCCGCGGGCATGGAATCGAACCAACCGAGTTTCACGACGCGGCGGCCCTGCGGGCCGGGGAAGGACAGCAGGCGAGGCCTGGAGCCGTCCCAGTCGGCCGTGCCGAGCATGACCCGGATAATGCGGCCGTGTCGCTCATCTAGCTCGGGGATCAGCCCCCGCAATTCGGCGGCTGGGTCAGTCGTCCTTGGCCACCAGCCGCCGTCAAGCAGCCCGCGGCCGGTTCGGTCCTGCTGCATGAGCAAGCGGGCCTTGGCGGGCGGGGCCGGGCTGGGTTTCGCCTGACGGTGGTCGGTACTCTGCATGATCTCTGCCTTCCTCGCTTACGGCCACCGCCATGAGGGCCGTGACGGCGGAGCAATCATGTTCCCGGTAAGACCATTCTCTGCTGGTCAGGCTGCCAGGGATCATCCGGCCGTGAACACCATTTACTGGTAAGTACAATTGTCACGCTACAGTGAACATTGTTCACAGTCAAACCGCACCGGCAGGGAGACCGGCATGACAGGACAGCAGACAGAAGACGGAGACACTCGATCGTTGTGGTTCGGCCCTGCGAACGAGGGCAATCGCGGCCGCCTGGCGCTCACTCGCGAGCGCGTTGTCGCCGAGGCGCTCGCGGTCATCAGCACCGACGGTGCGCAGGCCCTCAGCATGCGTGCTATCGCCGCCCGCCTCGGCGTGGTACCCGGCGCGCTGTACCGCCATGTCCGCAGCAAGGAACAGCTCTATGACCTCGTGCTCGACGCGGTACTCGCCGAGGTCGACCGCCAGGCAGACCCCCACGCGCCCTGGTCAGGACAGGTCACGACCCTCGCGCTCCGGCTGCGGGCGGTCCTTGAGGACCATCCCGGCATCGCCGCGCTGCTCAAGGCCCGCGACCCCATCAGTCCCGCGTCGCTGGCCCTTGCCGAAGCGTTCCTCGAGCCGCTGCAGGGGGCCGGGCTGCCCGCCCGCGAGGCCGCCCTCGCTTTCCGCCTGATCTATGACTACACTGCCGGCTTCGCCCTCGCCGACCCCACCTCCCCTGCCGAACAGCGGCTTGCCGACCCCGCGACGAGGCGGGAATTGCACGAGTTCCTCCGTGCCCTGCCCGCCAGTCGCTTTCCCGCCCTAGCCGCCCACGGCGCGCTCGCCTGGACCAACGATCGCGACCAGCGCTTCCGCTCGGGCCTGAAGACGCTCCTGCGCGGCGTGCAGGAGGGTCTCGGACTGGTTGCCAGGGGGCCTGCCGCCGACGCATAACGCGGTCGGGCCTGATGCGCCGACAGGACGACTGGAAGTCAGGCCGGAACTACCAAACGCAGGTGGCGACGTTCAATTGGCGCTGCCTGTGCGGCCGGAAACCTGGCGCCAGGGTGCTGGCCGCGGCCTCAGATGGGCCGGACGTGCTCGGCCTGCGGCCCCTTGTCACCGCGCACCGTGGTGTACTCCACGCGCTGGTTGTCCTGCAGGCTGCGGTAGCCATCGGTCTCGATCGCCGAGTGATGGACGAATACATCCGGGGTGGCGTCGTCGGGCGCGATAAAGCCATAGCCCTTGTCCGCGTTGAACCACTTCACTGTTCCCTGAGCCACTGCGCTCTCCTCCTGGGACGACCATCAGGACCCACGAGCGTGCATCCCGGGCTGCGCGGCCACCTGTCCCTCCCGCCAGGAAGGGGCGTGGGATGCAGGCGCCCGCCGTCAGAATCCGCAGGCGCTGTGACACGTGCACGAACTTCGACTACAACCAGTTCCATCTAACACCATCGTCTGCCCGGCCGCCATGTCGAAGGAAACACAGGGACGCAGCGCCGCGCCCTCGCCAGCCGCTGGAAGACATCCTTGCCCTACTCGTCCACGCCGGGCAGTATCGTGTCACTCTTGGCAAGAAGATTCTAGAAACATTTTGCTAGTTTTTAGCATGCGGCGTAGCCTGATCTCAGGACCGGGGACATGCGCAGAAAAGCAGGCAGCCGTCTGGTCCATTGCGAGGAGCAAGCATGCTGTTCATCAGCCCGGCCTGGTGACTGATCTGCGACCGGCCGCCCACTACCAGACGGCAGCGCGGAGAGGACCATCAGATGACCGACGCCACGGTTGCCGCAGCACGCGGCCGGGAGACCAGCCACCTCCGCTGCTGTGAGATCGTCCGCACCGAACGCGGCTGGGAACGCTGCCACCTCGACCAGCACGATCCGAGCGCCCGGCATCATGCGCGCGACCGATCGTGGTTGTCGGCGGAGAACACGCCGCGGCTGCGGCTCGGCGAGCCCTGCGGGGCGGCTTGTACCTGGCCGGACCTGGTCATCCGCTACCGCAGCGGGACCGGCCGGACGAGATGAGGCACGGCTCCGCCAGGCCAGCAGTGACCACGCGCCCGTCCAGGCAGGCGAGGCCATCGGGCACAGTCAGGTCATCCGCGGGCGCGCACCGCGTTCGGTTTCAGCCGGATGCCGGCCCGGTGCCAGCCAGCCCGGCACCGCCGCCCCCGAGAAGGGCCAGCAGATCGCCGATGGCCAGGCGCCTGTCGGCCGACTCCGGCACCGGAAGGTCAGCCTCAACCCGGTAGCGGTTCCGACGGCCGCCCTTCTCCTTGACGATGTACCCCGCCTCAACGAGGTCACTGACGATCCCGAACGCGCTGCGCTCGGTGATGCCCACCGACGCGGCGATATCACGGAGCCGCACCCCCGGGTCACGAGCAATGCACAGCAGCACCAGAGCATGGTTGGTCAGGAACCCCCAGGTCCGCATCCGCGGAAACTACCACACCACGTTTCCGGAATGCCATTGCTAGCTTCCCGGGCTGCATCGCCCGGCGCGGGCAGGTGTGTCTTAACGGCCAGGCGGCAGCATGAAACCATCGTGCCGTGGGGGCACCACAGCATGGCGAGGCCGAGGCCGAGGTCGAGGTCGAGGTCGAGGATCAGCGCGAGCGTCGTATCCGCAAGCCGGTCGACTTGCTGCGCTGTGTCTTGTCCTGCGTCGGGATCGCCGCGCTGGCGGTGGCCGGCGTCGCGGCGAGCGGCACCACGTCCGGCGCGGAGACACACATCGCGGCCGTGAGCCACCGACTGCCGCATGCGCTGCTCGTCGTGGTCTCTCCACTGGCGCTGTTCGCCCTGCTCGTCCTGCCCGTGGCTATGGCCGTCCAGCTGCTCGCCCGTCGCCAGTTCCGGCGGCTCGCCGAGGCGGCGGCCACCGGCGTCCTGGCCGGCGTCATAACGGCGGTGGCCAACGAGTTGCTCACGCGGGCCGCCGCGAGCCGGCTCTATTACGCGATCATCATGGCCCGTCTGGGCGCGAGCCACGCTGCGGCGCTCGACCCTTACCTAGCGGGCCTGATCGCCTACGCCACCATGGTCGGCCTGGCCGGCCGGCCGTACTGGCGGAACGCCCTGTGGACGGCGATCGCCCTGTACGCGATCGTGCACGTCGGAGCGTTGCGCACCTCCGTCCTTAGCCTGCTGATCACGGTGCTCGGCGGCAGCGCGATCGGCTTGGCCGTCAGGTACGTCGCGGGCGCCGCGTCGCAGCGGCCAGGCGCCCTGGACATCGTAGGCGCGCTGGCAGCCGCCGACCTGCCGGTGACGGCGATACGCAGGATGCACCACGAGGAACCCCGCCAGGGAAACCCATCGCGCCGCTACGCGGTCAGTCTCAAGGGGGAGGGCCGGGGGCTGGACATCGTCGTGTACGACAGGGACCAGCAGGCGGCCGGCTTCGTCTACCGGCTGTACCGGAGGGTGAGGCTGCTCGGGCAGGTGTCACACAGTGCCCCGCTGTCGGTGGACCACGCGGTCGAGCGCCGGGCCTTGCTGTCTTATGCAGCCGAGGATGCGGCTGCGCCCACGCCGCGATTGCGTGCCGTGGTCCGGGCTGGTCCTGAAGCCTCCGTGCTGGCCTACGAGCACCACGAGGGGACGACGCTAGCCCAGCGCAATCCCGGCTGCAGCGACGCCGAGCTCAACCGGACATGGGATGCGGTCAGCCGGCTGCACGCCCGCCGGGTCACGCACCGGCGCCTGACCGCGGATCGCATCCTGCTCACCGACGACGGCCAGGCCATGTTGCTCGACCCGGGCGACGGCGACGTGGCAGCGAGCGACCTGCAAATCCGTCTGGACGTGGCCCAGCTCACCGCTGAGCTGGCCCTTGTCGTTGGACCTGACCGCGCCGGTGGCCTGGCGTCGACGAAGCTGAGCACGGACGATGTAGTGGCGGTGGTGTCGCTGCTGCAGCCGGTCGCGCTGGCCCGTTCGACTCGCAAGGCGCTGCGGCACCGCCGCGACGTGCTGCCCGCGCTGCGCACCCGGTTGCTCGCGGCGATGCCGGGCGGCGAAGTCACCCCGGCCCGGCTGGAGCGCATCCGGCCGCGCACCCTGCTGACGCTGATCGGCAGCGTGGCCGCCGTCTACCTGCTGACCGGCGAGCTGGCGCGGACCAGCCTCCAGAGCGTGCTGCGCGAGGCGGACTGGCGCTGGATCATCGCCGCGCTGGCCCTGTCGGCGGCCACCTACGTCGGCGCCGCCGAGGAACTGATCGGGTTCGTCCCCGACCGGCTGAGCTTCCGCCTCACCCTGCTCACCCAGGTGGCCAGCTCCTTTGTCACGCTGGTGACCCCTGCCGCCGTCGGCGGCGCCACGCTGAACATCAAGTACCTGGAGCGCCAGAAGATTTCCACGGCGGTTGCGGCAGCCAGCGTGGGCGTGGCCCAGGTGGTGGCGTTCGTCGTGCATGTCCTGTTGATCCTCGTGTTCGCCGCGATCGCTGGCAGCTCGGGCAGCGAACCGATCCACCCGCCGCGGTGGACATGGTTCGTGCTGGCCGGGCTCGTCCTCATCGCGCTCGTGGTGCTGGCCATCCCGGCCGGGCGGCGGAAGCTGCGCGCCCGCCTGTCGCCGACCCTCGACCAGGTGGTGCCGCGTCTGCTCGAGGTGGCGCAACAGCCAGGCAAGCTTGCCAGGGGCATCGGCGGCACCCTGCTGCTGAACCTGGCCTACATCCTCTGCCTAGCCGCCTGCGTGGCGGCGTTCAGCCGGTCGGTGCCGATCGCGAAAATCGGCGTTGTGTACCTGACCGGCAGCGCCATCGGCTCGATCATCCCCACCCCCGGCGGCATCGGCGCGGTAGAAGCGGCGCTGACCGCCGGGCTCACGGCCGCGGGCGTGCCAGGCGCGTCCGCGGCCAGCGCGGTGCTGCTGTACCGGCTGGTGACGTTCTGGCTCCCCGTCCCGCTCGGCGCGGCGGCCCTGAAGTATCTGGAGCGTGAGCAGGCCGTCTGAGCCCCGCCGGAACGTGGCGTGTAGGGCCGGCGGCTGGCCCCGCCGGTGTGGCCCGGGCCGCGGTCAGCGGGCTCGCGTCGCTAGGCCGCCGATTCCTCGCGTTCAGCTGCAGGCGGGGGGGAGTCCTGGGGCTGGTCGGGAGCCGTTGCTTGCCATACCTCCTTGACCAGCACCTGCAGCGCCCCGGCTGTCGGGATGGCGAGCAGCGCCGCGACGAAACCGCCGAATATGCCCCCGATCAGGCTGCCGAGTGAGGCGCCGACCAGCACGGCGATGAAGACGAGCAGCGGGTTGATCCGCACCGTCTTGCTCATGACGACCGGGTTCAGGACGTGGTTCTCGATCTGGGTGTAGACGGCGAACACGACCGCGGTGACGATGCCGGCGGTGAGGCCCCCGGTGATGAGCGCGAACAGGACGGTGGGGATTCCGGCCAGGGCCCCGCCGATCATCGGCAGGAAGTCCACCAGGGCCACCCAAAGCCCCCACAGCAGCGGGAACGGCACGCCGAGGATCAGCAGCGTCACGAACACCACCGTCCCGGCGATGAGCGAGGTCAGCAGGTTGCCGAACATGGAACCAGTGACCTTCTGGCTTACGTCGGCCGCTATCCGGGTGACGGTAGCCCTGCGGCCCGGGGTCATCTGGCCGAGCGTCCAACTCCACGCCTTCGGGCCCTCCAGGAGCAGGAGCAGTACCAGGACGAAGAGCGCGAACAGCTCGATGATTATCGAGACCGCACCCTTGCCGACGGTCAGCGCCGGCTTGCTGAGCGACTGCGCGTAGCCGACCAGCTTGGGCGTGTTGCGCTGCACCCAGCCCTGGATGTGGTACCTGGTCACCAGATGGCCGATCCAGCCCCTGCCGTGCTGCGCGCTGGCGATGTAGCTTGGCAGCCGGTTCGCCAGGTGGGTGATGCCGCTGACCAGCGGCACGCCGAACGCCGCGGCCAGGCCGATGAAAACCAGCGCGGCCCACAGCGTGACGATCGTCACGGCCAGGCCCCGGCGCGGTACCCGCCGCTGCACTCTAGCCACGGCCGGGTCGAGCAGCGTTGCGACGAACCCCGCCACGAGCATCAGCAGCACGATGTTCCGCAGCAGGTACAGCAGCTTGCCGGCCAGGTAGAGAGCGACGACCACCCCCGCCGTGACCAGGATGGTCCGCAGCGGGACGGGCGCCGGTCGGCGGCGTCGAACAGGCGCGCTAGCCTGCCTCGCGGCGCCTGCTCATGGCTCATAGCTCACCTCGCCAAGGACGGCAGGTCCCACCGGGATCCGGGGCTTTGCAGCTATCACCGGCTGCATCGATGTGAAAGCGGGAACCCACGACGAAATCCGCGCGCTGACCGGCATAGCCGAGGACGTCGCCGGGCAAGGAGGCGGCAGGACGCGGGCTGACAGGCTGTGTGGTCATCATCACTCCCAGTGCTGGTCTGATTCATCGATCATTCTTGTAATAGATCATCAATTATGATCATCATCTGTCAATTGCTGACTCGACGGAGTGCGGCACCTCTGGCGCCCCCGGCATCGGCGCGGTCACCAGGCCCAGCCGGCGTACACGCCGTTTCCGGTGGCCGACTCACAGTGAAATCGGCTGAGGACGAAACTAGGCATCGCGCGCGAAGGAGGGACCAATGGGGAGGACCTGGCGGTGGGTGCCGGCCGTCGCGCTAGCGCTAGTCCTCGCCGCGTGCACGAACTCAGGTAGCGGGACCCGGGTCGGCGCCGGGGTGACCGGATCCGGACCCGTGGCCACTGCTGTCCTCAGGACGATCAGGCACGTGTGGGTCATCGGGAACCAGGAGTTCTGCGCCGCACACCTCCTGTCGATCCGACCGCTGCCGGGCGACCTGGCCCGGGCCAGCACGACCCCGGCGTTCTCCTTGATCGTGCCCAACCTGTGCAACGACGGCCACGATTCTCCGTGCGTCACCGGCGCCCCCGGCGGGCTGGCCCAGGCCAACAGGTTTCTGTCGCAATGGGTACCGAAGATCATGGACGCGCCGGCCTACCAGGACGGCGGCCTGATCGTGATCACCTTCGACGAGGGCAGCGACACGGCCGCCTGCTGCGGCGAGACGTCCGGTCTCAGCCCCGACCACCCGAACGTGCCTGAACCAGGGAAGAACGGACCCGGCGGCGGCCGAGTCGGAGCGGTCCTGCTGTCCCCGCTGATCAGGCCGGGCACCGTCAGCACCGTCGATTACAACCACTACTCGCTGCTGCGCACCGTGGAGGATATCTTCGGCCTGCCGCACCTCGGCGACGCCGCCATGCCCCAGGTCAGGTCCTTCGGATCAGACGTATTCGGTTAACGGCTGCCCGCATGGGCGAGCAGCCAGCTATCGGGGCCGCGGGGGCTGTTCCGCGCGGGCCAGCAGCGCCCGCCGAGCCGCGACGAGCGAGGGCGCGAGCGGCTGGAGAAGCCCCTCGAGCGTGACACCGCGGTCGGTCTGGCTAGCCACGAAGGCGCCGTCGATGGCGGCCAGCGCGAAGCGCGCGAGCTGGTCGGTGGCCGGGCTTCGCGGATCGTCGCCGAACGCGGCCCCGATCTGTGCCCGCAGCAGCTCAAGCGCATGGTCGCGTACCCGTCGGACGACGGCCTGTATTTCCCCTTCGCCTGCGGGCGGCGGCTGCGCGGCGAAGACGATGAGCATGCGAAGGAAGTTCGGGTGGCGCTCAAGCGTGCGAGAGGCGGCAGACGCGACCCTCGCCAGGTGCTGCGCCGGGCGCCCGGGTCGACGGCTCAGGTCGGTCTCATCGAGGTCGGCGAAGAAGCGAGCGGCGCCGCGCTCCATGACGGCGAGCAGGATTCTGTCCTTGGAGCCGAAGTAGTGGTAGACGGAACTCATCGGGATGCCGGCTTCCTCCACCACTCGGGCGAGGGTCGCCGCCTCGAAGCCGTGCTCGGCCATGATCCACTCGGCGGCGTCGAGCACGCGTTCCCGCGACTGCACTCCGCGGCGGTTCGGCCTCACTTCGGCGGGCGCTGGCATGTGCACAGCATAACTCAAGTTTTGTAATTGACACTCCAATTTCTTTATTGTAGCGTTCACTCCAATTCTGTAGATGAGCCCAATTCTGTAGATGGGGAGGCGCCGTGATGGAGCGGACGACAACCGGCATCGACGAGGAAGTTCCGGTGCTAATCGTGGGCGGCGGGGGCGCGGGCCTGACCGCTTCCATGCTGCTGGCGCGCGAGGGGGTCGGGCATCTGCTGGTCAGCGCGCGCCCGCAGACCTCTGATCTGCCCAAGGCCCACGTCCTGAACCAGCGGGCGATGGAAGTGCTCGAGGACGCAGGCGTGGCCGACGCGATCGCGCGGCGCAGCACGCCGGCCGAGCAGATGGCGGCGACGGCGTACTACGCGGGCTTCGCCGGTCCCGGCCCAGATTACGGACGCCGCCTCGCGCGCCTGGAGTCCTGGGGGGCAGGCGGGGCAGACGACAGCTGGCGGGCGGCGAGTCCGTGGCGCCAGCTCAACCTGCCCCAGATCCGCCTCGAGCCGCTGCTGAAGGCCCGCGCCGAGGAACTCTCGCCGGGGCGCATCCGCTTCGGCCATGAGCTGATCGGCCTGGAGCAAGACGACAGGGACGTGCGGGCCACGATCCGCGACAACGCCTCCGGCCGCAGCTACGTGGTGCGCTGCCAGTACCTGCTCGGGGCGGACGGCGGGCGGCGCGTCGCCGGCCTGGTAGGCGTCAAGTATGAGGGGCTCGGGGTGATCACGCAGACCGCGACGCTGCACGTGTCCGCCGACTTCTCTCACTGGGCGCCGGATCCCGACGTGCTGATCCGCTGGATCTTCTCCCCGCAGGCCGGCGCCCTTGTGGTGATGGTCCCGATGGGGCCCGAACAGTGGGGGCCCCAGTCAGAGGAGTGGGTGATTCACCTGAACTACCCGGCGGGCGACCCCCAGGCCCAGTCCGACGCGCGGGTCGAAGCCGATGCCCGCCGGGCCCTGGGCGTTCCGGACGCACCGTGGAAGATCCACAAGATCACGCGCTGGTCAGTCGACGCGGTGCTGGCGTCGGCGTTCCGCGCTGACCGGGTGTTCCTGCTCGGGGATGCGGCCCACCGCCATCCGCCCACCGGAGGTCTTGGACTGACCAGCGCGATCCACGACGCGCAGAACCTGTGCTGGAAGCTGGCCCTAGTCCTCGGCGGCCACGCGGCACCGGAGCTGCTGGACACCTACGAAGCCGAGCGGCGGCCAGCCGATGAGCGCAACTGCCAGCGCTCGCTGGAGAACGCGGTCAATCATTTCGAGATCGCCTTGGCGCTCGGAGTCTCTCCGGAGAACACCGCTGAGCAGAACATGGAGCAGCTGCGCCGGATGTGGAGCGGCCAGCCCGAGGACGCCGGGCACCGCTCCGGCGTGCTGCGCGCGATGCGGGCGCAGTCCATGGAGTTCAGCGAACTCGGCGTCGAGTACGGCTACTGCTACCAGTCCGCTGCCGTCGTGCCCGACGGCAGCGCCGCGCCCGCACCTGTCGACGACATCCGCGTGTATCAGCCTTCCACTCGGCCGGGTTCGCCACTGCCGCACGCCTGGATCGATGACGAGGACGGCAACCGCCGCCCGATCAAGGACCTCGTCGCGCCCGGTCGCTTCCTGCTAATCGCCGGCGAGGACGGCCAGGCCTGGTGCGAAGCAGCCCGGCAGCTCGCCGCAGAGGCAGACATCCCGCTCGACGCGGTGCGGATCGGCCACCTCGACGGCGACCTGTACGACCCCCGCTGCGGCTGGCTGCGCCGTCGCGAGATCGCCGGTAACGGCGCGGTCCTGGTGCGCCCGGACCGGTTCATCGCCTGGCGGTCCGCGGCCGGCGGCAGCGAGCCCCGGGCCGCGCTCGCTGCGGCGTTCAGCCAGATCCTCGCCCGTCCGTCCGGAACGCCGGCCGCGTCAGCTGGCTGACGCGGCCGGCGGGCTCGCCCTGCCGCCGGCCGAGCGAAGGCGTCGAAGCTGAGGACACGACGAGCGCAAGGGCCGAACGTCATCGGAGTGCGGGACGAACGGCACTGCCGGTTCCGGCAGACCGGGACTGTAGCGTAGCTTCGTAACGATCAGCAATCATCCGATTACGGAAGGAGACAGGCGGATGGGCAAAACCAAGGACGTCCGCGCGGCGGCCGAAGCCGAGCTCCGCTTTGACCCGCTGGTCGACTCCGCAGATATCAAAGTCATGAACATCATGGGAGACGTGACGCTGGCCGGCACGGTGCCGAGCTACCCCCAGTATGTGGAGGCGGCAGCCGCCGCGTGGCGGGTCGCCGGGGTAACCGGCGTGCACAACAACCTGATGGTGGTGCTCCCGGACAGCGACTACCGCGATGACGTGCAGCTGATCACCGCGGCGAATAACGCGCTCGCTCAGAACATCACCGTGCCAGCCGGGGTAGAGGCGACCGCAGATGGCGGCGACATCATCCTGACCGGAACCGTGTCCTACCTCACCGAGCGCGCTGCCGCCGAAACGGCCGTGGCCGGCCTGACCGGCGTCCGCAATGTCAGGAATGACATCTATATCGTTTACGTCATCGATCCAGTCGACGTCGACTTGCACGTCATGGAGGCGCTTGACCGCTCCGCGCTCGTGCCCGACGACAGCGACGTGAAAACAGACACCAAGGACGGCGTCATCTCGCTGACCGGCCACGTCCGCACCTGGGCCGAACACGACGCGGTGGTCGGCGCCGCCTGGATGGCCTTGGGGGTCAGCGACGTTCGCGACGAGCTCCAGGTCACCGGCTGACCATCGCTAGCGGGCATGAGGTCCTCGAAGGCGGCTGGTCTTCTGTCTCAACCACCGGTGTTCACCCGGCCGGGACTTGCCCGGCCGGGACTTTGCTCTCTTGCCCGTCGGCTTGCCCCGGGGTGACGTTGCGTCCGCGGCCTGGGTCGAGGGTATGGACCGTGAAGCGGGCGGCACGGCGCCGCACGCGGTGGCCCGGCGTCCGGTGCCGGGGCTCGGACGCGGCGGGGACGCGGTAGAGGCGGTAGAACCAGTACTTGCCGATCTCCACCAGCACCAGGTAAACCGCGACGATCCCGGCCAGGGCGAGGAAGAACGCGCCAGGCAGGGGCTGGAAGCCCAGGATGTAGCCTAGGTGTCCGGTGTAGGGCAGCACCGCGCCGACGACGGTAATGCCGACCGCGGCGAGCGCCAGTGGCGAGCTCGCGACGCTGCGGAAGAACGGGACCCGCCGCGTGCGGATCACGAAGATCACCAGGGTCTGGGTGGCCAGGGATTCGACGAACCAGCCGGTCTGGAACAGGCGCTCCCCGGCGTGGAACACCCACAGCATGATGCCGAAGGTGGTGAAGTCGAACAGGGAGCTGATCGGGCCCATGAAGAACATGAACTTGCGAATGAAGCCCAGATCCCAGCGGGTGGGCTGGGCGACCTGTTCCGGGTCGACGTTATCCGTCGGGATGGCCAGCTGGCTGCTGTCGTACAGCAGGTTGTTGAGGAGGATCTGCGACGGAAGCATGGGCAGGAACTTGAGGAATATCGACGCGCCGGCGGCGCTGAACATGTTTCCGAAGTTGCTGGATGTGCCCATCAGGACGTACTTCATCGTGTTGGCGAAGATCCGCCGGCCGCCCACGACCCCGTCGGCGAGCACGTTCAGGTCCTTTTCCAGCAGCAGCACGTCGGCCGCGTCCTTGGCGACGTCGGTGGCCGAGTCGACCGAGATGCCGACGTCGGCGGCGTGCAGCGCGACGGCGTCGTTGACGCCGTCGCCGAGGAAGGCCACGTCGGTGCCGGCGGCCCGCTGCGCCCGCACGATCTGGGCCTTGTGCTCAGGGCTGACCCGGGCGAAGACGGTGGTCCTGGCGAGCAGTTCGCCGAGCTGGTCCCCGGCGTTGTCAATGTCGGCGCCGGTGGCCACCCGGCCGGCCGGCAGGCCCAGGTCGGCGCAGACCTTGGCGGCGACCGCTGCGTTGTCCCCGGTAAGGACCTTGACCGTAACCCCGAGACGGGCCAGCCGCTGCAGCGCCTCGCGGGCCTGCGGTTTGGGCGGGTCGAGGAAGACCAGAATGCCGCGGAAGGTGAGGTCGTGCTCGTCGGCGGCGGTGAGCGAGGCCACGCTCGGCATCTCCCGCGTGGCCACGGCGATCACCCGGTTGCCTGAAGCGAACTCCGCGTCCAGCGCCGCCCTGGCGGCGGCGGGAACGGCGGTGCACCGCTTGAGCAGTCCCTCCGGGGCGCCCTTGGTAATCATGATCCGGTTGCCGGCGTCGTCCTCGTCCAGGACCGATACCAGGCGGCGCTCGTGATCGAAGGGGACTGTGCCGAGCCGGCGGTAGCGGGCCAGCGCCGCCTGCTGCCCCACGGCGGCCGGGGAGTCCCATAGCGCGACGTCGAGCGGGTTCCCGCCGGCCGCCCGACCATTCTCGGTCACTGCCTCGTTGCACAGCAGCCCCAGCAGCAGCGGCTCGTCATCCGCCGTGCCATTCGGCCCGGCCGAGCGCATGAACCGCAGGCTGCCCTCGGTCAGCGTGCCCGTCTTGTCGGTGAACAGCACATCGACATCGCCCAGGTCCTCGATGCAGACGAGCCGCTTGACCAGCACCTTGGACCGGGCCAGCTGCCGCGACCCGCTGGCCAGACTGGCCGAGACCACCGCCGGAAGCAGCTGCGGCGTGAGCCCGACCGCGATCGACAGCGAGAACAGCAGCGCGGTAATGACGGACTTGTGCAGCACGACGTTGACAATGAAGATCGCGCCGGTCAGCCCGCCGGCCACCTGGACCAGCAGCATCGAGAACTTGCGCAGCCCGGCCTGGAATTCGGTCTCCGGCTGATGTTCGCCCAGGCCCTGGGCGATCCGGCCGAACTCCGCCGCGCCGCCGGCCGCCGTCACAACCCCGGTGCCCGACCCGGCCCGCACCACGGTGCCCATCAAGGCGCAGCAGGCAAGCTCGGCCAGCGGCGTCCCGACGGCGACCGGCCCCGTCGACTTCTCCGTCGGCACCGACTCACCGGTGAGGACCGACTCATCACACTCCAGCCCCGCAACGGCTAGCAGCCGCAGGTCGGCCGGGACCACTTGCCCGAGTTGCAGGTCCACCACGTCACCAGGCACCAATTCCGTTACATCCACCGTGCGCGGGTGCCCGTCCCGCAGCACCACGCAGCGGTGACGGATGCTGGAATGCAGCGCCTCGGCGGTCCTGGCTGCCTTGTACTCATTGAAGAACCCGAGGCCTATCGAGGCGGCCAGAATGACCCCGATGATGACCGCATCGCTCGCCTGACCGAGGAATGCTGATGCCACGGCGGTAATGGCCAGCAGGAGCAACAGCGGGGACCGCAGCTGGCTCCACAGCACCGGCCACGGCCGCGCCCGGTACGAGCGCACCGCGTTCGGCCCCACTACCCGCAGCCGCCGCGCTGCCTCATCCTTCCCAAGGCCCTCCGGGCCGCTCCCCAGCCGCGCAAAGACATCGGAGACCCCGAGCGTGGCCGCCTCCGGCGCGGTCACCGGCGGTGGAACGGCTGCGGTGGCTTGTCTGCTTTCTGTAACTTGGGCTGCCACGCGCGCCTCCTCATCAGGCCTCCCCTGGCGTTGCGGGCTGTGTTTACGTGCGCCTCTGTCCGGGATCGCAGCTGACCAGTCAGCCTCGTGGAGCTCCTTGCGCGGCAGGGTCCCGCATGTCCGTCACTTGGTTGCCAGACTCGACCCTCCCCCGTCCGGGTGCCCTGCGGCCAGAGGCGAAGGTCCTGCTGAGCCCGGACGGGGGCGACGAGCCGTGTAGGCGAGACTGGTGAAAGGGAGCGGCCGCTACTGGTGAAAGGGAGCGGTCGCGGGAAAGGAGAGCCATGCTTCACGTTGAGGTGAATCGGGTTACCGGGGATCCGCACCGGCTGAATGACGCGATCAGCTACGCGACGACTGAGCTGCGCCCGGTCCTGGAGTACCGGGCAGGCAACCTGGGGACGCTGCTGCTGACCGACCCAGGTGCCGGTGGTATGGCGTTCCAGTCGTTCTGGGCATCGAACGGTGCGCTCGCTGACACCGAGGACGCGATCGTGGCCGGCATCCGAGAAGCCGCCCGGCTGGCAGGCGGTCGGGCTACCCGTGAGCACTACGCCGTCATAGTGTTCGAGCATGACGCTCCGTTGCACGGCGGCCAGGGAGTGCGGGTGACGGAAATGAATGTCGACCCGCCGAAGCTGACACATGTTGAAGATGCCGTCGCCTGGTACGGGACCACGGTGGTCCCCGAACTGGCGGATACCCGCGGTTTCCGCGCCGCGCTGCTGTACGCCCAATGGGACTCGGGCCACCTGATTAGCACGACGGTGTGGCAGGACCCGCAGGCGCTGGCGACGAACCGGACCGCGGCGGCCCAGGGCGAGGCCGCCGCCGTGAGCGCACTGGACGGCGCCATTACCGCCTCCGCGGAGTACCGGCTCGCTTTCAGCTCGGCGCGTGCAGCGTTACGGGAACGTCCGGCGCGGGTCATTCTCGGCCTCGCCAAGCTCGCGGAGAACGAGCGCGGCGGTGAGCCGCCGAGTGGTCGTTAGCTTTCCGCTAGCTGGTGAGTGCGATAGCCAGGTAGGCGACGGCGATAACGAGGGCGACCAGGGCCGGCGCCATCTCCTTCCCGCTGTCCGCGGCGCGCCGGTGGGTGGCCAGCGCGCCGATTAGCAGCAGGGTCATGGCGGACGCGGCGGCCAGGCCGAGTGGGTGCCACCACAGGCCGGCCAGGATGCCTGCGGCGGCGGCCAGTTCAGCGACTCCGATGAGCCTGTAACCGGGCCATGGGATGCCGAAGTGCTGGGCGGACTGCCGCATCTTGGGGTGGCCGAGCAGCTTGCCTGCCGCGGGCAGCAGGCAGACCGCGGCCAGCAGCAGCGAGATGGTGACGAACACGGGAGACTCCTATGATGCTGTCGGTAGCGGGCCTGCGGGGCCGGTGTTGGCCGCCGGGTGAGTAGCCGCCGCGAGTTCGTCCGCGGCGTTGGCCGGGATGTGCCAGGGCAGGCGCGGCGGCCGGTAGCGGGTCCCGGCCGCGGCGATCACACGGTCGGGGCGGACGATGACGGCAAGCCCGGGGCTGGCCGTCAGGGCCTGCAGGCCACCGTGCTGTCCGTCGCTGGCGAGGCGGGCGTCGATCCACTCGCCGTCCTCGTGGGCTCCGGGCCTGCCCTGGCGATGGGCGCCGGGTGCGCTGCCGATCCGGACCAGGACCAGGCCGTGGCGGTGGCACAAGCCGGTCAGCGCGGGGTCAGGGGGCCGTGCGGTCAGCACGGCGGTGCGTCCTGCCAGGACGGCGTCAAGCCGGACCGGCGGTCCGTCACCAACGGACAGCAGTGGATTGGGGATCAGGCCGCCTGGCCGCAGCGCCGCGGGAATGGCGGAGGGCAGCAGGCGCGGGGCGGTATGCATGGCGCCGGCCTTCAGCCGGGGCGTCGCGGTAGAGGCCATTGCCTGGCGGACATGCTTGCTGCGGACGGCCGCGGCCAAGGCGATCCGACGGACGGCAGCGGCCCGGTCCTGGCCGCCGGTCATCGCCCAGCCGACGCGGACGGCCTTCTTCACCATCGCCCTGGCGTGCGGCCGGCGTTCGGTGTCGTAGCTGGCGAGCAGGCCGGCCTCAACCCGGCCGGTGAGCACGCAGCTGAGTTTCCATGCGAGGTTGTCGGCGTCGCGCAGCCCAGCGGCCAGGCCCTGGCCGATGAACGGCGGGGTGAGATGGGCGGCATCGCCAAGCAGGAAGACGCGCCCGTCCTGGAAGCGGGCCGCCAGCCGGGCGCGGAAGGTGTAGCTGACGCTGCGGGTGATCTCCAGGCTGGTCAGATCGTCGCGGCGGGTCCAGGGGCGCAGCAGCTCGCCGAGCACCCGGGGGGAAGTCATGCAGGCTTCGGTCTCGCCACGGCGCAACTGGAACTCCCAGCGGTACCGGTCACCGGTGACCTGCATGAAGGTGGCGGGCCTGGCGGGGTCGCAGACCTGCTCGACGCCGTCCCAGGTATCCAGGCCGCCCTCGACGCGGATGTCGACCACGAGCCAGCGCTCGGTGAACCCCAGGTCTTCCATGGGAATCCCCATCAGTTCCCTGATGGTGCTTTTGGCGCCGTCACAGCCAAGCACGGCCGTCCCGGTAAAGGTCTGCGGCATCTCGGCGACGAATGTGTGCACCCGGACCGGGTCCGCGGTGAGCGGGCCGGCGGTACCCTCAAGCCCGCAGACCTCCGCACCGCGGCGTAGATCGATCAGCGGGTGCGCCTCGACCCGGGCGAGCAGCAGCTGTTCCAGGTCAGGCTGGTGGAACATGTTCGCCTGCGGGAAGCCGTGTACGCCTGCCTCATGGTCACGGCTGAACTCGGCCATGACGCGGTGCCTGGCGTCGAGCAGGCGCAGGCCGCTGCCGGGCCGGGAGCGGGCCAGGAATTCCTCGCTCACGCCGATCCTGCCCAGGATCCGGGCCGCCTCGTCGTCCAGGTGCACCGCGCGTGGCAGGGGATGCGGCTGGGCGTGGCGTTCGAGCAGGGTGACGGGGATCCCGGAGTCGGCGAGCAGGAGGGCTGCGGTGCAGCCAACCGGGCCGGCGCCGACGACGATGACGGGCTCGCGGGCGGCGGGCCGCTGGTCGTTCATGATCGCGTTCCCTCCTGCGGGTCACTGCCCGCCGGCCGGGGGGCGGGCGTGGGCCCGCAGCGGACAGTAAGGGCGAATCCGGCGGCGGCGGCGCGGACCCGGGCGGGATCGGCGCCGGTCACCGTAACAACCAGCTGCCCGTCCTCGTGCGCCGCCGTGGCGCGGGCATCCGGCAGCCCTGCCGCGGCCAGCTCCTCGGTAACGGCACGGGCGGCGGCATCGGCGGCCAGCGCGGGCTTGAACTGCTTGCCCACCGCGGTGAGCGGGATCGCGTCGACTTGGTAGATGTGCTTGGGCCGGGCGGCGGGCTCCCCGATGACGGTGGCGGCCCAGGCCAGCAGGTCGGACTCGTCGAGCCGCCCGGGGGCGGCAGGGACGACGTAGGCGACCGGGACCTCGCCGGAGTGCCGGTCGGGGCGGCCGACGGCTGCGGCCGCGGCGACGGCGGGATGGGCCAGCAGTGCGTCTTCGATCGCCTTCGGGTCGATGTTGTGGCCACCGCGGATGATCAGGTCCTTGGCCCGGCCAGTGAGGAAGACGAAGCCGTCGGCGTCCACGCGGCCGAGGTCCCCGGTTTCCAGCCAGCCGTCCCGGACGAAGCCGTCTGTGCTCACCCGGGGCCCGCCGAGGCGGGGGTCAGTGACGTACCCGGCGAACACGGCGGGGCCGCTGATCGCAAGCACGCCGGCTTCGCCAGGGGCGCAGTCGGCCCACGACCCGTCCTCGCCGATCCGGACGGCCTTGACCTGCTGCTCGGGCAGGGCGCGGCCGACCGACCCGGGGCGTTCCTCGCCTGGCCTTGTCCAGGTGGTGGCGCAGGTCGCCTCGGTGAGCCCGTAGCCCTCAAGCAGCCGCCTCCCGGTGTGCAGGGCGAAGGCTTCGCGTACTGACGACGGCAGCTGGGCGGCGCCGGCGATCGGCAGTCGCAGCGAGCTGATGTCGGCGTCAACCGGGACTTGCGCCAGGGTGGCGTAGACGGTGGGCACGGCGGACATGGCCGCGATCCGGTAGTGCTCGATGACCTGCCAGAACCGGGTGTACAGAGCCTTATCCCGATATCCGGCCGGCCCTGGCCACACCACCCGGGCGCCGTTGAACACCGGGGCAATGCCGGTGACGATCAGGGCGTTGACGTGGAACAGCGGCAGCCCGCCAAGCACCCCCTCCCCCGGGGTCAGCCCGGTGCACAGGGCGATCTCCCGGCCGCAGGCAAGCTGGCTGGCGTGGGTGTGCGCGGCGACCTTGGGTGCGCCGGTGGTCCCGCCGGTGTGCACGAACGCCGCGAGCTCTGCCGCCGTCGGCCAGCCGGCCACCAGGCGGCCGGCTGGCTGCCCGGCGATCAGGTCGTCCAGGTAGGCGACGAGCAGCCCGCGGCCGGCAGGCGTGCCGTCGGCCGTCGCGTCACCGCCCGCATCCAATGCGGGCGGGTCGCCCTGCACGCCGTCGGGTCGCAACGCGAGTACGGCGGTCATGCCCGTCTGCCTGGCCGCGCTGAGCAGCCGCTGCCACAGCTGCGGATCCAGCTCCGGCCCGGCCGCGATCAGGATCCGGGATCCGGTCCGGCGGACTAGCTCGGCGATCCGCTCGCCGCTGAGCGCCGGGTTGACCGGGGCGGCGATCCCGGCGGCCTGCGCGGCCAGGGTGGCAGCGTACAACATCGAGGTGTTGACGCCGCAGAGCGTCACGGCGTCCTGGCGCCGCACTCCCAGCGTGCTCAGCGCGTTGGCGATCCGCGTCACCGTGCCCGCCAGCTCGGCGTGGGTCCAGGACAGGCAGCGGGTGTGATCGGCCGGGTCAGGAATCCACTGGGAGGCGATGCCGTCCGGCCAGGCGGTGGCCGCGTCTAGCAGCAGCTCGTAGGTCGAGGACGGCTGCGGCAGCACTGGTGCCGCTTGCGCGCTCATGGCGTCTTCCCGATCACGGCGGTGCGCTGAGTGCCGAGGTCGAGCTGCCCGTCGGGCGAGGCGATGGTGGCGGTGATGACGTCGCCGTCGCGCAGGTAGCGGGGATTGGCCGCCTCCCGCCTGAAGAACAGCTTCCACCGGGTGGCGGGCGGCAGCAGCCCGGCGAGCATCCCGGCGATCTTGCCAGGTGCCTTCAGCGCGGTGCCGCCTGGCGTGCCGGTCAGCAGCAGGTCGCCCGGGGCCATCGGCTGGAACCGGGACAGCAGGGTCAGCGCCCGCGCCGGGGTGACGATCATCTCCGTCGCCGTGGCGTCCTGTCGCGTCTCGCCGTTGACCTGCAGCGTCAGCCGCAGTGAGCTCAGCAGGGCCAGGTCTGCGGCGTCCACCAGGGTCAGCCACGGCCCGACGGGAGTGAAGGTGGGGTAGGACTTGGCCTCGTAGAACTGGGTCTTGGTGAGCTGGACCTGCCGGGCGCTGACGTCGTTCGCGACCACGAGCGCGGCGACGTACCGTGGCAGGTCCGCCCCGGTCACCGTGCTGCCGACCGGCAGGTCCGCCCCGATGACCAGGCCGAGTTCGACCTCGTAGTCCAGGAACCCGATCCCTTCCGGGCGGATGATGTCCCCGGCCGGGCCGGTGATGGAGTGCGATGCCTTGCGGAAGAACGCCGGCGGCACGGTGTCCGGGTCGAACCCGGAGTCCAGCGCGTGGGACCGGTAGTTCACCGCCTGCGCCACCACCCTGGAGGGTGCGGTCACCGGGCTGAGCAGGTCAAGCGACTCCGCGGGCACCGCGTCCCGCTGCCCGCCTTGCGCGGCCTCGAGGGCCGCGGCCAGGGCCGCCCGGTCGGCGAGCAGCCCGGCGGTCGTGGCGGCGGTCAGGTCCAGCCGGACCAGCCCGGCCGGCGTCACCACCCACCAGCCGTCTGCGGTGCGGGCCAGGCGCGCGCTCATGAGCTCATCGCCTTGATAAGGCCGCGCAGCGCGCGCAGGTCAACTTCATTGCCCTTGTCCCGTAGCGCCTTGATCGCCGCGACGACGACGCGCGGGTCGCTAGCGCCGGTGAACTCCGCAGTCGCCTTCGGCCCCCACTGGGCCAGGCCGCTGCGCGACAGCGGGGCCCAGCCGGGCTGCACCGAGGAATCGAACACGTCGCCGTCGGCGTAGTGCTCAAACATCAGCCGGTCCGGATCGCGCCAGTAGTCGAAGATCTGGCTGCCCTGGATGTGCCGGCCAAGGCCCCAGGCGTGCCGGTAGCCGCGCTCGCGCAGGTACTCCCCGCTGGCGGCGACCTCGTCGAGGTCAGTGAGCTGGTAGGCCGAGTGCACGTATTCGGTGCGCGGCTGCAGCAGCATGGCCAGGGTGTGATGGTCGGCAGGGACGCTGCCGAGGTCACAGCGGATGAACGCCATCGCCGGACCGCGGTCGCGGTGGCCGTCCAGGTAAAGGAAGTCGCTGACGATCAGCCCGAGGGTGTCCAGGTACCAGTCAAGGGCCGCGCGGAACCGGGTCGTACCCAGAACCACGTGGCCCAGCCGCTGGATCTCAGCCGGGTGCCTGGCCGGCCGCTGCGTGGCGTTGGCGCGCACGGGCTCGGCTCCGAAGTTCAGCGGCAGCGGGTCACGCCCGGGCAGCGCGGGCAACTCAGGGACGCCGTAGACCACGTGCACCGGGAACCCGCTCGGGTCGCGCAGCCGGACGGCGTGGCCGCCCCAGTGCGCCGTGACCGTCCCGCCGGTGCCGCGGGCCAGCCGGTCCAGGTCGTCCCGTGCGGCCGCCTGGAACGCGACACCGGCGAAACGAGGCTGCGGACCGCGGCGGATCACTAGGCACGCGCTGGAGGCCCAGCGGCCGCGCAGCAGCAGCATCTCGGGCGTCCGGTCAGCCACGGCGAAGCCGAAGTCGGTGGCGAACCGCTCAGCCTGGTCCAGGTCCGGCTTCTCGAACTCAAGCCACGCCAGCCCGGCCGCCTTGACCAAGGGATTCGCGGAACGCCCTGGATGCTCTCCGGGCAGCGCGCCGGTCTCACTGTGCAATGAACGGTGCGGGTCCTGGATCTGATCCGAGTACCCCTGGGCCTCCGTTCTGCTGTCCTGTGTCGTCACGATTGGCTCCTTCGCCTTCACCGACTTCTAGCCGTTGTGATCAGTACTGTCATTAAGTATCAGTTACGATAGACGCATCGTCAAGTACTGGCATGAGGCGGAAGTGCCAGCATGTGGCCGGGATGGGACCCGTCGGCCGAAGCGCGGAGCAGCTGCATCAGGTATAGTCAATACTGATACAGATAATCAGTGCTGATAAATAACCGCCCCACCTGGTCGCCATCCGGCCGGAAGGGGCGTCCGCGGGTCAGCGAGCGGAACACGCCCGCTAGGGTCGAGGACGGAGCGGCAGGAGGAGCAGTGAGCGCAGAGGCAGCATCGGCAACTGGCGGGCCGAAGGTGACACGCCTGGACCGGCGCAAGGCCCGCACCCGGCAGGCGCTCATCGACGCCGCGGTGCGGCTGATCGCCGAGGGCCGCGGTGACCGCGCGAGCATCCAGGAGATCACCGAAGAGGCCGACATCGGCTTCGGGTCGTTCTACAACCATTTCGACAGCAAGGAGCAGCTGTTCCAGACCGCCTCAGAAGAGGTGCTTGAACGCTGGGGACAGATGATCGACCGGGCCACCGCTGGCATCACTGACCCGGCGGAGGTGTTCGCCGTGGGCATGCGGATCTCCGGCCGGCTCGGCTGGACCCACCCCGACATCGCCGGGTTCCTCACCGGCACCGGCCTGGACGCCATGGACATCCCCGTGGGCCTGGCGCCGCGGGCACTGCGCGACATCGAGGCGGGGCGGGCCGCGGGCCGGTTCACCATTCCCGATTCCGAGATCGCGCTCAGCGCCGTGGCCGGCGGCCTGCTCGGGCTGCTGCGGATATGCCAGCGGCACCCGGACCGCGTCGACGAGACAGCCGTCGATCAGCTCGCCGAGGCCGAGCTGCGCCTGCTTGGCGTCCCCGCCGACGAAGCCGCCCGGCTGACCGCCGCCCCGCTGCCGTCCATCGAGGCCTGGTAGCAGCCACGATGATGCCGATCGCCACCCGTCCATGCGTATGGAACCACGATGAAACAGCCCGCAACTCAACTGTCACGTTACGGCTGGCAGTCCGCTGATCCGCCGCGCCAGCCCGTGTTGTTCGTCAACCCGAGATCGGGGGGCGGCAAGGCGGCGCGCGCCAGGCTGCCCGAGCGCGCGCGCGAGATGGGTATCGAGGCCGTCATCCTGGAGCCTGGGCAGGACCTGGACGCGCTGGCCGGCGCAGCCGTGGCGGCCGGCGCGGACATGCTCGGGATGGCCGGCGGCGACGGTTCACTGGCGGTCGTGGCCGCGGCAGCGGCGGCGCACGGGATCCCGTTCGCGTGCGTCCCGGCGGGGACCCGCAATCACTTCGCACTTGACCTGGGCGTGAACCGGCACGACGTCACCGGCGCGCTGGAGGCGTTCACCTGCGGAGTCGAGCGGCGGATCGACGCGGCCGCGGTGAACGGCCGCATGTTCCTCAACAACGTTTCTCTCGGGATCTACGGCGATGCCGTCCGCAGCCCGGCCTATCGCGACGCCAAGGTGCGCACGCTGCTTGAGACCGCGGCTGAGGTCATGAGGCCCGGCGCGGACGAGCTTGCGCCGGAGGTAGTGGACGACCTGGGGCACGAGCACCCCCATCCCACCGTCGTGCTCGTGTCGAACAACCCCTACGCGCTCGACCACCCGCTGGCCCGCGGGACCCGCCCGGCGCTGGACAGCGGCCAGCTCGGCCTCATCGTCCTCGACGCCCCTGGCGACGGCCCGCGCGTCCCGGGCCGGGCGTGGAGCGCGCCACAGCTGGAGATAAACGCACCGGCGACGGTCCACGCCGGGATTGACGGCGAGGCGGTGGCCCTGGAACCGCCCCTCCGGTTCACTATCCGGCCGGCGGCGCTGCGGGTCCGGATCTCCCCGCGCCACCCGGGCGCCTCGCCATCGGCGCGCCGTCACCTTCCACGCTAACCCCGCGCGTAGTTCACCGGCCGGTGGCCGGCCGCTGGAACAGCACCGGGCGTACCAGGCCGGGTAGGCCTCGGCGATGCTGGCCGTCACGCAGCTTGCCGGGTTACGCGCTGTTGCGCGCCCGGGCTGAGGCAGGCGTTCCGAGCGGGTCGCGGCGGGCAGGCATCCGCAGCGTGACCATGCGGCGCCACCCGCCGAGCCGCTCGTAGGGGTAAACCGCGTCGATTCCCCCGGCAAGGATG
>Ga0335085_10001284_pt1 | contig 55558 bp, 44 predicted proteins | sample Lox_Sample_45_FD_206712 | JGI IMG/M metagenome (GOLD analysis project Ga0335085, IMG submission 206712) | Soil microbial communities from Loxahatchee National Wildlife Refuge, Florida, United States - Lox_Sample_4.5 | ecosystem: Environmental > Terrestrial > Soil > Wetlands | place: USA... | reverse complement strand
ATGACGCATCCGGAACCTTCCCCCCATTCGAGCCATCGACGCTACTTTTTTGAGAAGTTCGGCCTCACCGAGCGGCTGCTGGAGCGCTGCCTCGGCCAGGCCCTGAGCGCCGGCGGCGACTATGCGGACCTTTACTTCGAGTCGGTTACAGCCACGTCCCTCGGCGTTGACGAGCAGATTGTGAAATCGGCCAGCCAGGGCACAAGCGCCGGGTGCGGGATCCGCGTCCTGAGCGGCGAGCGAACCGGCTATGCCTACACCGACAATCTCAGTCCGGATCGCCTGTTGCACGCGGCGCGAACGGCGGCACTGATCGCGTCGGGGCCGGCGAAACAGCCCGTGCAGGGATTCACGGAGACGCGCGGGGCAGACCTTTATCCCGTGCCGCTGGGCGGGTTCGATCTCGACCTGGCCGCGCGGCTGGAGCTGATTCTCCGCGCCGATCGCGCCGCGCGCGCATTCGACTCGCGCATTGTGCAAGTGCGAGCCGGGTACAGCGAGGAGTTGCGCCGCATCCTGATTGCAGCGTCAGACGGCGCGTTTGCCAGCGACACGCAACCCTTGTGCAGGTTGAATGTTTGGGTCATCGCAAAAGAAGGGCCGGTCACGACCAAGGGCGCGGCGGGCGGCGGAGGGCGCGCCGGACTGGAGCAATTTACTCACACCAAGAGCCCTGAAGCCCTGGCGCACGAGGCGGCGCGCGGCGCAATTCTGCAATTGGGCGCGGTGCCTGCGCCCGCAGGCGAGATGCAGGTGGTGCTCGGTCCCGGCTGGCCGGGAATTCTGCTACACGAGGCGGTCGGTCACGGACTTGAGGCTGACTTCAACCGCAAAAAGACTTCGGCATTTACGGGGTTGATCGGGCAGCCGGTGGCAAGTTCGAAGGTGACGGTGGTCGACAACGGAACCATGGCCGGACGCCGCGGTTCGCTCAACGTGGACGACGAAGGATCGGCGACGCAGGAGACGGTGCTGATTGAAAACGGCGTCCTGAAAGGCTATCTCTCCGACAAGCTCTCGGCGCGGCTGATGGGCATGGCCAATACCGGCTCGGGCCGCCGCGAAAGCTACCAGTCGATTCCCATGCCGCGCATGACCAACACGTACATGTTGGCCGGCGACGACGCGCCCGAAGATATTCTGCGCAGCGTGAAGCGGGGCCTCTACGCGGTGAACTTCGGCGGCGGACAGGTGGACATCACCAACGGGAAGTTTGTTTTCTCGGCGAGCGAGGCCTATTTGATCGAAGACGGCAAGGTGACTGCGCCCGTGCGCGATGCGACGCTGATCGGAAATGGGCCGGAGGCTTTGAAGTACGTTTCGATGGTGGGCAACGACCTGAAGCTCGATGAAGGCATCGGGACCTGCGGCAAGGATGGCCAGAGCGTGCCCGTCGGCGTGGGCATGCCGACCATCAAGCTGGACAAGATGACCGTCGGGGGCACGGGAAGATAAAATGAGCCATCGGCCGATTCGAAAAGGCCGTCAAACTGCGCAAGGAGGAACGCCATGACCTAGGTACGCAACTCGAGACCTGGAGTTTGTCATGAGCCGTTCGATTCGCCGCCCGTTTACGGCGATAACGGGCACCACCAGCGCCAAAGACGACAAGCGCATGGCCCATCGCGGTGTTCGCCGCAAGCAAGACCTCGCACTGAAAACCTGCGCCGACTATGAGAGCTTCCTCATTCCTCATGAGCTTGAGTGCGCGTGGAATAACAACTATTGCTGGGGTCGCGACGGCGCGCAGACCGATTGCGGCCGCCTGCGCTTCTCGCCCGACGAGTCCAGCCAGAAGTACTATCGCAAGTTGTTGCGCAAATAGCCGATCAATCCGCGTCAGTGCCCCAACAACGCCAGATTGATGCAGCGCCGCCCTACGTGTGCCGGTTGTATTCCGGCGATCCCGCAATGACCATGCCGCTCTTCTGGTGGCCGTGGATATACCAGCAGCACCACCCGGTTTCATACGGCTGCTTGTCTGCCGGCGCGCGCAAGTCGACGTAGGTGATCTCGCCGTAGAGGAAGATTTTGGCTTCCCACTGCTCCACGCGGCGCATCTCTTCCGCAGTCTGGCAGACAGACTTCACATCTTCGCGGCTGAACGTCTTCAGCTCTGTCGATTCTCCCGGAAGCAGGATGATCGGGACGCGCGGCTGTTTAGGCTCGCCTTGAAAAATCGGGGCGGCCGGCAATTCGGCCTCATCCCGCGCAATCACGATGGTGTCGATGAGCGTGCCGATTCGGGTGGGACTCCGGCCTCGATTCGTAGCCACGACCGTAAATCTGTTGTTGGGGCCGGGCTCAGCCTCCGCGCTCACAACCAGCCAGGGCCGCTGGGATTGCGCCTGAGCTTCGGCATACATCAGCGACGCTCTCGCGCTGTCCGCAGCAGCCTGGGCGGTCACTTCAACATATTTCATCTGCCGCGCAATTTTGCGCACGGCAGGAATGCAAAGCATCGCGCCGACATAAATGATCAGGATGAGAATCAGGTTGGCTGCCCAGCTGATCCGCTCCTGCAACGGCCAGGGAGCGGGGGCCGGCGCCGGTGTGGCAATGGTGATGTGCGCCGGCGGAGCGTCGCATGCGGCCCCCTCGCAGTCGCTGTGCGGGACCGGACTCGCCGTGGCAGGGGTCGTTGCCGGTGGAGCGGCTGGATTCGTCGTGCCCGCGGCCGGTGACGGGGGTTTTGCAGTCTGTGCTGTACTTGCCCCGGGAGAAAACACAAAGCAAAGCAAAATGGCCGCTACGCCCAAGTTCTTCAACACCATGGCGCCAATGTAGCACAATGCATCGTGCCGATTCGCAGGCCGAAGCAAGGAAGATAATCTTCGGTCACTTAATGAGAACTTAGACTGGGGACGCGGTCGATGACCCCGAGATTGCGCGCTATGCGCTGTGAAATGCGCATCGGTATCTTCTCTTCGCTGCCCAGCGTAAGAACAACGTACGTTCTGAAGAACCACGTCGCCGTTCCGAATTGGATTTCGCTCCACGGGATGCGCAGCGGTGGATGACCAACCCTGAACGGAAACACTACCGATGCGTAGAGCCCATCGCTGGCCGCGGTCAGACGGATCACGCTTGAATAATGACTCCAGAAACGCATGTAGATCGAGTAAAAGAAAGGCCCAACGGTCTTGACTTCGCCATACGGCGCGGTCTCTTGTTTGAAGCGCTTTGACAGAGCGTGCCAGCCGCTCATAAGGCCGATTGCGCTGACAGACAAACACCAGACCCCTATGAAGAAGACTGCGCAGCAAGCAATGCCAATTGGAGTGGCGAAAAGTGCGTTGAGTGAATTGCCGTGCATCGTGCACCTGCTGCGGGAGCCGCCTGGCGCGTCTGCGCCCGCTGGACTATCGCCGCGCCATCGCCATCACACGCCAACCGGGAACGGCTTGGGGCTCGATTCGTCAGTGTTGACGCCGGTACGCCAGCGCTCGAAGCGGCCCTGCAGCAGGCTCATCAAGCCGGTGTACCAGTATCCAAAGACAAAGAGGATCAGAAATGGCGCCGTGAAGAAGTTGTTGTTGGTAAACGTGTAGTAGATGGCGTAAGCGAAGTAACAGCCGAGCAGCAGCTCGATCCATGGAGCCAGCTTGAGCCGCTTGCGATACTTGGCGGCCTGCGATTTTTCGCCTTTGCGCGCCACGCGATACTTCGGCGTGCGCACAAACGCGCTCTTGATGCCGAACATCGCTTCCATCACGGCCTTGGTGTTCGTCACGGTCAGGCCGATGCCGAGCGCCATCAGAAAAGGGAGATAGTAGAAGGTCTTCTTCCAGGAATCCGGGAAGATTTCTCGTTCGCTCATCACGTAGAAAACAGCAATCGAAAAGCTTGAGGCGGCAAACAGGGGCACGTCGATGAGCAGCATCTGGAACCAGCCCTGGTAGAAGCGGCAGATCATGGCCGGGATCAGGAGCGCCGACATCACGACCATCAGCGGATAGCTCAGATTGGCCGTCAGATGGTAAACCGACTCAACCTTGTTGCGGCGCGGCGTGCCTGAGCGGAAAACCCTGGGCAGAATCTTGATGCTGGTCTGAATCAATCCCTTGGCCCATCGCGCCTGTTGGGTCTTGAACGCGGTCATTTCGATCGGCAGTTCGGAGGGGCACTCGACGTCCGGAAGATACTTGAACTTCCAGCCGGCCATCTGGGAGCGGTAGCTGAGGTCTGTGTCTTCAGTAAGCGTGTCGTGCTGCCATCCGCCGCCATCGAAGATGGCTTGCCGCCGCCACATGCCCGCCGTGCCGTTAAAGTTGAAGAACTCGCCCGAGCGGGCGCGCGCCCCGTGCTCCAGAATGAAGTGGCCGTCAAGGAGAATGGCCTCAATCTGGGTCAGGATGCTGTAGTCGCGGTTCAGGTAGGTCCAGCGCGTCTGAACCATCCCGATCTCCGGCTCGCCAAAGTGGTGAATCACCTTCATCAGCCAATCGGGAGGCGGAACAAAGTCGGCATCGAAGATCGCAACGTATTCGCCCTTCGCCACTTTGAGCCCCGCGTCGAGAGCCCCGGCCTTGTAGCCGTGCCGGTTGGTGCGATGGATATAAACGATGTTGTGCCCCAGCGCGGCGTAGCGATCGACAATGCCCGCGGCTACCTCGCAGGTTTCATCCGTGGAGTCGTCAAGCACCTGGATCTCAAGCTTCTCGCGCGGATACTCCATGGCGCACACCGCCTCAACCAGCCGGTCGATGACAAACTGCTCGTTGAAGATGGGCAGTTGCACGGTGACCCGCGGCAGCTCGTCAAAAGGGCGCGGCGGATTGGGGTTGTAGTTCTTGCGGTACTTGAAGTACTGGTAGGCCATGGTGTAGCGGTGGATGCCGTAAAGCGAGAGCAGAATCATCACCGCGAAGTAGGGCAAAAGCACGGCGGCATCGAAGAAATTCCAGTGGTAGAGCCCCTTGAATGTCTGGTCGGCATACTGCGTTCTGAAGTAGTGGTGGAGGGCGCTCTCCTCGGCGAATGCCAGCCAGGATGCGACCGGACACACCAATCCCCCATGCGGGCTGACGATAGCAAGCAAAGGGGTAAGAGTTGCAGACAAAAGGGCTTCAGCCTCCCCAACTGGGTAGGTTTATTGTACGCGAGGCCTGAAAGCGAAGCATGGTGGCCGGGGACGGGCCTTTGGTGGAATCTCCTCACCGGCCAGGTGGCCTTTCTGAGGGCCGCGGGCAATTCCACTGGACTACGCTCGGGTACGGAACGCAGCCGAGTCAGAAGATGAGTAAGGGTGAAATCGGAGTGTTGGCCAGAGACGGGCCCAAAACGAAATCGCCCCGCCGACGCCGGCCTTTCGGAGGGCCGCGGGCGATACCACTGAGCTGCGCTCAGGAACGGAGCGCGGCCAAGTCAAAAAATGATCAAGTGTGAAATCGGAGTGGTGGCCAGAGACGGGATTGAACCGCCGACGCCGGCCTTTTCAGGGCCGCGCTCTACCACTGAGCTATCTGGCCTCAGTTGCGTTGTCCGCCGTGGCGGACGCGGAGTTCCTGGCAGCCCCGAAGCAGGGAGGCGAAGTCCACGAACAGTTCGCTCAAAACAACCTGCTTAGTATACCAAGCCGTGAGTGCAGGGCCAAGCCGCCGCTCTGGACTACACTGGAGAGCAATCATGCGGAGTCTTATCGCTTCTCGCCTCTTGCAAATGGCTGCAAGCGTTGCCCTGGCAGCGCTTGCCGGCTGCGGCCCAAAGCCCACCCCGCAGGGGGTACCCACAAAGGCCGAGGCGCGCGCATCCCTCATCTACGAGGCCAACCTGCACCAGGGTCCGGAGACGCTCCGCGCTTTTTTGAGCGACTTTCCCAAGGGCGCCGATTTGCACGTTCATCTCACGGGCGCCGTCTACGCTGAGACATTTATCCACGACGCCGCCGAGGACGGTTTGTGCGTGGACAAGACCAGCCTGACCTTCGCCAAGCCGCCCTGCCGCGGAAACCTGATTCCCGCGACGCAGCTCTCGGGCAACATCGACCGGCAGTCGCAGATTCTCTACGACAAGGTGGTGGATTCGTTCTCGCTGCGCGATTTTGTCGCAACGCCGGACTGGAGCGGGCACGACCAGTTCTTCTCGGTCTTCGACCACCTCGGCGATTTCAAGAACCATAACGCCGAGTGGGTGGACGAAGTAGCCAGCCGGTCCGCCGCGGAAAACAATCAATATCTCGAACTGATGCACACGCCGGTCTTCGGCCACGCGGGGCAAATCGCCCGCCAAATCGGCTGGAACGCAAGCCTGGCGCAAGCCGACCCGCAGGCGTTTGCACAGTTCCGCCAGGCACTCCTCGACCACGGACTGCGCGACGAAGTTGCAGCCGATCGCAACGAGGTGCTCCAGGCCGAAGCCGGCCGCAGGCAAATAGAGCGCTGCGGAACGCCGCAGGCCGCGCCCGCGTGCCGGGTTGAGATTCGCTACATCTACCAGGTGCTGCGCGATTTTGCGCCGGAGCAGGTGTTTGCGCAAACGCTGCTCGGATTTGAGACGGTACAAGCGAGTATGAACGCGAAGGACGGCACGTGGGTGGGCATCAACTTCGTGCGGCCAGAAGACGATCTCGTCTCCATGCGCGATTACACGCTGCAGATGAAGATGGTCGGCTACCTGCATTCCGTTTATCCCGGCGTCCACATTTCGCTGCATGCCGGCGAGCTCGCGCCTGGCATGGTGCCGCCGGAGGGGCTGCGCTTTCACATCCGCCAGGCCATCGAGCTCGGCGACGCGGAACGCATCGGGCATGGTGTCGACGTGATGTACGAGGACAACGCGCGCGATTTGCTTTCAGAGATGGCCGCGCGCCACATCATGGTCGAGATCAACCTGAGCTCGAATGAAGGAATCCTCGGCGTCGAGGGCGACCGGCATCCATTCCCTGTTTACCGCGCCGCGCATGTGCCCGTCGCGCTCTCGACCGACGACGAAGGCGTGAGCCGCATCGACTTGACGCACGAGTATGTGCGCGCGGCTATCGACTACGGGCTCACTTATCGCGACCTGAAGCAACTGGCGCGCACCGGAATGGAGCACGACTTTTTGCCCGGCGCGAGCCTGTGGGCAAAGCCCGACGATTTTCGCGCGGCAGTGGATGCGTGCAAAGGCGAAACTCTCGGCGGTGACAATCCGTCCGGCAACTGCAAGCAATTCCTTGACGGTAGCCAGAAGGCCGCAGCCCAATGGGAACTGGAGCGCCGCTTTGCAGTCTTCGAGGCCAAATTCCAGGGGCCGGCCTTCGATCATCTCACCCGCGGACAATGACCGCTGCCGGCAGCAGGGCGGTCACGCCCGAAACCCCCGCTCCTAAAATGTTGCCATGGACAACGAGCGCATTCGCGAAATCTGCCTGGCGCTGCCGCATGCCGTGGAAACGCTGAACTGGGGTCATCACCTTGTCTACTGGGCCGGCGATCGCGATATCGGCGGAAAGATGTTCGCCATGACCGACCTCGATGGCACCGGGACCGGCGTCCTCTGGTTCCACTGCGGCCCCGAGCGTTTTCACGAGCTGCTGGAGCGCGAGGGAATCTTCGCATCGCCCTATCTCGCCAAGGCTTATTGGGTGACATTGGAGAGCTGGAGTGCCCTTCGCCCGCGGGAGATTGAAGACGAGCTGAGGCGAGCGCACGCGCTGATCTTCGAAAAGCTGCCGCCGAAGACCAAAGCCATTCTCGCCATGCCCGAGAAAGATCGCGCCAAGGCGATCCGCGACCGAAAGATGATGCTTGCCGCCAGAGCAAAGGGCGCATCCAAGCCGTCCAGGCCGCCGGCGGCCTCGAGCGCCGCCCGCAAACACCGTATCAAAAAGACACGATGATTCCGGCGCCTGAAACATGCGAGGCGTACACGACCCGTAACCACTTTTGATTCAATGAGCGGTTGACTGTTGTGTTCAATATGGTCATAATGACCGTATTGATCGATATGATTCAAGGAGAAGCCGTCAATGGTCAACGAGGTCAATGCCGTTACATTCCGACAGAACCTCGGTGAAATGCTGAACCAGGTCCAGTACCGGAAAGACAGCATCGTCATCCATAAAGACGGCAAGCCAGTTGCCGCTCTCGTCGACGCCGAGATGTTTGCTCGCATTCGCCGCATGCGCGAACAGTTCGACGAACTTGCCGCTCGCATCGCGGCCGCATACGCGAGTGTTCCCATCGAACAGGGCACGGCTGAAATCGATTCCATCGTTGACGACGTGCGACACGGTCGTTGAGCGATATGCGCGTCGTTCTTGACTCGAACGTGCTGCTCTCGGGCCTGGCGTATCCCGCGAGCATTCCCGGCCGCATCGTTGCTTCCTGGAAGATTGGCGCGATCGAAGTTGTTCTATCGCACTACATCCTTGACGAGGTGCGTCGTTCCCTTCCTCGAATGCGCTTGTCGCAATTGTCAAACGATCAGGCAAGGAACTTCGTAGAGAGCCTTGTCTTTCACGCAGAAATCTTTGAGCCGGCTGTGGTGACCGATGCCGCGCTCCGCGACGACGCCGACCTGCCGATTCTTGGAACGCTTGTTGCCGCGCAGGCCGATTATCTGATCACCGGAGACAAGGATTTGCTGGCGCTCGCGAATCGTTATGCCATCGTTACGCCCGCGGCATTTTGGGAGCGGCACGGCGGCTAGGATCTTTTGCTCTTTTCCATCCGGAACTCACCAGCCCGCATCTGCGTAACAATAGGTGAAGAACTCTGCGCGAACGGGGCGCATAAACCTATGGTCAAATTCCTTCTTTGGTGCATTCTTCTTGTCTTCTGCTGGCCGCTGGCTCTTCTGGCGCTGGTGCTTTATCCCATCGTCTGGCTGCTGCTGTTGCCGTTTCGTGTCGTCGGCATCGCTGTTGACGGCGTGCTTCAGCTGGTCAGCGCCATCATCTTCCTGCCGGCACGCGTCCTCCGCGCAGTCTAAGACGCCGGCCCGCCTCGACATCTGCTTCCGCAATGCTTTAGCGTGGGCCTGACGCTTTTTTCCTGGCCGTCAGGCGCCGATCACGCCCCGTCTGCGTCATTCTATGCAGAGACTCGAATTCGGAGGATTCATGCGGAAGCTTTTGCCCTTTGCCGTCGCTCTGTGCCTGTTGATCGGTCCGCAGGCTACGCCGACGCAAACTCAGATGGGCGATCAGGATGCCGCCAAGAACGCTGCCCAGGCGCGCGCGGCGCTCGATGCCATGGTGCAGGCGCTCGGCGGCCAGCTTTGGCTCAACATCAATAACATGGAGCGGCATGGACACATCGCCGCCTTTTATCAGGGCAATCCCGATCCCGGCACCACCGAGTTCTTCGAGTTTCACCAGTGGCCCGACCACGACCGCATCGAATACACCAAGCACCGCGATGTGGTGCAGTTCTACGTCGGGCGCCAGGCCTGGGAGGTCACCTACCGCGGCAAGAAGCCGCTCGACAAGGACATCGCCGAAGACTACCTGCGCCGGCGCGACCACTCCATTGAGACAGCCGTAAAGGTCTGGATGAAGAATCCCAACACCATCCTGCTTTACGAAGGCCAGCACATGGTGGAGCGGCACCTTGGCGAGCAGGTCACGCTGATCTCACCGCAGAATGAGGCCATCACCATCCTCATGGACCTCCAGACGCATCTTCCCCTTGCCAGCACCTTCCAGTGGCGCGATCCCGTTTACCACGACAAAGACACCGACACCGAAGAATACGACGACTATCACACCGTTCAGGGCTTCCCGACTCCCTTCACCGTCACGCGCCTCAAGAATGGCGATCCCGTTCATCAGTACTTCATTGATCGCGTGAGCTTCAATGAGAACCTGCCCGCCGAGTTCTGGGATCCGGACGCGGCCGCGCGCAAGATCAAGAAGTAGCGCAGGCTAGGCCCGCCCACAAACGATGCCTTCGCGGGCGCGCCGCTATTTATAATCCGAACGAGCGTTCATCCCACATCCCTGCCGCTCTGGAGGAGCCGTCGCATGACCTTGACCATCCAGGAAATCATGGATTTCCTGCCCCACCGTTACCCCTTCCTCTTGATTGATCGTGTGCTCGAATTCGAGCCGCAAAAGAGCGTCGTGGCCCTCAAGAACGTGACCATGAACGAACCGTTCTTCCAGGGGCACTTTCCCGGCGCGCCGATCATGCCCGGCGTGCTGGTGATTGAGGCGATGGCGCAGGCCGGGGCGGTGTTGCTGCTCTCTGAGCTCGAGGACCGGCACTCGAAACTGGCGGTCTTTACCGGCATTGACGGCGCCAAGTTTCGCCGCTCGATCACGCCCGGCGACCAAATCCGCATTGAGGTGAACGTGGTGAGCTTTCGCCCCCGCGCCGGCAAGATGGAAGGCAAGGCGTACATCGACGGCAAGCTGGCGTGCGAGGCGACATTGACCTGCATGATCGTGCCGCGCCGGCAGGAGCCGGCGAGCCCTCAGCAATCGAAGGGAGAGGCAGCCGTTTCGTCCGAGGCCGCCCAGTGAGCGTACATCCCAGCGCGGTCGTCGCCGCAGGGGCCCGGATTCCGGCCTCATGCACGATTGGCCCTTACTGCACGATCGGGCCCGAGGTCGAGCTTGGCGAAGAGTGCACGCTCATCTCGCATGTAGTGATTGATGGCCGCACGCGCATCGGCGCGCGCAACATCTTTTATCCCTTTGGCGCCATCGGCCTCGCGCCGCAGGATCTGAAGTACAGCGGCGAGCCAACCGCAACCGAGATCGGCGACGGAAACACAATTCGCGAATCCGTGACCATCAGCCGCGGCACCACCGGCGGCGGAGGCGTAACGCGTCTCGGCTCCGGCAACCTGCTCATGGCCTACGTGCACATTGGGCACGACAGCCAGGTGGGCAGCCACTGCATCCTGGCGAACAACGCGACGCTTGCGGGCCACGTCGTCATTGAGGACCACGTCACGCTCGGCGCATTTTGTCCCGTCCACCAGCACTGCGTCGTGGGAGCTTATTCATTCATCGGCGGCGGGACCATCGTCACCCAAGATGTGCTGCCGTTTTCGCTCACCTCGTCGAAGCGCGAAAATCGCGCCTTCGGCATCAACAAAATCGGGCTCGAGCGCCGCGGTTTTTCGCCGGAAAGGCTCCAGCAATTGCAAAAGGCCTACCGCGTGTTGCTTGCAGCCAAGCTCAACACCACCCAGGCCCTTGAAAAAATGCGCGAGCTCCCCGGCGACGACGTGGCGCTGCTGGTGAACTTCATCGAGCACAGCAAGCGCGGAGTCATCAAATAAATGAATTCCTCAGCTTCGCGTGCGAGACGGCCGGACGACGCCTCAAAGAGTCTGTGCCTCCGAACAAACGCGACGTCGTTCCTCCCGGAGGGAGGAACCGAGAATAGCCCAGGGTGGAGCCCGCGCCAGCGGACGGAACCCTGGGAAGATCGCCAAACCGCAAGGCTTGCGCCCCGGAGGGCCGCTCGACGCTCAGCCCCATATGTAGCGCGAATCGTATTCGATATGGTGTTTCTTCAAGAACGCGACGAATTCCGCCTGGAAATCGCGTTTCTTGTGATGTTCCTCCTGACCGGCGATGTACTTGAGCGTCACCTCAACCTGCGCCCGGCCGATCGAGAATGCGCCGTAACCCTCCTGCCATTCGAAATTTCTCCTCTTCCCCGTTTGGTGCATCCAGAGGGTCGCGGCGCTCTTGATCTCCCGCATGGCCTTCGCGATTGGAACCGACGACGGAAGAGAAAGCAGAATGTGCACGTGATTCTCTGTTCCGCCAATAGCAAGAGCTTTGAAGCCATGCTCGCGCGCCACTCCGCCCATGTAAGCCCAAAGTCGGGCCTGGATCTCTGGCGAGATAGTCGTTCGACGGTCTTTGGTGGAGAAGACACAATGGAACAACGAAGAACAATAGGTGTGTGACATGGTAGGACCGTATCGTACCGCATTCCGCGCGAAATGGTTCGGTCGCCCCTCCGGGGCGGCCACGGCTTTGGCGCCGCACCCCAGGGTTCCGTCCGTCTGCTCCGCAGCGGACTTCGCCCTGGGCTATTTTCGACCCGTCCCTCCGGGACGGAGCCTCGATCCTGCCGATAAGAGCGCACCCCGTAGAACCGCTCAAAATGCGTCGGCCTTTGCGCGGAGCGATCAATGACCCTCGGCCTCATTGCCGGCAATGGCCGCTTTCCCTTTCTGCTCCTCGATGCGGCGCGGGCGGAAGGCCTGGAAGTCGTGGTCGCGGCCATCAAAGAGGAAACCGATCCCGAGATCGACCGCCGTGCCGAATCGGATTGCGGCATCACCGTGCACTGGCTCTCGCTCGGCGAGCTTTCGCGCCTCATCGAGACGTTCCAGAAGGCAGGCGTCGGCAAGGCCGTGATGGCCGGCCAGGTGAAGCACAAGCAGATTTTCTCGTCGATCCGGCCGGACTGGCGCCTGGCCAAGCTGCTGCTGAACCTGCGCACGCGCTCGACCGACGCCCTCCTGGGCGCGATTGCCAAGGTGCTGGCAGACGAGGGGATCGAGCTGATCAGCTCCACCACCTTTCTGGAGCCGTTGCTGGCCGAGGAGGGCGCACTCACCAGCCGAGCACCCGACGAAGAGGAATGCCTCAACATCGAGTACGGTCTTGGCGTAGCCCGGGCCCTGGCTGCTTTTGATATCGGCCAGACAGTCGTGGTGGCAGCGCAGGCCTGCGTGGCCGTCGAGGCCATGGAGGGCACGGACGCAACGATCGAGCGCGCCGGCCGCCTGATGCGTTCGCTCGAGGGAACCGCAGAAGTTTCCGAAGCGGAGTCCGCGGCAACTGACCCATCCCTCCTCAGCCGCCGCCTCACGATTGTCAAGGTCGCCAAACCCAACCAGGACATGCGCTTTGACGTGCCGGTCATCGGCCAATCGACCGTGGAAGCCATGATTCGCGCCGGGGCCAGTTGCCTTTCCATCGAGGCTGGCCGCACGCTGCTCTTCGACCGCGATGCCCTGCTCAAGCGCGCCAGCGAGGCCGGCATTGCCATTGTGGCGGCGCCCCGCTGATAATGATGGAGCAGTGAGCGGTGGCCCTCCAGTCGCTTTTCTCTGTTCTCTGTTCTCTGTTCTCTGTTCCCCCGTTCCCTATTCCCTGTCTTCAGGAGGTTCTTCATGAACAAATATCTGCTGATCGCTCTCGCGGTGGTTCTGATTGCTGTCGCCGTGCCCTTCGTCACCGCTCATGCTGACGACCAATCGATGCCGGCAGTGGGCCAGCAAGCGCCCACCTTCACCCTGCCCTCGCAAACCGGCGAGCCGATCTCGCTTGATAGCTATCGCGGCAAGTGGGTGGTTCTCTACTTCTATCCCAAGGACATGACCACGGGCTGCACCATTGAAGCGCACAAATTTCAAGACGCGCTGCCGCAGTTCGAGGCCAAGAACGCGGTGATCCTGGGCGTGAGCGTGGACACGGTCGACAGCCACAAGCAGTTCTGCACCAAGGATCAATTGACGTTCCACCTGCTTGCCGATCCCGACCACAAAGTCGTGAGCGCTTATGGCTCTTTGGGCGGATTTGCCGGGATCACGATTGCCAACCGCAACACGTTCCTGATCGATCCCCAGGGCAAGATCGCCAAGGTCTGGGTCAAGGTCAACCCCAACACCTCGGCCTCGGATGTGTTGGCGGCGCTGCCGTAAGCCGATCACGGCGCACATGCGTTGTGCATTGCTGCAAATGTAAAAAGACCCGGCGATGAGCCGGGTCTTTTTGTTCTTCTGGTGATGTACGAAACCGACAGCGGCCTGAGCGTCGGGCGAAACTGCAACCTGCTCAAACGGATGGCGTACCCATAAGCCTGAGCAGCCGGGTCCACGCTATTTCTTCTTTCCGCCCTTCTTCTTTGCAGCCTTCTTGGCCTTCTTGGCGGCCTTCTTCGCCGCTTTCTTGCTCGGCGCCTTCTTCTTCGCCACCTTCTTGGCAGCCTTCTTCTTGGCTACCTTCTTTGCAGCCTTCTTGGCCGGAGCCTTCTTGGCGGGAGCTTTCTTCGCTGCCTTCTTTGCCGCAGGCTTCTTGGGCTTGGGCGGGGCTGCGGGCTCGGCGACAATCGCGATTACCGTCTCTTCGGCAACCACTTCGTCGTCATCTGAGGAGGTAAGAATGCCGGCTGTTTCCAACTCGTCTTCCTCTTCGGCAAAAGCATCGACCTGACCGGGGTCCAGGTCACCCGGCTTCCCAAACGGGTCGCCGTCACTCATCGCGTACATCCTGAACACATCATCCATCCGATTGCCTCCAGCGGATTGCCGCTGCTCAAAGTCTGTTCGATCATTCGCAGAGCAGACAAAAACGGTTTTGCTCGCGCAAGCGATTGTAGCCTTAGCTTGCCCTCAAATACAAGAAAAACACAAGCGCGAAATTGAGCGCCGGACTGTTTTTTATTTCGAGCCCTTCGCCGCGCTGCTCGGTTTGTGGGTTGACTTGTGGGGAGGGCTCTTCCCCGGTCTGGAGCTGGTCCCGGCGCTGTGGGACGAGCCCTTCCGCGACGTCGGGGCGCCGCTCCGGTGGGGCGCAGTGGTCCCTCTCGGCCTGGCTGCGAGGGGCGCGGCATGACCGGCCGATCCACCTTCCCGCCCCGTTCTTGACCCCTCGGCCGAAGTCCTGCGCCGATGCCTGGAGGTGCTCACGGGCGCCGGCTCGGCCACGCGCAGCCGACGCCCTGCCGCCACCCGAATGCCCGTGGGGATAGCGTTCCAGCGCCGCAACTGGCTCAAGGAGACCCCGAAACGATCCGCAATCGTGACCAGCGTGTCCCCGCGCCGCACGGTGTACAGCCGGGTATGCGTCGATGGCTCGGCGGCCGGTGGCACGGGCACAACAAGAGCCTCCACGCCGGCAATGCTGTCGCCCGCTGCGAGCTGGTTGGCCGATGCAAGTTCAGACGCCGATACCCGGTATTCCTCCGCGACGGAGGCCAGCGTGTCTCCCGCGACCACCGTGTGATAGCGCCACGAGTTGCGCCGGGCCTCGGGAATCAGCGCCGCGCGCTGGTCAAACAATGTGGCCGTGCCAGCCGGCAAGTGCAGATCGAATGGTCCGTCCGGCGGGGTCACCATGCGCAGAAGGCTCGGGTTGAGGGCTTCAATCTCATCGACAGGCGAGCCCACGAGATCCGAAACAAGGCGCAGGTCGATGGAGTAGTTGATGGTCACCGTGTCGGTGAGGATCGGCGGGTCCAGCGTCACATCGGTAAAGCCGTACTGATCGGGGTGGTTGGCAATGATAATGGCTGCCAGAATCTCAGGGACATAGTTGCTGGTCTCGCGGGGCAATTCGTTGCGCTTGTAGAGCTCCCAGAAATCGGCGTATCCGGTTTTGGCAACCTCGTGCTGGATGTTGCCGGCGCCGTGATCGTAGGCAGCCATTGCCAGGTACCAGTCGCCCAGCTGGTCGTACAGGAACTTCATGTAGCGGGCATAAGCTCGCGTGGACTTCTCAGGGTCGAAGCGTTCATCCACGTATGCGTCGCGCTTCAGGCCGTAAAACGGACCCGGCATAAACTGCCACATTCCGCCCGCGCGGGAGCGGCGATTCACGGCCTGCGGCTGAAACCCCGATTCAGCCACTGCGAGATAAATCAGGTCCTGCGGCACGCCCTCTTCAGCCAGGATCCGCTGGATCATCGCCTTGTAATGGCCGCTGCGCTCGAATGAATGCAGCAGCGTGTTGTGGCCCTTTTGCGTGTTGGCGAAAAAGTTGATGTACGTCGCGACGTAATCGTTCACCACCAGCGGCAGGTCCGACTTGGTGGTTGCCAGATCGGCCGTAGCCTTGGCCACCAGGTTCGGATCGGATGCAAACGTGATGTCGCTGGCAGCCTCTGAGGGTGTGATCTCTTCCTTGGGCACAAAGCCGTTGCCCTGCTTCAGCGCCTCCATCTCCAGAGCATTCACCTGGTCGACAATCTTGTCGAATTCGTCCTGCAACTGTGCGTTGCCCTTGATATCGATGCCGCTCGACAGCATCAGATCGACGGCGCGGTCGAACTCCACCTTGGCTTCGGCCAGCGATCCTCTCTGGTAGTCGGCGCTGCCGCGCGCGTAGGCCGCCTCAACCTGCGTGATGAGCACCCTGACGCGCTGTTCTTCGGGAGTGGGCGGGGGTGGCGCGGGAGCTGCGGCCTGGACCGGGGCAGCAGCGGGCAACGCCGGCGCGGTAGCCTGCTTTGCCTGCGCGGCGCTGGCTCCGGCAGAATCCGTCGGCGTGCATCCCGTCAACGCCAGAGCAAGCAGAGCGGCGCCGGTCAACAGGCGCGAAGCCGGTATTCGATTCCAATGCATATGCACGATAAGACGCAACCAACCGCGCAGTTGTGAGGCCGCAGAGAGCACTATGCGAATGATAAGCTATGCCATGGAGGGCTAACCGCTTCGCAAGCGCCGTAAATCGCGCATAGTACACGCTGAACAAACCCTCTGAAAGCCCTCCCATGGACGCCCGTTTCCTTCGCAATTTCGCCATCATCGCGCACATCGACCACGGCAAGTCGACTCTCAGCGACCGGCTGCTGGAGCTGACCGGTTCGGTCACCGATCGCGAGATGCAGGCTCAGATCCTCGACGATATGGACCTCGAGCGGGAGCGCGGCATCACCATTAAAGCCCACGCCGTGCGCATGATGTACAAGGCGCGCGACGGCCAGACTTACCAGCTCAACCTGATCGATACGCCGGGCCACGTGGACTTCAGCTACGAGGTTTCGCGGTCCCTGGCCTCCTGCGAAGGCGCGCTTCTGGTCGTCGATGCCAGCCAGGGCGTCGAGGCTCAGACCCTCGCTAACGCCTATCTGGCCATCCATCACGGTCTCGAAATCATTCCTGTGATCAATAAGATCGACCTGCCCTCGGCCGACATTCTGCGCACCCAGGAGGATATTGAGCAGGCCGTCGGGCTGGATGCGACTGACGCCATCCCCGTGAGCGCCAAGACCGGCCAGGGCGTGGACGATGTGCTCGAGGCCATCGTGCACCGCCTTCCCGCGCCCAAGGGCGATCCGGATGCGCCCCTGCAGGCCCTGATCTTCGATTCGTGGTTCGACGCCTATCGCGGTGTCATCGTCCTGGTGCGCGTGATGCAGGGGACCATGCGCAAAGGGCAACATGTCCGCTTCATGTCGAACGGCATCGCGCATGACATCGAGTCGATGGGCGTGCTTTGCCCCAAGCCCGTGGAGATCGCCGAGCTGATCGCGGGCGAGGTCGGATTCTTCGCAGCGACCATCAAGAACGTCGCCGACACCAAGATCGGCGACACCGTTACCGACGACGCGAATCCCGCGGCGCATGCGCTTCCCGGCTTTGAAGACATCAAGCCGATGGTCTTTGCCGGCCTATATACCGTGGACTCCCACGAGCACACGCTGCTGCGCGACGCGCTTGAAAAGCTGCGCCTCAACGATTCGTCATTCTTCTTTGAGCCTGAGAGCTCCGTCGCGCTGGGCTTCGGCTTTCGCTGCGGTTTCCTCGGATTGCTCCACATGGAGATCATCCAGGAGCGGCTGGAGCGCGAATACGAACTGGACCTGATCACCACGGCGCCCGGCGTACGCTATCACATCACCATGACCGACGGAAGCGAGATCGACGTCGACAATCCTTCGCGCTGGCCCGAACCGCAATCCATCGCCAACATCCGGGAGCCCGTGATCACCGCCAAGATCCTCACCAACGAAGAGTATGTCGGCGGCATCTTCAAGCTCGTCGAGGAGAAGCGCGGCAAGCAGATCAACTTTGAGTACGTGACGCCCACCCGCGTGATGCTCACGTACGAACTGCCCCTGAACGAGATCGTGCTCGACTTTTACGACCGCCTCAAGTCCATCTCGCGCGGCTACGCCTCGCTCGACTACCAGCTTGCCGGCGAGTGGGAGTCGCCCATGGTCAAGCTCGACATTCTCATCGCGGGCGAACCGGTCGATGCCCTCTCCATCATCGTGCACCGCGACCACGCGTACGAGCGAGGCCGCGCTCTGGTCTCCAAGATGCGCGAGTTGATTCCCCGCCAGCAGTTTGAAGTGGCCATTCAGGCGGCCATCGGCGCCAAGGTCATCTCCCGCGAAACCGTAAGCGCCCTGCGCAAGAACGTGCTGGCCAAGTGCTACGGCGGCGATATCACGCGCAAACGCAAGCTGCTGGAGAAGCAAAAAGAGGGCAAAAAGCGCATGAAGCGGATCGGCAAAGTGGACATTCCGCAGGAAGCTTTCCTGGCCGTCCTGCGCGTGGGCGAGGATACTCAGAACTAGCTGCGCTTCGCCTCGCGAATCAACCAAGAATCCAATTCTGTTTAAGCACTCGTTCCGGGGAACGCCGCGCGACCGCGCAGCCGCTATTGCGGACGGCTGCGGGATCGCGTTTTGGGGAGGAACTTCACGGGATGAGATGAAAAACGCTACGGCGTTAAACCGTGGTGATATTCCCATTCATTCCGTTGGGATAAAAGCCGCCCTTGGCTGTCCCTGCGGCCGTATTTGCATAAACGATCGCCAGCACCTGCGAGGGCGTTCGCGTGTAGGCGAATCCCGGCGGCGTCTTGTCCACTCCATTCGCGCCCGCCGTGGCAAAAAATCCGCCGTTTGCGGCTGGACCCGCTTTGGCGAGAGCCGCCGTGCCAGGATCGTACGGAGGAACATCGAGGCCATCGGTTGGAACCACGCCCGACGGAAGATAAGGCACGGCCTGTTGAATATCGAGCAATCGAATGGCGCCCGAATGAAAAGCCTCGACGGCGAGAATTTGTGCGGCGTATTGCAAATTGCTTCCAGTCAGATCGGTCGCCGCGCCGGCATAAGCCGTTACGCCCACATCCTCAAATAGCCGCGCGAAAGTAATGTAGTTTGCCGTACTCACTGTGCCGAGCGCGTTGAGCGCAAGTTGCGGGCGAGCCACTGCCGCGCCGCCCAACACTCCGCGAAGATCGTTGACGTGGCTAAGTTCATCGAAGTAAATCTCCGCGAACACATCGGCAATCTCCTGGGATTGAAAGCTGGGCGTCGCACCCGGAGCTCCGGTGGGGGCCGGACCGCCGCCTGTCGAGCCGCTGGGAATGTCGCCGCCCGTCACCACGTAGCTATAGAAGGTAGCTTCAAGATATTCGAGATTCAGCGCAAAATTGAGAACATCGTTCTCCGATGGGCCGGCTGCCATCGCAACGCTTTTGGAGCCGCAGCCAGCGAGCAGGCTGGCTCCAGCGATGCTTACGCCCGTCACTCCCAGGCCGGAAAGAAAGTTGCGCCGGTTCAGTGCCTTCCGGGTTCTGATCCGATTGAGCATTTGCTCTGCGGAAATGGGCTCTACAATCTGCTGGTCGCTGATCATGGGGAAGTCCTCCTGCTGCATGTACGCGCGGTGAGCGCAATTCGGATTGGAAGGGCATGAAAAAAACTCATTGAGCCCCCCATGGCATCAAACTCGGTGAACGATGGCACTCAAGCGCCGGGCACCCCGTGGTATAAGTGCGTAACGAAGCTTGATGCCTCGCCCACTCCCCATACCGGATCTACAATCCATTGAGACTCTTCACCGCGTATTCGAGACATAGACGGAGCCTGGCCTTGTGACGGTGCCCATGCCACATGCGCCTGACTCTGCGCTCATCGAGAAAATGATGGCAGGTGACGAGTCAGCGCTTTCGGCCCTTTACGATCGCTATTCGGCGATGCTTTTTGGTATGCTCACGCGTATCGTTCAGGATCGCCACGTCGCCGAAGAGGTGCTGCAGGATGTTTTCCTGCAGCTCTGGCGCAACGCCGGCCAATTTGACTCAAGCCGCGGATCGCTGCCTGCCTGGCTGATAGTGATCGCCAGAAACCGTGCGATCTCGCGCATGCGCGGCGCTCGGAATCGCGAACTTTTGGAGGAGAAGGACGGCGACTTCGCCAATACCTTCGCCTCCGGCCAGAATATTGAGGATGATGCTTCGCGAGCGGAACTGGCGCGAAGTATAAGCGTCGCGCTCAACACGCTGCCGGCAGAACAACGGCATGCATTGGAGCTCGCGTATTTTGAGGGAATGACACAAAGTGAAATCGCCGCCCGCACCGGGTGTCCTCTGGGCACAGTCAAGACCCGGGTCAGGGCCGCGATGCAATCGCTAAGGCAGATACTTGGATGACCGAACCGCACGCCAATCCGGAAGATCTTGACCTCTACGCGCTCGGCGCGCTCGACGGCCAGGAGAAGCAGACGCTCGAGGCGCATCTTCGCGCCTGCTCTGCCTGCCGGGGTGAGCTCGCCGCGGCGCGGCGCCGCGTAAGCTTGCTGGGTCTGGCAGCGCCCCCGCTGGCGCCTTCGCCCTCGGTCAAAACCGCGCTCATGCAAAAAGTGCGTTCGGAATCCGCATCTGCAAACAAGCAAATCGCCCCCGTCGAACCACGCAAGATCCGCTGGGGACTACGATTTTCGCTTTCCTTTGCCGCAGTGTCGGTCGTCCTGGCACTCGCAACCTGGTGGCTTGTGAAGCTCGACCTGGATCAGCGCCAGCAGATCCGGCAGTTGCAGGCTCAACTTGGCAAAACGCAGATCCAGTTGTCGCAGGATGCCTCTACGATGCAGGCGCTAGCCGCCGTCACCAGCGCGCCGGACTCCGCGCAGATCACTCTTCTGCAGCAACCCGGCGGCCCACCCGGACAGGCGCACGTTCTCTATAACGCTCGCATGGGGATGGGCATCTACTCCGGCCAGATCGCGCCTCCCCCAGATGGCAAAAGCTATCAGTTGTGGCTTGTACCGTCGTCTGGTGAGCCCGTCAATGCCGGCCTGGTCTCGGCGAATCAGGAGGGGGGAGCGGTAGTGGTGCGGTTAACGCCGGGGCTTGTTCCCAAAGCCTTCGCCGTCACGATCGAACCGCTCGGCGGCATGTCACAGCCCACAGGGCCCAAGGTCCTCGTCGGCGCAGCCAGCTAGGAACTCCGCAGGATCGACGCAGCCGCATAACATCCCTCTGCGAAGCGAACGCTAGCCCTTGAATCCCGGCTGCAAAAAGCGCATGAAGCGGATCGGCAAAGTGGACATTCCGCAGGAAGCTTTCCTGGCCGTCCTGCGCGTCGGCGAGGAAAACCAGAATTGACGAGCAAAAGCAGTGCCAAACTCTTGAATGTTTGTGATTTTTGTCACCGGAAATTCATCCTCTGCTGTGGAAACCCCGCAAAATGCGCAAAACGGCCCCGAGGAGGCCGCCAGCGAGCGTCATGGTCGCCAATCCATGGATCTCCCATTCAAAAACAAAGAGTTAGACCTTCTATCAGATTCCGACTGAGGATGACAAGCGGAGAATTGCGGCTTGATTCGAAGGGTTTCCGGGAAATATCCACAAAATTTTCCACAACGGAGGCTGTCGCGGGACACCTGCACAAAGGCCCCGTGGGCACGGGGCCTTGGCGCAAGGATAAAGCTGTTCCTCAGTGGGTCGCGGAACCAGGATTCGGATGCGACGACGGAGGCGTGATGCCTCTCGACCTCGGCGCTGCGCCCGTTGGTGCGGCTGGCTGCGCGGGCGGAGCCGGTACACCCGACTTCACGTTGTAAGCGTCGATCACCTGTTTGGTGATGTTGGTGCCGTTGCTGGCGAAAAGCACGGGCGACTGCTGCTGCGAGATGTCGAGCACCAGCGTGAAACCCTGCCCCTCGGCGTAGTTCTGCATCACGTCGTAGACCTTTGAAGCCAGGGACGTGTACAGATCCTGCATATCCTGCTGCCCATCGTTGCGCAGGTCCTCGGTCTCGCGGTCCAGTTGCTTCTTCTTCTCGTCAACGGACTTGCTGCGGTTGGCGCGCTCCACATCGCTCAGGTTAGCTGCCGGATCCTGCAACGACTTGTTCAGGGCGTCGATCTCATCGCTGAGAGACTTGAGAGAGGCCTCTTTGGGCGCGTACTTTTTCTGCAAGTCGGCAAAGTCCCGCTGCCCTTCGTTCGTTTGGGCCACAGCCAGCTGAAAGGCGATGACGGCGATTTTGGCGGGGCCTGCGGGAGCGGCGGCGGGTGCGGCAGCCGGCGCGGCCGGACTTTGGGCGCCAGCGCTCAGGACCAATCCTGAGGCCAGCAAAACAATCACTGCTAACTGACGTTTCATCGGTTTCGAAAACTCCTTCGGAATTCCTGTTCGGCTCCCAGGTTAGACGCAGCAACACGCCTGACTCTTCTGACCAACCTCACGGCTTTTTCACGGGGACTCCGCGCCGGCTGGCACAGGGCTTGAAAAGAACGCGATTGGAAACGTCAGCAGGAACTAACGCGATTATACAGTGACCGCGGAAGACTGAACAGGCGGCCCAGGGAACAATGGCGGGGCCCACATTGTTCCGTGCTCCCCGCCGTCTGCTGTTGACTGTCCGCTGGCCCTTGACCCGCTGCCCGTGATCCCCATTGTCAGTGCGCAGGCGCCGGCTGCGGCTGCGGCGCATCGACCGCCGGCTGGTTGGCGCCGGGGCTTTCAGGCGGGGGAGCCGGTATGCCCGACTTTAGGTTGTACGCGTCGATAATGGCCTTGGTGATGTCTGTGGAGGGCACCGCATAGAGCACCGTTGCATTCTGCTGGTCGCCCGCGTCAAGCACGATGGTGTAGCCCTGCTTCTGCGCGTAGTCGGTCATGACGGCGCCCACCTTGGCGGCCACGCCGTTGATCAACTGCTGCAAGTCGCCCTGGAAGTCGCTTTGCGCGTCCTGGGTGTCGCGATCCAGCTGCTTCTTTTTGTCGTCGATGGTCCGTGCGCGGCTGATGCGTTCCTCTTCACTGAGTTGCGGGCCCTGGTCCTGCAACTGCTTGGTGAGAGTGTCGATCTGGTCTGAGAGCGTCTTCAACTGCTGGCGCCTGGGATCGTACTTCTTCTGCAGATCGGCAAAGTCGCGCTGGAATTCGTTGGTCTGGCTCACGGCTGCCTGAAAGGCGATGACCGCGACCTTGGAGGGGCCAGTGGAGACGGCAGAACTGGGCTTTTGCGCAGTTGGGGCGGAAGTCTGGCCGGCAGCCGGGATGACCGATGCCGCGACCAACAAAAGGGAGAAAAAGGGCAGACGCTTCATGCGATTGAAAAACTCCTTCGACGTTCCCGCGTGCGGGTCTCGCCGCGCCGCAGCTTCAAACCACAAAGTCGATTGTGGCGCTTTCGAGGCTGGGGTCCGGCCTGAAACCTGCTCACAAAGCATGCGAACCGTGGCATCGCCGGGAACTAGAGGGGATTATAGGAGCCGGAATTCGGAGCGTCAAACCCGGAAACAGGGAGCAAGGCAGCAAGCGAGCAACGGAGCGCGAATCACTTGCGTGCTTGCGATCACGAGTCCCCGGCGGGACCGGCTTTATGCTGTTCGGAAAAAACTCAAGCCGGTTACTTGGAGGCGATTATGGGGGATTCCTTTATGGATCTCGTGGCCTGGCAGCGGGCGGTTGAATTGAAAGGAGGTTTATCGCCTCACCGCTTCGTTTCCTAAATCCGAACAGTTTGGGCTAGTCAGGCAGATGCGCCGCTCTTCCGTGTCGATCGCGAGCAACATTGCCGAGGGGTACGGCAGGGCAACTAAGGGTGAATATTTGCATTTCCTCGGGAACGCCCGAGGATCCAAATGTGAGCTGCAAACGCAGATGGTGATTGCCAGGTCTCTTGAGTTCGGCACCCCTAAATCATTCGAGCAGGCTGATAGCCTCTGCGCCGATGTGAGTCAAATGCTTATTGCATTGATGAAAAGCCTGAGGGGCTGATTGATCTTGCTCCCTGCTCCCTTGCTCCCTGCCTTTAGAACGTCGTCGACACGGTCAGCCGGAAAGTCTTGCGCGGCTCGCGGAAGATGTTCTGTGCGCCGTAGGACTCAGTGGCTTCCTGGTAGCTGTAATCGCCTGCGCCGCCGGGCGGGAACATGGCTCGGGTGATCAACTCTGCCGAGCAGCTTAGTTGCTTCTCGCCCAGGTTCACGTCGTTGCAATAGGGCGTTTCATACAGCCGCAGCGGGTTATAGGCGTAGTAGAGGCGGAACGGAGCGTTGATGATCGGCATGATGACCGAAAGCTCGGCTCCCAGCGACATGCGCGGAACAAAGTTGGTGCCCGACACAGGATGAATATCCTGCCGGAAGCCGACGTCTTTGCCGGGGATGCCGCCCTGGCACGATCCGTTGTTGTAAACCGGGCAGCCGTAAAGCGGCGCAGTAAGCGAGGCAAAGCCCTGGGGACTTTGCTTCAACTGTCCGTGATTGGTCGCCACGTCCAGGCCGAAGTCGTCGAAGAACGAGAACATGAACGGCCCAACGACGGGAATGCGGTACTCAAGATTGGTGGTCAGGTCCGTATCGCCGCCGATGGACGCGATGCCATAGACCGGGAGCGGCACCTGGATGCACTGGTTGTCCTGCGGATTGGTCGGATCGCGGGGAACGCAAGTTCCGTCGGGATTGGTGAGCTCGAAATTGACCCTGGTGGGCACATAACCGTAGGGGGTGGCGCCGCGAACGTCAAAGCCACGCAACTCCTGCTCGCCGCCGGCATAGAACCGGTTGTTGGGAGGAGCAACCTCGCCGCCATAGCCCTGGATGTAGCCCAGCTGCGCGCGTACGCCGAGCACGTTGCGCCCTTCCTTTGAGAACTTGAGGTAGTGCATGGGGATGAACTGCTTGTATGCCACCACCGGGTTCACGTAGCGGACGCTGCCCCAGATGCCTGCGGTCTGGACAAACACCGTGTACTGCTTGCCCTCGCGCGGGCGATACGGATTGCTGACCGTGTCGTAGGTATAGGTGAGCGAGAGCGAACTGTTGATGATGCCCGCCAGCGGGTTCGAACCCTCCACTCCGGAGCGGAAGGCGATGGTTTGGAAAAACGTCGACGACGCCGTGCTGAAGGCGGTAATGGTGGACTTCGTCCACGAATAGGTCATACCGACGCGCTGGAAGGCGTGCTTCCTGAGCGGATAGCTGAGAGAAAAATTAAGACCGTCGGACCCGACATTGTAGTTCTGCGTCAGCGATTTTTCCGCCGCGGACAGGTTTACCGACGCGCCGGTTGTTGCCTCGTAATTCTTGGCCGCGTTGTAATCCTGCTTGTTGTTGAAAATCTGGAATCCCATATTGATGGGTCGATTGCGGAAATAGGGCTGCGTAAAGCCAAACTGGAAGGTACGGCTGATGCTGCCCAGGTTGGCCTGAAGGCTGAGCGTTTCTCCCAATCCCAAAAAGTTGTTGGTGGAGTAATTCAGCCCCAGGAAGGCGCCTGAGAGACCGCTTACGCCGCCATTGAGGCCGATGGAGTTTTTGCCCTTCTCTTTCACCTTCAAAAGCAGCTCGACGGTTCCGTTATCCGGATCCTGGTGGGCCTCGGAGTCCTGGTCGACTTTCAAGGGATCAAAGTATTCGAGCTGATTGAGGCGCAGCAGGCTGTACTCCCACAGTTGGGAGTTGTAAACCGAGCCCTCGTCGAGCAACAGCTCGCGGCGGATGACCTTATCGCGGGTGATGGTATTGCCGACGAACTCGATGCGCGACACGAAGAACTGCTTGCCTTCGTCGATGTCGATGTTCAGCGAGACGGTCTTCTTCTGGTCGTCGTAGGTGATTTTGGGGATGGCGCCGAAGTTGATGTAGCCCAGGCTGCCATACGCCTTCTTGAGGTTGTCGAGGCCTTTGCTGATGTCGGTGGCGCTGAACCAGTCTCCATCCTTGATCGGGAAAGTGGCGCGCAGCGCCTTTAGATTATTGATTTCCTTGTTTCCCGTGAAGGTAATGGTCCCAAGATGATAGCGTTCGCCTTCTTCAATCGTCATCGAGATATCGATGCGCTTGCCGGTATTCGGCCTGAAAGTGAACCAGTTCAGACCGCCCTCGTCGCGGATCTGCGTCTTGGGCTGCTCCACGGCGGCGTTGGCATAGCCCTTGTCGCGGTAGGCCTGGCGCACGCGCTCGGTGTCTTCCTCGAGCTTCGAGGAGTCGTACGTCTGCGGAAACAGATCTTCAAAGATGATGGAATAGGGAATGCCGATGGGCTTGAGGTTCTTCATCGAGCGCCGCAGATCGAGGTCGCTCAAATGTTGATTTCCCACGAAGGTGATCTTCCCCACCTTCACCACCGGGCCTTCCTTGATGTTGAAGGTAACCTGCACCGAGGCTGGCGGAACCGTTTTGACATCGGTCTTTACCGTTGCAAACTGGTGGCCGTGTTCGGCGAGCAATTCCTTGATGACGTTCTCGGCGTGCTGGATCCGGGTGGGGTCGTATTGGCTCTCGACCGAAAGACCGACCTTGGCTTTCTTAAACGCATCCAGAATGTCGGAGTTGGTAACCGAATTATTGCCCTTGTAGATGATGTCGCGAATGGTCGGCTTTTCGCGGACAAAAACATCGAGGATGATGCCCTTCTCAGAATCCTCGCGCTCAATGCGCAGGTCCTCAAAGTACCCCGTATTCCAGAGGGAGTTGAAGTCGCGCTCGATGGAGATCGGGTCGTAAGTATCGCCCGGGTGGGTGAACATGCGGGCGAGGATGGTTTCCTTGGGAATGCGGCGGTTGCCGATCACGCGAATCTGGTCGATGGTGTCGGCCGTCTGCGCGAAGGCTGCGCCGGCGCTCAATACGAAGGCGGCCAGCATAAGGAACCGCGCCACGCGGCCTGAAACGGACGCGGTGCCGGAGAGGAAACTGTGCCTGATCTTCACCGGGTCTGAGCCCTGCGGCGAGCACAAAAACTCTTTCTTGCCATTTTTCGGGTTCACAGGAAGAATTTGCACACCCTCATTCGCTGAAAATCCGGTCCTTTGTCGGAGATTCTGATCGTTCCTTCAGGAAAGATCGATTCTACAGGACCGTACCCACCCTCCCCAAACTTGCCGGGGCCCCCAACGACAGGTCTTGGTCGTTGGGGTGGAAACTCCCGGGGTCCCCAACGACAGGTCTTCGTCATTGGAGTCAAAACCGGAAGCACGGAGCCGGGTCCTGCCACAAATTCGCTGCCGCACCCGCCGCCTGAGATTGCGTTGAGTCCTTTTCTGAAATCCATCTCACAGTCTACCGGAACCAGGTGGCCTGCCGTGCTCTTGGCGGTATGCTCCTTAGACGCGCATTGCAGGATGAGGACAGCCTCTCTCAAGCGGCTGATTTTCAAGAACCGAATCTTTTTCCTGGCGGCGAACGTCGTACTGAAGTAGGGGTTCGTTCGATCAACGAACTTCCCACGCTCATTCTCATCTTCTTCGTCGATCAGCTACCATAGTATGTTCATTGAACCGCGTAGCCGGAGTGACATTTCGGTGCCGTCCGGCACGGTGCGCGAGAGCCGGCGCGCACCGCGATAAAGCTCAAAAACCGGCCCCGTTATGCGGCAGCGGTTGATGGCTGGCTCGTGATTGACCCGCACGCCACCAGATCGCCGGTCGAGGAGCGAATACCAACTCTATGATGTGGATTGTCCGGCTTGCGCTGCGGCGGCCATATACCTTTGTCGTCTTTGCGCTGCTGATCTTGATCCTTGGCGTCTACAGCATCGAAACGATGCCCACGGACATCTTCCCCAACATCGATATTCCGGTGATCACGGTGGTGTGGAACTTTGCCGGTTTGTCGGCGGATCAGATGGCCAACCGCATCGTGACCAACTCCGAACGCGGAATGACCACCACGGTCAACGATATCGACCACATCGAGTCGCAGTCGCTGGTCGGCGTGGGGCTCATCAAGATCTTCTTCCATCCCAACGTGAATGTGGGCGAAGCCGTGGCCCAGGTGACTGCCATCAGCCAGGTGCAGTTGCGCTCGCTTCCGCCGGGGAGTACGCCGCCGTTCATCATCCAGTACAACGCTTCCAGTGTGCCCGTGCTGCAACTGGGTCTCTTCGGATCAGGCCTGGACGAGCAGCAATTGAACGACCTTGCCACGCAGACCATTCGCGTTCAATTGGCAACCGTGGAAGGCGCGCAGACTCCGTACCCCTACGGCGGCAAACAGCGCGAAATCGTTGTGGATTTGAATCTGCAGGCTCTGCAGGCCAAAGGACTTTCCCCGACCGACGTGGTCAACGCCATCGCGGCGCAAAACGTAATCGCCCCCTCGGGCACCATTAAACTCGACCGCTTTGAGTACGAGGTGGAGACGAATTCTGCGCCCACGGTTCTCGATGTATTGAACGACATGCCGATTAAGACCGTGAACGGGGCCACAATTTACATCCACGACGTGGCGCATGTGCGTGACGGCAGTCCGCCCCAGACCAACATTGTCCGCGTTGACGGCCGTAGAGCCACAATGATGAACATCCTCAAAACCGGATCGACCTCAACGCTGGACATCATCAAGAGCGTGCGCGAGATTCTGTCGAACCCGAGCTTCAAAGGGCAATTGCCTCCGCAGCTGAAGATTGAGGCACTGTCGGATCAGTCGATCTTTGTGCGCAGCGCCATCAGCGGTGTGGTCCGCGAAGCCTTCGTTGCGGCATGCCTCACCGCCGTAATGATCCTGATCTTTCTGGGCAGTTTCCGCTCCACGATCATCATCGCCGTCTCCATTCCGCTTTCGATTCTCTGCTCCCTCATCCTGCTTGGCGCACTGCACGAGACCATCAACATCATGACCTTGGGCGGCATGGCACTGGCCGTGGGCATCCTGGTGGACGATGCCACCGTGGCGATCGAAAACATCAATCGTTTTCTGGAGACGGGGCGTGAGTTGGAAGCGGCCATCCTGGAAGGCTCCGCGCAGATCGCCACGCCGGCGCTCGTTTCCACACTCGCCATCTGCATCGTTTTTGTGCCCATGTTTTTCCTGGGCGGCGTCGCGCGCTACCTGTTCGTGCCCATGGCGGAGGCCGTGGTCTTCGCCATGCTCGCCAGTTATTTCCTGTCGCGCACCCTTGTGCCCACGATGGCCAAATACTTGCTCAAGGAACATGACGACGCGCAGGAGGCAAGGAAACAGGCCAGCCGAAACCCGTTCGTACGCTTTCAGAGCGGATTCGAGCACGGGTTCGACAAATTTCGTCGCGGCTACCTGAGCCTGCTCACCCTGTGCGTCGATCACGCCGGAGTTTTTTTGATCGTTTTCCTGGCCTTCGCGCTCGCCTCACTGGGACTTGCGCCATTCCTCGGTCAGGACTTTTTTCCCTCCGTTGACTCTGGCCAGTTCATCATTCACGTGCGCGCGCACACCGGTACGCGCATCGAGGAAACGGCCGCTCTCTGCGACCATGTCGAAGGAACCATCCGGCAGGAGATTCCCTCCAATGAACTGGTGACGATTCTCGACAATATTGGCCTGCCCTATTCCTCGCTGAATCTCTCCTATTCGACTTCAGCGCCGGTCGGCCCGTCGGATGCCGACATTCAGGTGCAGTTGAGCCGCGATCATCATCCCAGCGCGATGTACGTCGAGCGACTGCGCGAGGTGCTGGCCCGCGACTACCCGGGCGTTACCTTCTATGAGGTCCCCGTGGACATCGTCACCCAGATTCTCAACTTCGGGCTGGCGGCTCCCATCGACGTTCAAATCGTCGGCCCCGATCTCTACGCCAATCGCGCGCTTGCCGAGCGCATGCTCAACGAGGTTCGCTACGTTCGCGGAGCAGCCGACGCGCGAATCCAGCAGCCCTTTAACTATCCCAACTTCACCGTAAATGTTGATCGCACACGCGCCGAGGCAACAGGTTTGACGCAGCAGAACGTGGCCCAGAGCCTCCTCATTGCGCTCAGCGGCAGCTTCCAGACCAGCCCGAACTTCTATCTCGATCCGCGTAATGGAGTCTCCTACAACATCGCCATTCAGGCGCCGCAATACCGGCTGGACACCATGCCGGCATTCGAAAGCCTTCCCATCACCAGCTCGGCGACCAACGCCGCCATGACCTCACCCTCCACCAGCACTGAGACCGGCGCTCCCGGCGCAGCTCCGCTGGGCAGCTTCGCTCCTGCCCAGAACGCCGGAGCCACAACCGCTGCACCCGGCGCTCCCAAACCAGTACAGGTGCTCAGCAATCTCGCCTCGATTGTCCCCGGCGCTGAGCTGGGTGCCATCAGCCACTATGACATTCAGCCCGTCATCGACATTTACACCAACGTAGAAGGGACCGACCTGGGCAGCGTGACCCGCGCCATACAAAGAATTGTCGATGCTCACCAAAAAGACCTGCCTCGCGGCTCGCACTTCATTGTCCGCGGCCAGAGCGAGACGATGTACCAGTCGTATTTCGGCCTCTTGAGCGGACTGGCGTTCTCCATCCTGCTTGTCTATCTGCTTATCGTGGTCAACTTCCAGTCGTGGCTCGATCCGTTTCTCATCATCGCGGCACTGCCGGCGGCACTGGCGGGAATCGTTTGGTTTCTCTTCCTCACCGGGACGCGGCTCAGTGTGCCCGCCCTTACCGGCGCCATCATGTGCATGGGTGTGGCCACAGCCAACTCCATCCTCGTGGTGAGTTTTGCCCGCGAACAGATGGAAGTCCTCGTCGGCGATGCGCGCCGCGCCGCCTTGAATGCGGGCTTCGTCCGCCTGCGCCCCGTGCTGATGACCGCGCTGGCCATGATCATCGGCATGGTGCCCATGGCGCTGGGCCTTGGCGACGGCGGCGAACAGAACGCGCCATTGGGACGCGCCGTCATCGGCGGCCTGCTGCTGGCCACAGTGGCCACATTATTCTTTGTGCCAGCTTTCTTTTCGTTCATTCACGGCCGCATTGAGCGGCGCCGCGAGCATGACGACGAATCCGATCGCGCTCGCTTTGATGAGTTCGACGCCAGACCGGAGTAGGTGCTTATGAATCAGGAACCGAATGCACAATCACAATCCGCGACCAGCCACGAAAGCGCTCCCGAGGCAGCTCCTCTATCGCCGCGCAAAGCCCTCGTGGGGGTGGGCGTGGTTCTGCTCATCCTCTTTGTGCTCGCCGCAGTCGGCATCCTTCGCCGGCTGCATGCCGATACAGTTCTCGCCCAGCGCACCGATGCACTGGCCGCGCCGACGGTTTCTATCGCTCCCCCAAAAGCGGGCGCACCCGTGGAGACGCTTATGCTCCCCGGCAACGTGACTGCGTATACCGATTCGCCCATCTACGCCCGCACCGACGGTTACCTCGACCGCTGGTATTACGACATCGGCGCCAAAGTGAAGAAGGGTGCGCTCCTTGCCGTCATCTCCACGCCGGAGCTGGATAAACAAGTGGCGCAGGCTGAATCCGACTTGACCACGGCGGAGGCCACCGCCAACAATGCGCGCATTCAGGCGGATCGCTACTCGGGACTCGTCAAATCGAACGCCGTTTCGCAGCAGGACACCGACACCTTTGTGAACCAGGCCGCTGCCACGGCTTCCACAGTCAAGTCGGCTCAGGCCAACCTGCAGCGCCTGCTTGAATTGCAATCCTTCGAGAAGGTCTACGCGCCTTTCGACGGTGTGGTCACGGCGCGTGAGATCGACACTGGTCAACTGATCAGCTCCGGTTCCGGCCAGGGCGCCGGCACCGAGCTCTTTCACATGCAGGCGCTCGAAACCCTGCGCGTCTACACCAACGTTCCGCAGATCTTCTCGCAAACCATGAAGCGCGGAATGAAAGTGGATCTCACCTTCCCCGAATACCCCGGCAAAACTTTCCAGGGCACGCTCGTCCGCACTGCCGACGCCATTGATCCCGTGAGCCGCACGCTGCTCGTAGAGATCGACGTCAACAACAGCGCCGGCCAGCTCATGCCTGGCTCCCTGGCCCAGGTTCACTTCAGGACGCCGTCCGTCGCGCAAACGTATATCGTCCCCAGTTCGGCGCTGATCTTCCGGCGCGAGGGCATGCAGGTGGCAACCGTGATTCAAAGCAGCGGGGGCGCCGTCGCACATCTTGTTCCGGTTGTGATCGGCGAAGACGACGGCGCTACAGTCCAGATCGTGAACGGTCTCAGTTCGTCCGACAAAATTGTTCAGGATCCGCCTGACTCGCTGATCGACGGGGAAAAGGTAGCCGTGGAATCGTCCAATGACGCCGCGTCTGGCGCGGGAGGCCTCTAGCCATGTCCGCGACTCGGCCACGCTCGACACCACGAACGCCAACAGAATGCGCTTGTCATCCTGAGCCAGCGATGCAACGCGTGACGAGTCGAAGGACCTGCATTTGCCTTTTTGCCCCGCGAGCGTCGCTCTTGGAGAACCTCCGCCGCATCCCTCGCTCTCTCGCTTTCTTGCTCCCTTGCTGCCTGCTCCTGTCAGCCTGCAAGCCAGTGGGCCCCCACTACAACCGTCCCGGCTACACCGCGCCCGCCGCCTACAAAGAGACAGGCGCAACAGCGGTAGTTCCTCCGCCGCCCAACCCGCAGGGTGGCGCATGGCAGCCCGCGAATCCTTCCGACGGAATGTTGAAGGGCAAATGGTGGGAGATCTACCAGGACCCGCAGCTCAATCAGCTTGAAGAGCGCATCGATTCAACCAATGTGCAGCTTCGCCAGCAAATGGAGCTTTACCTGGCAGCCGAAGCCCAGGTTCGCGCCGCGCGAGCCAATCTCTATCCCACGCTCTCGGCCGGCCCCTCGATCAGCCGCGATCGCGTTTCGGCCCATCGTCCCCTGGCCTCGCCGGGCGGGGCAACCACCTATGGCGACTTCTTCATTGCAGGCCAGGCAAGTTGGGAGCCGGACTTCTGGGGCCGCATTCGCCGCACCGTTGAGCAAGCTCGCGCAAACGCCCAGGCCAGCGCTGCCGATGAGGCCAATGTGGCGCTCACACTCCATGCGGAGATGGCCACCGACTATTTTGCTCTGCGCGGACTCGATTCACAGATTGAGCTTTTGACCGACACGGTGACCGATCTCGAGCACCAGCTCGATCTGACGCAGCGGCGATTCTCCGGCGGCGTGGCCACCGAGGTGGACGTTGCGCAGGCGCAAACGCAACTTGAAACCGTCCGCGCACAACTCGTTGACCTTGGCGTGGCCCGCTCGCAGTACGAGCACGCCATCGGCACTCTGGCCAACTTCAGTCTTCCCGGCTTCAGCATTCCGCCCTCGCCGCTCGATCTCAAGCTGCCGCAAGTCCCGATCGGCGTGCCGTCGCAATTGCTCGAGCGCCGGCCAGACATTGCCCAGGCCGAGCGCCTCGCCGACGCGGCCAACGCGCAGATCGGCATCAACATCAGCGCGTTCTATCCCACCATCACATTGGGCGGCTCAGGCGGCTTTGAAAGCACGAACCCCGGCACGTGGATTCAGGGTCCCAGCTCGCTTTGGAGTTTGGGCGCCCAGGCCACGCAACTCCTCTTCGATGCGGGCCAGCGCCACGCGCTCACCGATGTGGCGCGCCACGATTACGAGGCCCAGGCCGACGCCTATCGCAACTCGGTTTTTCAGGCCTTCAACGACGTTGAAGACCAGCTCTCCGCTCTGCGCATCCTGGAGCGGGAATCGGCCACCGAGCAGGGCGCCGTCGATTCTGCGCGGCACTCGTTCGACCTGTCCAATGCACGCTACAAAGGCGGCGCCACCAGCTATCTTGAGGTGCTCACCGCTGAGCAAACGCTGCTGCAGAATCAGGTAACCGCCATCGATATCGAGAGCCGGCAGTTTGCGGCAAGCGTGAGCCTTGTCCGCGCCCTCGGCGGCGGCTGGGATGTGACGCAACTGCCGTAACGCGGCAGCGCATGTCCCTTTGGCCGGATCACGGTTCCCCACAGCCGAGCGGCCGGGGCGGGGTCAGGAATTCCAGATATAGAGAAAATCCTGGTCGGCGGCGGTGGAAACGGCGTGGCCTGTCTTGTGAGTGGCGCGGCTGAGCGCGGAACGGATATTGACGACGGAGTCGGGCAGATCGTCGAGGGGAATCTTCAACGATTGCCCCTTATCGAGGACTTTCAGGTTGTCGAGGATCTGGCCGACGATGACCTTGTGCTTGCCGTTCCTGCCGGTCGGCACATTGATGCGGTCCGTGGTTTCAAATTGCCGCGATTTGGCTTTCTTAGGCACGGGGAAGTCCCTCCCGGATCGTATCACTAAGGCATCGCTAAACAATCGCTAAAAAAACCTGTACAAACATTCACTAAGTTACCTCAGAATTCTTTGACGCGCAATCCCTTTCAAAGAGAGAAGATATGCAGACGCTGGGAAGACGCTGAAAACGCACAGAACAAGAGCACAAGGGGGGACAAAGAAAAACTCCCCGTAGGGGCAGATCGGGGGTAGTGTCGGCGTAGAAGCAGATCTGCTTAGGAGTGCCAATGACCCCCAGGGCCGCCGTGCGAAAAGTGTTGTTCCAGGTTGTCCCGATTGCCGAGGCGCTCAGCGCCGTCCGGCTAACAGAAGGCGGCGCTCTTGCGGGTAAGACGCCGGAGCCGAAGCCAACCGGGCGAACGGAAAAGAAGGCGGCAAAAGCGCGCCGAGCGAGGAGCTAATCATGCCCATGCGAGCGTTTGTCGTCGACGATGAGAAGCTGATTTCGGACACGCTCAGTGCGATTCTACGGCTGCACGGCTACGAGGCGCACCCGTTCTACGACGCGGAAACAGCGCTGGCGGAATGCGGCAAGACGACACCGGACATTGTGGTAAGCGACGTGATGATGCCGGGCATGAATGGCGTGGAGATGGCGATCGAGATTCGCAAGCGCGTCCCCATGTGCCGGATTGTTCTGTTCTCAGGGGAAGTGAACACGGAGAGCACGCTGGAGTCGGCGCGCCGCGACGGATACGATTTCGAATTCCTGGTGAAACCGATCCACCCCGCCGATCTGCTGGCGCGGCTCAATGCGGCTGTTTACAGAGAGTGTGGACCTGTCGAAGAGTCTCACCCGGCCTAGCAAAGAGAAACAGGACCGGAGGCGCTATTCCGAGGGATGCGAGAATGCCGCATCCGGCACCTCGGCGAGTGGCGTTGACGGGCCTTCCCACATCAATCGCGGCGCGCCGTTGCTGGCCGTGTTCAGAGCTTCCACGTGAATCGCGTGCAGGCCGGCGCGCAGGCCGAGCGAGCCGCGATCGTAGCGCAGCGCGTTGCCGGGTGAGCCGCACACCAGCCCGAACGGCGGTCCGGTCTTCGCCACTTCCATTCCATCGATCACAAACCGCGCGCCATCGCGATCGATCAGGTGAAACGTGTATCCGCCATCGGCGGGAATGTCGATGAACCCGTCCCAGGTCGTCGCGTAGCGCAAAAGTGTTCCCGCGCTGGCCGAAAGATCCGGTGATTGCCCTGCGAGCGCTGGCTGCAAGCTCGAGAAATCCGGCAACTCGGTCCACGTGCCGGAATAAATCTTCCAGCTCAGGCCCGGCGCAGGTGATCCCGCCGCCGCATTGTTGCCGGCCGTTCTGAGCGCATCGTGAAATTGCGCGACAGTCACAATTCCCTGCGAAGCCCAATCCTGATGCCCGGCTTTATCCGTCACATGCAGCAAAACGCGGAATCGTCCCGCGCCATTTTTTCCATCGAGCTCGGTCCCCAGCGCATCGGGAAAGCGATGACGCACGCGGCGGCCGTGCGCCGAGCTTCCATCTCCAAAGAGCCACGTATACTGCGCGCCTGGCGCGTCCTGCGCGGTGAGCGTCACCTTTTGCCGGGGCGCGATGACCGGCGGATCGACTGTGAAAGCCGCAGCCAGAGCAGGTGCAGGAGCGAATGTTGGCTGAGCCGCGCCGCCTGAAACTGCGAGCGGAAGCTGCGCGTCGCTGGTCACGCGCAGCTGGCCATACTTCACGTTGTCAAAAGTCACGTCGCTTACATCGCCGATCATCGTTGACTCTGCAAGCGGCGGCTGATCGAGCGCCCAGATGTTGCGGAACGTGAATCCGTGCAGGGACGGTTTCTCTTGCTCCATCTGCACAAGCGAATACCAGTTGTCGAGGATGAGATTCTCGAAGGTCACGCCGGAGTGATCGCCGCCGGCTCCGTTTGCGCCCCAGAAGCCGAGCAGGCCAAACGTTTGTCCGCAGGATCCGATACCTCCGTGCAGAATGTCGGAGTCGCGCAGCGTGAAGTTGTGCAGGTTGTACGTCTTTTGCGGCCATCCCAACCGCACCACGTTGGAGATGCTGGTGGAGAACTCTGTGTTCTCAACCAGAATGTTGCTGACATCAGCTCCAGGCGCGACCATGGCAGCCTCGGTGTAGCCGTCCCAATTGCCCAGCGCCGCCAGATCGTCGTCCGACGATCGGAAGAACGAATGATTCAAAATGCTGTCGCCGCCGCCCAGCCAATCCATTCCATCCTGGTTGGCATTGCCTGCGTCGCCGGCGATCACGCGCAGATCGTCGTAGCGAAAGCCCGTCGAATCGGTCATCTGAATCGACCAGGTGCGCGATCGGATGATGCAGGTGAGGCCGTCGATCTCAATGTTGTGCGCATGGTCAGCGACGATGCAATGCCAGTCAGGCTGATGCAACCAGCCCGTGTCGCCATTTGGGTCCTGCGGCCCGTCGTAGACGATCGTTCCCCGGCCCAGCACCTTGACGTTGCTCACCTGCCAGAGATTGAGGCTGCCGAAGACGAACGCGCCCGGCTCAAGATAAATCGTGTCGCCGCTTTCGGGGTTCAGGCTCTCATGATGCACGCCGGCAGGCACAATCGTGACGTTGGGGCCGCTGGGCACAGCCGGAGGCGGCGAGCCGGCAAACAGAAAGAGCATGCGTGCATGGTTCAGGAAATCGCCGGGCCGCGAGATGGAGAGCTTGGCTGGTCCTTGTATTCGAAAGCGAATTGTCTGCGGCTCGCCAACCGGGTGCGTGGGACGAATGCCCAGCCGCCAGGGCTCAATGTCAACGCCGCCATCCCAGAAGTGAGGATCGGCCGCGGTGATCGAAATGTCCGCGGGCCCGCTTACATCGAAGCTGACGAACTCGTAGTTTGAAGCGGCGTGCGCCACGTCAACCCGTTGATTGTTCACAGTAATCGCGAAGAAGCTGTTGCGCATTTCTTCGGGGACGGGCGCTGCCAGAACCGCGGCCTTGCCCTGGGCGATTGCGCCGGCAGCGCTTGCAATCACGAGAAAAGAGACGGAGAACGCGCGAAAACGCGGCAACAGGCAGGCCCCTCGAAATGGATTGCGGAAACCAGACCAATGTAGCACCCGAAGCGAACCGCCAGCCTGTTGCGCGACACATTGCCGTAGTCCCGCGTATAATTCGTGACGCGAAGAATATCGAAAGCCGCACGGATTCTCCCCGAGGTGACCCGAATGCGCTCCCGCCGTTTCCTTCCCCCCTTTGCATCATTCCTTCTTCTGCTCGCGGCGCTCGGACTTCCCGTGTCTGCCGCGCTCGCGCAAAGCACGCACGTCGCCATCAATGCCTCCGTGACGATTGTTGAGAGCGCGCAGGAGCCGGGCTCTGTCCATCGCGCGACAGAAGACCTGCGCAGTGACTTCGCCAAGGTCTTCGGGCAGCAGCCGAAGCTGGCAACGAGCCTGAGCGAGGCCGGGCCCGTCGCGATCCTGATTGGTCAAAACCAAAACGTGCCGGCCGACGCAGGCTGCACTGCGGCCAGCGGCACAGAGGCTTTTGCCTTTTCGCTTGCGAGCGCCGGCAACAAGCGCGTGGTTTGCCTCACGGGCACGGACATGCGCGGCACGATCTACGCCATCTACGAGTTTTCGCAGCGCATCCTCGGCGTTGACCCCATGTACCTGTGGACCGATAAACAGCCGGTGAAACATGCGTCCATCACCCTGCCCGCGGACTTCGCCCGCACGTATCCCAGTCCGGTCTTCAAATATCGCGGCTTCTTCATTAATGACGAAGATCTTCTCAGTGGCTGGATTCCGGGGAGCAAGGAGCAGCACACCGGCATCGCGCTCAAGGTCTGGGACATGGTCTTCGAAACCACGCTGCGCCTCAAGGGCAACATGGTGGTGCCGGGCACATGGATTTTTCCCGATGACGCGCAGGTGTATGCGGCCACCGAACGCGGCTTGATTGTCAACCAGCATCACGCCATCCCGCTTGGCGTGAACGTGGCGCGTTGGCCGGCGGATGTGCCCTACAACTACTCCACGCATCCAGAGATTCTGCGGCGCGCGTGGACCAACGCGGTGAATGCATACAAACCCGATGAAGAAATCCTGTGGAGCGTCGGCCTGCGCGGGCTTTCGGATTCAAGCTATGCGTCGCTCGATGAGAGCGTGCGCAACAATGACCCGCTTCTTGGCCAGCGCATCAGCGACGCCATCGCCGACCAGATGAAGATTGTGCGCGCCAGATATCCAAACGCGCAGTTCGTTACCGATCTATGGCAGGAGGGCGCGCGCCTCATGCATGAGGGCTACCTGAAGATTCCGCCTGAAGTCGCGCTGGTATGGGCCGACACCGGCTACGGCGACATGCGCGATGGCGGCAGTGTAGCGGCTGGCCAGGGAATGTACTTTCACGTGGCGATGATGAACGGCCAGGCAAATCAACTCACGGAGATGGTCTCGATCAAAGTGATCCAGTCGGAGATTGGCCGCTACATCAAGGCGGGAGCCACTTCATATTTCCTGGTGAACACAAGCGACATTCGGCCTTATGTAATGACCACGCGCGCGGTGATGAACATGGCCTGGGCGGGAAACTTGACCGGCGATCCCGTAACCGCAGAAGCGCAGACTCCGCCGAACGGCGACAACGAAGATGCGTACTATCGCCGCTGGATCACCGAGGAGTTCGGACCGCGCTCCGTCGATGCGTTAACCAAGGTCTACAAGGAGTATTTTGCCGCGCCTTCATTGCGTCCGCCCTTCGGCCCGCCGCGACTGACTTCGGCCGGCAATGCGCCGCCGGCCCCGCCCGCGCCAAGCGATGTTCCGATTGTCGAAGGCGATAACCACTATCACTCCGAAGCACGCCGCTTGATTCTGGACACGCTCAGCGAGCATCAGGTGATCGCGATTCCCAGCCAATCGCCAAAGTGGACTCAGCCCCGCGTGTTGCCGCAGCCGGATGCGCAGGTACGCGCATTCCTAATCGATCGCGACATCAAAGACTGCGCCGAGGCTCAACCGCGCTGGGATGCGGTGTGGAAGGATGCGGTTGCGGCGAAAAGCCTGATCGATCCCGCGTCGAGCAACTACTACCAGGAAGCCGTCCTCACCATGATCACCATCAACCGCGAAAGCAACCACATGCTGTTTGAAGTTGCCAGCGCCGTGAAAGATGCGAACGCCGGCGACACGGCAAAGGCGCAGAGCGAGACGGCCGAAGCGCTGCGCTCACTCGACGCGATTCGCGCATCCATGACCGCCGCCGAGTACGGCAAGTGGAAAAACTGGTATCGCGGCGACTGGCTCACCGGCGTCTATCGCACGCACGAATTGGTTCAGGCGTATGCCGATCACTTGAAGGATCCGATGGCCAAGCTGCCCGCACCAGCCTCGTGGAGCGGATGGGAGGGATACTTCCACATCATGGAGTACGAGGACGACCGTTCAGTGGATGTGCGCTGAGCGCGCACATAGTGTTCGCATGAACAAATCTTCATCCGGGGGCCGCGTCAATCGGCCCCGAAACTTACGCTTGCGGCAGTTTCCAAATATAATCTTCTAAGGTTCTCCACTCAGGACGACGCGCACGGTCATTTCGCGCCGGACTGCATGCGAACCGCGGACTGGTGCTGCCTTCTACATGAGTCAAGAAGAACTGATCCTGGTGACTGGCGCGACAGGCTTCCTGGGCGCGCAGGTGGTCGGTGAGTTGCTTCAGCGCCAGCCACGCGCCAGGCTTGCGCTGCTCATCCGCCCCCGCACCGGCCAAACGCCTGCGCAACGCGCGGAATCGATCGTTCAAGCGGCAGACTCACAGCGCGTGCAGGTTTATGCCGGCGACGTAAGCGAGCCGAACTGCGGGTTAGACGCTTCGACCCTGGAGCATCTGGCTGCGCAGGTGACGCGCGTCATTCACTGCGCTGCGACCGTGCGCTTCGACCATTCGCTGGAGCAGGCCCGGCACATGAACGTCGATGGCACGCGAAAGACGCTGGACTTCGCCGGCACCATGCCCTCGCTCAAGAGCTTTGTCTACGTTGGCACCGCCTATGTGGCTGGAGAGCGTCAAGGATTGATCCGCGAAGATGAGCTCGACGTCGGCCAGCATTTCCGCAACACCTACGAGCAGACCAAGGCCGAAGCGGAGGCGCTGGTGCGTTCGCGCATGGGCTCACTTCCCTGCGTGATTCTCCGTCCAAGCATCATCGTGGGCGATTCGCAGACCGGCGTCACCTCCAGCTTCAAAATGCTGTACTGGCCGCTCAAGATTTATTCGCGGAGGCTGTGGCGCACGGTGCCGGGATTCCGCGATGCGGTGCTGGATATTGTGCCCGTCGATTATGTGGCCAAGGCCGTCGCTCAACTCGCATTCGACGAACGGGCGCGGGGCGTCACTGTTCACTTATGCGCCGGGCCCAACGGAAGCGCAACCATTGAACGCGTCGCGCGGCGCGCTGCGGAATACTTCAAAGTTCGCGAGCCGCGGTATGTCGATCCCAAAATTTTCTTTGCCGCTGTCAGGCCGCTCTTGTCTCTCGCGCTCTGGGGGCGAAAGCGGCGCGTGCTCGTTGATGGCGCCGCCTACCGCGACTATTTCACCATGCGCATGCAGTTCGACACCACGAATGCCGAGCGCCTGCTGGGCCCGGTGGGAATCACCCCGCCGCCGGTGATGAACTATCTCGACCGCCTGCTGCACTATTGCGTAGCCAGCGACTGGGGACGCAAGGAAGTTCCGGCACAATGAACCTCATTCGCCAAGCACGGCTCGCTCGCGACCGCAGCATCACCGTCGCCAACCTGGTAGACGAACTGCTGCGGCGCAAGGGCGATTCCGAAGTCTCGGTGAGTGTCAATGGCAACTTCCAGCTTTCCGATCTTCACGCGGCCATCTGCGAGATCGATGGCTTCCTTCGCCGATCGATCGGACTTCGCCCCGCCGAGCCGGTTGCCGTCTATTGCACCAACGATCATCATTGCTTCCACTGGTTCCTGGCCATCATCCGCGCAGGCGGCATCGCCGTTCCGCTCAATCCACAGCTCTCTCTGAGCGAAGTAAAGCGCATTCTCGCCGAAAGCGGAACCCACATTCTGGTCACCGACAAGGCGGTCTTTGAGCGCAGCATCGTGGACCGGAGCGCGCTGGATGTTCGCGCCTGGATTCAGGCCGACGCGGAGCCCGAAACTCTCGACGGATTTGTGCGCGTTCAGGATAGTGGCGCGCCGTTTCCCGCAGTCACAATCGACCCCGCGGCCACCGTGGCTGTCTTTCACACCTCCGGCACTACTGGATTCCCCAAAGGCGCGGCTCTTTCAAGCCGTGCTCTTCTCGGCGCGCGTTCTTCCACAGTGTTTGCCGGGCTTTTTCTCGGCCACAAAGATCTCGCCCTGGTTGCCTTGCCATGGTCGCACATCATGGCCGTCAGCATTGCGCTTTACGGCTTGATGGCCGGGATTCGCGGATGCTTTCTCGAGCGCTTCGACGTCGAAAGCGCTCTTCATCTCGTCGAGCACTTCGGCGTAACAACTTTTGTTGGCGTTCCCGCAATGCTTGCCAAGGTGGTCAACAGCAATCCCGATCCCAAGCGGCTGGCGAGCCTTCGCGTGTGGCTCTCAGCCAGCGACTACCTGCCTTCCGACGTTCGGATGCGTGTGCGCGAATTCGGAGCCTTGCTTCGCCTGCCGGGCGGACGGCGCATTCCTCCCATCATCCTGAATGGTTACGGGATGGTTGAGCTCGGCGGCCTGGCCATGATGGGCGTTGAACTTTCGCTCTTTCCCGGAAGCGGCCAACTGTGCTTTCCCGTTCCGCCGTTTCGCGTTCGCATTGCCGATGAAAACGGCCGACGCGTTCGTGCGGGCAATCCCGGCGAGTGCCAGATTCGCCGTCGCGGCATTGCGCCGCACTACTGGCAAGACAAAGACAGCAACAATGCCCTGATGACGAGCGACGGATGGCTGCGCACAGGCGACCTGGCCACTCGCAACCGCTTTGGCCTGATCCGCATCGTCGGGCGCATTAAAGACGTGATCAAATCCGGCGGATACTCGGTTTACGTGCGCGAGCTGGAGGAGACGATCCTGGCGCATCCCGCCGTGGCTCGCGCCATTGCCTTTGGTCTGCCCCACAAAGAAAAAGGCGAAGTACCCGCAGTCGCAGTCGAGTTGCTGCCTGGTTCCCCCGAAAACGAGGCCGATCTGCTGAATTGGTGCAGGAACCATCTCGCCGCCTACAAAGCGCCGCGGCACATCTGGATTCTCGATCCGGGAGGCTTGCCGCAGAATCACAACGGCAAGTTTCTCAGGCGGGTGCTGCAAGAGCGATTCTCAGAAAAGATCGCCTAGAGCATTCTCTGCAAGGGTCAGTCGTGGCGAAGCGCATCGACTGGCGAAAGCTTCCCTGCTCTCCACGCGGGAACCGCTCCGGCAATCAGCCCCGCGATGAGCGCAATCACCATCGCCTGCACAACCAGCGGCCATTCGAGCGTAGCGGAGACGAAGGTTGCAGTCTGCGGCAGGCTGGCGAGAATACGCAGAGATCCCCATCCCAGCAAAAGTCCAAAGATGCCACCGCCCAGGCCGAGAATCGCCGCCTCAAATTCAATGAGCAGGAGAATCTGCCCCCGCTTCCATCCCATGGAGCGAAGGGTACCGATCTCCTGTGTGCGCTCAAAGACGCTCATGACCATGGTGTTGGCGATGCCCAGAATTCCGATCACCAGCGCCAGCATCGACGTTCCCCAGGCTGAAGCCTGCGCCAGTTTGACGAACTGGTTGTCGCTGGCGCGCTCAACCGCGGGAATTGCCTTCAAGCCCGGCAGTGCCGCCTCAATCTCCGCTTGCGCGCGCTTCAGGTAATGCTGCCACGCCTCGCCTCGCGGGGCCGGGCGCAGGCGCACGTCGATCGTCGATACTTTGCCTTGCACACTGCTCAGCTGTTGCAGTTGGTCAAGCGGCATGATCACCGCATCGGCTTCGAGTGCCGAACCGCCGTGGTAAACGCCGGTCACGGTAAAGGGCGTCCCCTCGATCTCCAGAGTGTCACCGGGCTTTTTCTTCAGCCCTTGCGCCAGAACGTCGCCCAGCATCACCTCCGCCTGGCCGTCGCGGAATCGCCTTCCTGAGAGGATCTGTAACGAATCGAGCTGGTATCCGCTCGCCAGCCAGCCGTAGACCAGAGCGTTTTCATCGGAGGTCAGGTCCATCTCGTTGATGATCGCCGGCGCGGCCTGCGCCACAACGGGAATATCTTTCAGCTTGCCGGTAACGGACTCATCCAGTGAAGTGTTCAGAAATGTGCCGCGAATGACCGCAATGTCGGTGCGGCTGCTGGAGTAAATTTTGATCCATTGCTGCTCGAATGACCGCGAGAACCCCACCAGGCCGACAAACGCGCCTACAGCCATGCTGATTCCGCCAAGGGTCAGCAAAGTCCTGAGCCGCCGGCGGCGCAGATTCTTCCAAACAAATTTCGTAAACGAGAGTGAGGAGGCCATCGAGCCGGAGCAAATCCTGTGGAGCGGTGATTGGCAATGAAAGCAAGCCCGGACAGCCCGGCAACATTTACTTGCCCCGTCCCCAAGAATAAGAGGTTACAGCCCGGCTGGCAATGCATCGCCTGTGGCGCTTAGATGCCTTCGCCCATGGTCACGTATGCCTGCATTCGTTCGAGCTCCACGCGATACGCGGTGCGCTCGGCCTCTTCGGCAGCGAATGGGTCGGGCGGGCACGGCTCCGCGCCCAGGCGGGCCTCGAGCAACTCGACGCGGCCTGAGAGCGCAATGAGCGCGTCCGACAGCGGATCCTTGATGTCATGCGGGTCGGTGAGGAGCACGCGCTCGCCATTGCGATAAACAATGTGAGCCGGCACGCCGACGACTGTCGAGTTCGGCGGCACATCCGAGAGAACCACGGAGCCCGCGCCCACGCGCGAGTTTTCACCCACAGTCAGGTTGCCCAGGATGTTGGCGTTGTTGCCGATGAAAACGCGATCGCAAATGGTCGGATGGCGCTTGCCGTGACCCTTGCCGGTGCCGCCCAGCGTCACTCCCTGGTACATGGTCACGTCGTTGCCCACGATGGCCGTCTCGCCGATCACCACTCCTGTTGCGTGGTCGATGAACAAGCGCTCGCCGATCAGCGCGCCAGGATGAATGTCGACGCCTGTGTAGAAACGAGCGATCTGCGACAGCACGCGAGCAAGAAGCCGCATGTGTTGACGCCACAGCCAGTGCGACACACGATGAATCCATACCGCCCAGAGGCCCGGGTAGCAAAGCACGACCTCAAGCCGCGTGCGCGCAGCTGGATCGCGCTCCATGATGGAGCTGATTTCATCGCGCATTCGGCCAAGCATCGCCATAACTTTCAATGCAAAGAGAAACCAGGGACGAAGGGGTAGGAAACCCGTTCAGCAACGCCCGTCCTACGCCCCTTAGTCCCCGTTCTCTGCTCTCTGTTCTCTGTTCTTTACGCCGTCACCGCGATCGGCTCGGGCTGCAACGCCAACGCCTGCTGGCGCAGCGGCTCAAAGAGCACGCTCGACAGATAGCGCTCGCCGAAGTCGGGCAGTACAACCACGATCAGCTTGCCGGCATTCTCCTGGCGCGCAGCCACTTTGAGTGCCGCCGCGGCCGCTGCGCCGGAACTAATTCCAACAAAGAGGCCCTCTTCCTTGGCCAGCTTGCGGGCGGTCTCGACGGCCTCATCATTCGTCACCTGCACAACTTCGTCGATGAGCTTGGTATCGAGCACGCCAGGTACAAATCCGGCGCCAATTCCCTGAATCTTGTGTGGGCCGGGCTTGCCGCCGGAGAGCACCGCACTATCGGTGGGCTCGACGGCGATGGCCTTGAACGAAGACTTTTTCGGCTTGATGTAGTTGGCAACGCCCGTAATGGTGCCACCGGTGCCGACGCCCGAAATCAGAATGTCGACCTTGCCGTCGGTGTCGTCCCAAATCTCCGGGCCCGTTGTCTTCACGTGAATCGCCGGATTGGCGGGATTGTCGAACTGCTGCAGGATGTAGCCGTTGGGCGTCCTTTCCTTGATCTCGTTGGCCTTGGCGATGGCGCCCTTCATGCCGTTGGGGCCCGGCGTGAGCACAATCTCCGCTCCATAAGCCAGCAATGTTACGCGACGCTCCAGGCTCATGGTCTCAGGCATCGTGAGGATGATCTTGTAGCCCTTGACCGCGGCCACGAATGCCAGCGCAATGCCGGTATTGCCGCTGGTTGGCTCAATCAACACAGTCTTGCCGGGCGCGATCTTGCCGGCCTTTTCGGCGGCATCGATCATGGCGAAGCCGATGCGGTCTTTCACGCTCGACGCGGGGTTCTGGCTTTCGAGTTTGACGACGACGGTAGCGGGCAATCCCGCTGCCACACGGTTCAACCGCACCAGGGGTGTGCGGCCAATCAATTCAGTAACATTCGCGGCAATGCGCGCCATGACGATCTCCTTTTTCCGAGGCCTGCGGCTCGGATCGCTTGTGGAACGAATTTTGGGGAACGGTGCAGCTTGTCTGGAGGGAAAAACGCGCGCCATCAAGCGCACTTCGGCATCGGAGCTGGCACCAGGGACGGGCTTAGCGACATCGATGCATACACATAGCCTAGACCCAACGCCCCGGTATGGCAAGGGCGATATTCCGGGCCCACGGTACGGCAACGCGAGGATGCTCGTTATTCGCCGATCATTTTGCACGAGATAGGAATGGTCTGGCCCTGAATCGCAGCCAGAGACCCTTCATAAATCCCGCAATCGAGCAGGTTGTTGGGCGAGGACTTGCGGCCGGAATAAACGTTGATGAGGAGTTGGGGGCCGCTGCTGTCAACCCATTTCATCATGGCCGCGGTTGGCTTCACTCCGGCGAAGCTGGCGACGGCGCCAGGTGCGATTTCCTTCTGGACGTCGCCCAGCCCAATCTCACCCACGTGGTCGACGTACTTCTTTGGCGTGCCCGGAATTGGCGATGCCGTTAGATAGCCGGCCACAATCACGGTTTCTTTTCCCTTCACGAGAGCGTCCATCGCCTTCGAGGAATACGTGATCTTCACGGTGAAGCTGGCGGGTGCGGCGGGAGGCGGCGGCGTTGCTTTCTGCTGCAGCGCAGCTGCCTGGCCAGGACCGGAGACGCCGGCAACGGAGATAAGCAGGACCGAATTCACCAAAATCGGGAACATCAGGCGCTTGAACATGGATGCAATCGTACCTCAGGAACCACAATCATAGGACGGCTTGGGCCAGACGAAAGTCTGAACGTGCGCCCGCTCCGGAGACGGAGAGCATCAGCCGGTATTGCGCAGGCCTGCCGAGATCCCGTTGATAGTGGCCGCGATGGCGCGGTTCACGTCGGGAGTGTCCTCGCCGGCGCGCTTGCGGCGCAGCATGTCCACCTGGATCAAATGCATGGGATCGACGTACGGATTGCGCAGCTTGATCGAATGAGCCAGCACCTGGTTGGACTGGAGGAGTTCCTTCTGGCGGGTCACCGCGAGCACCGCACGCACCGTGCGATGAAACTCGGCGTCGAACATATCGTAGATCCGTTCGCGCAGCTTCTCATCCTTCACCAGCTTGGAATAAAGGCGGGCCGTGCCCAGATCCGCTTTGCCCAGCGCCATTTCCACGTTGCGCAGCAGATCGATGAAAAGCGGAAACTCCCTGGCCATGGTTTGTAGCAGTTCGAGCGCTCCCGGCCGGGCCAGAAACTGGTCGATGGCAAAGCCCACGCCAAACCACGCAGGCACCAGCAGCCGCGACTGCGTCCAACCGAAGACCCATGGAATGGCGCGCAGATCCGACAGTTTGGGCGAATCGCTGCGGCGCGCCGGGCGGGAGCCGATCTTGGCATTCTCCAACTCGCCAACCGGAGTGCTCTGCTCAAAGTAGGTAATCACTCCAGGGTCGTCGAGAATGTGCTGCCGGTACGAGTCATAGGCCAGGCTCGAAAGCTCGTCGAGCGCAGCCTCCCACTCCGGCTGGAGCACGCCGGTAAAATGGCCCTCGGGGTCACGGGCGTTGGGCCGCGCCAGCGCATCGAGCGAGGCGGCAATCATCAACTCCAGATTGCGCTCGGCCAGAACTTCGTCGGCGTATTTGAAGTTGAGCACTTCGCCTTGCTCCGTGATGCGCAACTGGCCATCGAATGAGTCGAACGGCTGTGCAAAGATGGCGCGATGCGTCGGCCCTCCGCCGCGACCGACAGTGCCGCCACGGCCATGGAAGATGCGCAATTTGATCCCCGCCTCGCGCGCCACCACGTGCAGATCGCGATGCGCGCGGAAGATCTCCCACGTCGAGGTCAGCATGCCTCCGTCCTTGTTTGAGTCGGAGTAGCCGAGCATGATCTCCTGCCAGTTGCCCCACGACTCTAGCAGCCGGCGATAGTCGGCGCGGCCCCAAAGCTCGCGGCAAATCGACGGCGCGTTGCGGAGATCTTCGATCGACTCAAAGAGCGGCACCGGCATCAGGCCCGGATCGCGTCCCGGCTCTTCGCCCGCTCCTTCGACGGTCACTCCTCCCAGGCGCGCAAGGCGAATCACGGCCAGCACATCCTCTACCGACGAGGCGCCGCTGATCACGTAGTGCCGAACCGCCTCAGGCGAGCAGCCAGCCTTCACCTCGGCCACCACTCGAAACGTCTCCAGTACGTTCGCCGTATCCTTGGAGAGGCCGCTCTGGAGCGCCGGCGCAATCGTGTCGCTGATGGCTTCGCGCAAAGCAGCCGCGTGAACCCGCGCATGCTGTCGAATGTCAAGCGTGTGCAGGTGCAGGCCAAAAGTGCGCACTTGCAGAATGAGCGGATCGATCAGCGTGCGCGCAATCCGAATGCCCTCATGCTCGGCCAGCGATGCGCGCAGCGTTTCCAGATCGTCAATAAAATCCTGCACGGAGCAATAAGCGGGCAGTGCCTGGATGAGCTTGTCCTGGGTGCGCGCAAGGGTATAAGCCATCACCGGCAGCCCTCCGCCCGCGCCCATTCCGTCGCTCGTCCGCTCCAGCGTGCGCTGGATGCGCGCCTTGAGGCAGATCACGAATCGGCGGTAATACTCGAATTCGTATTGCGAGCCGAAGACCTGCGCCTCCGGTGTGTGCACCTGTGCCACATACGCGCGCAGGCGCTCCAGCAGCGCCTCGCTCACTTGCCGCTGCTGCGCGCTCGTGGTGAGCAGATCGATGATCGCGTCGAGCTGGTGCTGGTAGTAAAGCAGCAAATGGCCGCGCGCAAGTTGCAGGGCCGCGCGCGTCACTTCAGGCGTAACAAATGGATTGCCGTCGCGGTCGCCGCCGATCCACGAGCCAAAGCGCAAAACCTGCGGCAATTCCAGCGGCTCAATCTCCAGGCCATAGGCAGACATCAACGCCGCTGCAATCTCGCGGTAAAGCTCCGGCAGCGTCTCAAAAATCGAGACGTCATAGTAGTCGAGACCCATCTTGACTTCGTCGTAAACGGTCGGCCGGCGCGAGCGCACTTCATCGGTCTGCCACAGGCTGGTGATTTCGGCCAGCACCATCTCCTCCAGCCGCCCCATATCCTGCTCGGGCAGCGGAATGCGATCGAGCGCCTCAAGAAATTCGCCGATGCGCCGCCGTTTGAACATCACAGTGCGGCGCGCTGCTTCAGTGGGGTGTGCCGTAAACACCGGCACGATAAGCACGCGGCGTAGCCAGTTCAGCGCCTCCTCCGCGCCAATTCCCACGCGGCGCATTTCAGCCAAAGTTCCCGCAAGTGATCCGCGCTGCCGGCCGGCCTGCCCACTCAGGCGCAACGCCACGCGGCGCCGCTTGCGATGGTTTGTCTCCGCCAGATTGATCAGCTCGAAGTAGAAGGCGAACGCCCGCGTCAGCAGAATGGCCCGCTCAACAGGCATCGAGTGCACCAGCGCCATTGCGGCGGCGTCCTGGCGAGCGGCTTCTTCGGATTTGCCGTGCGTGTCGGCGTCGCGCCGGCGAATGGTGCCCTGCCGCAGCGCCTCAACCTGCGCGAAGAGCTCGTCGCCCGCCTGCTCGCGCAGCACCACGCCCAGCAGCGTGCCCAGCGAACGCACATCGCGGCGCAGCGGAGCCTCTTTCAAGTCGCCGGTCTGCGCTTCAAGCTCGGCCAGCCTCTGGGCCCAGCTCTCGGGATTCCACATAAGAGCCATCGTATTTCGATTATGCACGACCGAAACAGGCCCGGGGCCCGCTGGAAGATTGCGCTTCCTTGAAATTGATCCGATGGCGGACAATGATTCCATGCCATTTGCCGGCCGCATCTTTCCCATTGCCTTTACCTGCCTTGTATCTGTTGCCACCATGCAATCCGTTTATGGTCAGAACACCGGCACGCCGCCGGCTGCTCCGCGAGCCGTGCGACCGCCGATGCCCACGCGCGATCCGCACACGCCAGGGTATGTCACGGCAACCGAGTTGCCGGACGGCACTGTTCCTGATCCGACCCAGAACGGCAACTTCATCATCGGTCCAACCCACACTCCCGCGCCCGAGCTCGTCGATCCTGACCGCCCGCTCGACGGCACCGTTGTCGAATTCACAATGAGTTCTGGCGAAAGCAAGTATTTTCCTGGGATTGCCCGTAGCAGCGACTCTCTCCCGACGCCCGACCCGGCGAATCCAGCTCGAGTTCTTGGTGTAAAGACGCATCCGGCGCCCTATGTTCGCAAAGTTGCCGTCTACGTGCCGAAAGGCTATGCACCGGGGAGCGAAGCACCGTTTATTGTTGGCGCCGACGGCCCGGACCGCTTGCTCTTCGCAGCAATCGACAAACTGATTGCCGAACACAAACTTCCGCCCATCGTCGCCGTATCCATCAGTAACGGAGGAGGCGACGCTCAGGGCAGCGAGCGCGGCCTGGAATATGACACGATGTCGGGCCGGTACGCGGAGTTTGTAGAGAACGAGGTGCTACCTGCGGTCGAAAGCCACGCCCATGTGCAACTCACCCACGATCCCGACGGGCGCGCCACAATGGGCGCAAGCTCCGGGGGCTCCTGCGCACTGGCCATGGCCTGGTACCACCCGGAGTGGTACCACCGCGTACTAACCTATTCGGGTACGTTCGTGAATCAGCAGTGGCCGTGGAATCCACGCTCGCCTCACGGTGCTTGGGAATTCCACGAGCGGCTCATTCCCCACAGCCGGCGCAAACCCCTGCGGTTGTGGCTGGAAGTTGGCGACCGGGATCTCTTCAACCCCAATGTGCTGCACGACAATATGCACGACTGGGTGCTGGCCAATGAGCTCATGGCCAAAGTGCTCGCCGCAAAGCATTATCCGTACCAATTCATCTTTGCCCGTAATGCCGGCCATGTTGAGCACAGCGTGAAGGAACAGACGCTGCCCGAGGCCCTGGAGTACATTTGGCAAGGCTACGAGCCCCGATGACCCACCAAGACTGAAGAGTGAGAATCGTCCGGCTCCGGCCCGGAAATACCGCTTGCGAACCAACTCATATGCCTTCCAACTGCTCCGCCAGCTCTTCCCACTCCGCGGTCAACCCCGACAACTGCCCGCGAAGCTCCTCTGCGAGCGCGGTCAGGCGCGCGGTTTCAGCAGCGGAAACATAGACCGCCAGTTCTTCATCGGTATGCGCGATCGACGACTCGATGCGCGGGATCTCTTCTTCAAGAAACGCGCAACGGTCCTTCATCTGCTTTTGCTTGATGGGATTCAGGCGGCGGGATTGCTTCTTCTGCACTGCATCGTCGGGGCCATCGTAGCCGCCTTCGATGAGAATCGTGTTGCTCGACCCAGGCCGGTCTGGCTGTTTTGAAAATGCAGGTCCTTCGACTCGCACGGAGCCACCGCCGCGAGTTGGCTCCGCGCTTCGCTCCGGATGCCCCGGTGAAGCAACGATGCCGGGCGAAGGCGCGGCGGCAGTGGCCAGCGCAGCCTTCCGCCGCAGATAGTCTTCGTAATTGCCTTCGTACGCCGTCACCGCGCCGCCTTCGATTTCGAGCACGCGCGTCGCCAGCCGATCGATGAAATAGCGGTCGTGCGAAACGAAAATCACCGTGCCGGAATAATGAGCGAGAGCGTCGAGCAGAACATCCTTGGCGCGCATGTCCAGGTGGTTGGTGGGCTCGTCCAGAAGCAGAAAGTTTGCCGGCGAAACAAGAATCCGCGCCAGCGCATACCGGTTGCGCTCGCCGCCCGAGAGCACGCCCAGCGGCTTGAAAACATCGTCACCGGAAAACAGAAAACAGCCGAGCAGCGAACGAAGCTGAACCTCCGGCACGCGCACGGCTGACCGATTGATGTCGTCGAGCATGCGCGCTTCAGGGTCGAGCACCTTGTATTGGTCCTGCGCAAAGTACTCGGCCACGACGTTGTGACCCAGCCGGATCGATCCCTCGGTCGGCATCTCTTCGCCGGTCAGCAACTTGATCAGCGTGGACTTGCCCGCTCCGTTCACACCCACCAGCGCCACGCGGTCGCCGCGCTCAATGTTGAATCGCGCTCCGCTGAACACCCGCTTCTTCTCGTAGCTTTTCCCAAGCCCTTCCGCCTCTGCCACAATGCGCCCCGAGGGCGGCGGCTGCGGAAATTTGAAGTGGATAACCGGCTCTTCTTCGGGCACCTCGATGCGCTCGATCTTTTCGAGCTCCTTGATCCGCGACTGCACCTGCTTGGCCTTCGTAGCCTGATACCTGAACCGATTGATGAACGCCTCAAGATGCTCGATGCGTTCCTTCTGGTTCCGATACGCCGCCATCAACTGCTCGCGCCGCTCATCCTTCTGTTTCAGATATTTTGTGTAGTTTCCCTGATAGATGGTGAGCCGCTTGTTCCAGATCTCCACGGTGCGGTCGATCGTCACATCGAGAAAATAGCGGTCGTGCGAAATGAGAATGTAGCCGAAGGGATAGCTCTTCAGGTAGCCCTCAAGCCAATTGCGGGTCTCAAGATCGAGGTGGTTTGTCGGCTCATCCAAAAGCAGGAGATTCGGCTTGGCCAGCAGCAGCTTGGCCAGCGCAATGCGCATCTGCCATCCGCCGCTGAACTCATCCGTCTGCCGCGTCCAATCCTCTTTGCCGAATCCCAGTCCCGTGAGCACGCCGCCCACCTGCGCGTCGAGCGCATAGCCGTCGAGCGCGTGAAAACGATCCTGCAAGAGCGAGTAGCGCTCCGCGACTGACTGATACTCCGCGCCTTCGTGATCCAGTTCCGCCAGCTGTCCGGCCAGTTGCTCAATCTCCCGCTCCATCTCGTAAAATTCGTCGAACACCGTCAGGCATTCCTCGAACACCGTGCGGCCCTTGAGTTGCAGCCCCTCCTGCGGAAGGTAGCCGATGCTGATGCCGCGCGTTTTTTCAAGGCTGCCGTAGTCCAGCGATTCCAGATCGGCCAGGATCTTCATCAGCGTGGATTTTCCCGTGCCGTTGGCGCCCACCAGCGCCGTCTTTTCCTGGTTTTGGATGAGCCAGTTTGCCTCGGTGAACAGCACCCGCGGCCCAAACCGCTTGCCGGCATGTTGAAGAGTGAGCATGAAACTCTATTTTCGCAGAGCGCGTCGTCTGAATTCACTTGGACGCGGCGGGTCGGATATGATCAATACCCGCAAGCCGCCGCAAGTTCGACGGGAGCCCAAATGCATAAGGAGGAGAGATGACAACGATTTTGAAAGAGCGGCGCGAGTTTTTGAAGCAGGCAGGATTGCTGGGGTCACTTGGATCTGCGGCGATGATGGCCGGTCTTCCAGAGTCGGCGATGGCCTTCGGCGGCGGCGCTGCGCACATTGTGGAGGATGCTGTGCAGCCCACGCAAACCGATGCCATGCCCCAGCACCACATCAAGTTCGCCGTCTGCGGCATGAGCCACGACCACATCTATGGGATGATCGGCGCTGTTCAGCGCGGCGGCGGCGAACTGGTGGCCGCGTGGGGCGGCGAAGAGGACAAACTCGCGGCCTTTCGCAAGAAGTTTCCCGACGTAAGAATCGTCGCCACGCAGGATGAAATCATCAACGATCCTACTGTGCAGCTCGTCCTCACCTCGCAAATTGCAAACGAGCGGGCTGGAATCGCTGTGCGCGCCATGAAGCACGGCAAAGACGTTTTATCCGACAAGCCGGGACTGACCACGCTCGCGCAGTTGGCAGAAGTGCGCAAAACCGTTGCCGAAACCAAGCGCATCTACGCCATCATGTATAGCGAACTGCTTGAGGTCAAGGCCGCTGTCTACGCGGGCGAGCTTGTGCGCCAGGGCGCGATCGGAAAAGTAATCCAGACCATTAACATCGCTCCGCATCAGATCTTCCAGCATGGAGGCTCCGCCGGCGGCGGCTCAGGAAGGCCTGACTGGTTCTGGAATCCCGATCAATATGGCGGAATTCTCTGCGACATCGGCTCGCACCAGGTGGATCAGTTCCTGTTCTACACCGGGTCCACTGAGGCGGAAGTCGCGGAGTCGCAGATCGCCAACATTCGTCATCCCCAGCACCCGCGCTTTCAGGACTTTGGCGATATGGTTCTGCGCGGCAATCGCGGCTTCGGTTATGTGCGCCTCGACTGGTTCACGCCCGACGGCGTAGGGACCTGGGGCGACGGCCGGCTCTTTATTCTCGGCACCGACGGCTATATGGAAGTGCGCAAATACACCAACATCGGCGTCAGCCACCAGGGCAACAATTTGTTCGTGGTCGATAACAAGCAGGCGCGTTATATCGACTGCAACGCCATGCCGCTGCCCTTCGGGCAGCAGTTTGTGTCCGACATCGTAAACCGCACGCACACTGCGCAAAACCCAGAGGAGGCATTGCTCGCAGCCGAGCTCGTGCTCAAAGCGCAGTTGAATGCGAAGTTCGTCACTATCCAGGAGTGAGGCGCGGAGTCACGTTCGCTTCGGAGCGCGGGGGGAGCCGGGGCATTCAGGCCCCGCGACGCGACCATTCAACATCCCGCCTGATGTCCCACGTGCAATCTCGCATTCGCCACAATTCGCGCTCCCCAACTGCAGTGTCATCCTGAGGAGCCGGCTCCATCGGCGACGAAGGATCTGCGGTTGCCGGATGCCCCCGGTCCCTCGCAATGGGGGCCCGGGGAAACTCCTTAGCGCTCGCCGTCTCACAGCAACGAGCGACTGTGAAGGAGTCGATCGGCGGCGCACCTGCTCTTATTTATATGTATTTAGGAGTAGTGTTGGCCGCCCTGGCAGGATGCAGCTCAGGGGCGAAGAGTTAGAGAAGATCTTCATCAGGGTCCCAATCCGGCCCCTCATCTTCGTCCTCATCGTCTCCATTCATGAGCCTGCCATAAAACTCGGCATAGTTGATCTTGCCGCCGGTATATTCGGCGATCAGCCCTTTTTTCTCGTTGAACTTTTCACGGCTCTCCGCTGCGACGGTCGGGATACTGTGCGCGAAGAAGTGGAGAAATCGCTGATCGGGCTCGTTTCCCACTCTCACGTCGGAATAGCCGAGGGAATCTTTATCCCGAACGAGAGCGGCTAGTCCAGCTTCTGAACTTGGGTAGAGCTGGTTATAAAACTGGTGAACCACACCCCCGCACGCATTCAGGACGCTGAATGTCGTGTAGTGAATTCTGCGCGCAACCAAGACGGGGACAACGTCGATCTGAACACACTTCCGGAGGAATTGCGTCACGATGTCTTTATCCGGGTAAATCCATTCTCGGGTGTTTTTTATCTCAATCCCCATCCCACCGGCCGATGGGCTGAAGAGAATATAGTCCAGTTTCCCTCCGATGATCGGCTTTCCAGAAAAGAAGTCGGGGTCGTGCTTCACGTACGGAACGTCGTCCGCGTGCTGATCGAGATCCGCGAAATGGCCAACGAAATACTTACCCGTCTGCTGCATCGCCTTCATGACCGCGATTTCAGCGGTATCGCCCATGCGGTCGGTGAATCTCTTTTGAAGAGTTTGGGCGTGAACTGCGCTCAGTTCCTGAAACCGCGCGTCAATGAACTGTTGGTCGCTCGACGCCAATGCGTACCATTCCGTGTGGCCTTCTTTACGGGTCAGAAGTTCGCGACGATTATTAAGCGTAATACGTGATTTGGTCAGGATGTGGGGATCGATGCGCTGGTTGTTTGGGCCAGCGTCGGAGATCTTCTGTTCTAGCGTGCGCATCGTAGCGACGCCATGCTTTCGGAGAATATTCTGTATTCGGCGCACGCCGATTGAGATCCGCTCTTCTACGGCCTCATTTTTGTAAGCCATAGGCCCGTTCTTGTTTTACTGCTAAGAGTCGGATGGCAATAGTGTCTATGTATATTCGCGCCATTCCCAAGTTGCCTTTGCCACCGCTTCGAGCGCGGTCTGGCGCGCTTGGACCCAGGGCACGTAATACTTTCCCGTCCTCTTGATCGAACTGTGTCCGAGTAATTTAGAAACGACATCGAGCGGGACGCACTTTGACAGCAGATCCACGCTGAACGTATCCCGCAACCGATGGAAATGACCGTCAGGAATTCCGGCCATTTCATATACCAATTTCAGCCGTTCCTGCCATTCGGTGATGCAGCTTTTCGACTTCCCGACGCGATGATGAAAGAGAAGTTCCTTTACGACCGTCTTTCTTGTCCATAACCTTAGGCCTCAGCGTCGCCAGCAGGTAGGGCGAGCAAGGGCCTCGTTATCGTTCCACTCCAGAATTACTCCTGAAATGTCGGCAAGGGTCCGGCGATCTTGCGAACGGCGGTTCACTCGGCCTCCCGGCCGCTCACCGCCCCTTATATTCCTGGAACAGGTCGGGAAACTCC
>Ga0335085_10001283_pt1 | contig 55583 bp, 51 predicted proteins | sample Lox_Sample_45_FD_206712 | JGI IMG/M metagenome (GOLD analysis project Ga0335085, IMG submission 206712) | Soil microbial communities from Loxahatchee National Wildlife Refuge, Florida, United States - Lox_Sample_4.5 | ecosystem: Environmental > Terrestrial > Soil > Wetlands | place: USA... | reverse complement strand
CACGCGTAGCCGCCCGGCGCCCACGCGTCGGTGAAATGGAGGTAGATGGCGTCCGGGTCGAAGGAGATGTTCGAGACGATGTACTGGGCGCACGATTCCATGTCGCGCGAGGGCACCCGCGTGTCGAGCCCCGCCCAGCGGCCCACCATGCTCTCGACGCCGTCGGCGCCGATCACGATCCGCGCCAGGACGTCTTCCTCGCCGGTGGGGCCGGCGAGCCGCACCCGCCACCCGCCGTTCTCGCGCGTCATGCCGAGCGCCTCGGTGCGGATCGCCACCTCGGCGCCCGCGCGCCGCGCCTGGTCGGCCAGGGCCGGCTCGAAACGGGTCCGGTCGAGCACGTAGCCGATGTCGTCGCCGCCGACCTTCACTTCGGTGTCGTCGGGCGCCCAGAACACGACCTTGCTGATCTTCCGCGCGATCCACGGCGCGCCGTCGGGGTCCATGAACTCGCGCAGGCCCTTGCTGCCCACGCCCTCGGCGCAGCGCACCGGCGCCCCGATGGCGCGGTCGCGCTCGATGACGAGCACATCCAGGCCGCGGCCGTTCGCGGCCGCCTCCCACGCCGCCACGCACCCGGCCGGCCCGGCGCCCACCACCAGCACGTCGACTTTACGCATCGACCATGCGCAGCGCGCCGACGGGGCACGGGGCGATGCACTTCACGCAGCCCGTGCACGTGGCCCGGTCCACGAGCAGGCCTCGGCGAGTCATATGGATGGCTTCCGGTGGGCAGAGCGGCATGCACAGGCCGCACTCGTCGCACAGGTCGAGGTCGACGACGGCGATCTGGGCGGCGCGGCTCGTGGGGGGCATGGCGGGCAGAGTACCCTCGCGAGCGGCGAGGGTCAACGGCCTCGCGGCGGCAGCCGGGAGGTGGCCAAGCCTCCAGCGATGCGATATCGTTGGCGCCTGACCGAGGTTCGACCCATGGAGGGCAGGATGGTACGGCGTATCGGGATGACGATCATGGGGTTGGCGCTCGCCGGCGCACCCGCCGCGGCGCAGATCAAGCCGTCCGCGCAGGCGCTCGCCCCCGCGACGCCGCCGGCACCCGCGGCCGGCGTGCAATGGGTCGCGGCACAGGGCGGCGCGATCCCGCCGGGCGCCGAGCCCACCGGGTACGAGTCGGGCGGTTTTCTCTATACCTGCCGGGCCCAGGTCGAGGGCGGCGAAGTGCACTCGGGTAAGGTCCGGCCGGGGTTCGACGGATGCTACGTCCCCACGGGAGGCCGGGAGGTCTCGGTTCGCCAGTACGAAGTGCTCGTGGGCGCGGGGACCTGGGTCGTGGCCCGCGACGGCAGCGTGCCCGAGGGAAGTGTCGAAGTGGGAAGGACAAGGACCGGCCAGAGTTTGTACGCCTGCCGTGCCGCCGGTGCGGCCGGGCAGCTCGTGCCGGGCAAAACGGGCGCCGGATTGCGGGGTTGTAACGTCGGCGTGGGGGGTGTGGAGCACACCGAACCGATGTACGAGGTGCTGGTCGCCCACTGACGGCGCTTGCCCGGTCGCCGCCAGGCGGCTACGTTACGACAGATTCACAACTTACGGGGGCTTTTCGGCCCCCGTTTCATCGCTCCGATCAACCCGGCAGGATTGGCACTCGGCATGCGTTGGCCGTTCAAACTCGGGTCGTTTCTCCCCGCGAATGAAATCGCCGTCGATCTCGGCACCGCGAACACGTTGATCTACGTGCGTGGCGAGGGCATCGTGCTGAACGAGCCCTCGGTCGTCGCGGTGGAGAAGGGCACCGGGAAGATCAAGGGCATCGGTCTCGAGGCGAAGCGGATGTTAGGCAGGACGCCGGACGGCGTGCTGGCCGTGCGGCCGATGAAGGACGGGGTGATCGCCGACTTCGACGTGTGCGAGAAGATGCTGCGCTACTTCCTCGCCACGATCATCAACAAGCACATGTTTCCGGTGAAGCCCAAGGTGATCGTGTGTGTGCCGAGCGGCATCACCGAGGTCGAGAAGCGCGCGGTGCGCGACAGCGCGCAGTCGGCGGGCGCCAAGGAAGTCTATATGGTGGCCGAGCCCATGGCGGCCGCGATCGGCGTGGGGCTGCCCATCGAGACGCCGACCGGCAACATGGTGATCGACATCGGCGGCGGCACGACCGAGATCGCGGTGATCGCGCTGTCGGGGATCGTCTGCGACACGTCGATCCGCACCGGCGGCGACGAGATGGACACGGCGATCGTGCAGTTCATGCGCAAGAACTACAACCTGCTGATCGGCGAGCCGACGGCCGAGCGGATCAAGATCGAGATCGGGTCGGCGGCGTCGGTCGGTGAAGAGCGCGAGATGGAAGTGAAGGGCCGCGACCTGGTGTCCGGCATTCCCAAGACCGTGCGGGTGCATTCGAGCGAGATCCGTGAGGCGATCCAGGAGCCGGTGCAGCAGATCGTGGACGCCGTGCGCCGCGCGCTCGAGATCACGCCACCCGAGCTGGCCAGCGACATCGTCGACCGGGGCATCGTGATGACCGGCGGCGGCGCGCTGATCCGCGGCCTCGACACGCTGCTCTCCCACGAGACCAGCCTGCCGATCCACGTGGATGAGGATCCCCTGACCTGCGTGGTCCGCGGGACCGGGCGGATCCTCGACGATCCCGAGAAGTATCGCTCCGTCCTGACGACCTGAGTCCGGTGGCTTCGAGCCTCCGCGGCGATCGCTACGGCACCCGGGCCGACACGGCGGTGTTCGTGGCGTGCGTGGTGCTGTCGCTCATCGCCCTGTCGCTGCCCGACGGTGTCCGCCGCCCCGTGTCCGGCGCGCTGCGCAGCACCGTGCTGTATCCCCTGCTGACCCTCGAGGCGCAGGTCTCCACGGTGGCCGAGTCGCGGCAGCGGCTGGCCGAACTGCGGAGCCAGCGCGATTCGTTCGCGCTCGTGGCGGCCGCGCTCCCGGCGCTGCGCGCCGAGAACGCCAATCTGCGCGGGCTGCTCGGCCTCGGGCATCGCCTGCAGCGCGGCTTCGTGACGGCGGAGGTGCTCCACCAGGCCGGCGTGACCGACGGCCTCACGCTCGTGCTCTCGGCCGGGCGCACCCAGGGCGTGCGGGAGCTCGAGCCGGTGGTGACGGCGGCCGGCCTGGTCGGCGTGGTGCGGAGCGTGGACCCCACCACGAGCGTCGCGCTGGCATGGACGCACCCGGACTTCCGCGCCAGCGCCATGGTCGAGGGGCGGGACGTGTTCGGCATCGTGGCCGCCCGCCACGACGAGCGGTCGGGCGACGTCATGGAGCTGCGCGGCGTGGCGTACCGCGACGCGCTGACGCCGGGCACGCCGGTCGTCACGTCCGGCCTGGGCGGCGTGTTCCCGCGCGGCGTCCCGATCGGCACGGTCGAAGGCGTGCTGAGCGAATCGGAGGGCTGGGAGCGCACCTACCTGCTGCGCCCCGCGGTCCACCCGGCCGTCGCCGACCACGTGCTGATCCTGTCCGCGGCGCTCGCGCCGGATACGTTAGGTGGCGTCTTCGCCGACACGGCCGCGGCGGACACCGCGCGGCCGGCCCGGCGGGGGAAGCCGTGAGACGTGCCGCGGCGCTCCTGGCGGCCGCGCTGGCGGCGACTGCGCCGCGCCTCGTGGCGCAGGCCCGGCCGGCCATCAGCCCCGACACCCTGCGCCGGCTGCTGCGGATCATCGCCGACGATTCGATGGGCGGGCGCGGGACGGGCAGCCGCGGCGACTTCCTGGCCGCGGCGTACGTCGCCGCGACCTTCGAGCGGCTCGGGCTCGAGCCCGCCGGCGAGCACGGCACGTACTTCCAGACGGTGCCGCCGAGCGCCTGGGAGGGCGGCCCGGTCGCGTATCCGGCGCGCAACGTGATCGCCGTGCTGCGAGGCCGCGACCCGCGGCTCAACCACACCTACGTCTCGATCACGGCTCACAACGACCACCTCGGCATCGCGCGGGTTGCGGTGGATCACGACTCAATCCGTGCGTACGACCGCGTGGTCCGGCCGGCCGGCGCGGACTCGCCGCGCCGTGCGCCGACGGCGGCCGAGGCCGCCCGGATCCGGGTGATCCTCGACAGCCTGCGGGCGATCCGTCCGCCGCGGCGCGACTCGATCTACAACGGAGCGGACGACGACGGCTCGGGAACGGTGGGGCTGCTCGAGATCGCGCGGACCCTCGCGGCGGGCCCGCGGCCGCGGCGCTCGATCGTGTTCGTGTCGCACGCGGCCGAGGAGCTCGGCGACGTCGGGTCGGAATGGTACACCGATCACGCGACGCTTCCGATCGACTCGTTCGTGGGCGAGATCGACATCGACATGATCAGCCGCGGCGACGCGGGCGACGTGCAAGGCGGCGGGCCGCGATACATCGAAATCGTGGGGTCGAAGCGCCTGTCGACCGAATTCGGCACGCTGCTCGAGACGGTGAACGCGTCGCTGCCCGAGCCGTTCGCGTTCAACTATCAGTTCGACGCGCCGGGCGATCCGAACCAGTACTACTGCCGCGCCGACCATTACAGCTACGCCCGCTACGGCGTGCCGTCCGTCTCGATTTCGACGGGGCTGCATCTCGACTACCACCAGGTCACCGACGAGCCGCAGTACGTCGACTACGGCAAGCTCGCGCGCGTAGCGACGCTGACGCGGGCCATGGCGCTGGCCGTGGCCGATCTCGACCATCGCGCGGTCATCGACGGCCGGCGGACCGACCCGCACGCGCCGTGCGTCCAGTGAGCCGCGCATGAGGAACACCGGCCCCACGGTGCGGTTCGCGGCGGTCATGGTGCTGCTGCTGGCGCTCCACTTCCTGGTGCGGCCGCGCCTCGGCGATCCGCGGATGACCCCCGACTTCGTGCTCGTCGCGGTCCTGTTTCTCGCCATTCGCACCCGGCCGGCGGTGGGCGCCGCGGCCGGCTTCTTGGTCGGCCTGTGCATGGACGCGCTGGCTCCGACGGCGTTCGGCTCGGCGGCCCTGGCGTACACGGCGGTGGGCTTTCTCGCCGGGTGGATGCGCGCGCTGCTGTTCGCCGAGAACGCCGTCATGACGGCCGCATTCGTGCTCGCCGCGGCGTGGTTGCGCGACGTCGTTCAGGTGCTGGCGGCGAACCAGCTGTCGGGGCGGGGCCTGGTGTGGCAGCTGTTCGTCTACTCGCCCCTCGCCGCGCTGACGACGGCCGTGGCCGCGCTGGTTGTGCTGGTGCTGTTCCGCGGGTGGCTCGGCCTGAGGTCGGCGCGGTGACGAACCGCCAGGCGTTTCATCCCTTCCAGGTGGCGCGCCGCGGCGTGCTCGCGTTCCGGCTGCTCGCGGCGGTGTTCGGGATCCTGGCGCTCGCGTTCTTCAAGCTCCAGGTGCTGGAGCACTCCGAGTACCGGCTGCGGTCGGAGTCCAATCGCTTGCGTCCCGTTCCGCTGGTGGCGCCGCGCGGGCTGATCCTCGATCGCACCGGCAAGGTGATCGCCGAGAACGTGCCGGGGTACTCGGTGAGCCTCCTGGCCCCGAGCGCGGCGTCGCTGCAGCGCATGCTGGCGCACCTGGAGCCGCTGCTCGCCCTCGACTCGGAGCAGATGCGCCACGTGATCGAGCGCTACCACGCCGCGCCCTACGAGCCGACCCTGGTGATCAAGGACGCCCCGTTCCCGCTCGTCTCCGAGCTGGAGGAGCGCCGCGCCACGATTCCGGGGCTCGTGATCGAGACCGAGCCCAAGCGATTCTATCCGGACTCCGCGGCGGTCGCGCACGTCGTCGGATACGTGGGCGACGTGACCGAGGAGGAGCTGGAGACGTTTCCCGACCTGCGCCCCGGCGCGACCGTGGGCAAGGTGGGCCTGGAGCGCGAGTACGAGGACACGCTGGCGGGCAGCGACGGCGTGCGGTTCGTGGAGGTGGATGCGCTGGGCCGCGTGGTGCGCGACGAGGGCGCGCAGACCCTGCCGAGTGAGCCGGGCCACACCATCCGCACCACCATCGACCTCGATCTGCAGCGCTTCATCGCGTCCATTTACCCGAAGCAGTACCGCGGCGCGATCATGGCGATGGACCCGCGCACCGGGGCCGTGCTCGCGATGTACTCGAATCCCAGCTACGACCCGAACGCGTTCGTCGGCGGCATCTCGAACGACCTGTGGCAGCAGCTCAACGACGATCCGGCGCGGCCACTGCTCAACCGCGCGATCAGCACGCGCTATCCGCCGGGATCGACGTTCAAGCTGGCCACCGCGATCATGGGCTTGCGCAGCGGGCTGGTGAACTTCCACACCCACATGCCGCAGCCCTGCCGCGGCGGCATCCAGATCGGCAACCACTACTTTCACTGCTGGAAGGTCGCGGGCCACGGATCGCTCGACCTGATCGGCGCGATCACGAACTCGTGCGACGTCTACTTCTACCAGCTGGGTCTCAAGCTCACCGTGGCCGGCATGCTCCAGGACCAGCAGCTGTTCCGCCAGACGACCGGCATCGATCTGCCCGGCGAGCTCCAGTCGTTCTATCCATCCAACACGGCCTACTACGACCGCGCGTACGGACGGGGCCGCTGGACCAACACGCTTTCGGTGAACCTGGCCATCGGCCAGGGTGAAGATTCCCAGTCGCTCATCAACATGGTTCGCTTCTACGCCGGCCTGGCCAACGGCGGCTACCTCCCGACGCCGTACGTCGTGCAGCCGCGCGTGGCGCCGCCGCCGCCCATCGCGCTCCCCGACTCGATGTTCCTGGGTTTGCGCGAGGCGCTGACCGCCGTGGTGGAGCAGGGCACGGCCCGCTCGGCCCGTCTCGCCGAGATCCAGCTGGCGGGCAAGACGGGCACGGCGCAGAACCCGCACGGTCCCAATCACGGCTGGTTCATCGCGTTCGCGCCCGCGGACCACCCCACGATCGTGGTGGGCGGCATCTTCGAGTTCGCCTACCACGGCACCGTCGTGGCGCCCTACGTCGCTCGCGTCATCGAGCACTACTTCCTGGGTTCCGCGGACACGTCGCGCGCGTCCACGCTGCCGCTGGTGATGCCGGAAGACACGGCGCCGGAGCCCGTTCCGCTCGATTCCGCCGATACACTGCGCCGGCCGGCCGCGCCGCCGGTGCGCCGTCCGCACTCGCCCATCACGCAGCGATGAAGCTCGTCGGGAAACTCGACCGGCCGCTCCTCCTGGTGGTCGTGGCGCTGGTCACGTACGGCATCGCCGTCCTCTACTCCGCGGGCCAGACCGACGTCCCGACGTCCATCGGACAGGTGTGGGAGCGGCAGCTGCTGTGGCTCGGGTTCGGCACCCTGCTCGGTGCGCTGGTCGCACGGGTGTCGCCGCGCCTGCTGGAGTGGGTCGCGCCCGCCCTGTACGCGTGCGGCCTGCTGATTCTGGGCGTTACTCTCATCATCGGCACGGGCGGGCACGGAACGGCGGCGTCGTCCAAGTCGTGGATCGCGCTCGGCGGCATCAACCTCGGCCAGCCGGCCGAGCTGGCGAAGCTGACGACCGTGCTCATGCTGGCCCGCCACCTGGCCGGCCTGCGCGACGCGCCCTCGAACATGCGCGCGCTCGTGATCCCGTGCGTCATCGCCGCCGTGCCCGCCGGCCTGGTCATGCTGCAGCCCGATCTGGGCAGCGCGCTGGTGTTCGCCGGCATCCTCTTCGCCATGCTGTTCTGGGCCGGCACGCCGCTGCGCTTCCTGATCTTCCTGGCCTCGCCCATTCTCTCGCTGGTGCTCGCGTTCTCGCCGCTGACGTGGGGCGGCTGGATTCTGGCGGTGTGCGTCATGCTGGTGGTGTGGCGGCCGTTCGTATGGGAGGGACTCGCCGTGCTCGGCGGGAACCTCGCCACCGGCGTGGTCGCCTTCCCGCTCTGGAATCACCTGGCGGCTTACCAGCAGCACCGCCTGGTGTCGTTCCTCAACCCGGAGCTGGATCCCCGGGCCACCGGATGGCACATCATCCAGTCGAAGATCGCCATTGGGAGCGGAGGGTGGCTGGGGAAGGGATTCACGATGGGCTCCCAGAAGCGCCTGGCGTTCCTGCCCGCCCAGCATACCGACTTCATCTTCTCGGTGGTCGGCGAGGAGCTGGGGTTCGTGGGCGTGGTGGTGGCCCTGGGTCTGTTCCTCACGCTGCTCGGCATCCTGATCCGGATCGCGCGGCGCTGCCCCGATGCCTTCGGCAGCCTGACCGCGTTCGGCGTCGTCGGCATCTTCTTCACCCACATCTTCGAGAACATCGGGATGACCGCCAATGTGATGCCGATCACGGGCATCCCGCTGCCGTTCTTTTCCTACGGCGGGTCCTTCCTGATCACGTGCTGCCTTGCCCTCGGGCTCTGCTTCCGGCTCGCCAAGGAGGGTACCGAGCTCGGCTATCGGGTTGCCTGACAACAGGTTAGAGAAGCCATCTGGCGGCCATCGCCCCTCACCAGCACATTTGGATCCTCATGCCCAGCGCGGGCAACGACCCACTTCCGCCATTGTGAAGCCGACCGAAATGGCCTGGTTCCGAAAGGACCGACGTCCCCGGACGTCTCAGCGCGAAAAGCTCGAGATTCCGGCCGACGTCTGGGAAAAGTGCGAAGAGTGCGGCCACGTGGACGTGCGGGAGAACTTCGCACGCAAGCTGGAAGTGTGCCCGAATTGCGGGAACCACCGGCGTTATTCGGCCCTCGAGTACGTGGCACTGCTGACCGATCCGGACTCCTTCGAACCCGCAGACACCAACCTCCGTTCCGTCGACGCCCTGAAATTCGAGCACTACCCCGACCGGCTCGCCGCCTCGCTCAAGAAGGCGGGCGAACTCGACGCGCTCATCAGCGGGAGCGCGACGCTCGACGAGCTGCCCTATCAGCTGGCGGTGATGAATTTCAAGTTCATGGGCGGGTCGCTGGGCTCGGTCGTGGGGGAGAAGATCGCCCGGGCGTCCCGGCGCGCGCTGGACCGCCGGGAGCCGCTGGTGATCGTCTCGGCATCGGGTGGAGCGCGGATGCAGGAGGGCGTGCTCTCGCTGATGCAGCTTGCCAAGACGTCCGTCGGGATCAGCCAGCTCAAGGACCGCGGGATCCCATTTCTGTCCGTGCTGACCAATCCGACCACCGGCGGCGTGTCGGCCAGCTACGCCATGCAGGGTGACATCATCGTCGCGGAGCCGGGAGCCCTGGTGGGTTTTGCCGGGCCGCGCGTCATCAAGCAGACCATCGGGCAGGACCTTCCCGACGGGTTCCAGACCGCCGAGTTCCTTCTCGAGCACGGCATGGTGGACGCCGTCGTGCCGCGCGGCCGCCTGCGCGCCACGCTGAGCCGCCTGATGCGCCTCCTGTTGAACGAGCCCGCACCGGAGGGAGCTGTCGCGTCCTGACGGTGCGGACCTTCGAAGACGCCTGTCGCTTCCTGTTTCCCAGAACCGCCGGCAAGATCAAGTGGGGCCTCGAGACGACCGAGCGCCTCCTGGCCGCGGTGGGTCATCCCGAGCGTCACTTTGCGTCCGTCCACGTCGGCGGCACCAACGGCAAGGGCAGCACGTCGACGTTCGTCGCCGCGGCGCTCCGGGCGCAGGGCTACCGCGTCGGCCTCTACACCTCGCCGCACCTCGTGTCGTTCACCGAGCGGATCCAGGTCGACGGACGGCCGATCGCGGAGGAGGCCGTCGCCGCGTGGGTCCGCCGCCTCGAGCCCGCGGCCGTTGCCACGGACGCGTCGTTCTTCGAGATCACCACGGCGATCGCCTTCGGGGACTTCGCCGCGCGGGCCGTGGACATCGCGGTGGTCGAAGTCGGGCTGGGCGGCCGGCTCGATGCGACCAACGTGCTCACGCCGCTGGTCGCCGGCGTCACCCGCATCGCGCTGGAGCACACCGACTATCTGGGAACCGACCTGGCGGGCATCGCGCGGGAGAAGGCCGGAATCGCCAAGCCGGGCGTCCCGCTGCTGACCACCGAGACGAACCCCGCGTTGCTCGAAGCCATGGGCGAGGTGGCCGCGGCGCGGGGCACGCGTCTGGAGCCGATCACTCCGACCCTTGCCGCCGGCGCTCCACTGGGGTTGGCGGGCGCGCACCAGGTCGCCAACGCGTCGCTGGCCCTCGCGCTGCTGCGCCGCCTGCCGCCGTCGTTCGCGGTCGACGCCGCGGCGATCGCCGACGGGCTGGCGGCGGCCAGGATCCCCGGGCGGTTCGACCGCCGCGGCCGCTGGCTGTTCGACGTGGCGCACAACCCCGACGGGATGCGGGCCCTGGTGGCCGCGCTGCGCGATGCGGCGCTGCCGCGACCGGTCACGGCCGTGGTGGCGATCCTCGGCGACAAGGCGTGGAGCGAGATGCTCGCGGTCCTCGCGCCGGCGGTGGACGCGATGATCCTCACGCGCGCGCCGACGGCGCCGGTCGAGCGGGCGTGGGACCTCGAGGCCGCGGGGCGGTGGCTGGCGGCGCACGCGCCAGGGATTGCCCGGTCGGTGGAGCGGGATTTCGACGCGGCGCTTGCGCGCGCGGGGGCGGCGGGCGGCACGGCGCTGGTCACCGGCTCCTTCCACACCGTCGGCGACGCGCTCGCTCGGTTGCCCGGCTTCGCGCCGCTCGGCTAGATTTGCGCGATGCGCTTCGTCGCCTTGCCGGGGTTTCGCGACGTATTTCCCGACGCCCTCGCACGGCGACGCCGTATTTTCGGCGCGTGGCGCGACGTCGCGGCCCGCTACGGGTTCGAGGAATACGACGGGCCGCCGCTCGAGACGCTCGAGCTCTACACCGCCAAGAGCGGTGAGGAGATCGTCGAGCAGCTCTACGCGTTCAACGACAAGGGCGGCCGCAGCGTCGCGCTGCGCCCGGAAATGACGCCGACGCTCGCGCGGATGGTCGCGCAGCGGGCGAGCGCGCTGAAGAAGCCGATCCGGTGGTTCAGCATCCCGCAGCTGTTCCGCTACGAGCGGCAGCAGCGCGGCCGGTTGCGCGAGCACTTCCAGCTCAACATGGACATCATCGGCGAGAGCGGGCCGATGGCCGACGCGGAAGTGATCGCGGCGGCCGTGGACATCCTGCGCCGGCTGGGCTTCGGTCCGACCGACGTGCGGGTGCGGCTCTCCGACCGCCGTGTGCTCGCCGCGGCGCTGACCCAGGGCGTGGGCGTGCTGGAGTCGGAGGTGGCGGGCGTGCTGTCGGCGTTCGACCGGTACGAGAAGTCGCGCGAAGCGGCGGAGGCGGCCATCGGCAAGGCGGTCGCCGACGAGGCGCGCGCGCACCGGGTGCGGCAGTTCGCGGCCGCGCTGGGCGACGGCGCCGACCTGATGGACCAGGCGGCGGCCGAGCCGCTCAAGGAGTGCCTGGCGACGCTGGCGTCGCTCGGCCTGCGCGACTTCGTGGACGTCGACTTCCGAATCGTGCGCGGGCTGGCCTACTACACCGGCATCGTGTTCGAGCTGTTCGACGCCGGGAAGAGCCTGCGGGCCATCGCGGGAGGCGGCCGCTACGACACGCTGCTGGCGCAGATCGGCGGGCCGGACCTGCCGATGGTCGGTTTCGGCATGGGGGACGTCGTGCTGGGCGAGCTGATCGCGGAGCGCGACGGCGCCGCGGTGGCGCCGCCCTCAGTGGACGTGTTCGTGGTCGCCGTCAGCGAGGCCGACGTGCCGGAGGCGCTGGCGCTGGCGCAGGCGCTGCGCGCGCGGGGAATACGCGTGGAATACGCGCTCCGGCGCCTGACGGTGGGCAAGCAGCTGGAGTTGGCTGCGGCGCGCGGCGCGGCGAGCGCGGTGGTGATCGGGCCGGAGGAGCGCGCGGCGGGCGTCGCGGTCGTGCGGGGGTTGCGCGGCAAGGACGAGGTCACCGTGGCGCTGGACGTGCTGCGCACCAGTCACGCATTCGAAGCGATGGAGGAGCGTTGAGCGGAGCAGGGACGGGAATCACGCCGCGGGCGCAGGACTTCGCGGCCTGGTACAACGACGCGATCATGCGCGCGGAGCTGGCGGACTACTCGCCGGTGCGCGGCTGCATGGTGATCCGGCCGAACGGCTACGCGATCTGGGAGCTGATGCAGCGCGCCCTGGACGACATGTTCAAGGCGACGGGCCACCAGAACGCCTACTTCCCGCTGTTCATCCCGCAATCGTTTCTCCAGAAGGAGGCGGAGCACGTCGAGGGCTTCGCGCCCGAGACGGCGGTCGTGACGTTCGGCGGCGGCAAGGAGCTGGAGGAGCCGCTGGTGGTGCGGCCGACGTCGGAGACGATCATCTACGACTCGTTCGCGAAGTGGATCCACAGCTATCGCGACCTGCCGATGCTCATCAACCAGTGGGCGAACGTCGTCCGCTGGGAGATGCGCACACGGCTGTTCCTGCGCACCATGGAATTCCTGTGGCAGGAAGGGCACACGGCGCACGCGACCGACGCGGAGGCCGAGGCTGAAGCGCGGATGATCCTCGGGCTGTATCGCCGGTTCGCGGAGGAGTGGATGGCGATGCCGGTGGTCACGGGCGTCAAGACCGACAGCGAGAAGTTCGCCGGCGCGCTGCGCACCTACGCCATCGAAGCGATGATGCAGGACAACAAGGGACTTCAGGCGGGCACGTCCCACCACCTGGGACAGAACTTCGCCAAGGCGTTCGAGGTGAAGTACCAGACCGCCGAGGGCGGCCTGGAGTTCGTGTGGTCCACGTCGTGGGGCGTGTCCACACGCCTGGTGGGCGGCCTGGTCATGACGCATGGCGACGACGTGGGGCTGGTGTGCCCGCCCAGACTCGCGCCGGTGCAGGTGGTCATCGTACCGATCTGGAAGAGCGACGCCGAGAAAACACAGGTGCTCGAGGTGGCGGAGCGCGCCGCGGCCGACCTCGCGGCGGCGGGTGTGCGGGTCAAGGTGGACGCGCGCGAAGGGATGAAGCCGGGCGCGAAGTACTACGAGCACGAAGGTCGCGGCGTGCCGCTGCGGCTGGAAATCGGCCCGCGCGACGTGGCGCAGGGGCAGGCGATGCTGGCGAAGCGGACCGGCGGCAAGGCGGCGGTGGCGCTGGCGGGCCTCGCGGGCCACGTGCAGAGCGCGCTCGCCGCGTTCCAGCAGCAGCTGTTCGACGCGGCGAAGGCGCGCCGCGAGGCGCACAGCATCCGCGGCGTGACGAAGCAGCAGCTCATCGACCTGATGAACGGTGAGGGCGGATTCGCCTACGGCGGCTTCTGCGGCGCCGAAGCCTGCGAAGCGGCCATCAAGGCGGAGACCAAGGCGACCGTGCGCGTGCTGCCCGACCCGGAGTTCCGCAGCACGCCGGCGCCCACCAGCTGCGTGTGGTGCGGCAAGCCGTCGGTCGTCGAGGCGATGTGGGCGAAGGCGTACTGACGCGCATCGCCGACGCGGTCGGCACGCCGGTGTACGTGTACGATGCGGCGCACATCCGCGCACAATACGAGAAGCTCGAGGCCGCGCTGGCCGGCGTGCCGCACCGCATCTGCTATTCGGTCAAGGCGAACGGCAACCTCGCCATCCTTCGCTTGCTCCGCGCCCTGGGCGCGGGCGTGGACATCGTGTCCGGCGGCGAGCTGCTGCGCGCGCAGGCGGCCGGATTCAGCGGCCCGGACGTGGTGTTCAGCGGCGTCGGGAAGACGACCGAGGAGATGGCGCTGGCGCTGAAGCACCGGGTCGGCATGATCAACGTCGAGTCGGAGGAGGAGCTGGCGGCGCTGATCGCCGTGGCGCGCGCCACGGGCGAGCGCGCGGCCGTCGCCGTCCGGGTGAATCCCGAGGTGACGGTGGACGTCCACCCGTACACGGCCACCGGCAGCAAGGGCAAGAAGTTCGGCGTGCCGGTGGACGAAGCCGAGCGGGTGGCGCTGCGCGCGGCCGCTGCGCCGGAGCTGGACGTCAAGGGCCTGGCCATGCACATCGGCTCGGGCGTGGCCGATGCCGCGCCGTTCAGCGACGCGCTGGCCAAGCTCGTCGATCTGCTCGGCCGGTTGCGCGCCGGTGGCCTGGCGACGCTCCGCGTTCTCGACGTGGGCGGCGGCCTCGGCATCAAGTACCGCGCGAGTGACGCGCCGCTCGACCTGGATGTCTGGGCGGCGGCGGTGTTGCCGCAGCTGGCGGGCATCGACGTCACGCTGCTCGTGGAACCGGGCCGCTTCCTGGTCGGCAATGCGGGACTGCTCCTGTCGCGCGTGCTGTACCGGAAGAAGTCGGGCGGGAAGATGATCGCCGTGATCGACGCGGGGATGACCGACCTCATCCGGCCGAGCCACTACCAGGCGTACCACGACATCCGGGTCGTCGGCGCGAACGGCCGCCGCGAGATCGCCTACGACGTGGTCGGCCCGATCTGTGAGAGCGGCGACTTTCTGGCGCTCGACCGCGTCCTCCCCGAGCTGGAGCGCGGGGACCTGGTCGCGATCGGGGGCGCCGGCGCGTACGGCTTCGTGATGACGTCCACGTACAACGCGCGGCCGCGGCCGCCCGAGGTGCTGCTCGATGAGGAGCGGTGGGCCGTGATCCGCGAGCGGGAAACCGTCGAGGACCTGATGCGCGGCGAGTGGGTGGAGCCGGACTGGCACGAGGTGGCGCGGTGAGCGACGCGCAGCGGATCCTGATTCTCGATTACGGCTCCCAGTACACGCAGCTCATCGCGCGGCGGGTCCGGGAAGCCCACGTTTACTGCGAGATCCATCCGCCCACGCGCGACCTCGCGTGGATCAAGGCGTTCGCGCCGGCGGGCATCGTGTTTTCGGGCGGCCCCAACTCGGTGTACGACGCGGGCGCCCCGACGGCCGACCCGCGGGTGCTCGACCTCGGCGTCCCGGTGCTCGGCGTGTGCTACGGCATGCAGTTGATCGCGCACCTGGCCGGCGGCGACGTGCGGCCCGGCGGCGAGCGCGAGTACGGGCCGGCCACGCTCGAGATCACCGCGGCCGAATGGCTGTTCGCCGGGTTCCGCGAAGGCGCGCACATCAAGGTGTGGGCGTCGCACGGCGACCGCATCGAGTCGGTGCCGCCGGGGTTCGTGCCGCTCGCGCGGAGCGCCAACGCGCCCGTGGCGGCCATGGCGCACGAGACCAAGCCGATCTTCGGCGTGCTGTTCCACCCGGAGGTCGCGCACACGCCGCGCGGCGTGGAGATCCTCCACAACTTCCTGTTCCGGGTGTGCGGCGCCAAGCCGTCGTGGACACCCGGGCATTTCGTCGCGCAGGCGGTGGCCGACGTTCGCACCACGGTCGGCGGCCGGCGCGCCATCTGCGGACTGTCAGGCGGGGTGGATTCGGCCGTGGCGGCCGCGCTGGTCCATCGCGCCATCGGCGACCGGTTGACCTGCATCTTCGTGGATCACGGGCTGCTGCGGCAGGGCGAACGCGAGCAGGTCGAGGCGGCCTTCGGCGCGGAACTCGGCGTGGACCTGCGCGTGGTGGACGCCGCCAAGCAGTTCCTCGGGAAACTGGCGGGCGTCGAAGATCCGGAAGAGAAGCGCCGCATCATCGGCCACACGTTCATCGACGTGTTCGAGGAAGCGGCCAAGGGCGTCGGCGACGACGTCGGATTCCTGGTGCAGGGCACGCTCTACCCGGACGTGATCGAGTCCACCTCGCCCAAGGGTGGTCCGTCGGTCACGATCAAGACGCACCACAACGTCGGCGGCCTGCGCCCCGACCTGCCGTTCGGTCTCATCGAGCCGCTGCGCGAGCTGTTCAAGGACGAGGTGCGGCAGGTCGGGCGCGAGCTGGGCCTGCCCGAGTCCATCGTCCGGCGCCACCCGTTCCCGGGGCCGGGCCTCGCGGTGCGGATCCTGGGGCCGGTGGACGAGACCCGCGTCGCCACGCTCCAGAAGGCCGACGCCATCTACCTCGACGGCATCCGCGAGGCCGGGCTGTACGACCAGATCTGGCAGGCGTTCGCCGTGCTGCTGCCCGTCCGCTCGGTCGGTGTCATGGGCGATTTTCGCACGTACGCGAACGTGATCGCCCTGCGCGCGGTCACGAGCCAGGACGGCATGACCGCCGACTGGTTCCCGTTTCCCCCGGATGTGTTAGGCAGAATCGCGACCCGGATCACGAACGAGGTGCCGGGCGTCAATCGCGTGGTCTACGACGTCAGCTCGAAGCCGCCGGCGACGATCGAGTGGGAATAACAGCCGGACCGCGCCCCGGCAGGAGCAGCAGCGCCAGCCCGGCCGCGACCCACGCCAGCTCGCGCAGCCGCGTGACGAATCCCGCGACCAGGCCCAGGCCGGGGTCGAGTCCCAGCAGGGCATAACCCGCCAGGAACGATCCTTCCCAGGTGCCCAGCCCGAACGGCACGAAGAACGTCGCGTTGATGCCCAGCCCAGCGAAGCCCGTGATCGCCACCGCCTCGGCATAGGAAATCGCCGTGCCGGCGGTGTGCCCGATGATCACGATCTCGACCGCGGCGATGGCGCGCGCCAGCACGTCGAGCGCGAGCGCCGACGCCAGGCGCCGGGGGTGGTGGCGCGAGAAGTCGGTGATGTGACGGTCGAGCTCGGCCAGCGTCGCGCGGCGCGGCTCCAGGCGGCGCGCCAGCCGCCGCAGGCCCGGTACCCGCTGCATGAGGTCGAGCACCGTCTCGAGACCGCCATGGCGATGCGCGCGCCACAGAATCGTTCCCAGCCCCGCGATGACCGTCAGGACCACGACCGCCCCGACGGTCGTCTCGCGGGTCGCGAGCGGGGCGCCGAGGGCGATGATCATGGCCACGGACCACAGCATCAGGGAGCTGGCCGAGTGCAGCATGAAGTAGAGGATGACCGCGCCGGTGGCGCGGCGCTTGCCGATCCACGGGGCGAGCGCGCTCACGCGGTAGGGCTCGCCGCCGGCACTGATCACCGGGGTCAGGAAGTTGATGGCGTACCCCGAGACGACGATCTGCCACAGGCGCGGCAGCGACGGGCGGCGCGGCTCGACCGACAGCACCACCGCCCACGCGCCGGTGTGGGCCACGAAGGCGAGTCCGAACAGGGCAACGACCGGGACGAACCACCAGCCCACGCGCGCCAGGTCGTCGAGCAGCGTGGCCGGGCCGATACGGACGACGAGCGCGGCGAACAGCGCCGCGCCCGCGACGAACAGCAGGATGGCCCAGCGCCGCTTCACGCGACGCTGGTGAGCGGGCGGCTTTCCGGGGCGGCGGCGCCCGCGGAGGCGTAGGCGTCCTCGAGCACGCCCGCGACCGCGGCGATGTCGGCGAGATGGCGCTCGCCGTCGCCCGCGTCCATGGCTTCGGTGAACTCGCGCAGCAGCGAGACGTACCAGCCGGCGTACGAGCGCTTGTCCAGCATCGCCGACCAGTCGCGGCTCTCGGAGGCGCCGTCGGATTCGAGCGTCAGCGTGCCGCCGGTCCAGTCGATCATCCCGCGGTCGCCGATGAACCGGATGCGCGTCTCGCGCTTGTGGCCGGCCCAGGTGAGGAACATCGTGCCCAGCCGCCCGTCGAAGTCGAGCGTCAGCTGCGCGGTGTCCTCGACATCATACTCGCCGTGCGACAGGACGCCGGTCCACGCGCGCACCGCGCGCGGCGGCCCCGCCACGTCGAGCAGCTGGTAGATGAGGTGGGTGCCGTGGTCGAGCAGGACGCCGCCCAGGCCATGCGCGCGGCGGCCGCGCCACGGGACGCCCGTGGTGGCGGCGCCGCGGTCGGCGGTCGGCCGGTAGACCTGAAACTCCGCCAGGTGCCAGCGGCCGATGCGGCCGTCGTCCAGCCACATCCGGATCTGCCGCCACACCGGGTTGTGGCGGTACTGGTGGCAGGGCATGACGATCCGCCCCGCGCGCCGGGCCGCCTCGGCGATCCGCAGCGCGTCGCGGCGCCGGATGGCGACCGGCTTCTCGCACAGCACGTGCAGTCCGGAGCCTAACGCCCACACCGCGAGGTCCACGTGCGACGCGGTCGGCGTGCAGATGTCCACGAAGTCGAGGGCGCGCGCGTCGAGGGCGTCGTGCCGCGCGACCAGCGGAATGGCGCCCGCGGGCGCGGTCCCCGGCAGGGCGTCCACCGTGGCCGTCAGCTCCAGCCGCGGCGCGATGTCGGCATGGTCGTACGCCGGGAGGTGGCCGGAGCGGCCGATGCCGCCCAGGCCGATCAGCGCCCCGCGGTACCGCGGCGCGTCAGGCGACGCGGACATCGAGGGCTCCGGCCGGTTCCGGTGAGACGGCGATGACGCGGGCGTTGTGCTCGTGACGCAGGATGATCGCGACCAAGGCCACGTTGAGCGGCACGATCGTGATCCAGCCGATGCCCGCGGGCCATCCGAACACCGCCGCAAGCATGATCGGGAAGCGGATGTTCTGGGCGATTACCGCGCACCAGCGCACCACGCGCCGCTGGGCGCCGCTCCACGCCTGTTGCAGCCAGGCCGGCGCCGCCAGGCCGCCGGTGCGGCGCAGCAGCGCCGTCGTCACCGGGAACAACGCGGCCTGGTGGCGGAGATAGTCGCGATAGATCCGCGCGGCGAGGCCGCGCGCGCCCGGCGCGATGACCACCTGCTCGGGCAGGTCCAGCTCGCCCTTGCCGTCGGCGATCTTGAGATAGGCCTGGCGGATGAAGTCGGCGCCCTGGCTCTGGAGCGAGTGGCTCCACGCGGTGAGCGCGATGAGGACGACGGCGGGCCAGCCGGCGCCGGCGAGCACCAGGCGCGCCAGCAGGTGGCCGTACAGGCTGATGAACCGCGTGCCGTCGGCGATTCCATCGAGCATCCGGCCGAACCGGGTGGACGTGCCGCGCATCCGCGCCATCTGGCCGTCGGCGCTGTCGAGGATGTCCGAAACGATGAACAGCGCCAAGCCGACCGCGTTGATCGCCGCGGCGCGGTACAGGAACAGGTGGCCGGCGAGCACACCGAGGATGACGCTCGCAATGGTGAGCTGATCGGCGCTGACCCCGAGCGGCCAGGTCGCGCGGACCACGAGCATCCCGGCCGGGCGGAAGAAATGCCGGTCGGTCCACTCCTCGACGGCCGCGCCCTTGTCAGCCAGCCCGTTCGGCTGCTTCACGAAGCACGTCCTCCATCGCGGCGAGGGCTTCCATGGCCTGCTCTTCGGTGATCACCAGCGGCGGGTTGATGCGCACCACCGGGTTGTAGACCATCGCGATGACGCCGCGCGCCAGCAGCGCGTCGAAGATCCACCGCGCCAGCTTGCCGTCGATCAGGGTCCGGGTGCCGGGCTTCACGAGGTCCATGCCGATCATGAGGCCGCGGCCGCGCACGTCGGAAACCATCGGGATGGTCGCTTCCCAGCCGCGCATCGTCTCGAGCATGCGCGCGCCGACGCGGCGGCTGTTCTCCACCAGCGCTTCGTCGCGGATGATCTCGATGGCGGTCCGCGCGGCGGCGCCGGCGAGCGGGTTGCCGCCGTAGCTCGAGGAGCTGCCGCTCGGGTCGGCCCACGGCTTGGCGAACGCCACGGTTTCCCGCGCGATGATGCCGCTCATCGGGAAGCCGCCGCCGAAGCCCTTGCCGACCAGCATGATGTCGGGCACCACGTTCTCGTGCTGGATCCCGAACCACTTCCCGGTGCGGCCGAAGCCGGTGATCATCTCGTCGGCGATCAGCAGCGCGCCGATCTCGTCGGCCACGCGCCGCAGCTCCGCCAGGTAGCCGGCCGGCGGGATGATGTTGCCCGCGGTGCCCTGAATGGGCTCGACCAGGATCGCGGCGATGTCGTTCGACGTCTCGAGCTTGATCTTGGTCTTGAGAAAGTCGACGCAGTGCCACGCGCACGAGGGATACGTCTTGTCGAACGCGCAGCGCGCGCACGAGGCGTAGGGGCTCGAGTACGTGCCCGGCATGAGCGGGCCGAGGCTGTGCTTGAAGGAGCCCGAGAGCAGGGGCAGCACGCCGGCCGTCTTGCCGTGGAAGCCGCCCCAGAACCCGATCACCTCACGCTTCTTGGTGTACGCCTTGGCCAGGCGAATCGCCGCTTCCACCGCCTCGGCGCCGCTGCTGTAGAGCTGCGTGCGGTTGAGGTCGCCGGGCGCCAGCTCCGCGATCAGCCGCACCAGCTCGGCGCGGTGCTCGGTGGTGAAGCTGCCCACGTGCACGCGCTCCAGCTGGCGCGTCATCGCCTTCACGTAGCGCGGATGCGCATAGCCGAGACTCGCCACGCCGACCCCGGCGAGCAGGTCGGTGTAGCGGCGCCCATCCACGTCGTAGAGGTGCGCGCCTTCGCCCCTGTCGATGCAGATGCCGCTGTAGAGGGCGACGCTCTGGATGCCGGGCGCGAGGTACTTCGACTCGGCGCTGACGACGTCCCGGCTCTTGGCGCCGGGCGTCCACGTAGTGACGGCCGTCTCAATCACGGTGATGTCCGTTTCGGGCTTGAGTGTGGATGTACCGCGCGATCGCGCGGGCCGCCCGCTCGCGCACCGGCGCGAAGCTGGGCCAATCGTTGAGGTCGATGAGCACCGGGCGGCCGTCGGCGCCGACGACCAGGTCGCCGCCGAAGATCTCGAGTCCGGCGACCGCGGCGGCGCGCACGGCCAGGGCCTTGAGCGCCTCGGCGTCCACGTCGGCGCAGTCGGCCGGGTCGGCGAAGTACCAGTGGAAGAAGCTGCCGTCGGCCAGGGCGTAGAACTTCACGACGGGTCCCGCGATGTGCGTCTGCACCGCGACCCGGCCGATGCCGCGCGCGCGAAACTGCTCGGCCGCCGCCGCCAGGCCGGTCGCGTCGGTCGCCACGACGTCTTCCGGCTTTTCCGCGTGCACGTCGCCGCGCTTGAGCCACAGCCGCGTGCCGTTGGTGGCCAGCGCCGTGGCGCCTTCGCGCGCCAGGGTGGCGGTGTCGTGCAGCTCGGTCATGGGGAAGGGCAGGTCGCTCCCCCGCATCAACTCCACGAGACGGTGCCGGTGACAGTTGAGCACGCTCGCGGGCGGGTTGACCGCGCGGGCGCCGTTGATCGCGGCGCGCAGCCGCTCGGAAGCCACCGGACCCTGGCACATGTTCACGTAGAGGGCGGCCGGCGGCACGCGGCCGTCCTCGATCTGGCGTTCGTCGGATGCCTCGATCGTCCACCCGAGGTCGGTCAGCGCCGCGACCGTCGCGTCCATGATCGCGCGATCGTTGCTCAGGTGGCGCTGCGGCGAGAAGCGCGGGTTGCGGTAGATGGCGACGGCGCGATCAGCCACGGTCGGCCTCCACGACGGCTTCGGCCGCGGCGAGGTCGCGGCGGCGGTCGAGGTCCACGACCCGCGCTACCTCGACCGCGATCACGCGGGCGCCGTGCGCGGGCAGCGCGGCCAGGAAGGCGCGCAACCGATCGGCGCCGGCGTGCAGCGCGGCACTCGCCATCGCGCGGGTGCGGGCGGCGAACGCGTAGACGCCGCCGGTGACCAGGCGCCGCGCTCCCGGAACCTCGCCGACCGCCGTCACGCGACCCGTCTCGTCCACGCTCGCGTAGAGCGGCCGCTCGTCGTCGTCCGCGAACGGCGTCACGACCAGCATCGCGTCGGCCGCGCCGGTCGCGACTTCGTCCTGCGCCGCCGCAAAGGCCCGCCGCCAGTCGCCCGAGGGCATGATGGTATCGACCAGGGTGCAGAACACCGGCCCCGGCGGGACGTGCGCCAGGCCTTCCACCAGGGTGTGGAGCGAGGAGGGCGTGCGGCACGCGTGCGCCGACAGCCCCTGCGGCGCGGGTCCGAGCTGCTCGAGGACCTCGGCGCGGACCATCGCGGAAACGCTGTCGCAACCGAGCCGGGTGAGCGTATCCGCCAGGCGCAGCAACTGGGGTTGCGAGCCGATGGGCATGAGCGCCTTGGGCGTCGTCTCGCCGTCGGCCGCGAACCGGGAACCCGTGCCCCCGGCGAGAATCAGTCCGTGGAGGGTCATCCCGATACCACTCCCAGCAAATCGCTCAGCCGGCTGATGCGTGCGGTCGCCACGTCGGGCTCGGGCAGCGGCCGGTTCTCGGGAGCGACCCAGCAGGTGGCGAAGCCGAGCGCCGCGGCGGGCCGGATGTCGGCCTCGAAATTGTCGCCCACCATCCAGGCCGACTCGGCCCCGCGGTCGAGCAACCGGAGCGCGATGTCGAAAATGCGATTGTCGGGCTTGGTGACGCCGACGCGCGCCGAATCCACCATGGCGGTGAGATAGGGCGTCATGCCCAGCTCGCCCAGGCAGCGCTCGAGGTTGCCCGTGAAGTTCGCGACCACGCCGATGCGGTAGCTGCCGCTGAGACGCTCGAGGAGTCCGCGGTTGCGCTCGGCCGTTTCGAGCGTCTCCGTGCAGACCGGGTCGGCGATGGCGCGCACGTCGAGGCGGCCACCGTCAGGCAGCAGGGCGAGGAGCAGCCGCGCCTGGCGCTCGAACGTGTCGTACACGCCGAGCCGCTCGATGTCGGGCTCGCGGGCCAGCTGGCGATCCGACTCCTTGAACAGGGCTTCGAATTCGGGGAACGGCAAAGTGCCGCCGGCGTTCTGATAGGCGCGATAAAACCGCACTGCCCACCGCTCGCCGTCGCCGTCAATGGTGCCGCCGTAGTCCAGCAGCAGCGCGTCGCGCCGAAGGGCGCCGGGCGGGCTTGGTCGCCGCCCCGTGTGGCTCACCGATGAGATCACGATGCCGAGCGCAAGAGCAAGGGACGTGCCCGGCGGCCGCGGGTTCCGGCGCGGTGGAACGCCATGGGGCGCCGAGAGTTCGCCCCTCGCCGCAGGCGCCGGTGCGACGGGCCCGCTGGGGCGCCCGGCCGCAGGGTGGGTCGGAATGCCACGCCCGTCCCGCCCGGGCGCGTAAGGCGCTAAGCTTGAAGCCATGCGGGTCAGCACCCGAGTGCTCGTGTCGCTGTTGCCGACCGTGGCCGTCATCATGTCGGTCTACGGCGGCTGGGCGCTCAACGAGCGCGAAGACACCCTGGTGGCGGAGGCTCAGCGGGAGACGCACGCGTACGCGTCGGCGCTCGCGCTCGCGTTCGAGACCGGTCTCCGGAGCGTCGACCGGGCGCAGATCCAGGGCGTCATCGACCAGGTGAGCCGCGAGCCGACGGTGTACGGCATCATCGTCTACGACTCGACCGGACGACGGTTGTTCACGTCCGATCCCATGCACGCGCCGGGGTCGGCGGATCCGGCGGACCTGCACCGGGTGTTCCGGACCGGCCGGCCGGTGGCGTTGCAGCGGGAGATCGACGACCAGCCGGTGTTCTCGGTCCTGCGCGCCATCCGTTCGCCCAATGGGCGCGTGTCGGGCGCCATCGAGGTGGCCCAGCCGCTCGCCCCGGTGGACGCGGCCAAGGCGCTGGTGCGACGCCGCTACCTGCTCAATACGCTGACCTTGCTGGCGGCCGTCACCCTGGTGACGCTGTGGCTGGTCGGGCGCAACGTCGGCAAGCCGCTCAAGACGTTCGCGAAGGCGGTGCGCGCGGTTGGCCGCGGCGAGCTGGGCCACCGGATCCCCGACGCCGAGGGCACCGGGGAGCTGGCCGAGCTGGCGCGGGAGTTCAACGCCATGTCCGACAACCTCGCCACGGCGCGCACCGCGCTGCTCAAGCAGGCGGAAGAGCGGGTCGCGCTGGAGCGGCGGCTGCGCGAGAGCGAGAAGCTGGCGGCGATCGGCACGCTGGCCACGGGCGTGGCGCACGACATCGCCGCGCCGCTCAACGTGATCGCGGGGCGCGCCGAGATGCTGCGCCGCCGCGAGGTCGAGCCCGCCGAGCGCGAGCGGTTCCTCCGGATCATCACGCAGCAGACCGGGCGCATCACGACCATCGTGCGCAGCCTGCTGAACTTCGCGCGGCGCCGGCAGGCGCAGGTCGTCCCGGTCGACGTGGCCGCCGTGGTGGACGGCGTCGCCGAGTCGTTCGAGCCCGACCTGGCGCGCGCGGGCGTGGCGCTGGAACGCGCCGAGCCGCGGCCGCTCGTGGCGTTAGGCGACCCGGACCTGCTGCACCAGGTGCTGGCCAACCTCGTCCTCAACGCGCTCCAGGCGCTGGACGCGGCCGAGGAGCGCCGCATCGTGGTCCGCGGCGGCCGCGTGAGCGCGGCGGGCGGCGACCTGGTGCACGTGGACGTGAGCGACACCGGACCGGGCGTCCCGGTCGAGCTGCGCGAGCAGGTGTTCAGTCCGTTCTTCACGACCAAGCCGCGCGGCACCGGCCTGGGGCTGTCGCTGGCCCGCACGATGGTCGAGGAGCAGGGCGGGCGCATCGAGCTCCTCTCCAACGGCGCGCGCGGCGCCACGTTCCGCGTCTCGCTTCCGGCGGCGGCCGCCCATGGCTGAACAGGTGATGGTGGTCGAGGACGATCGCGAGCTGCGCGAGCTGCTGGTCGACCTGCTCGGCGAGGCCGGGTACGAGAGCGTGCCGATGCCCGGCGCCGACGCCGCGCTTCAGGCGATCGAAGCCGGTCTGCCGTGCGACCTCGTCCTGACCGATCTGCTGATGCCGGGCATCCGCGGCGAGGTGCTGCTCGAGCGGCTGCGCGACCTCCGGCCCGAACTCAACGTCATCGTGATGACCGCGTTCGGGTCCATCGGCTCGGCGATCGAGCTGGTCAAGGCGGGCGCGTACGACTACCTCACCAAGCCGCTCGACTCCGACGTCCTCCTGGGCACCACCCGACGGGCGCTGGAAGAGAGCCGGTTGCGGCGCGAGGCGGCGCAGGCGACGCGCGCCGCCGGGGCCGAACCGCCGGCCGGGTTCGTCGGCGCCAGCAAGCCGATGCAGCGCCTGTTCCAGCTGGTGGCGCGGGTCGGCGCGGCCCGGCAGCCCGTGCTGATCACCGGCGAGAGCGGCACCGGCAAGGAGCTGGTCGCGCGCGCGCTGCACGCGCGCTCGGGCCGCGGCGCGTTCGTCGCGGTCAACTGCGGCGCCATTCCCGAGAACCTGCTGGAGTCGGAGCTGTTCGGCCACGAGCGCGGCGCGTTCACCGGCGCCGACCGGGCCAAGGAGGGGTTGATCGAAGCGGCGGACGGCGGCTCGCTGTTCCTGGACGAGATCGGCGAGCTGCCGCTGGCGCTGCAGCCCAAGCTGCTGCACGCGCTGGAGCACGCCGACGTGCGGCGGGTCGGGGCGACGCAGCCGCGGGCGGTCGACGTGCGCTTTATCCTTGCGACCAACCGCGATCTCGAGGCGGAGGTCGAGAGCGGCCGGTTCCGTGAGGACCTGTTCTGGCGATTGAACGTGATCCACCTCCACGTGCCGCCGCTGCGCGAGCGCCCGGCCGACATCCCGCTGCTGGCCGAGCACTTCCTCGAGGCGGCGCGGCGCGAGGCCGCCGGCGCCGGCGTGCCGGAGGCGATCGCGGCCCCGGCCATGGCGCTGCTCACCGCCTACCCATGGCCCGGCAACGTGCGCGAGCTGCGCAACGCCATCCACAGCGCCGCGGCCATGTCGTCGGCGCGGGAGCTCAGGGCGGAGGACTTGCCGCCCCGCATCCGGAGCGGCGGCGAGGCGGCGTCGCTGGTGGCGGGCGCCTCGCAGCAGCAGCTCTCGCTCCACGAGCTGGAGCGGCTCTACGTCCTGGAGATTCTGCGCCAGTCGGGAGGCAACAAGTCGCGCGCGGCGGACACGCTGGGTCTCGACCGCAAGACGCTGTACCGCAAGCTGCAGGAGTACCGCCTGGCGTCGCCCGGGCTTCCGGGCTCCGGCGAGGGAACCGCCTAGCGGCTGGGGGGCGGCGCGTCCGGCAGCGCCGCGGCGCGCGAGGCGACGGTGTCGAGGTCGCCGCCGAGCTGATCCATGACGACCTGAAAGCGGCAGTCGATCACCAGCAGCCCCACGACGTAGCCCGCCAGGTTGATCGCGAAGATCGCGGTGAACAGCAGCGGCCAGGGCAGGACCAGGCCGAAGTAGAGCACGAACCGCTTGGCGCCCGGGTCGAGGCGCGCGCGCTCGCTGATCGTGGTGAGCAGATAGATGGCGACGAGGGCCAGCACCGCCGCGCGCCAGGTCACCAGCCCCGCCGCGGCGAACGCCAGGAACACGAGGGTCTCGGACGCGCGATCGAGCGCCGTGTCGAGCCGGCGCCCCGCTTCCGATTCCAGGTGATACTCCCGCGCCATCGCGCCGTCGAGGCCGTCGATGAGCTGGCCGGCCGCCATGAGCGCGAGGCCCGCCAGCACGTGATGCAACGCGACGAACGCGGCCGCCGGCACGGTCACGGCGAACGCGAGCCAGCTCACCTCGTTGGGCGAGAGGCCGAGCCCCGCGTGGAGCGCCCGGATCAGCGGGCGCACCACCGCGTCGCTCAGCCGCGTCGGTAGAGCAGGACGTTCAGGCATAGGCTCGCGAGGAAGACCGCGGCTTCCTTGGCGCGGTCGGGGATCCGGGTGAGCCACCCGCGGGTGACCCACGAGGTATACGGGTAGAACGGCATCTTCTCGTAGCGCACCGAATAGTCCATGGCGATGTGCATCGCCAGGAACAGCACCGGCACCCAGGTGCCGAGCGCGACGGCGAGCGGGATCACCCACAGGAACGCGACCGGCTCCTGGAGCGAGGAGCGCCAGTAGTAGCCGCGCTTGTCCTTGAGGCCGATGGCCTTGAGGTAGTAGGGCGCCTTGACGATGTGGTCCACGTCCACCGCGCACCCGAAGACGTAGGCAAGCACGCGCTGTTTGCCCGTGAGGTGGAGCGCCTGCACGCCCACCGTCGTGACGAGAATGTGGGTGATGATGGTCAACGGCGGGGGCGGCTACAGGCCTTTTTCTTCGATCAGCTTGAGGAAGTCGGCCGGCGCGGTGAGTTCCATGAGCCGCTTCGGCACGTCCTCCTCCTTCGCGAACTGCGCGATCTTGCCGAGCACCGGCAGGTACTGGTTCGACACTTCGAGCGGCGGCGCGACGATCAGGAAGAAGAAGTGAGCCGGCTTCTCGTCGATCGCTTCGAACGGCACGCCGGCCTTCTTGCGGCCGAACGCCACGCGGAGCCGGTTCACGACGAGTGAGCGACAGTGGGGGATCGCGATGCCGCGGCCGATGCCGGTGGAGCCCAGGTTCTCGCGCCGCTTGAGCATCTTGTACAGCACGTCGGCCTTGTCGCCAACGTTGAGCAGCGCGATGAGCTCCTTCAGGACGTCGTCCTTGTTGTCGCCGGTCAGGGATAGGTTGACCGCATCCTCGGAGAAGAACTCGCGTAGCTGCATAGGGCAGGGAAGCTAAGGCTGCCCCCTCGACCGGTCAAACGGCGCGCGTTAGCTTGGCGTATGCGCTTCCCCTACCCGACCGGCGGACAGGAATTTCCGCTGTTCCTGGCGCCGATGGCCGGCGTCAGCGAGGCCCCCTACCGGCTGGTGTGCCGCCGGTACGGCGCCGACGTCGTCGTGTCGGAGTTCCTGTCGTCCGAGGGGCTGCGGCGCCGCAACGACCGCACGCTCGAGATGGCGGAGTTCTCCGCCGCCGAGCGGCCGATCGGGATTCAGATCTTCGGGTCCGATCCCGGCGCGATGGCCGAGGCGGCCGCCCTGGTGACCGAGGTATTCCGGCCGGAGTTCGTGGACATCAATTTCGGCTGCCCGGTCAAGAAGATCGTGAAGCGCAACGGCGGCTCGGGTTGCCTGCGCGACCTCGCCCTGGTCCAGAGCATCGTGCGCGCCGTGGCCGGCGCGACGCCGCTGCCGGTCACGGTGAAGATCCGTTCGGGCTGGGACGAGTCGTCGCGCGACCCGGCGGGCATCGCGCGGCGCTGCGAGGACGCGGGCGCCCGCGCGCTCACGCTGCACGCCCGGTCGCGCACCCAGATGTTCACCGGCGCCGCCAACTGGGACGAGATCGCCGCGGCCGTGCGGGCCGTGTCGATCCCGGTCATCGGCAACGGCGACGTGCAGACGCCGGAGGATGTGCTCCGGATGCGGGAGCGCACCGGGTGCGCCGGCGTGATGATCGCGCGCGGCAGCTTCGGGAATCCGTGGATCTTCCGCCGGGCGCGCGCGCTGCTCGAGGGGCGGCCCGCACCGGCCGAACCCACGGCGGCCGAGCGGCTGGGCACCGCGCTGGAGCACGCGCGGCTGACGCTCGAGATCGAAGGCGAAAGTCCCAAGGCGGCGCTCGAATTCCGCAAGCACCTGGGCTGGTACACGCGGGGATTGCCGGGCAGCGCCGAGCTGCGCGCGCGGCTCCAGCAGGTGCGCGCGCTGGCCGACGTCGAGCGGCTGTTCGAGGACTACCTCCGCACGAGCGACGCCGTCCTCGCGGCGTGATTCACCTCCTGCTCCTCGCCTTCGCGCTCGGCGGCCTGATGGGACTGGCGGCGGGGTTCTTCGCCGCGCGCCGGTTCTCGCGCGCCGCGTGGCGTCCCCCCGCCGACCCGGTCCGCTCGGCCGCGCCCAGCAGCGACGCGGCGTACCCGGCCGAGGCGAACTTCGAGGCCATCGCGCTCTCGCTGGTGGACCGGTGCGCCTCGCGCGTGGGCCTGCCCTGCGCGCTGGTGATGCGGGACCGCGAGGGTGCGCCCGCGCACGTCGTGGTCGTCTCGGCCGGCGTCGATCCGCGGCTCGAGGGCATGGAGATCGTGCTCACCTCGGCGGCCGGCCGCGCGATTCTGGAAAACGTGCCCGTGGTCGGGGCGCCCAACGAGCCGGTGCTCCAGACGGTGCGGGCCGACCGGCGGCGCCCGGTGATGGGCGGCGTCGCGGTGCCGGTAGGCCAGGGCGCGCGGCCGGTCGGCGCCGTGATCGGGCTCGGCCTGCCGCCGGCGGGCGGCGGCGACGCGGTGCACGGGCTGGGGGCGCTGGTGCGGCTGTTCGCGCCGCAGCTGTTGCCGGCACACGCGGTGTGGGTCGCGCAGAAGCGGGCCGAGACGGACGACCTGACCGGCCTGCCCAACCGGCGCCACCTCAAGAACGTCATGGCGCGCGGGCCGCTCGAGCAGGCGGCGCTGGTGGTCCTGGACATCGACCACTTCAAGGCCGTCAACGATACGTTAGGCCACGCGGCCGGCGACGCCGCGCTGGTGCACCTCGCCCGGCTGCTGCGCGACACCCTCCGCACCGGCGACGTGGCGGCGCGGATGGGCGGGGAAGAGTTCGCGGTGTGGCTGGCGGGCGCCGATCAGGCGACGGCGCTGGAGGTGGCGGAGCGGCTGCGCGCGCAGGTGGAGCGCTCGCCGTTCCGCTGGCAGGGCGAACCCCGGCCGTTCACCGTGTCGTGCGGCGTCGCCTCGTATCCCGTGCCGATCCGCCACCAGGACAACCTGATGCCCACCGCCGACGCGGCGCTGTACCGGGCAAAGAACGGCGGCCGCAACCAGGTGGTCGCGGCCGCCGCCGACGCGCCGGCGCCGAAGAGCGCCTAACGCCGCTCGGTCGAGCCGGGCGCGATGGCGCCCTGCTGGGACGGCCCCGCCTCGCGCAGCCGGCTGCCCGCCAGCCCGATCGCGCCCTTGCCGATCTGGCCGGCTTCGCCCGCGCCCCAGCACACCGCGTGCAGGTTCACGGTCACCACGCAGGCGTGCTGCGCCCCGACGCCGAGCGACAACGCCGTCTCGGGGAGCGGCACCTGCACCGGCGTGGCGCTGAACGTGGAGTCTTCCGTACCGAACTGGTGGACGGAGGCGTCGCCCCAGCACCACACCGAGCCGCCGCGCGCCAGGCCGCAGGTGAAGTCCTGGCCCGCGCCGATGGCCGTGTAGCGGCGCTCGCCGGGCACCTGCACGGGCGCGGGCACCGAGTCGGACACCGCGCCGTTGCCGACCTGGCCCCGGTTGTTGGCGCCCCAGCACCACGCCGCGCCGTCCCGGGTCAGCGCGCAGGTGTGCTCGCCGCCGGCCGCCACGGCCATGAGCGTCAGGCCCGGCGCCGAGCGCACCGGCTCGAGCGCGCAGGAGGTGCGCGAGTACAGCGTCGGGCCACACCCATCCATCGACGCGGTGCTGCCGAGCTGAGCGTAGCGGTTCCAGCCCCAGCACATCAGCGACCCGTCGGTCAGGATCCCGCAGGTGTGATAGCCGCCGGCCGACAGCGCGATGAAGTGGAGGCGCGGATTCAGCTGGGCGACCAGGGTCCCGGCGACCTGCCGTGACACGCCGAGCTGGCCGCGCGAATTGGCGCCCCAGCAGGTCGCGGTGCCGTCCTTGCCGAGCGCGCAGGTGTGCTCCGCGCCGGCCGTGACGGCCGCCGCTTCCGTGACCGGCGCCGCCACCGGCAGCACCGAGCAGGGGACGGTTCCGTGCTCGGTCTTGCACGCGGTGGTGGTCGTCACGCCGAGCTGGCCGAGCGCGTTGGAGCCCCAGCACTGAACGGTGCCGTCGGTGGCGCGCGCGCAGGCGTGCGAATCGCCGGCGTCCACCTGGGTGAACGTGCCGCCCGCGCGGACCCGGAGCGGCTGCCCCGTCCGCACCGGCATGGTGTCGCCCAGCTGGCCGGTCTCGTTGTTCCCCCAGCACCACACCGCACCGTCCCGCGTGATCAGGCACGAGAAGTCGAGGCCGCCGGTCGGCAAGCCGGCGAGGGCCTGCGGCTGTGACGGCCATTCGATCTTGACCGCGAGGCGGACGCGGTTCCAGTTCCAGTAGCCGTACCCCACGATCACCAGCACGGCGAGCGCGATGGCGCCGATCAGCACCCGATCGCCCCACTTCGGCTTGGCGGACAGCGGCGCGATCGAGCCGTACTCGAGCGTGTGCTCGTGGTGAGCCGGGTGGTCGCCGGTCGAGCTCGGCGCGCTCCCGTCCGGCCCGCTCGCGCCGTCGCTCGGCGCCGCGGGGGCGGCCTCGGTCGGCATGATGCCGAGCGCATTGTCGAAGCCGCAGGTCGGACAGATGTGAGAGCCGCCCAGGAGCGGGCTCTGGCATTTGGCGCAGTAGTGCGACATGGCGTCTCCCGTTGTGTCCGGGCCGGCCCGCGCGAATGCGGCCGCCCGCCGCGTGACAAGCGCACCTTCCATGCCCGGAAACGGGTCGTCGGCGACCGGAGCCTCAGGGTCGGGATTGCCGATAGCGCCGGGAGCGGCTGTGGCGTTCTGTCCTACCGGCGCGGCCGTGGGCAGGTTCCGGGGGGCGCACGGTAGAGATCGCATAGGCGAGGGGTTAACTTTCCCTCGAGCGCCTGGGGGCGTTTCGGTTTCGACGGGTATGGTGAGGCAGCCTAAGCGTGCCGAGGTTCCTGGATCCTCGCAAAACCTCTGGGAAACGTTCCAACTGCCAACGCGGACTTCGCGCTGGCTGCGTAAGGCGTAACAGCCTTATGCACCTGTTCGGGATGGAGCTCGCCTGAAGCGACGCCCGGACATCGAAAAGTCAGGCTGGCCAGACGTGGCGCCACGGCGCGGCTGGTGAGACTTCACCGGGGCGGGATTCCGCGAAGGTCGCCCGAGAACCGGCGCGGCGTCTTGGCCTAGATCGCGGGCTACGCACGTAGAAGCGGTTGCGGATCGATGCTCGGACCGGGGTTCGACTCCCCGCGCCTCCACTGCTCGGATGAGATTCAGACTTGGTCATGATGACGTAGCCTAGCCCTTGACGCGGCGCTGCAAGTCAGCGCCGCGGTTTTTTTCGTGCGATTCAGCTTGGGACCTTGGTTACCTTCAGCTACCACAGAAAGGGCCAGTCGCGCTCAATCTCCTGCGATATGGCATCGCCGGGCCTCAGAATCTCACGAAACGCTGGAATCGGTAGGTGGCGCGAGCGCCTCTCCCCGCTGGCATACAGGATGCGGCCGAGGGAGCTGAGGTCGGGTTCACTTAGCATTGGGTAGGGGTTGCTCGAGTCCTTCGGCGCGATGTCTGCGACGGCATCTGCCTTGGCAGCGAGTATGCAGATCGCCGCGCTTGCCGTGGGCAGATATACCGCCGTGGAGTCCTCGTACGGTATGAGCGCCCGAAGCGCGAGCCACCGGCTCTGATCACTTGCACTCGGGTCGCTGGCCAAGTCCGCAGCTGGAATCGGGGACAGCTGAAGAAGTGCGTAGGTCGTGGATGCGAGGACGGCCGCATCGGGAGCCTTCATGTAGGCGTCACTCTGAATGAGCATCGTCAGAATTCGTGCTACAGCTAGGCGCGTGTCGGTACCAGTATATAGTATTGGACGCAGAGTCGCTGCTGCTACGGTGTCGTCGTACAAGCGCAACCCATCGACGTCCGATCGACGCAGTTCCAACGATCGCTGCTCTAGCACGGCGTACACCCGCTGTGAGAGTCCGATTTCTCCCACGCTCGCAACACCATCCGCAATGATCGCTCGTGCCCCATGATCGCGAACACGATCCTCCATTATGCTCCTGCACACTTGAGCTGAGGCGCGCAGTGGACATGCTAGAATGCAGCAGGCAGCTAGCGCGGCCAGCAGCGCCGCGCGGGGCCTCCGAGACGCTAGTTTGCTCTGCATAGAGCCGTGTTACCACAGGCTAGGAACGGAACTCTGCACGAATCTGCCCACGGGATTGGACACATCCAGCATCTGCCGGAGGCTCAAGACACCATGTGGCCGATACCTCTCCAGGGCGGCCACAAGTTCGCTAAGGAGGCCCAGTTCATCATCGCTCAGCGCCTCCCGGGCTGACATCCCAGGATCCCCGAGTACCGCCGTCACTCCGCGCGCGCGAGCGGACAGGGAGCATAACGCGCTAGCGGCAGCTTGGGCAAACCCATCGTCTGTCATGTGGTATTGCAGCGCGATAACCGCGTTGAACTTAGCGCCGGTGGACGCGGACGGGTCCTTGATGATTCGTTCAACTGGGCCGGTCGGCAAATCAAGGGCCGCGTAGATATACCCCGCCTCCTTCCCTTGTATGTCGGTGAACCCCGTCGACGCTCCGCGGACGAGCCACACGAACGCGTCCGCGACGAGAGAATCCGAAAGGCCATTGATCGCCAATTCACTGCGAAGGGCGATCGCGCTATCGCGTAGATCGACGTGCTCAAAGCCACCGCGAACAAAGACGGGAAACCATCGGATTGTCAGCGAGTCTATGCGCATTATGAGCTGGGACTCCTGGGCGCTTGTCGAGGGGATCCACCTCGTTGGCGCGAGTGCGTCCGCGCACGACTGCGCCGAGCTGGGCGCTGAGAACGCGGCGCCCGCTAACAGGGCAGCCGCGGCGGTCACCGAACCTATTCGAGTCTTCAGAGCCGCCTCCTAGTCCTTCGTGCAGTCGCCCCAAGGTCCGACAAGCGCAGCCGCCAGCCTGCACGCCACGCCAGGGGGTGTGTTCTGCATCCTGATGGAAGACCTCATGCAAAACGGCATTCGCAACATGCTGGCCTCTGAACTGGGGCCAAACAACGTGGGATCAAAAGCATTCATTAGGCCTCTTGTGAAGCCCGGCTTCTGGCTAGGCGAGCAGCACGACGGACAGGCGGCTCATGGCTCCTCGCTCTGTTGGGGTGGAGCTGACCACGCGGCCGGGTCTCCCGGGCCGAAAGGCTCTGTCGGCCAATTCACTGGTCGTGTGGGAGGTAGAGGTGGCTCGGCCTGCCAGTGCCGGCGACGGTCGTGACGACGCCGTTCACATCAATCTTGCGAATGACGTTGCCGCCCAGATCGGCGACGTAGAGATTGCCCTGCGCATCGGCGGCCATGCCCCCAATCCATCCGGGGTTCGGGTACTTTGGATGCGGGAAGACGAGTCCGCGCGCCGACGGCGCCGTTCTGGCACTCCTGTAGCGGACCGTCATCTGCCCGCCCGGTATCCAGTGGTCGATCCGTCCTTCCTCGCCATCGACAAGAAAGAGTCCACCCGAGGGATCGACCGCCACGGCGCTGTACGAGGTCGGCGCCGCCAGCGTGATTATCCGTCCCTGTGCGTCGAGCTTCCTCACGCTGGTGTGATCCACGATGTACACGTTCCCGTCGCCATCCGCCGCAATGGACGTCGGATGGTCGAGTGGGACCTGGATGGCCGGGCGAGGATAGCGATCGAGTGAAAGCTCGTTTCGCCCGTTGCCGGCGGCGAGGTGCACGGCTCCTTGCGGATCGATCCGCCATACGCGGCTCTGTCCGCGATCGATGACATACACGTTGCCCTGTGGATCGGCCGTCATCTGGCCGGGTTCATCGTCGTAGCCGAAGATGTTACCCAGCGGAGGCTGGCCATAGCCGGGAAAGGCCGGCCCGAGGCTGTCGAGCGTGCTGATGATGCCTTCAGGTGTAATACGGCGGATCCGAACGCCGACATAGTCCTGGGTCTCATCGAGATCGAGGATGTACAGGATGCCCGCCGCGTCGACCGCAACGTCTCCCGGAGAGGTTAGCGTCGCGTTGAGAGCCTGCCCTCCGTCGCCGGAGTGGTCGCGAGCGCCTACCGCGCCCGCGACGGTGCTCACCATGCCATCGGCACCGAGCCGCCGCACCAGCACCGAGAGGTTGTCGGTGAAGAACACGTTGCTGGCTCCATCGACGGCGATTCCATTGGGAGTCACGCTCGTCCGCAGCGCCGCGGTGGCCGTGCCGCGACGACCGACGGCGGCTTGCCGCACAGCGGCCGGCTGAGCCGGTTGCGGTGGCTGCGCTGGCTGCACCGTCGCTATAGGCAGGGGTTGCGACGGCTGGGCCGCTGGTGAGGCCTGAGCGGCGGGTGCGACCGGCGGCGCGACGCTGGGGCTGGCGACCGGCGCATCGTCGGCCACACGCTGCAGGCGGCCGTTCTGGAGCGCCACGGTGATGGTGCCGCGCAGTGTCGGACAGCAGATCGAGTCGTTAGGTCCCTGCCGCACCGCCGTGACCCGGATGTGTCCGTTGTTCACGCTGAGCGATTCCACGACCGCGTTGTAGCCCACCGCGAGATTCGCGGCGTGCCGTGGTCCCGAGGGACTGGCGATCACGATGGCGAGGCTGATGAACGTGGCGGCGCCGCCGGTGTTGGTCGCCAGCACGACGACCGCGTCAGCCCGGCCATCGCCATCGATGTCGCCGAAGGCGACCGGCTGCCGGAGGTTCACCGTGTAACCGCGTTGCGGGTCGTGAAACGACCCGTTTTGCATGATGAAGGCACCCTGCGGCAGCAGGTAGCGGCTGTTGCGCAGGACCTCGAGTGTCAACTCTGTACTCTGCGCCCGGCTCACTCCGGGCGTGATCAGTACCAGAACCAGTGCGAGCCCCATGGGACGCAGCATAGTAGTGCCTCTCGATTAGTGTGCCGCCGAGCCCGTCGCGTCGCGAATCTCTCCCAGACGATCGTAGATCCGGAAACCGAGGAGCCACAACTCGCAGGTCACACGCCAGATCAGGCATCCCAGTCCAGTGCCGATGACGGCGGCTACCATCGTGCCTATCCCTTTGATCCCGGAGTAATGCAGCACCGCGAAACTGCCGAAGAAGGTCACGAGACCGAAGATCACGATGCCGATGAGTCCGACGAAGTAGACGAATTTCAGGACTGATTCCGCTACCATCTTCTCGAATGACAGCAGGTCGCCCACCGTGAAGTTGGACATGGTTCCCCCCGTGAGAGCGCTATGGTCGGCCGAAATGGATGTCAATCAGAGGACGGTGTAGCGCGTTGGGACCGCTTGTTGCGACGTCGTGGAATCCGACGGCGTGCTCGCGAGCGACCCGGGGCGGATTCCCAGGTAGGATCTCCACTTCATCCACGCTGAAGTCAAAGGAATACGTGCTTCCGACTCGGCCGGTCGGTGCGTCTCGGACGCTGAAACTCGCGTCGCGGGACTCGCCCGGGCGCAGGACGAACGAGGCGTCGATGGTCCCGTAGCGATTCTGCCCCAGGCCCGAGACTTCGGGGGTCGCGGGACTGTACCGGTTGCCCTCGTCATCGACGACAAGTGCGGAATTCGCCGTCTCGGCAAGGACCAGCGACCGTGTCGTGAGATTCCGGAAGCGCACCGTGAGCTGGACATCGCGAAACCGCCCGCTCTGACTGGGCGTGATGCGCGTGAGCTCCGCGGTGAAGGAGGAGGAGCCATAACAGAATCGTTTACCGGCACAGCCGTCGGAGACGGTTGGCGGCGCCGCCTCGGCCATTGGCTTCACCGCGCCGGGGGGATCGCCCGAAGGCTGCGGGTTTGCCACGAGGTCGCCGAGGCCACGGAATTCAAGCGCGTGCTCAGGTCCGAGCTGCCACTGGCCGCCCGGCAACGATTCAATTTCGCGAATTGCTAGGTCGATCGTGAACGTGGAGCCGACGATGGCGCCGTTGGGTCGAAAGGAGAACTCGAGGCGTGCATCGCCGGTCTCGTGGGGAGTCAGGGTGAACTTGGGATCGATCAGGCCAGGGCCTACCTCGCCGAGTCCGCGCACGCCGCCGTCGTAGATCTGGAACCGGTTGCCGCGATCGTCAACGGCGAGTCCAGATCCGCGCACATACCCCAGCACGAGCGGCGCGTCGGTCTTGTTCTTGAACCGGACGGTTATCGAAACGAGCCGATCGTTGTTGGTGGCACTGCGCGTGAAGTCCGTCACCGTCGCCACGAAACTCGTGACCTCCGCGCACCGGGGGTTCACGTCGCACCCCGCGGGTGCGGATTGCACACCTTCGCCGCCCTTCTGAGCTGTCGCGGTGCCGACCAGGAACGGAATCAGGAGAATCGGCGCCGCGACGGGCAAGGGACGCATGATGGCCTCCGTGAGATTCTGCTACGAGTGTTCCTTCACCGGCAATTGGGCTCGCCCTGGTTGCCACCCGGAATCGGCGCCGCCGCCGAGCCGACGTAGATCGCGCACGTCTTGGACGTCGAAACGTGCGTCGCGGTCGCGTTCCACCCGGTGCCGCTCGCGGTGCCGATCGTCACCGTGACCCCGGCGGACGGCGTGAACCGCAGCGCGCTCGCCGCGGTAGTGTACGTCGTATTGTCGGCGAAATAGGATTCCTCGGCCGTGACCAGGTCTCGCAGATCGGATTTCATCCCCGCGACGAACGCCGCCTCTGGATCGGGTGCGGGCCGCGTACGCGCGCTGTCGCCGGATCCGGCGGTCTGAGGACTCGCGTCCGAGCCGACCTTGCAGAGCTTCAAGTCCATCAGTCCCATGACCTGGCCGGCCCCCGCTGGGCTGAAGCACCCGTGCTCGTCCATCGTCAGCACAACGCGCGGCCCGTCCTTGGGGCCGAGCGTGATCTTCCCGTCCTCGAAGTCGTACTGCATTTCCTGGGTCTGCTCCACGCCGAACATCTTGGTGGAGACTTCGACGGTGTGATTGGTCTTGAAGGTGTAGGTGACCAGCCCTTGCAATCCGGTGTACTCCCCGCGGGGACCTCCACCTCCGCACGACGTGAGCAACACGACCGTCGCGAGCGCTGTTATGGCGGCGGGCCACTGAGCACGCTGAATGTCGAGGGGGAGCCTCGATAGCCACGTCATGAGCATCCTCGATCAACGAGGGTTGAAGGGCGAGGCGGCAAACACGACGGAGGCTAATAGACAGGACGGGGAGAGGCAGCGCAAGAGACCCTCTCCGTCAAGCGACGCCGCGGACATTCTGGGTGTTGCCTAGCAGGAATGTGCGCGTTCCCTGGCGCTTGCCGACTCCGTCCAAGGTGGCGCGACCGGCGACGGGCGGCCCGAGGTCTCAAGGGCGACTCACCGACGCCTTGACGCCCCACTTGGCGCCGAGAACCGCCCGCCTGTACCTTGGTTGCCGACTCCAACACGGATACGACATGACAGCTCCCGACGCCCCGGCGCCGACCAAGAGCTACATCCCGCTCCTCACCGACCTCACCCGGCTCGGCCGCGTGCTGTTCACGCCGACCGCCGTGTTCGAGGAGCAGAAGGACCACCCGACGTTCTGGATGCCGTGGATCGTCGTGAGCGTGATCTGGATGGCGCTGGCGCTGCTGCAACGGCCGTTCCAGAACCGGATCCGCGATGTGGTGCTCGCGCGGATGAACCGCCCGGTGCCAGCGCCGTCAGCGGTCGGGAACATCGTCAGCATGATCGGCGGCCCGATCGCCGTGCTCCTGATGTGCCTGATCGGCGCCGCCATCCTGTACGCGCTGGTCTCGGTGCTGGGCGGCGAGACCGGGTACAAGAAGATGCTGAACGTCGTGGTGTTCTCGCTGCCGGTGGTGCTGATCATCCAGGCCGCGACCGTGTTCATCCTCCACACGCGCGGGCTGGCGAGCATCAATGGTCCGGAAGACATGATCGTGTCCTTCGGGCTCGATCTGCTGCTGCCGCAGAGCGCGCAGCCCGGCTACTTCCTCCGTTTCGTCCTGATGGGGATCGGGCCGCTCCAGATCTGGGGCCTCGCGATCACGGCAACCGGCCTGGGCGTGATGGGCAAGCTCGGCAAGGGCGGTGCGTGGACCGCGGCGATCATCAACTTCCTGATCGTCCTGCTGCTCACGGCCGGGCTCGGCGCGTTCGGCATGAAGATGGCGGCCGGCTGAACGGCGGGACGGCCCGCCTAGAGCGAATTCAGGAAGGCGAGCAGCGCCGCCCGCTCGTCGGCGGGGAGGGCCCGGAACCGCGCGGCGGCCGAGTCCGCCTCGCCGCCGTGCCAAAGAATGGCTTCGGCGAGGTTGCGTGCCCGACCGTCGTGCAGAAACTCGGTGTGACCGTCCACGACCGCCGTGAGGCCGATGCCCCACAGCGGAGCCGTCCGCCATTCACTGCCGCCGGCGCCGTAGTCCGGCCGGTTGTCCGCCAGGCCAGGCCCCATGTCGTGCAGCAGCAGGTCGGTGTACGGGTGGATCACCTGCCCGGCGGTCTCGGCCGGTGAGGCGTCCGGCGCCGTGACGAGCGTAGGCCGGTGGCACGCGGCACAGCCGATCGAGGTGAAGAGCTGCGCGCCACGGGTAGTGGTCGGATCGCTGGCGAGGCGGCGCGCCGGCACGCCGAGCGTCCGGACGTAGAACGCCGCTTCCTGTACCACCGAATCGCTCACGTCCGGCGCATGCTCGGCGCACGGCGTTGGGTGTGAAGCGCACGGCTCCTCCGGCTCATAGCGCGACGTCACGCCGATGTCCTCGTCATACGCGAGGGCGACCTGGTCGAGCACGGTGGCGACCGCGGCTTTCCAGCCAAAGCGACCGAGCACCCGCTGGCCGGTCGCCGGATCGGTGACGTAGTTCGGTCGGCCGCTGATCCCGTCGCGGTTGGTGTTGGAGGGATCGGCGTTCTCGAGGATTTCCGACTCCGGCACCGATTCGAGCAGTCCCAGGCCGAAGACCGGCGGCGCAACGCGCGGCGAAACGAGGAGCCCGGCCGGAGGGTTCGTGTACGCGTCTGTGAGCGTGTAGGTCGGCTGGCGCAGCGAGTAGGGCGTCCCGTCCGCGTAGCTGCCCGGAATCTCCTGATAGCTCACGTGCGGCACCGCCTCGGGCACGTAGCCCTGGGTGGCGCGATTCTGCAGCTCCAGCCCGAAATCGGGAGCGGGCAGCGGTCCGCCGTCCGCGGCAGTCCCGGGGACGCTGAGGCGGATGAGCAGGGAGGTGAAGTCTTCCCCGGGGTTAGGCGGCCGGCCGCGGCCGTCGCCCACGTGGCAGGCGGTGCAGCCGGTGTTGACGTACAGCGGTCCGAGCCCGGGGTTCACCGGCGCCGGAGCCGTCACGAACGTCGCGTCGAACCGTTCGTCGCCGGCCGCGTGCAGCATGAGGTCGGCGGCCGTCAGGTTGGGGGCGGGTTGGCTGAAGGCCTGGCTCGAGGCATCGAATACCGTCAGGTCGCCGCCGGCGCGCGACAGGCTGTCGGCGGCGCCGGCCGTGGGCTCCGTGCCGGTGGAGCACCCGGCCGCGGCGCCGCCGGCGAGGAGCAGGGCGAGCGCGAGCCGCGATCCGCCCCTCACTGCGCGAGCGGGAGCAGCTGGTTGGTCAGCGTCTGCTGGAGCGTGCGCACGGCGGTGCGCGCGGCTTCGACGGCGGTGGAGTCAGCGGTGATCGCTGCGCCAAACGTCGGCAGCATCGCCTCAATCTTCGCGATCGCGTCGCTGGTCTGGGTCTGGATCGTCGCGTCGAGCGCGGGCGCCTTCGCCAGCACGAGCGCTCGGACGCCCGTCACCGTGTCTGCACCGTAGGCGCCCAGGTAGATGTGCTGGACGCTCCGAATGTTGTCGGCGAAGTCGGCGTCGGAATTGTTGCTGAACTGCGATTCCTCGAGGTTCCGGTTGTGCTGGTCGAAGGGGTCGGAGATCTTGCTGTTGGCCACCTCGTCGCATATGTCGATCATCCCGTTGATCAACTCCTGCATCGCGGCCGACTGGCTCACGTACACGGTGTTCCCGGACGCGCCGGCGGTGCTGAGCGTGGCGACGTAGTTCCCGTGGGCGGGGTCCCACGCCGCGCGGACCTGGGCGGCGGCGGCGGCGAGGGCGGCCGTACTGGCCGTGAGGTACTCCAGATCACGCGCTGAGAGCCCGGCGGCCGTGAGGGTGTCCGCGCTGCCGAACAGCAGGTACTCGATGGTGTGAAACCCCTTAAGCGTGCCCTGCAATCCCTCGATGTACTGCTCGTCGAGCGTCGCGCTGCTCGCGAGCACGGCGTCGAGATCCGCGACGTTCACGGGCCAACTGTCGATGCCGGGGTCGATCCCGTCGGTCTCGACCGGACCGAACAGGAACGCCTCGGACTGTTCCCACGGGCGCCGCGCCGCCCGCCACGCGTTCTGCGCGGCCGCCAGGTTCGCGGCGGTCGGTGCGGCGGCGAGCGCCTGGGCCGCGCTGTCGAGCGCCGCGCTGCGGGCCTCGAGGTCTTGGTAGGTCGGGAGGATGACGTCGGTGCTCAGGTCGTGCAGCAGGGCGGTGGCGTCGAACGATGCGGCGGCGCCGGTGGATGTCGATTCGCCGCAGGCGGCGGCACTGAGGGCCAGGCCTAGGAGCAGGGCGCCGGACACGGCCGGCCGAAGGCGTCGCATGGTGAGCCTCGTGGGCGTCGGGGGACGGTGGCGCATCAGAACAGCGCGGCGACGCCGAGCATTGTGGTGCGCTCCTGGTTGTTCGTGGGCAGCCCGACCACGCGCCAGGCGTAGGAGGCCTTCACGATGAAGTGGGGATCGGGATACCAGTTGAGGCCGGCGGTCACGGTGTGGCGCGCCCAGCGCGGGTTGTCGAACACGTCACCCGTCACGCGGTACATCGTGTCGTACCAGTCGTAGCGCGCGAACACATCGAGCGGCGTCGCGCGTTCGAGCACCCGATAGCCGGCCTCCGCGAACCAGGCCAGCGCGGCGGAGCCGACGGGGTCGCGCTTCACGCCGAGGTTGTTGGAGAGGTTGCGGTTCGCGTCGGAGACCAGGTCGGCGTTCTGGAGGTGGCCGTACATCAGGAGCCCGCGCGCGCGCAGGCGCCCGGTCTGGACCGCGGCGTGCGCGTCGAGCACTGTGACGTAGGCGGGCGCGGTGAGGTCGGGCTTGGGGCGGTTGCCGCTCGAATTGCCGTAAAATCCCGACACCCCGACCGTGCTCTCGCCGCCGAGTATGAGGTCCAGGCGCCCGACCAGCGCCATGTCCTGCGCGTTGACCGTCTCGAAACGGCCCTGCTCGCCGTAGCGCACCCAGTTGCCGGACGTGAAGCCCGTGGCGTCGAGGCCGGCCACGGTGAGGAGCCGGTAGCGCAGGCGCCGGACGCGTCCATAGATCCCCACGCCGGGCGAATGCCAGACGGTGGGGATCATCGCCGCCTCGGCTTCGTTGCGGGTGTTGGTGAAGTAGTCGTCGGGGTCGTCGCGCGCGGAGACGAGACCGACGGGCACGTACAGCTCGCCCACCAGGACGTTCAGGGCGGGGTGGAGGGTGAAGTCGGCCTGGAGCTTCTCGATCTCGACTTCGCCGCCCTTCTCGATCTCCTGCTCGAACTCTCCAGACTCCTCGAACGGGTCGAACTCCATCGTGGCGCCGGTGCCGCCGTGCTCGAACTCGACCTCGGCCTCGAAGCGAAGGTGGGGACTCACCCGGTAGGAGGGCTCGATCACCGCGCGCTCGAGATCGATCGCGTTGCGTAGGGCGGGGTCGGTCTGCCAGTCGTAGGCGTAGTAGTTGGCGATGGCGTACCCGCCGACATGGAGCGCGACGGCGGTGTCGGATCGGGACTGCGCGGCAAGGCGGGCGGATGTGAGCACCGCGAGAAGGAGCGTGGCGGTGATGCGGGGGCAGGTTCTTGCGGGCATGCGCTCCGTACGGCCCTGTTTAGATGAAAATGAGTATCAAGTGCAAGTCAAACGCGAGTAGAATTAACGCCAAATCCCCCTTCCGCGCAACCGCCCTCCCGCAAACCGCTCGGGCATGCCATAAGGGCTGACGGCCGCCCACGGACTGACGGTGAGGGCGGACGCGGTCGGTGCACGGCACGGGCGGGAAGCGTCTGCGATTGCACAGCGGGGCGGCCGACTGGCCGCCCCGGAGCGTCACGGCGGATTTGATGTGCGGTGGCGGCGCGCGTGCCGCCATGAGGCTCAGCGCCCTTCGGGCGCTCCCGCCTGCGCACGGTGGGCGCGATACTCGGCCCGTATCGCCTGGAGCCGCTGCTGCTGCTCCGGGGTCAACACGGCGTCCACGGAATCGAGCGCGGCCTGGCTATTGGCGCGCATCGCCATCATCAGCGGGTGGAGCGCCGGGCCCATGCGGCGGCGCTGGATCGGCGGAATGTCGCGGAGCGGCCGGCCGCCCGTGATCGTGCGGATGGAATCGCGCAGCGGGGTGTTCAGCCCCTCGAAGTAGCTGTGGATCCGGCGCAGGCGGGCGCGCTGCACCGGCGTCAGGTGCAGGCTGTCGGCGCCGGAGGTGAGAAACCCGGTGACGTTGCTGCCGGCATCCTCGGCGGGCCCGATGCCCTCCGCCGCCGCCGGAGCGGTGGAAGCCGGGGGGGTCTGGGCCGGCGCGGCAACGGCCGCGCCGACCAGCAGCATGGCGGCGAGCGAGACGATGCGCATGACTCCTCCTCTAGGGCGCGTCAGACGGTCGCAGCAGTCTTGTCCTCCAATCCACGTTCGCGCAAGGCCGCCTGCGCCGCCGCCAGCCGCGCGATCGGCACGCGGAACGGCGAGCAGGAAACGTAGTTCATGCCGGCATGGTGGCAGAACGCGATGCTCGACGGCTCGCCGCCGTGCTCGCCGCAGATGCCGACTTTGAGGTCCTTGCGCCGCGAGCGGCCCAGCTCGATGCCCAGCGAGACCAGCCGGCCCACGCCCTTCTGGTCGAGCTGCGCGAACGGATCGGCCGGCCAGATGCCCAGCTTGAGGTAATCGGGCAGGAACTTGCCGCTGTCGTCGCGGGAAATGCCGAACGTGGTCTGGGTGAGGTCGTTGGTGCCGTACGAGAAGAACTCGGCGACGTCGGCGATTTCGTCGGCCAGGAGCGCGGCGCGCGGCAGCTCGATCATGGTGCCGACCAGGTAGGGAATCTCGGTCGCCGCCTTGCCGAGCACGTCGTTGGCGACACGGCGGATGATGTCGGCCTGGTGCTTGAGCTCGGCCACGTCGCCGACCAGCGGCACCATGACCTCGGGCACGGGCTTCTTGCCCTTCTTCGCCACGTTCACCGCCGCCTCGAAGATCGCGCGCGCCTGCATGAACGTGATCTCCGGATAGGTGATGCCGAGCCGGCAGCCGCGGTGCCCCAGCATCGGATTCGCCTCGCCCAGGGCCTCGACGATGTCGGTCAGCCGCTCGGCCGACACGCCCATGTCCTTGGCGAGCGCCGCGATCGCTTCGGGCTCCTTGGGCAGAAACTCGTGGAGCGGGGGGTCCAGCAGCCGGATGGTGACCGGCAGCCCGTCCATCGCCTCGAAGATGCCCTCGAAGTCGCTGCGCTGCATCGGCAGCAGCTTGTTGATGGCCTGCTGGCGGCCGTCCGGATCCCGGGCGAGGATCATCTTGCGGATCCACTCGATGCGGTCGGCCTCGAAGAACATGTGCTCGGTGCGGCACAAGCCGATGCCCTGGGCGCCGAACGCGCGGGCGCGCATGGCGTCGGCGGGAGTGTCGGCGTTGGCGCGCACACCCAGGCGCCGGTGCCGGTCGGCCCACGACATGAACGTCGCGAACTGATCGGACAGCGTCGGGGCGACCAGCGGCACCTTGCCGACGATGACCCGGCCGCCCGTGCCGTCGATGGTCACCCAGTCGCCGCGATTGAGCGTCCGCCCGTTCGCGTGCAGCGCGCCGGCCGCCTCGTCCACGTGGAGCACGGTGGCGCCCACGATGCAGCACTTGCCCATGCCGCGCGCCACCACCGCCGCGTGCGAGGTCATCCCGCCGCGCGCGGTGAGGATGCCCTTGGCGGCGGCCATGCCCCGGATGTCTTCCGGCGACGTCTCGGGGCGGACCAGGATGACCTGCTTGCCCTCTTCCGTCCACGCGAACGCTTCGGCCGCGTCGAATACGATCTGGCCGGACGCGGCGCCGGGCGAGGCGGGCAGCCCGGTGGCGATCACGTCGGCCGGGGCCTTGGGATCCACCATCGGGTGCATGAGCTGCTCGACCATTTCGGGGGAGACGCGCAGCAGCGCCTCCTCCTCGCTGATCAGGCCCTCCTTCACCATGTCCACCGCGATGTGCACGGCCGCGGCGCCGGTGCGCTTGCCGGTGCGCGTCTGGAGCAGGAACAGCTTGCTCTGCTGCACCGTGAACTCGACGTCCTGCATGTCGCGGTAGTGCTGCTCGAGGCGCTCCTTGGTGGCGAGCAGCTCGGCGTAGGCCTTCGGCATCTTCCGTTCCATGTTCGCGATCGGCTCGGGCGTGCGGATGCCGGCCACCACGTCCTCGCCCTGCGCGTTCATCAGGAACTCGCCGAAGAACCGCCGTTCGCCCGTCGAGGGGTCGCGGGTGAAGCACACGCCGGTGCCGGAGTCTTCGCCGAGGTTGCCGAACACCATGGCCACGACGTTGACGGCGGTGCCTAACGTCTCGGGGATCTTGTGCAGCATCCGGTAGGCGGCCGCGCGCTCGCCGTGCCACGAGCGCCACACGGCGTAGATCGCGCCCCACAGCTGCTCGAGCGGCTCCTCCGGGAAGGCCGCGCCGGTGCGCTCCTTGATGGCGGCCTTGAAGGCGGCCACCAGGTCCTTGAGATCGTCCGCGGGCAGGTCGATGTCGCGGGCCGCGCCGCGCGCCGCCTTGCGCGCCGCGAGCAGCGGCTCGAACGGGCTGCGCGGGCCCTTGAGGCCGAGCACCACGTCGCCGTACATCTGCACGAAGCGGCGGTACGCGTCGTAGGCGAACCGCGGGTTGCCGGTGGCGGCGGCGAGCCCCTCCGCCACGCGGTCGTTGAGGCCGAGGTTGAGGATGGTGTCCATCATCCCGGGCATCGAGACGGCCGAGCCCGAGCGCACCGAGACCAGCAGCGGCTTGGCGGGGTTCCCGAGCTGGCGGCCGCAGCTCTCCTCGACGCGGGCGAGCGCGTCGGCGACTTCCTGCCGCAACTCGGGCGGATAGCGCTTGGTGGTGATGTATTCGATACACAGCTCGGCGGAGATGGTGAAGCCGGGGGGCACGGGCACGCCGAGGTTGGTCATTTCGGCGAGGCCGGCGCCCTTGCCGCCGAGGGTGGTCTTCATGGTGGCGTTGCCGTCGGCACGCCCATTGGCGAAGGAAAACACATAGCGCGGCATGATCGCGAGCTGCCTTTGCGAGAGGGGCTACGAGCGGGCGAGCTCCTCGGCGAAGCCGGACGTCGTGGCGTCCGCCGGGATCTCGGTCGGATAGCGGTTCGAGAAGCAGGCGTGACAGAACCGTTCCGGGTCACCGGCACTGGCCTGGACCATGCCCTGGAGCGACAGATAGCCCAGGGAGTCGACGCCGAGATAGTGCCGGATCTCCTCGACCGAAAGCTTCGCGGCGATCAGCTCTTCGCGCGTCGGCGTGTCGATGCCGTAGTAGCACGGACTCACCGTCGGCGGCGACGCGACGCGGAAATGCACCTCGCGCGCCCCCGCCTGGCGAATCATGGCCACCAGGCCGCGGCTCGTGGTCCCGCGCACGATCGAATCGTCCACCACGACGACGCTCTTGCCGGCGATGATCTCGCGGACCGCGTTGTACTTGATGCGGACCTTCGCGTCGCGTCCCGCCTGCGTCGGATGAATGAACGTCCGGCCGACGTAGTGGTTGCGGATCAACGCATGCTCGAGCGGCAGGTTCGCCTCATCGGCGAAGCCCAGCGCCGCGGCGTTCGAGGAGTCGGGCACCGAGAACACGCAGTCGGCGCCGGGCGCGGGGTGCTCTTGCGCCAGCCGGCGGCCCAGATTGCGGCGGTACTGGTTCACGCTGTCTCCGAACACAAGACTGTCCGGACGCGAAAAGTATACCAGCTCGAACACGCAGCGCTTCAGCGGCTTGGCCGGCAGCGGATCGAGATAGGTGATGTCGCCGTTCGTGATTCGCACGAAGCTGCCCGGCTCCAGCTCGCACACTACCCGCGCGCCTACGATGTCCAGCGCGCAGCTCTCCGACGCGACGCACGTCGCGTCGCCCACCTTGCCGAGCATCAACGGCCGGAACCCGCGCGGATCCACGAGCGCGTACAGCGTGCCGCCCACCGTGATCAGCAGCGAGTAGGCGCCCTCGGCTTTCAGCACCGCCTCGCGGATCTGCGCCTCCGGTGTGGGCTGCGTGGACCGCGCGATCAGGTGGATGAGCGCCTCGGTATCCGCGGTGGACTGGAGCAGCGAGCCGGCCCGGACCAGCTCGCGGCGCAGGGCGCCCGCGTTGGTGAGGTTGCCGTTGTGCGCGATCGCCAGCGCGCCCGCGTGGTAGCGCACCAGGAACGGCTGGGTGTTCACCGCCGCGCTCCCGCCCGCCGTGCTGTAGCGCGTGTGGCCGATCGCGGTCGTCCCGTCGAGGCTCTCGAGCACCTCCTCGTTGAACACGTCCGACACCAGCCCGCTGCCCTTGTGCGCCCGCGCCACGCCCGCCTCGTCCACCGCGACGATGCCCGCCGCCTCCTGGCCGCGGTGCTGGAGCGCGTACAGGCCGAGATACGTGAGGTGCGCCGCGCGTGGATGACCGGAGATGCCGAAGATGCCGCACATGGCGCTAGTCCCCCGTAGCCTGGAGGCCGGCGTCCGCCGCGGCCTCGAGCCGGCGCGGAATCGCCCGCTCCCAGATGTCCCGCAGCACGTCGATCGGCCGCTCGACCGTGACGCCGCCGGCGATGAACCGCGCGGTGCCGCCGACCGCCCCGGTCTGGCCGACCACCGCGGCCGGCACGCCATGACGCCGCGCCAGCGCGAGCAACGGCTCGACCGACGGCTTCGCGGCGCTCACGACGCAGCGCGCCTGCGCCTCGCCGAACATCGCCTGCTCGAACCGGAGCGCCGGCGCGCTCGCCGTCAGGTCCGCCGTGAATCCCAACGCGGCTTCCCCGGTGAACGCGGCTTCCGCGAGCGCCACGGCGAGCCCCCCGTCCGACACGTCGTGCGCCGAGCGGAGCAGCCGCGCGGCGGCCGCCGCGGGCAGCAGCGTGAGCAGGGCTTGTTCGGCCGCCAGGTCCACGCGCGGCGGGGCGCCGAAGGTCTCCCCGGTGCGCCACGTCAGGTAGTGCGATCCGCCTAACTCGGCCGTGCAGGCGCCGAGCACGACGATCGCGTCGCCCGACGCGCGGAACGCGCTGGGCACGCGGTTGCGAACGTCGTCGAGCACGCCGACCATTCCGATCATCGGAGTCGGCATGACCGCTCCGCCGGGACTTTCGTTGTAGAACGAGACGTTGCCGCCCGTGATCGGCGTGTGGAGCGCGCGGCAGGCATCAGCCATTCCCCGACACGCTTCGGTGAACTGGAAGAAGACTTCCGGCTTGTCGGGATTTCCGAAATTGAGACAATTCGTCACGGCGAGGGGTTTGGCGCCCGTCGCAGCGATGTTGCGCGCGGCCTCGGCGACGCATGCCTTGCCGCCCTCGTACGGATCGAGCCAGACGTACCGGCCGCTGCCGCCGCTGGTGACCGCCACGCCGAGCTGCGTGCCGCGCACCCGCAGCACCGCCGCGTCGCCGCCGGGGCCCAGGACCGTGTTGGCCTGGACGGAGCTGTCGTACTGCTCGTAGACCCACCGCTTCGACGCGATGGCCGGCAGGTCGAGCAGCCCTTCCAGCGCCGCAGCCTCCCGCTCGCCGAGCGGGGGCATGGCGCGCGCGCGCCGCGGGGCGGCCTCGGCGGACTCGCGCGATTCGGGATGGCGAACCGGGACGTCGTCCACCAGCGCGCGCCCGGGGATTTCGGCCACGACGTCCGCGCCCCAGCGCACGCGGTACAGGCCGTCGTCGGTGACCGTGCCGATCGCGCAGCATTCGAGTTCCCACCGCTTCACGATCGCTTCGACCTCGCGCTCGCGCCCGCGCAGCGCGACGACCAGCATGCGCTCCTGCGATTCCGAGAGCAGCACCTCGTACGGCGTCATGCCCGCTTCGCGCATCGGCACCGCCGCCGCGTCGATTTCGACTCCGACGCCGCCGCGCGCCGCCATCTCGGCCGAGCTGGAGGTGAGGCCCGCCGCGCCCATGTCCTGGATCGCCACGATGTGGCCCGAGGCGATCAGCTCGAGCGACGCTTCGATCAGGAGCTTCTCGGTGAACGGGTCGCCGACCTGGACCTGCGGGCGCTTGGCCTCGCTCTCGTGCGACAGCTCTTCGGACGCGAACGCGGCGCCGTGGATGCCGTCGCGCCCGGTGCGGGCGCCGACATACATGATGGGATTGCCGGGGCCGGCCGCCACCGCGCGCATCAGGTCGTCTTCGCGCAGCAGGCCGACGCACATCGCGTTCACCAGCGGGTTGCCCTCGTAGGCGGGCTCGAACCCCACGTCGCCGCCCACCGTCGGCACGCCGACGCAGTTGCCGTAATCGCCGATGCCGTGCACCACGCCGCGGAACAGGTAGCGCTGGCGGGCGGTGGCGAGCGAGCCGAACCTTAACGAGTCGAGCAGGGCGATGGGCCGGGCGCCCATGGTGAAGATGTCGCGCAGGATGCCGCCGACCCCGGTCGCCGCGCCCTGGTAGGGCTCCACGGCCGACGGGTGGTTGTGGGATTCCATCTTGAAGGCCACGGCCCAGCCGCCGCCGATCCGCACCACGCCGGCGTTCTCGCCCGGCCCCTGGAGGACTTGCGGGCCGCTGGTCGGCAGGGTGCGCAGCACGGGCTTGGAGTGCTTGTAGGAGCAGTGCTCGCTCCACAGCGCGGAGAAGATGCCCAGCTCGCACAGCGTCGGGTCGCGACCCAGCACGGCCCGGATGGCGTCGTACTCTTCCGGCAGCAGCCCGTGGCGGCGGACCAGCTCGGGCGTGATCGCCGGGTCGCCGGGGCGCGGGCGAGCCGTCACGTCTGCAGGCGCTTCTTGCTCAGCAGGCCGGCGAAATCGCGGAGGAAGATCGCGGTGGCGGATTCGGGCTTGTCGAGCAGCCGGGCGACCTCCGCCGCGTCGAGCCAGACCCCGTGACACTCGTGGCACCGCTCGACCCGGACGCCGTGGTGGTGCTCGGCGCGCAGCGCGGTGCCGCAGTTGGGGCAGTGCAGGTGGTGATGCGCGTGCGCCGGAGCCTCCTGGGGCGCGGACGGCTCGTGGGCGGCGTGCTGCGACGCCGCGTGCTGCAGCGCCGCGTCGTGTTTGCGCGCCGCCTCCTCGCGCGCGAAGTACTCCTCTTCGTTCTTGCTGGGCCGGCCCGGCATCAGCGCTCCGGATGCGCCGGCGTCACGGTGACGCCGCCGACCTCGGCGGGCGGCCGCGGGGACGAGTCGGCCGGTGCGCCGGGCTGCTGTGGCGGGGTGAACGCCGGCGTGCGACCGGGCGGCGAGCTGCTGGTGCCCAGGTACACGCGGCCCGGGGCGCGGACGATCGCGTCGACCACGGCGTTGTTCTGCAGAAACACCGTGTCGTAGTAGCCCGCGTGCCGCTCCTCGCCGTTCGCGTAGAACAGGTAGGTCCAGTCGTTGAGCCTGCGGACCGCGACCGGCGCTCCCCAGGCTTGCCGGACCTGCTCCTCGGTCATGCCCGGCCGCACCGCGGCGGTGGTGTCCTGGGCGCGCAATCCGGGCGCCAGTCCGCCCAGCAGGGCCAGCGTGATGACGACGCTTCGCGTGCGCATGCGAACCTCCTCAGGGGGCGGCGGCCACGGCGATCGGCGCGAACATCGCCGCGCCGTCGGCGGATCCGGTGAGCGCGTCGACCGCGCATTCGGGATGCGGCATGAGTCCCACCACGTTGCGGCCTTCGTTCGCGATTCCCGCGATGTCGCGCAGCGCGCCGTTCGGGTTTCCGTCGGCGTAGCGGAACACCACGCGGTGCTCGTGCTCGAGTCGGTCGAGCGTGGCGTCGTCGGCGATGTAGCGGCCGTCGCCATGGGCGATGGGGAAGCGCAGCTCCTGGCCGACGCGGTAGCCGGCGGTGAACGGCGTCGTGTCGGTTTCGACGCGCACCCGCACGGTGCGCGAGACAAAGGCGAGCCCCTCGTTGCGCACCAGCGCGCCCGGCAGCAAGTGGGCTTCGCACAGGATCTGAAACCCGTTGCAAATGCCGAGCAGCGGCCGGCCCGCCGCGGCGTGCGCGGCGACCGCGGGCATGACGGGGCTGAAGCGCGCGATGGCGCCGGGGCGCAGATAATCGCCGTACGAGAACCCGCCGGGCAGGATCACCAGGTCGGCGCCCTCCAGATCGGTCGAGCGGTGCCACACCAGCGTCGCGTCGTGGCCGGCGTCCTGCACCGCGTGGTATGCCTCGAGGTCGCGGTTGGAGCCGGGGAACCGGACGATGGCGACCTTCACGCCAGCGCCTCGACGGTGTCGATCGTGAAGTCCTCGGTCACCGGGTTGGCGAGCAGCCGGTCGCACATCGCGCGCAGCCGCTCGCGCACCTCGGTTTCCGACGCGCCTTCGAGCGTGACCTCCAGCGTGCGACCGACGCGCACCGCGGCCACCTGCGCGAAGCCCAACGCCGCGAGCGCGTGCTCGACGGCCGCGCCCTGCGGGTCGAGCAGGCCGCCGCGCGGCATCACCCGCACCCGGCCGCGAAACCGACTCACGCGGAGGATCCTCCGCCGCCGTGACGGCGCCGCCGCCGGCCGATCCGGAACCGCACCACGCCGGGACTGACGAGGTCTTCCACCGGGCGGTCGCGGTCCTCCTCCTCGTCGCGCAGCGGGTCGCGCTCGGGCAGGCGCTCGAGGAATCCCACGGCGGCCGCGCGCACCAGCCCGAAGGCGATGTACGCCAGGCCGAACGGGAAGAAGAAGTACTGCGGCACGTACAGCGCGCCGGCGAGGAACGCCAGCGTGAACGCGACGCCCGCGAGGCCGCGCGCGGTGCGAAGGCCGAGCCGGGGCCACACGGGGTAGGGCACCAGGCTGACCATCAGCAGCGCGCACATCACCATCAGGACGGCGAGGGCGGCCGGCCAGGGCAGTTGGTCCGCGAGATGCTGTTCGAAGAACGGCGTGCGCGAGAAGGGCACGAACGTCGCAACCGTCATGCCGGCCGCCGGCGAGGGCAGGCCGAAGAACTGCGTCTTGGCGCGGCCCGCCTGCTCGACGTTGAAGCGCGCCAGGCGGAGCACCGCGGCCAGGATGTACAGGAAGCACAGCACCCACGCCCACTCGCCGGCCTTGAACTGCAAGAAGTAGAGCAGCATCGCGGGGGCGACGCCGAAGCTGATGGCGTCGACCAGCGAGTCCATTTCGGCGCCGAACTGGGTGCCGGTGCGGCTCATCCGCGCGACGCGGCCGTCGAGCACGTCCATCAGGGCCGCGGCGACGATGAACCACGCCGCGCGCTCCAGGTTGCCGCGCGCGCTCTCGATGATCGCCCAGATCCCGAAGAACAGGTTGCCCGAGGTGAACGCCCCGGGCAGAATCACGATGGCGCGCCGCATGCCGCGCTGCGAGGACGGTGTGGTCACGACGGATACTCCGCGAGCACGGTCCGGCCCGCGTGCACGGTCTGCCCCTCGCGCACCGCGACCGTGGCGCCCTCGAGGAACAGGTCCACCCGCGACCCGAACCGGATCATCCCCAGCCGCTCGCCCTGCCGCGCCATGTCGCCGGGGCTGCCGTCCGTGACGATCCGGCGCGCGATCAGCCCGGCGATCTGGCGCACCAGCACCGGGCCCTTCGGGCCCAGGATCCCGATCGACGCCTGCTCGTTGACCAGCGAGGCCTTCTCGTTGTTGGCGGAGAGGAACTGGCCGGGATTGTAGTGCACGACCTCGATCTCCCCCGATACGGGATACCGGTTCACGTGCACGTTGAACACGTCCATGAAGATCGAGATCCGGGTGGCCGTCCCATGAAGATACATGGACTCTTCCGCCGGAGCGACGGAAATCACCTTGCCGTCGGCCGGCGCGATCACCAGGTGCTCCCCGCGCGGCCCCTCGCGCTCCGGGTCGCGGAAGAAGACGAACAGCCAGAGGGTCAGCAGCAGCCCCATCACCGGCAGCGCGACGGACCAGCCCGGCCACGCGTACCACACGACGAGCAGCGCGGCATCCATGAAGCCGGCGATCACGATGAACGACCAGCCTTCGGGCGCGATACGCATCAGCGCACCTCCAGCGGCACGCCGGCCAGCCGCCGGTAAATGTCACGGTAGCGTTCGCTGGTCGACGTGACGACGGCGTCGGGCAGGGGCGGCGGCGGCGCCTCGCCGTTCCACGCGCCGCGGGTGCGCAGGCCGGCCAGATAGTCGCGCACCGGCTGCTTGTCGTAGCTGGGCTGGGACTTGCCGGGCGCGTACTGGTCCCTGGGCCAGAAGCGCGAGGAGTCGGGCGTCAGCACTTCGTCGATCAGCAGCAGCCGGCCGGCGGCATCGAGGCCGAACTCGAACTTGGTATCGGCGATGATGATGCCGCGCTGCGCGGCGTAGGCCTGCGCCTCGCGGTACAGCGACAGCGACCGGTCCCTGAGCTGCGCGGCCAGCTGCGGACCCAGCGCGGCGCTCACGGTGGCGAAGGTGACGTTCTCGTCGTGGCCGACATCCGCCTTGGTGGCGGGCGAGAAGATGGGCGGGTCGAACTGGTCCGACTCGCGCAGCCCGGACGCCAGCCGCTCGCCGGCGAGGGTGCCCGACTGCTGGTACTCCTTCCAGGCGGACCCCGAGAGATAGCCGCGCACCACGCACTCGAAGGCCACCGGCCGGGTCTCGACGCACAGCATCGCCCGCCCGCGAATCTCGGCGCGGTGCGCGGCGAGCGACGGCACGGCCTTGACGATGGCGTCGGCGTCGGATGCCAGGCAGTGGTGGGGCTGCGCGGCCGCGAGCCGCGAGAACCAGAAGGCGCTGATCTGTGTCAGCACCGCGCCCTTGTCGGGCACCGCTTCATGCATCACGACGTCGAACGCGCTGATCCGGTCGCTGGCCACCAGCAGCAGCCGGGTGTCGTCCACGCGATAAACCTCGCGGACCTTGCCGCGGCGCACCAGGGGCAGGGGAAGGTCGGTTCTCAGGACCGCCGTCATACGCGTACCTCGCTGAGTGGTGCCGCCGGGAGCCGCGCCAGGAGCGGATCCACGACGTCGTGAAGGAACTCGTTGACCTGTTCGGGCGCGCGCCCGACGAAGTGCCGCGGGTCGAGGTCGCGGGCAACGCCGGCCACATCCACGCCCTCGAACGATGGGTCGGCCGCGAGCCGCGCCAGCAGATCGTTCGGCGCGCCGTCCTCGGCGAGGGCGCGCGCCACCTCCATGGCGTGGCGGCGGATCACCTCGTGCAAGGTCTGCCGGTCGCCGCCCGCTTCCACGCCGAGCATGAGGCAGCGCTCGGTGGCCATGAACGGCAGCTCGCGCCGCACGTGCCGCCGCACCACCGCTTCGCGCAGCTCGAGGCCGGACGCGACGCTGTGGACCAGGATCAGGATGGCGTCCACCGCGAGGAAGGCCTCCGGCAGCACGATCCGGCGGTTGGCGCTGTCGTCGAGCGTCCGCTCGAACCATTGCTGCGCCGCGGTTTCGTACGCGTTGGCCGGCAGGTGCATCACGTAGCGCGCCAGCGACACGATGCGCTCGGCGCGCATCGGGTTGCGCTTGTAGGCCATGGCCGACGAGCCGATCTGCTCGCTGCCGAACGGCTCGAGCAGCTCGCCCAGATGCTGAAGGATGCGCAGGTCCTCGGCCATCTTGGACGCCGATTGCGCGATGCCCGCCAGCACCGCGAGCACCTGGGCGTCGGTCTTGCGGGGGTAGGTCTGCCCGCTCACCGGCACCACGCGGTCGAACCCCATCGCGCCCGCCACCAGCCGGTCCAGTCGCCGCACCCGCGCGTGGTCGCCGTGGAGCAGGTCGAGGAACGACGCCTGCGTGCCGGTCGTGCCCTTGCAGCCCAGGAACGCCAGCGTGTCGAGGCGGTGCTCGAGATCGGCGAGGTCGGACACCAGATCCTGCATCCACAGCGTGGCGCGCTTGCCGACGGTGGTGAGCTGGGCCGGCTGGAGGTGCGTGTAGGCCAGGGTGGGCACGTCGCGGGTGCGGGCGGCAAAGCCGCGGAGCGCGCCTAACGCCGCGCCGAGACGCGCCTGCACCAGCCGGAGCCCCTCCCGCATCAGCACCAGGTCGGCGTTGTCGGTCACGTACGCCGACGTGGCGCCCAGGTGGATGTAGGGCCGCGCCGCGGGCGCCGCGTCGCCGAAGGTGTGGACGTGCGCCATCACGTCGTGGCGGAACCGCCCTTCGTAGTCCCGGGCGCGCGCGAAGTCGATCGTGTCCACCGCGGCTTTCATGGCCGCGATCGCCGCGTCGGGGATCGCGACGCCTACCTCGCGCTCGCCTTCGGCCAGCGCCACCCACAGGCGCCGCCACAGCCCGATCCGCCGCGCCGGGCCGAACAGCTGCAGCATGGGCTCGGAGGCGTAGCGTTCGCCGAGCGGCGTCTGGTAGCGGTCAGCGTTCATGTCACCAGTCCACGTAGGCGAGCTGGCGGTCGTGCTCGAAATAGAGGCGGATCGGCGTGCGGTGTTGCTGGACGTACGCGAGAATCTGCGTCACCTGGTCGGCGGTCGTGATCACGAAGTTGTTGATCTGGAGCACCACGTCGCCGTCCTGCAAGCCCAGCTCGCGTGAGGTCTCCGCGCCCACCGACACCACCAGCGCGCCACGCGGACTGGTCAACTGCCGCTCGGACTGGATGGCGGGCGTCACCGTGATCAGCTGGAGGTCCGCGAACGTCACGCGCGTGGCCGTCTCCGAGGGCAGGTCGCTCGCGACGATCGGCACGTCCTGCGGCGCGCCGTCGCGGTGGACCGTCACCCGCAGCGTGTCGCCGACGCCCAGGTCGAGCAGCGCCTTCTCCCAGTCGAGGACGTTGTGCACCGGCTGTCCGTTGACGCGGTCGATCACGTCGCCCGGCTTGAGGCCCGCGCCCGCGCCGGGGCTGCCGTCGGCCACCCGCTGCACCGGCACCCCCGGCTGGCGGCGCCACGCGCCGGAGCGCACCGGTGGGGCGACCTCGACGCCGATCCACCCGCGCCGCACCCGCCCGGTGGCCTGGATCTGCCGGCTCACCCGCAGCGCCCGCTCGATGGGGATGGCGAAGCCGAGCCCGACGTTGCCGCCCGACTGGGTGAAGATGAACGCGTTCACCCCCACCACCTCGCCCGCGATGTTCACCAGCGGCCCGCCCGAGTTGCCCGGGTTGATGGCCGCGTCGGTCTGGATCATGTCCACGTACAGGCCGCCGCGCTCGTCGTTGGGCAGGATGTCGCGCCCCAACGCGCTCACCACGCCGGCGGTCACCGACGGCTCCGAGTTGCCGAGCAGGTAGCCGTACGGGTTGCCCACCGCGACCACCCAGTCGCCGATCTGGAGCCGGCGGCTCAGGCCTAACGTCGCGACGGGCAGGCCCGTGGTGTCCACCTTGAGGAGCGCGATGTCGGTGCGGGCGTCCTCGCCCAGCAGCCGCGCCGGCATGTCGGTGCCGTCGCGGAAGGTCACGACGATGGAGTCCGCGCCCGCCGTGACGTGCTGGTTG
>Ga0335085_10001282_pt1 | contig 55594 bp, 38 predicted proteins | sample Lox_Sample_45_FD_206712 | JGI IMG/M metagenome (GOLD analysis project Ga0335085, IMG submission 206712) | Soil microbial communities from Loxahatchee National Wildlife Refuge, Florida, United States - Lox_Sample_4.5 | ecosystem: Environmental > Terrestrial > Soil > Wetlands | place: USA... | reverse complement strand
TAACGTTACATAGCTGTACATCGCCGTCTGGTTCCGGTCCTCGCCACGCATGTCTCTTAACTAATCCAAATCCCTGTGGAGAAAAAGTAGCAACCAAGAGACTTTTTTCCGCAGCCTGTTCAGGCCCTTGAAACACTTCCCCCAAGAACGAGTAGGCCTTCAGGCCCGGCGGCTCTGTATGATGGCTCGCGGGGAGACCTTCATCGTGCATCGGACCCTGAAAATCGCAATCCCGCTCGCCGCCCTCGCTTCCTGCCTCGTCGGACCGACTCTCGCCTCCGCGCAAACACCTGCCCCCCCGCTCGGCACCCCCCAGCCGCTCGGTATTTTCGACCAGCAGTCGGACGTCGGCGTCGTTACTCCGCCCGGCAGTGCGACCTTCGACGCCACATCCGGCACTTACACCATCCGCTCCTCAGGCGCGAACCTCTGGGTCAACGTCGACGCATTCCACTTTGTTTGGAAAAGAGTTTCAGGCGACGTCTCGCTCACTGCCGACGTCAAGCTCGCCGACGCGAGCGCCGCCTCGAGCCCGCATCGCAAGGCGCTGCTGATGTTCCGGCAGACGCTCGATTCAGATTCGCTCTACGCCGACGCGGCGATTCACGGCAATGGCGAAACCGCGCTGCAATACCGGCGCAACAAGGGCGACACCACCGAGGACATCGCCTTCAACATCGGTGCGCCGGAACGAATGAGGCTTGAAAAACGCGGCGACACGATCACGCTTTTCTTGAGCGCTCACGGCGAGCCGCTGCACCAGGTCGGCGCGTCCATCAGGCTGTATTTCGATGGCGATTTCTACGCTGGCCTCGGCGTTTGCGCGCACCAGAACGGCGCAGTGGAGCAGGCCACCTTCGCGCACGTCGCGTTGCAACCGCTGGCGGCCCCAGCGACACCCGCCCCCATGGCGCTCTACAGCACTCTCCAGACCATCGCCATTGACAACAATGCGCGCATGGCCTTCGTCATCCAAACCGGCAAGGGGCAGATGGAAGCGCCCAACTGGAGCCGCGATGGCAAAACCCTGATCTTCGATCGTGCCGGCAAACTGTGGAGCGTGCCTGCCGCCGAAGGCGAAGGCTCCATCGCCCAGGCCACGCCGCTCGACATTGGCAACGCCTCGGACTGCACTGGCAGCCATGGCCTCTCGCCCGACGGCAAGTGGCTTGCAATGACCTGCACCACGCCCGACCATCCCGGCCGCCGCGTCTACATTGTTCCGGCCACGGGTGGCGCGCCGCGCATGGTCACGGCGAATCCCGACAGCTACTTTCATAGCTGGTCGCCCGACGGCAAGACGATCTTGTTCACGCGCCCCAGCCACGGCGCGCTGAACATTTATGCCATTTCGCCAGATGGCGGAGCGGAGACCGCTCTGACCACAGGCACGGGCGTCAGCGACGATCCTGATTTTTCCGCCGACGGCAAGTGGATCTACTTCAACTCCGACCGTGCAGGCGGAATGCAGATCTTTCGCATGCATCCCGATGGCAGCGCGCCCGAGCAGGTCACCTTCGACGACAAACACAACTGGACGGCGCATCCCTCGCCGGACGGCAAATCGATTCTGATCCTTTCTTACGATCCTGATGTCATCACCCACGCCGCCAACAAGGATGTGACCCTGCGCATCCTCAACGTTGCCGACGGTAAGATTCGCGATTTGGTTAAGATTGTGGGCGGGTCCGGAACAGACAACGTCCCCAACTGGGCTCCCGACGGCGCGCACTTTGCGTTTGTGAGTTACCAGTTTCTTCCCGCTGACGACAACGGCTCGACGCAGTGAAGAGATGCAAGTCAGCGAGTCAGCCGGTTAGCGAGCCGGCTGGGGTGCTGACGGCTGACGGCTGCGCTCCTACTTCCCAATCACATCAATCGGCACTGTGATCGTCTTCGGCGGCATGCATTGATTCTTGTCGCATGCCTGGTAGCGCAGCTTGGCCTGCACCAGGTGATTGCCGGGCGTGGCCACGATGCGCGCCTCAATGTCGAAGTCGCCGGTATAGACGCTCAGTTTTGTCTTGGGGTCGAAGGCCAATGAGATGATCTTGCCTGCCGGATAGGTCGCCGCCCCGAGCCGGACCCCCATGCCATCGGGAATCGAGAAATCCGTCGCGATCAGGAACTCGTCGCTGGGAGTGTGCGAGTTGATGTGCAGCCCCTGCGCGACGCGAAAGTGCAAGGTAACTGCGCTCGGCTTGCCCGCCGGAACTCTCACCTGCTCGGGAAAGAGGTACTGCACAGCGTCCGTTTTAACCACAGAGCCGTTCCGCGGCGAATTGGAAATGAACTGGCTGTGCGACTCTGCTGCTCCGAGCGCGCCGAGGCCCAGGAGAACAACCGCCGCTCCATAAGTCCGATTCCAACTCATTCGACCCATCGATTCCGACCCTCAAACCCGGCGACAATCTGACTGACCACTGATCACTGACAACTGATTACTCGCTTCTACTCCGCCAGCGCCTTCTTGATGTTCCCTTCAATGTCGCTTTCCGATGTCAGCCCCACGGTCGCGATGACCACTTTACCGCTGCGATCGACAAAAAACGACGCGGGCAGATCGTCGAGGCCGCCGTATTCGCGGCTGATGCTGTCGCCGTCAAGCAGCACCGGATACGTCACCTTCATGTTGGTGACGAATTTCCTGGCGTTGGTTTCAGCCTTGGCCCATCCAGCCTTATCGCCCGGCTCAAGGTCGTCGCCTTCGGTGTCCACGCCCAGCACCTCAAATCCCTGCGCCGCGTACTTGTTGCGCAAGTCAACGATCCACGGCGTTTCCACCTGGCACGGGCCGCACCATGTCGCCCAGAAGTTGATCATCACGGCTTTGCCTTTGTAGCTCGCGAGCGAGACCTTGCTGCCGCTCAGGTTCTCCAGCGCGAAGGGTGGCGCAGGCTTGCCATCGAGCGGGGAAACATAGTCCATTGCATCGCCGCCGGGCGCCGGAACCAGCTCGCCCTGCCCGGCGTGGGCCAGTATTTTTTCGGCGGCTTGCTTGCGATACTCCCAGTTGGCCCAGCCCGCCCAGGCAAAGACAGCCAGAATAAAAAGAACGGTAATGAGAACAATGGTGTTTCGGCGCAACGGAATCGACCTCGCATCTCTATTGTACGAGCGGCGGGAGGACAAAGAGAAAAGAGAGAAGAGAGCAGAGAAAGAAGAAAAATGCAGTAAGCGGGACCGCACTCGCTCCCCGACCTCTTCTCTCTTATCTCTTCTCTCTTCTTTGACCACTGTGCACTGACCACCGTCCCTGCTAACATCAACTACCAATGAACCCCACCGGGAAAGACGAGCCCCATCGGCCGTCGGTAGGAGCCTTCAGCCCCGCCGAATTAATTCGCACCGAGGCCGCCGCGCTCGAGGCACTTGCAGCGCGCCTCGACGGGGCCATGGCCGCGCCATTCGCGCGGGCAGTAGAGATGATCATCCGCTGCGGCGAGCAAAACGGCCGCGTGGTGGTCACCGGCATGGGCAAGAGCGGCATCATCGCGCAGAAGATTGCGGCCACGCTCAGCTCCACAGGCTCGCCGGCCCTGTTTCTGCATCCGGCCGAGGCTGTGCATGGAGATCTGGGCGTGCTGATGCCGGGCGACGTGGTGATCGCCCTCTCGGCCTCGGGAGAAACCGAGGAGATTCTCCGCCTGCTGGCCACGGTCAAGCGCAAGGGCGACGCGCTGATCAGCTTCTCGTGCAATTTGCTTTCGACTCTCGCCGCGGCGAGCGATGTTGCGCTCGATTGCAGCGTGGAGCGCGAGGCCTGCGGACTGAATCTCGCGCCGACGGCGTCTACAACGGCGATGCTGGCGCTCGGCGATGCGCTTGCGGTCGCGGTCAGCCTGCGCAAGGGCTTCCGCGCCGAGGATTTTGCCGAGCTGCACCCCGGCGGCAAGCTCGGCAAGCAACTCGCAAAGGTGCGCGACCTGATGCACTCCGGCGAAGACGTTCCTGTTGTCGCGCCCTCGACGACGATGGCCGATGTGATCTTCGAAATGTCTTCGAAAAAGCTGGGCATGACGACGGTGCAGGAATCGGGCAAACTGCGTGGCGTGATTTCGGACGGCGATTTGCGCCGCTTGTTGGAGCGCGAGGGCGGCGCGGCCCTCGGCAAGACAGCCGGCGAGGCGATGAACGCCCATCCTCGGACGATTGCCGCGGGAGAGCTGGCGGCTCGCGCGCTGGCCATCCTTGAAGAGCGCAAGATCACGTCGCTGATCGTTGTCGGCGAAGACAGTCGCGTCGAAGGCGTCGTCCATCTGCACGATCTATGGGGCGTCGAGCTGATCTAAAATTGGAATTCCGAATCAGCCGGACCTGCTGGCGGGAGTATCACGATGCTCGCGAAGGGAAAAATTTGCTTTGCTCTAGGCTTATTCGCCAGTCTTGCCACGATTCGGGCTCAATCCCCCGACAACCTTCGCGGCAAAATCAGCGACGCCGTTGGCGCGGTAATCCCGAGGGCGTTCGTTGTCGTATACCCAGATACGGAGGGCCTTGTCCCGCCCACGGACAAGCGAGAAGTCCAAATGCTTTCTTCGGACGTGAATGGCACGTTCATGGCGCGGGTGAAACAGGGATTCTATGACGTTTGCGTCATGTCCAGTTCCTATGTTCCCCAGTGCAGGAAGGTGAACGTCAGGAAGGGGAAGGATCTGAAGCTGCACTTCGTTCTCCGAGTATCCCCCGAGATCTCAGATGCACTCGCGGATCGAATTCTTTGACTCGGGGGGTACGCTGCCTCGAACTATGACATCGGTGGTCGAGGCTCTTTGCCCCCTCTCCGCGCGGGGAACCCTTCACCGATACTGCGGCGCCAGCATCGCAATCATCTCCAGATCCCGATCCAGAATCACCGATTTGTCGGGGCTGGAAGCCTCGTAATGAACCTGAACGTGCTTGTCCTTGACCTGGCGGACGAATTCGTCGGCCTCTTCTTCGCGGCGAAATTTATGAACGTGCTTGCCCGAGCGGTACTCGCCCACGTAATAGGTGTAGGTGAGTTCGACCCAGTAGCGCATTCCTTGCTTATGAACCTTCCCGCTTAGGATCGTGCCATCGGTCGAAGGCCATCCGGCCATCGCTTTATTCTGCCGCCACTTCTGGTAGAGCCTGCGCATACCGAACGCAGCAAGCGCGCCCGGGATAAACCCAAAGACCTTGAGGAGCTTGATCAATCCAAACAGGATCGCTTCCCAGGGAATATGGTGCAAATTCATGCCTGAAAGTATGCCACACGGCTCGAGCCAAACGATGTGCGCCCCAAACGGCGCCTTCCGAACACTCCCACCCTCTGGACATTTAGAATGAAAGCTGCTTCATTTTGCCTTGCGTTCGCCCCCGCGAACGGGAAAGTTCGTTCACACTTCCTATGCATCGTTGGTCGAAGCTTTTTATTCCTACTCTGCGTGAGGCCCCGGCGGATGCCGAAGTGGCCAGCCACAAGTTTCTTCTCCGCGCCGGCTACATTCGCCAGCTCGGCGCCGGCATTTACAACTACCTCTTCTTGGGCCAGCGCTCGCTGAACAAGATCATCGCCATCGTGCGCGACGAGATGGACCAGATCGCGCAGGAGTTCTATCTGCCGGGGATTGTGCCGCGTGAGCCGTGGGAGGAAAGCGGCCGTTGGACGACGATGGGCGAAAACATGTTTCGCCTGAAAGACCGCAAGGGCGCAGACCTGTGCCTGGGCATGACGCATGAAGAGATCATGACCACGATCGCGCGCGGCGAGCTACGCAGCTACAAGCAGTTGCCGCAGATCTGGTACCAGATTCAAACCAAGTTTCGCGACGAGCCGCGGCCCAAGGCCGGCTTGCTGCGCGTGCGCCAGTTCACCATGAAGGATAGTTATTCCTTCGACATCAATAAGGCGGGGCTCGACCGCAGCTTCGACCTGCACGACCGCGTCTATCGCGTTATCTTCGCGCGTTGCGGGCTCAAATTCGTCGCCGTCGAGGCCGACTCGGGCGCCATGGGTGGCTCGCAGTCGCAGGAGTTCATGGTTTACACCGACGCAGGCGAGGACCTGATCGCGAGCTGCCCGGTCTGCAAGTACGCGGCGAACCTTGAGAAGGCAACCTCGCGGCTCGATGAGGTCCTGGAGATGGCCCCGACCGGCGGTGGAGCACCCGAGCTCGTGTACACGCCTGGATGCGGCGCGATTGCCGATGTGGCAGCATTCTTCAAAATTTCCGCGGCCTCCGACATCAAGTGTGTCGCGTACATGGCTTCGATCGCCGGTGAATGGAAGCCTGCGGTCGTGTTTCTTCGTGGCGACCACCAGGTCAACGAGGCAAAACTGGCGGCGGTACTTTTCGCTTCCGAACTGCGGCAGATGCAGGCGGAAGAGCTCGATGCGGTCTTTCATGCGCCGGCAGGGTTTCTCGGACCCATCGGCGTCGCTCCGGCGAGCAAAGAAAAGTATAAAGAAGCACTGGCTCAGGACGTTCTCCAGGCCGAACACGGCGAAGCCTCGAGAAAGCATCGCCTGGAATTTATTCGTTCCGATGTTGGCGAGCGGTCGCCCATGGTGATCGTCGACCACGCACTCGAAGGCCGCAGGAATATGGTCTGCGGCGCAAATAAGCTCGACTACCACTTGCGCAACGTAACCCCCGGCCGCGACTTTACATGGACGCTCACCGCGGATATTCGCAGCGTGAACGAGGGCGAGGGCTGCCCGACGGAGGGATGCGCGGGCAAGCTCGTTGTGGGCAAAGCGGTCGAGGTGGGCCACATCTTCAAGCTCGGTTACAAGTACTCCGAGTCGATGGGCTTGCGCGTCCTTGACGAGAACGGAAAAGAAGTGACACCCATCATGGGCAGTTACGGCATCGGCATCGAGCGCATTCTTACGGCGGCCATCGAGCAGTCGAACGATGCCAACGGCTTCTGGCTGCCGGCGACCATCGCGCCGTTTACGGTCGTCGTCACCATTACCAACGTGGGCGATTTTTTGCTGCGCGCCGCCGGCGAAAAACTTGCCGTAGAACTGGAAGCCGCGGGGCTTGACGTGCTGCTTGATGACCGGGACGAACGTGCCGGCGTCAAATTCAAGGATGCGGACCTGGTCGGCATTCCCTATCGCATCAACGTGGGCAAAAAGGCTGCCTCGGGCCAGGTAGAACTGGTCACGCGCTCGAAGAGCACCAGCGTGGATGTGGCTTTGGGTGAGGTCGTAGCGCTGGTCAAGGAGCGCGTCGAGGAAGAAAAGCTGCTGGCCGCGGGTTCATAGCTTTCCCGGTCCGATATCGATTGAACTATTTCGCCGCCGGAATCGTTCAATATGCATGAGCTGAAAGCTGAGGGCTGACGGCTGAAAGCTGTTTTTAGGAGCTGTAATGGCATTACGAGTCCGAATCCCGAAGCCCCAATCGGGACATCATCTCAGGTCGCGGATTCTGCTCGGATTGCTCGTAGTCGTTCTTGTCGCTGCAGCGACCGGCGCTTCGGTCTTCGCCTATTTCTATGTCAAATATGAGGGTATTGTCGATGCGCGGCTGAAGCAGCCGATCTTTGCCAGCACCGCGCAAATTTATGCCGCGCCGCGCGAGGTGCGGCCGGGGCAAAAGCTCACCGTGCACTGGATTGCCAACGAGCTGCACGAGGCCGGCTACTCGGGCGACGGCGCGCCGCAGGCCTCGCAGATGGGGACCTACAGCGAAGGGGTGCAGCAAATCACGGTCAATCCCGGCCCGCAGTCCTATCACGCACCCGACAGCGCCACCATTCACGTGAGCGGCGGCGTGGTCAACTCAATCACCGACGCGCATGGCCAGCAGCTCTCCAGCTATGAACTCGAGCCGCTGCTCATCACCGGCCTGAGCGAGGGAGCGCAGCGCACCAAGCGCCGCCTGCTCACCTACGAAGAGATTCCGCCGAACCTCGTTCATGCTGTCATTGCCATTGAAGACCGCCGCTTCTTTGAGCACGGCGGGATCGACTACATTCGAATCCTCGGTGCGCTGCGCAATGACGTCTTCCATCTTCACCGCTATGAGGAAGGCGCATCCACGCTTACGCAGCAGCTCGCGCGCGGATTCTTTCTCACGCCCGAGCGCACCTACTCGCGCAAAGCTCGCGAGGCCGTCATCAGCATCATCCTCGAGCATCGCTTTGACAAGCAGCAGATCTTCGCCATGTACGCCAATGAAATTCCTCTCGGCCAGATCGGCAGCTTTTCCATTGACGGCTTCGGCGAGGCGTCGCAGGATTACTTCGGCAAAGACGTAAGCCAGATCGATCTGTCGGAATGCGCGTTGCTGGCCGGGCTGATTCAAAGCCCCAGCCGCCTGAATCCCTTTCACCATCCCGAGCGCGCGATCGAGCGCCGCAATCTTGTCCTCGACTCGATGGTTGAGACAGGCGCCATTACCAAGGATGAAGCCGAAGCCGCCAAATCCGAGCCGCTCCACTTGGTGTCTTCAAGCGTGGATCAAAGCGAAGCGCCCTATTTTGTCGACTTGGTGCATGACCAGCTCACGCAAAGGCTCGGCGACCGCGATTTCAACCGCGAAGGCTTGCGCATCTACACTTCGCTCGATCCGGATTTGCAGCGCGTGGCAACGCAGGCAGTCGACTCCACAATCCATATCGTCGACGAGCAGATTGACGCCGTGCATCTGCGCGATAAGAAGCTGGGCAAGCCGTACGTCTATCCACAGGTGGCATTGATCGCGCTCGATCCTCACACCGGCCAGGTGCTGGCGCTGGTGGGCGGGCGCAACTATGGAACCTCGCAGGTCAACCACGCGGTCGCGCACCGGCCCACGGGCTCCATCTTCAAGCCGTTTGTCTATGCAGCCGCATTCCAAACCGCGGTTCAAGGCACGATGCTGCCCGGCCAAACCAAGCTCTTTTCGCCTGTGACCATGCTCGACGACGCGCAACAGACCTATGGCGCGGGCACCGATTACGAATACACACCGCACAACTTTGAAAGCGAATTTTACGGCGAGATGACTGCCCGCCTGGCCCTGATGCGATCCGATAACAACGCAACCATCAGCTTGGCCAGCATGGTGGGATTCGATCAAGTGGCTGCTCTGGCGCGCGACGCAGGCATCAAGAGCGCGCAAGGCACGCCATCCATGGCGATCGGTTCATATGACGCCACGCCGCTCGATATGGCCGGCGCGTACACCGTCTTCTCTAACGGCGGCGTCCACATCGATCCGTGGATGCTGGCGAGCGTCCGCACGCCCACCGGCGACATCGTTGAAGACTACACGCCCACGACGCGGGAGGTGCTCGATCCGCGTGCTGCTTTTCTCACCACATACATGATGGAAGCTGTTCTCGGAGGCAACGGGAGCGACCCCTGCACGGTTGGAGGACGAGATTACTGTGGCACCGGCGCCGGAGTCCGCAACATGGGATTCACCGCTCCGGCTGCGGGCAAAACCGGCACCAGCCACGATGCATGGTTTGCCGGCTTTACCTCGAACCTGCTGTGCATTGTGTGGGTCGGCAACGACGACTACACCGAGCTTGACCCTGAGAATCGCGGCCGCATTCAGGGCGCGCGCGTCGCTGCGCCTATCTGGGCGACGTTTATGAAAGAGGCGGTTCAATTACCGCAGTACTCTGACACCAACGACTTCACGCCTCCCGATGGCGTCCAGATTGAGTCCATTGACAAGGCTACCAACCTGCTGGCCGACGCTTCATGCCCCGACGACTTCTCTGCGGCATTCCTTGATGGCACCGCACCCACCGATACCTGCGATCACAAAAACGGCATGAACGGCGACGACCACCGCAACATCTTCCAGAAGATCTTCGGGATCGGCAAGCCGTCGAATTAGCAGAGACTCGCACGTCGGGTTCGTGGCCCCGGCACCTGCGCCCCAGCGGAGGTTCTAGCGCTTATTCAGGATCAAGAAATTAGCGGGGCGACTTTTTCCCATCATTCTTGGTTTCGACGAAATCTGTGTGCCGCAACAGCCTGTACTTCCCGTTACTAAAGCGGTAGACTTCGGTCCAATTTTCCTGTTTGAGCGGATGGCTATAATCCTCTCGGTCAGTACCTCGCGAGATGACTTCAATATCAAAATAATCACTAGAGCTATTCGCTTCTTGATAGTCGGCAGAGAACCTAAAGGCGGCCGATGACCGGTATGCCACTTCCTTGTTCAACTTATCGTCGGAGTCGACAGCTCCAAGATTGTCTTGTTCATCCTGAATGCTCCAAACTTCGTCAATGGTTGTGGCGACGTTGATAAAGAGGTGCTTCTGCGACCAAGCGAACCCTTGCGCCATATCATCAGTCGAGACCAGTACGCCATACTTATTGGACCCGATCTCTACAAGATCAACTCCCGGAGGGTCGCCCCATCCGCCAAAGAACCCGACGGCGAGATTCGCGCTTTGCAGTACCCAGTGTGGTGCCTTCCATGCAAAGACGGCCACGCCTATAGCCGGCCGACATGCGTGGCATTCATAACCCAAGGGGGCGCTCCCAGGCTTCGCGCTTGCGGCTAGATAGGTCTTCTCTACTCCCTGCTCCTGAACCTGTGCCACCAATAAGACTGAGATGGAAACAGTGGAGTACTCCGTCCAGCAAGGCCAGGCGGCGTGTTCCTGGCCCTTTACGCAAATCCAGTTAGCGGTATTCTTCGCCGCGTCATAGTGGTCGTATAGCTGCTTAAGCGCTTCTTCGCGCGACAATGGTTCCTGGCCATGCAGTACTGCAAATTGGCAAATGGAGACTAAGGAAATGAGAAGCGCCTTCATTGATTCATCCCCCAGTTTGAGGTCTTCCTAAGAGCGAGCCAATCGTAACACGCAACTGAAAACCCTATTTGCGGAGACCATTCACCTATCCATCCACGTCCGATCCGTCCGGCATAGGCTGGCAGAGCGGGCACCAGAAGGTTACGCGCGCATCTTCGCCCTGAATGCGGCGGCGAATCGGCTCGCCGCAGCGGCGGCATGGTTCGCCCGCGCGGCCGTAGACCCACAGGCTGGCGCTTGGGTCGGACGCGTGCGTGGTGCGCCGTTGCTGCCCGCGAAAAGTCACGATCAGGTCGCCGGAATCCTCAAGCACATTGGCTTTGAGCAGCTTCTGCGCGCAAGCAATCGTTGCGGCGGCTTCGTCGCGCGTCAAAGTTCTCACGGCTCGAAATGGATGAAGACCCTGCACAAAACAGATCTCCGATTTGAAGACATTTCCGACACCAGCCAGGACTGTCTGATCGAGCAGCGCGTCGGCCAGCGCTTCATCGCCGCGGCTAAGCAGGCGTGCTAGCGCAGCAGCAGCGTCGAACTCGTCGCTGAGCAGATCGTTTTCCGGTCGGGCAACGTGCAGATCGCGTGCCAACGATTTTTCCGTATGCATCCGCGCCACCGGCACGCGGAAACCGACCGCCTGGTACTCGCTGTTCTCGATCACGATGCGCATGTGGAACCGCGGCGCCTGCCAGCGCTCGCCCTGGCGGTAGATGTGCCAGCGGCCATTCATCAGCAAATGCGAGGTAAGAATTCCGCCGCCGGAAAAATGAATGAGCAGCCATTTGCCGCGTGCTTCCACCTGCTCAACCGTCTGGCCGACCAGAGGCGTGTCGTCGTTGAATCGCGTCAGCAGCGGGAAGGTCGACCGGAACCCGATGATTGGTTTGCCGATGAGCGCGCGGCCGATATTGCGCGCGGTGCGAAAGATGGTGTCGCCTTCAGGCATAGCGCGAATCCTCTGTAGCGCCGGTCTCTAGACCGGCTGTCGTGCGGGTCTCCGACCCGCGCTCGAAAGCCAAAACTCACTGCACCTCGCCAGAGTGTACGTCCCGCACATGCTGTCCAATAGCCAGCGGAATGCGACGCAAATGCATCCCCAGTGGCCCGGGATGGAAGCCCGCATCCATCAGGAAACGCGCCATGGTGTGTGCGGCAACCGGCTGGCCATTGATCGTCGTGATCAACACGCCCTCGTGATGGCTCCCGCGCATACGTTCTTGTCCGCGCGCGCAAAGAAAATGCGCCAGCCCAGCGGCAGCTTGCGAACGCTCCGGCTCCTCTGCGGGCAAAAAGACCAGCAGATTCGGATTGCCGCGTTTGAGCCACGCCACAAGCTCTCCGTTGCGCAGAATCACTTCAGCGTACGCAGCGCGAGTAAGAATCCGCGGCGCCGATTCCGAGTCTTCCTCTGCAACCGGCAGATCGGGCCAGCGCAAGACCGAGCCATACGGGTTGGCTGGATCGGTCGCGGCGAGCTGGACAAACTCTGGCTTTTCAGCCGGCGGCTCGGTGCGTAACTGCCGCAGCAGGTCAACGGCAGCAGGCAGCGCAAACTGTGTTGCGCCTAATCCGCCCACAAAGTACCCGCGGCGAATCCGTCCGCTCTCTTCGAGTGCTTTCAGCACGTCGTACACTGCGCTGAACCCTCCGGGCACATTCTCGGCCGCAACCTGCTCGCGCATCAAAACGCCATAGCGATTCAGCAGTTGCAGCGCCAGCGCGTGGCTGCGCTCCGTTGTTGTCTGCGCTCTGTCGCCAACAGTAACGCCGGCCTCCAGGCCGGCTGTCGTGCGGGTCTCCCGGCCCGCACTCTGAATCGGCAGCAATGCCCACCTTCCTTGTGCCGTCGGCGGCGTGGTGCGCCTGGAGCGAAACACGGCGCCCGTCTGATAGCGCCGTGGCGTGCGCGCGCTCTCGGGCCGGGCAATATACGCGCGCAACGCATGCAGCGAATCGTTTGTAATCAGCCCGCGCCACACCAAGCTCCAGAGAGCTTCGATTGTTTCGCCGGGGTATCCTGACCCCGCGGCCTCATGCAGCGAATCGAAAAAGCTCGCGCCCGTCGATTCCAGAACCGCCAGCAGCTTTTCTTCGCGTTCAGTGAGAGGCTCAGCCAGCGGACGCTGTTGCGCCAGCAGCGGCAGCTTGTCGGCGAGAAAGAGCGCAATGCGTCCGTCACGTTCGCCAAGCGGCTCAACGCCGGCCCACGCCACTTCACCCGCGGCAATCAGTGTGTCGAGGCCAGCAGACGTGAAATCCGCAATGCGCGCAGGCAGAATCGACGACTCAAGCAGCGATGCGGGCAGCGGCGCGCCCTGCAGGCTCTCGATGGCATCCAGCAGCGCGTCCAGGTGCGCGGTTCCCGTGCGGCGCGGCGCAAGCACGCCTTGCCAGTGCGTGAGGAAACGCGCCAATGTATGCTGCTCCACCGGTTCCACTTCACGGCGCAGCTTGGCCAGCGACTTGCGGCGAATCTGCCGCAGAATTTCCGCGTCGCACCATTCGCGGTGAAGCCCGCCCGGACGGAAACCTCCTTCCAGCACGCGGCCCTCATGAGCAAGCTGCCGCAGCACGGCCTCCACAGCTTCTGTATCCAGCGCAAATCTTTCCGCCGCCTCGCGCAGCGTGAACGGCCCGTGGGTCCGCGCGTAGCGGCGGACCAGTTCGAGCACCGGGTGAGCCACAGGCTCGAGCAGTGCGGCCGCCAAACCCGGCGGCAACGGAATGCCAAGTCCATCGCGATAGCGCGCCGCATCTTCGGCGGCGATCAACCGCTTCTCGCCGGCGATGCGCAGTTCGAGCAAGCGCCGCGAACGAACCAACCGGTCGATATGTTCTAAAAGACCAGCGGAGGAAACACGCCGCGCCATCTCTTCGCGCGAAAGATCGCCAAGCCGCAGGCACAGGTCGTGGATTCCGTCTGCCGAACGCGCGCGATAATTCTCCGCGAGGCATTGCGCCGCGTCTTCCACTGCGGTAATCGCATCGGCGTCGAGCAACTCGCGCAGGTCGGCCTCGCCGAGCAGTTCGCGCAACTGATCCTGGTCGATTGTCAGTGCCTGCGCGCGCCGTTCCGCCAGCGGCGCATCGCCTTCATACACAAAATTTGCCACGTAGCTGAAGAGCAGGGAAGCGGCAAACGGCGATGGCTTCCGCGTTTCCACCACGTGCACCCGGAGCTTCCGCTGTTCGACTTCCTGCAGGATCTCGATCAACGCAGGCATGTCGAAGACATCGCGAAGGCATTCGCGATAGGCCTCGAGCAGCAGCGGAAACTGCGGGTAGCGCGACGCCACACTCAGCAAATCGTAAGACCGTTTGCGCAACTGCCAAAGCGGCGAGCGCTGATCGGCGCGGCGGCGCGGCAGCAGCAGCGCACGGCCCGCAGCCTCGCGAAAGCGCCCGGCAAACAGCGCCGTCGAGCCCAACTGGCGCAGCACAAGCTGCATCGCTTCCGCGCTCTCAACCAGAATCCAATCGGAATCAGGCGCCTCGTCGGTGTCAGGGAAGCGCAGCACAAACCCGTCGTCGCCCCACAGCGTTTCCACTTCCGGGCCGCCGGCAGCGCGGATGCGCGCGGCCACTGCCATCGCCCACGGAATGTGAATGCGGCTGCCGAAAGGCGTCAGCACGCAGACGCGCCAGTCGCCCAGCTCGTCGCGCACGCGCTCAACAACTATCGTCCGGTCGTCGGGAACCTGCCCCGTGGCCTCAGCCTGGTCGGCAAGAAAGCGCAGCAGATTCTCCGCGGCGCCGGGGTCGAGATCGTGTTCATTCACCAGACGCGTGAGCGCGGCGGCCTGCGGCAGCCCGCGCAACTCGCGCACCATGGCTCCAATGCGCCGTCCGAATTCGAGCGGCCGTCCCGGACCGTCGCCTTTCCAGAATGGCATCTTGCCCGGCTCGCCCGGCGCGGGCGTCACCAGTACGCGGTCATGCGTAATGTCGGTGATGCGCCAGGTGGAAGCGCCGAGAATGAAGGTCTCGTTGGGATGCGATTCGAAGACCATCTCTTCGTCGAGCTCGCCCACGCGCACCGATTTGCCCTCAGTGAACGCAAGAAACACGCCATACAGGCCGCGATCGGGAATGGTTCCAGCGTTCAGAATCGCCAGCCGCGCGGCACCGTCGCGAGCCGTCACGACGTTCCGCACGCGATCCCAAGTCAGCCTCGGCCGCAACTCGCCAAACTCATCGGAAGGGTAGCGGCCGCTCAACAGATCGAGCACGCCGTCGAAAGCCGAGCGTGAGAGCGAGCCAAACGGCGCCGCCCCGCGAATGAGATTGAAGAGAGAATCGACGGAAACTTCAGCAGAAGCGGAGTTAGCGGTGTAAGCGGAGCGAGAGAATTCCGCGCTCTGGGCCGCCTCGCTCTCCTCATCGAACAATCTCCGTGCTCTCTGTTCTCTTTTCCCTGCTCTCTTCTTTTCTCCTGCTGCTTGCTGTCTCCTGTTTGCTGCCTTCGCGGCCACAATCGCCACAAGCTGCTGGCACAGCACATCCAGAGGATTGCGCGGGAAGCGCGTCGACTCAATGTGCCCCTCGTGCATGGCGCGCGTGACGGCGGCGCAGGCCACCAGATCGGCGCGGTATTTGGGAAAGAGAATGCCTTCGCTTACCGCATCCACGTGATGACCGGCCCGGCCAATGCGCTGCATGCCGCTCGCCACCGAAGGCGGCGACTCGATCTGCACGACCAGATCGACCGCGCCCATGTCGATGCCCAACTCGAGCGTCGACGTCGCGCACAGCGCTTTAATCTGCCCGGCCTTGAGCTGCTCCTCGATGACCGATCGCTGCGCCGCGGCCAGTGAACCGTGATGCGCGCGGGCAATGGGCTCTCCGGCCAGGTCGTTGAGCGCTCCGGCAAGCCGCTCGGCGGTCTGGCGCGCGTTCACAAACAGGATCGTCGAGTTGCGCTCGCGAATAATTTCGAGCAGCCGCGGATGGATCGCATTCCAGATGGAGACGCGCCGAGGCGTTTGCGAGGCCGGCCCTGAAGGAATCTCCTCCATCTCGCCCAGCCGCGCCATGTCCTCGACCGGGACCTCGATGCGCAGCTTCAACTGCTTGTGCGCGGCGGCGTTCACAATTGTCACCGGCCGATAACGAATCGGCACGGCTGAATCGGTCACATCATTCAATTCAGTTTTGTCATCCTGAGCGACCGAAGCGTCAGCGGCCAATGCCGATGCATCGTCCGCATTTGCCAACTTGCTGACTCGCTGACTTGCTGACTCGCTTCCAATCGCCCTTTCATTTGCTAACTTGCTGACTTGCTGACTCTCTGGCTCGCTTCTCGACGCGCTCGCAACGTCGACGCCGCCGAGAAATCGCGCCACCTCTTCCAGCGGCCTCTGCGTTGCCGAAAGCCCGATCCGCTGCAGCGGCTTTGTGGCCAGCGCCTGCAGCCGTTCAAGCGTGAGCGCCAGGTGCGCGCCGCGCTTCGTCGGCACCAGCGCGTGAATCTCGTCGATGATCACCGTCTCCACGGTGCGCAGCGCCTCGGCCGCCTGCGAAGTAAGGATCAAGTAGAGCGACTCGGGCGTGGTGATCAGAATGTCGGCAGGGTGCCGCGCGAAACGGGCCCGCTCTCGCTGTGGAGTGTCGCCTGTTCGCACGCAAATCTCGGGCTCGTGAAACGGAACTCCCATCCGCCGCGCCATGTTGGCCATGCCCGCAAGCGGCGAGCGCAGATTCCGCTCCACATCTACCGCCAGGGCCTTCAGCGGCGATACGTAAACAATGCGGCAGCCACGATCTCTGTTCTCTGAGCTCTGATCTCTGTTCTGCAGCATCAGCCGGTCCAGGCACCAGAGAAACGCGGCCAACGTCTTGCCAGTGCCCGTCGGCGCAAGGATCAGCGCATTCTCTCCGCGCGCAATCACCGGCCAGCCCATGCGCTGCGGAGCCGTGGGCGCGTCGAAGACGGCCTTGAACCACTCCGCCGTCACCGGGTGAAAGCAGGCGAAGGGGTCAGAGATTTCAGGCGGTTTGGGCGTGTGCGGGGACATGCTGCTCTCAAGAGAGTAGCGCAAATGCCTTGGCGAAGACAAAGCGAAAAACAGAGATCAGAGATCGGGGTTCGGAGAACCGCCCGAATTCCAGAGGACTCTCGTTTCTATAGGATCGCCCTGATGATTTCCAAGCCGGCAAACGCTACTTCTTCGCGTCCCCCAGCCTCGCCACGCTGAACTGAGCGCCCGCAAACAGAATCAACCCCGATATGTACGCCCAGAACAGCAGGCTTACGGAAATGTAGAAAGGGCCGTACATGCTCAAATCGATGTGCGGAATCGTCTCGGCAAAGATGAACCGCGCGATCAGCCAGATGATTCCGGTGACGATTGAGGTGCGCAGAACGGGCCGCCACGGCACCTTGTGGTTGGGCAATACGTAGTACACAGCGAAGAAGAAAATAATTGAAGCGGCTCCGGTTGAGACTGCGAGCCACAGATGGCTGAGCGCGTCGTAGGAGAAGTTCAAAGTGTTGTAAAACCAGTTGTCCCCGTCATGAACCAGCATCACAGAAAGGACGTGATCCACGCTTGCATTGGCCACCATGCTGCATACGCCAAGAATCACCATCAGAATCGCCAGGCCCAAAGCGATGGTCTGGTTAAAAAGATAGTTGCGGCTCTTCTTCACGCCCCACGCCTGGTTCAGAGCCACCTCCAACGGCAGGAAAATTCCCGTGCAGGCAATCAGAATCATGATGATTGAAATCGCCACTGCGCCCTGATGCTTTACAAGGGGATCGACAGCCTCCGACACGATCGTATTGGTCATCCACTTTGGATCCTTTGCCGCCGACGGCAGGAAGTAGTTCACCATATCGTTCACTGCCATCACCATGGGCCCTTTGAGTGAGGAGTGAAAGACGCGCACCGCCAGCGTGTAAAGCAGCACCACAAATGGAATGAATGAAATAATCACGTTCGCGGCCACGCTGAAAGCGAAGGTGTGCACCTCGCTGTCCAGCAGATAGGCAATGAGCGCGGTTCCGCTTTTGCGCCAAACGTACCACTTGGACTGCGCGACGGGCTGCGCCGGTCCGGTTGCGGCGGCGACTACAGCTTCGGCGGCGTCGTGGATTTCAGTCGCTGGATCGGATGCCGATTTCATCGCGTCTGCCAAGTGATTGGTCCTTCTCCAGGTCGATGAGGTTTTGCTGCTTCAGCGGATTCGTGCAGGTGCATGAAGATGCTTTTCTTTAGAATAGTCCCTGGCGGTGATTGATTCTCATCGCTCAACAGCAGCGGCCGATTAACGTGCATGCGAAACAAGGCAAGCATGGAAGAGACGCGCGAACTTCCGGGTCCCCGCTTGCGTAAAGGTTGCCAGAACCGCCGCGTGTTCCAACGGGGTGGTCTTTCCAAGGCCATTTCAAGAAAATCAATCGGGAGGGTGAACAGCCATGGATGCTGACAGCAAAGAGCAGGGCCAATCTTTTTCGCCTGCCGTGCGCGCGTACGCGATCGTCGGCGTGCTTGTGGCGCTCGGTTGGCCTTTTGCCGTCAGGCTGTTCGCAAAGAGCAGCGGCAGCAGCCTGACCACGGTTCATGAAGATTTGCGCACGATGGCCATCGAGTGGTCTGTCGTTGCGCTCCTGGCCGCGATCGCTTTCGGGTTGCAGAAATTGGGCCCGCGATTCTTCCGCTTGCGCGGGCTCGGCTGGCGCGATGTTCTTTTTGCGTTGGCTGGGCTCGTGGCTGCCCTCGTCTTGTCGGGCGCCGTGAGCGGTCTGGTCGCGGCTCCCAAGTTCGATCTCCACCAAATGGCGCAGGTCCCGATCGCGGTGCGCGTGGGCCTGGTTCTCACAGCGGCCATCTGCGAGGAGTTCATCTATCGCGGCTTCGCCATCGAGGAGCTTGGGCTTCTCACTGGAAGCCGTTGGTTCGGCGCTTTCGTTTCATTCGCGCTGTTTGCGCTCGGGCATATTGGGGTCTACGGATTCTCGACGGCCCTGCTGATCCCAGCGTGCGTTGGACTCGTGATCACGCTTTTATACATGTTTCGCAACAACCTTCTCGCTTGCATGCTCGTCCATGGCTGCATGGATGGTCTGTTTCTGATCCTGGTTCCAGCGCTTGTCCATCGATAGTCGATGACGATTGGGCGTGGGTGACCCGCCGGGACCGCGCAAGCCAAATCACGCGCGGCGCAACTTCCTCAGCGCCCATCTTGCCGCCGCGCGCAAGCCGTCGTCTGCCGCCTCAGCCCACGTTTCAAGCTGCCCGGCGAACCTCCGCTCCCCGCTGTTGCCCATCGCAATCGCCACGTTGCGCCTCAGGCCCATGAATCCCGCCCGCCGCACCGGCGATCCGTTGAACTCGCGCTCAAAGGACTGCTCGTCCAGAGAGCCCAACCAGTCCAGTGCGGGGTTCACAAGCTCCGGACGCGGCTCAAGCTCGGCGTCCACGGCGATCGGCGCTGTCCGTCTCGATTTGCCATTCCATGGACAAACGTCCTGGCAGATGTCGCAGCCGAAAACCTGCCGGCCCATCTTCGCGGCGAGCTCCTCCGCAATCGGCCCCTTGTGCTCAATGGTCAGATACGCAATGCACCGTGTCGCATCCATCTGGTAGGGAACGTCCAACGCATTCGTGGGGCAGGCCTCAATGCAGCGCGTGCAACTGCCGCATCGATCTGACACCTGCAGCGCCGGCCCCTGACCCGCTAACTCCCCCACTTCATGGTTGCCCCGTCCTGGCTTCGCTAGGGCGGGGGAAGAATCGCTCAGCTCCAGCGAAGTCAGGAGCACCGCTAGAAATCCAAACGAACCCAGCTCCGGATGAATCAGGCAAGTGTTCTTCGCAGCCCATCCAAGCCCGGCGGCAACCGCCAGCGCACGCTCCACTATGGGACCCGTGTCGACATACGAGCGTGCTTCGAATTCACCAAGCTCCTCGTGTAGCTTCGCCTCAACTGCGCGAATCCGCTTGAGCAGCACCTTGTGGTAGTCGCTCGGCCGCCGCTCGCCCCGTTCGTTGACTCGACTGCTCCATGCATACCTTGCAATCCACCCACTCCGTGGGTCTGGCGTTTTGGTTGAGAGTGGTGCTGAGGGCGCCGCGTAACTTGCAAAACACACCAGTGCCGACCGGGCCCAGGGGAAGGGAACCGCAGTCTGCTCCCGCAGCATGCGCCCGTTCTCTGCTTTGCGCTCCAAATATCCCATCGACCCGGCCCGGCCTTCTGCAATCCACTCGCGAAACCGCTCCGCATCGCGCATTTCCGCCTCATAAGGCAGCGCCACGAGGCCGGCCTCATCGAATCCCGCCGCAAGCGCAAACGCCCGCGCTCGCTCGCGCGTCAGACCGGCATGGGTCGTTGCTGCTTCGACCTGTTTCATGGGCAAGTTGTCCCAATCACAAAAGCGCTGCGTCTAGCGCTACGGGTCACGGTGAATGTGACAAGAAAAAGACTATCTCAGCGACTTCAGGGAACCGTCATCATGCTAAGATTCGGTTGCGGACCAGCAGGTCAACTCGAAGCTAGCGAATCAGGCTCGTAGCCGGTATTGCGCACGGCGGCCGGTTCTCCTAGAGGAATCCTCCATCAAAGGCGATGTTTCAATTTCGAGATCTGTGTGCGGTTGCCTGCTTGCCCTCGCCAGTATCTCCTTGCCTTTAGCGGCTCAGACCACAGCCCCGGGCCAGTGGACCTGGGTCGGCGGAAGCCAACTGCCTAACCAGATCCCCGATTTCGGTTATCAGGGGGTAACCGCTCCCACGAATATTCCAGGTAGTCTCGTCGGCGCCTCCACCTGGACCGATGCCAACGGCAATCTCTGGCTCTTTGGTGGTCAGGGTTTTCTCATCCTCTACATCAACGCCACACCTGCCTTTGCCCCCTTGCTCAATGACATGTGGGAGTACAGTCCGGCCACCAATCAGTGGACTTTTATGGGCGGAAACCAGAGCGCGGTCATCGATCCACTGTACCCGAACATCGAGGGCACCTCGCCCGGCGTCTACGGCACGCTCGAGGTTCCGGCGGCCGCAAACACTCCCGGCAGCCGGTCCGGCGCAATGAGTTGGACCGACAAAGCGGGCAATTTTTGGCTCTTCGGGGGCAGCGGTTTCGATGCTGACTCAATCTGGGGTCCTCTTAACGACCTGTGGGAGTACAGCCCGGTAACCAATCAATGGACCTGGATGGGCGGAGACACCACGTTACCCGCCAATGATGATGCCGGGTGGCCGGGCGTCTACGGGACCCTTGGAACGCCCGCCCCTGGAAATACACCGGGCAGCCGCACCGACGCATCGGCATGGACCGACACGGACGGCAATTTTTGGCTCTTCGGCGGCTTTGGGTGGGCTGCCGTTCCAGGGGAGAGTTTTAACACGACTGGGCCTTTGAATGACCTATGGGAGTTCAACTCTTCCATTAACCAATGGGCTTGGATGGGTGGAAGCATGCCTGCCATTTGTAGTGGACAACAAGTATGCAATCAACCCGGCATCTATGGAACGTTAGGATCGGCCGCCGCCGGAAACATTCCCAGCAGCCGCTATTCAGCACAAAGCTGGACCGACAGCAGCGGTAACTTGTGGCTCTTCGGCGGCCAGGACTGTCCGGGCGCCAACGATCTTTGGGAATTCAGCCCGAAAACGTTGCTATGGGCCTGGATGGGCGGCACCGTCCCCCAGATGGAGGGCAATACCTGTAATAGCGTTCCGGGAATCTACGGGACGTTAGGTACTGCCGCGCCCGAAAATTTTCCCGGCAGCCGCTATGGCGGAACGACCTGGACCGACAAGAACGGCAATCTTTGGCTCTTCGGGGGCGATGGCCAGGATGCTAACGGATACACGGGCAATCTCGACGACCTATGGCAGTTCAATCCATCAATGAACCAGTGGACATGGATGGGCGGATCCAGCGCCTTCGCCTGTTTCCCATATGTCGAGCCCGAGGGCGCAAACTGCGGCCTTGAGCCGGCCGTGTACGGTGCCAAGGAGACCCCGAGCGAAGCGAACCTTCCCGGAACCCTCTCTGCTCCCGCAACCTGGCTCGATAAAAATGGCAACGTCTGGCTCTTCGGCGGCGATGGATCCGCCGGTTTCTCGAACACTTTGTGGCTCTATCAGCCATCATCTACGCCCACCTTCACGCCGACCGCGACGCCAGTGGTTCTTCCAGTTACCGACACATACAATCTTCCGCAGTCGGTGACGATCACCGACGTCACCCCTGGGTCATTCATTTACTACACCACCGACGGCATAACAACACCCACAACCAGCTCAGCCCTCTACAACGGAGCTTTCACGATCTCGGCCACCCAAACGGTTCAGGCCGTTGCGATTGCGCCGAATTATTTGAACAGCGACATTGCGGCAAACACCTACACCATCAACATTCCATCCAGTCCACCGCAAATCGTCTCGGGCCTCTCGCCTTCCACTTACCTCGCCGAACATTTGGATTTTGCAATGACGGTCAATGGCCTGAGATTTACATCCGGTTCGATCGTCTACTGGGGCTCCTCTGCCTTGTCCACCACTTACGTCAGCGCAACCCAACTCATCGCGCAGGTTCCCGCCGCCGATGTTGCCGCCGTGGGAATCACCCCCGTCACCGTCGAAACTCCCCAGCCCGGCGGAGGCACTTCCAATGCGTTCCAGTTTGAGGTGGATTCGTCTGCTTCCGAACCCACCGATCCTGCCCTGTTTCCATTTGTGGCGACAATCTCTGCGGGCTCTCCGGCAAGCTATAAGCTGACCGTGCCCCCCTCCGTGACGGGCCTCTTGCTGATGTCTTGCCTGAATCTCCCCGCCGGAGCCAGCTGCAGTTATTCGTCAGCAACGAATACGCTCACTATTTCGACATCCTCGGCGACGCCCCCCGGTACGTATCAGATCACAGTGGTCTGCACTGAAACGGTCGAGGTGGCTTCGACTTCGTCCTTCATGCTTTCTGTCTTGTTGCTTCCGCTGGCGATTCGACGGAGACAACAAGCAGGCAGGACGATCTTCTTTGCTTCATGCCTCGCGATGACTGTTTTAGCGGCAGTTTTCTTTGTCGGCTGCGGCAGCGGTGGTGGTGGCGGCGGAAGCGGTGGTAGCGGTGGTGGTGGCAGCGGTTCCGGATCAACGCAACAGATGACAGGCTCAGACGTCATCACGCTCATCGTGCAGTAAAAAGCAATTGTCCAGCCGCAAGCGCAAACGCCCGCGCTCGCTCGCGCGTCAATTTCGCTCGATTGTCAATTCCCGCACCCAACGGAACCTTTCCCTCATCCAATGCGTAACTCATATCGTTGTTCATTTGCGGACGCGGCGAGCGAAATTCGTACACCAGCCGCCGCGGATGCAAATGCCAGGAGCGATCGGAATCGCAAGAACGCCCTGAAGATTCAGCATATTCCCCAACGGCGGCGTTTTTTTCCCTTTTGGCCCGCCGCGTGCATTCATTCAGGCCAGGCGGACGATAGGCCCCGCCTCTCAACCGGGTGCAGCGATTCCACTCGGCATTCGCCCGCAGAAGATCGCGGGCAAGGAGTTCCTTATGAATAACCCACGGTATGAAACAGCAGAAAACGTCGAGCTCGGCATCACGGAACTGGTAAAAGGCCAGGAGCATCAGCTCGTCGAGCGCCTCGAGTCCGTGGTCCGCAGCCAGAGTGTGGTCCTCGATCTGGACGCGGTCGAGCGCATCGATGCCGCCGGCCTCGCCGCTCTCATTACGCTTTACAGCGACGCATGCAAGGCCGGCCACAGCTTCACCATCGCGCGCCCCAGCCGTCACGTGCGCGAAATTCTCCAGATCGTCGGCCTCGACAAGATTCTTGTCGCCGCGCCCGAATCCGAAGTCACCTTTACCGGTCTTCGTCTGCAGGAAACCGCCGCCTGAACGGCAACTCCGGCGCCGCGCTCGCCCCATCGTCCCACTTCCTGAGAACCGCTCCTCAAATCGGAACCCGTCACCCAGCCCCACCACCCCCTGTGCCTAAAATCACATGCCGCCACAACCCCCTCGCGGTATTCCTATTTATGACTCGAAAGAGCCGTTTGTCGCAGTTCTGTAAGTGAGGGCCACGCCCCGCGCATCGTTTCGTCCCATCTTGATTGGCGCGCCGGGCCTCCGTTCCTTTACCCTTGCCTATGGACCGCACAACGGAATCCGACAAGAACCTACAAGCAAGGGAGACTTGAATCTCATGGCGCAGGGTGTAGTGGAGCAAGCGGTCGCCGAGGCGACCCCAACAGCAATCAAGTATGTGTATTCCTTCGGCGGCGGCAAGGCTGACGGCAACGGCAAAATGAAAGACGTTCTCGGCGGCAAAGGCGCAGGCCTGGCCGAGATGACCAATGCCGGTTTGCCTGTCCCTCCCGGATTCACCATTCAGACCGAAGCCTGCCGCGAATACATGCGCGGCAAAATGAGCCCGCAGATCGATACCGAGATGCTCGACGCGCTCGAGAAGCTTGAGAAATTGCAGGGTCAGAAGCTCGGCACGGGCGACAATCCGCTGCTCGTATCGGTCCGCTCGGGCGCCAAGTTTTCCATGCCCGGCATGATGGACACGATTCTGAATCTCGGCCTCAACGATCAGGCTGTTGAAGCGCTGGCCAAGCGCAGCAATAATCCCCGCTTTGCTTATGACTCCTACCGCCGCCTCATCCAGATGTTCGGCGACGTGGTCCTCGACGTTCCCAAGAAGAAGTTCGAGCACATCTTCGACGGCATCAAGGCCGCCAAGAAAGTGAAGTACGATTACGACCTGCAGCCCGACGCGCTCAAGCAGATTATCGCCGAATATAAAAAGCTCGTGAAAAAGGAAACCGGCAAAGACTTTCCGCAGGACCCGCTAGTGCAACTCGTCGCGGCCCGCGATGCCGTATTCAGAAGCTGGCAGAACGATCGCGCCAAGACCTACCGCCGCATCAACCACATTGACGATTCGATCGGCACCGCCGTCAACGTCCAGGCCATGGTCTTCGGCAATCTGGGTGAAGGTTCCGGCACGGGCGTCGGCTTCACGCGCAATCCCGCCACCGGCGAGCACGTGTTCTTCGGCGAGTATCTGATGAATGCGCAGGGCGAGGACGTGGTTTCGGGCGTCCGCACTCCGCTCGCCATCAGCGAGCTTGAAAAGGCCATGCCCAAGGTCTACGAGCAGCTTAAAGACATCACGCGGCGTATGGAAAAGCACTACCGCGATATGCAGGACTTCGAGTTCACCATCCAGGATGGCAAGCTCTACATGCTGCAGACGCGTAACGGCAAACGCACCGGCCTCGCCGCAGTCCGCGTGGCCATTGACATGGTGCGCGAAGGCCTGATCACGCAGGAGGAAGCTATCTTCCGCGTCGAGCCCAACCAGCTTTACGACTTCCTGGTTCCGCGGCTCGTGGAAAAGGGCGAGAAAATTGAAGTGCTCGCCACTGGATTGCCGGCCTCGCCCGGCGCGGCTGTCGGCCAGATCGTTTTCACGGCCGAAGAAGCGGTCAAGCAGCACAATAGCGGCGCTTACAAGTCCGTCATTCTGGTCCGCGGCGAAACCACGCCAGAGGACATCGCGGGCATGGAAGTTGCCGACGGAATTCTCACCTCGCGCGGCGGCATGACTTCACACGCCGCTGTCGTGACCCGCGGCATGGGCAAGTGCTGCGTGGCCGGCGCAGGCGACTGCACGGTCGACGAAGCCAAGAAGGAACTCCGCGTGAAGGGCAAGACCTTCAAGCAGGGCGACTACATCTCGCTCGACGGGACTACGGGGCGGGTGATCGCCGGCCGACTCAAGACGCTCGATGCGCAGCCCAACGACCCCGATCTCGTCAAGTTCATGAGCTGGGTCGATCCGGTTCGGCGCTTGCGTGTTCGCGCCAACGCCGACATTCCGCGCGACGCGAAAAACGCGCGCCTGTTCGGCGCAGAGGGCATCGGTCTTTGCCGCACCGAGCACATGTTCTTTGCGGAAGATCGCATCGAGCACATGCGGGCCATGATTCTCGCCGAGAACGAAAAGGATCGCCGCGCGGCTCTCAAGAAACTGCTGCCGATGCAGCGCGCCGATTTCGTCGGTCTCTTCAAAGCTATGGAGTCGCTGCCCGTCACCATTCGCCTGCTCGATCCGCCGCTGCACGAGTTCCTGCCCAAGCGCGAAGATCTGCTGGTCGAAATCGCGACGCTCGAAGCCACCAAGCCAAAATCGCCCAAGCTCAAGCAATTGCGGCCGCTGCTGGCTCGCGTTGAAGAGCTTCACGAGCAGAATCCGATGCTCGGGTTGCGTGGATGCCGCCTCGGCATCACGTTCCCTGAGATCACGGAGATGCAGGCACGCGCGATTATTGAGGCAGCGGTCGCAGTCAAGATCAAGGGAGGCGATCCGCATCCCGAGATCATGGTTCCGCTCATCGGCTCCATTGAGGAGATGCGCAATCAGTCCGCGATCATTCGCCGCGTGGCCGACGAAGTCTTCGCCGAGAAGAAGACCAAGGTCGACTACATGGTGGGCACCATGATCGAGCTGCCGCGCGCTGCGTTGACTGCCGATCAAATTGCCGAAGAGGCTGAGTTCTTCTCGTTCGGGACCAACGATCTGACGCAGACGACCTTTGGTATTTCAAGGGACGACATCAACAACTTCCTGCCTGCGTACTTGAAGCTCGGCATCTTCAAGCAGGATCCCTTCGCCACCCTCGATCAGGTGGGCGTGGGGCAACTGGTGAAGGGCGCTGTAGCCAAGGGCCGGAACACCCGCCCGAAGCTCAAGGTTGGCATCTGCGGCGAACATGGCGGCGATCCGGAGTCCGTCAAGTTCTGCCACAAAATCGACCTCAACTACGTTTCCTGCTCGCCCTTCCGTCTGCTCACGGCGCGTCTTGCCGCAGCGCAGGCAGCGCTCGAAGATAAGCTCGGCGCGCAGGGGGGCAGCAAGTAACCTTAATTCCTCTCCCAGACAACAGGGGCGTCCGCCACGGCGGGCGCCCTTGCAGTTTTGTACCGCCGGCGTCTCGCCGGCTGTCGTGCGAGCGTCCTCGCCCGCACCCGTTGTCCGCCTCCCAGGGTATGTCATCTTCTGCGGGTGCCCCCGGTCCCTCGCATTTGGGGACCGGGGATCATGTGTATTTTCCCTTTTGCGCTTCTTGACAAAACATAACCATTTGGTTATGGTTCTCCTGTGGCTGTCTCAAACCCCAATTCCGTCTTCCGCGCTCTCGCCGATCCCACGCGCCGCGCCATCTTCCAGCAATTGTCTCGCCACGGCGAGCAGACCGTGCACGGTTTAACCCGTCGTGCCGGCGTCTCCCAGCCTGCTGTCTCCAAGCATCTGACCATATTGAAGCGGGCAAAGCTGGTGCGTCATCGCCGCGACGGGCGAGAGACGCACTATCGCGCGGAGCCCGAGGCTCTTGCGCCCATGATTGACTGGCTCAACCTCTACGGCGCATTCTGGCGCGAACGATTCGATCGTCTTGAGACGCTTTTGCAAAGGATGGATCGATGAGCAGTCTGGCAGAGAGCCCCGGCACCCTCGTTGTCGAAAGGGTATTTCCCCACCCGCCACAGAAGCTGTGGCGCGCGCTCACTGAGAGTCCGCTCCTGGCGCAATGGCTGTTGCGCAACGATTTCGAGCCGGTCGCCGGGCGCAGGTTTCAGTTCCGGCGCGATCCCATGCCCAACTGGAATGGAGTCATTGACTGCGAAGTGTCCGTTGTCGAGCCTCTCAAAGAGCTGTCTTATAGCTGGGTCGCTATGGGCCTTGAAACGGTGGTGCGCTGGACCTTGACTCCGGCAGAGGGCGGCACGCATCTGCGCATGGAACAGTCCGGCTTTGGTCCGGATCGCGAAGCCAACTACAAGGGCGCGAAGTACGGCTGGCAGAGTTTCTTCAACGGCCTTGAGCATACGCTCGCAAATCTTGAGTGAACGCCAGATGCAACCAGAACAACGCGGCCCCATCCGCGAAATCGACTGAGGAGAATCGCAATGAAAATCAAACTCACCAGCGTCTACGTTGACGACCAGGAGAAAGCCCTTCGCTTCTATACCGAAGTACTGGGCCTTGTGAAGAAGGCCGACTTCAGCCAGGGGCCCTATCGCTGGCTCACCGTGGCCTCGCCTGAAGATCCCGATGGAACAGAGCTTCAACTGGCGCTCAATAACAACCCGGCCGCCAAAACCTACCAGCAAGCCATGTTTCAGCAGGACCAGCCCGCGGCCATGTTCTTCACGGACGATGTGCAGGCCGACTACGAGCGCATGAAGGCGCGCGGCGCGGAGTTCACCATGCCGCCAACCGACGTGACTGCTTCAAAGATCGCAAAGGTTAACGACACCTGCGGAAATCTCCTTCAGCTCACGCAGTTGATGAAGTGGTAGAGCCACCTGCAGACTTGCTAACTCGCCAACTTGCTGCCTTCGAAATGCGCTTCAATCTCTTCCAGCGTTTTACCCTTCGTCTCCGGCAGGAAGAACGCCGCTACGATGAAGTACACGACCGTGAAGCTCGCAAAGAGGAAGAACATCGATGAGTAGCCGTGCTTGCTCACGAAGGGCAGAAAGATCGCGGCCAGAGTTGTCGACACGAGTTGATTGATCACCAGCGCGATGCTCATGCCGTTCGACCGGATGCGCGTCGGCATCAGCTCGCTGAGCGCGAGCCACACCACTACGCCCGGGCCCAAAGCGTAGAACGCCATGAACACGTAGAGCCCCAGCCCAACGAGCCATCCGTGTCCAGGCTCCGGCACGCGGCCTACAAGCGCTTTCTGAATCACGAGTGGCGCGGTCCGCGCAGCCGCGAGATCGGCAAACGGATTTCGGAACAGCGCTTCAATTTTGTTCGCCGGCACGCAGCTTGCGCGCGTGATTTCAATCGGAGCGGCAGCCGCATCGTCGGAGCGAACAAAGTTTGTCGCCGCGGTAAAGCCGCCGTAAGAGTAAATAATCGCCAGCGACGCGCGGCTGCTGTCGATCTCACCTGCATCGCCGTGTGTCGCCATTAGCTTGCTCGCCGTTGCTGGATCAAAGCGCAACGCCAGCTCCTGGTCAGGCGAAACCAGCGCCTGAACCGCATCGCGGCAATCCACGCTCAGCTTTTCTGTCGATCGGAAGAGGAGCGCAACCCAAACCAGCGCAACGATCACGCCGCTTGTGCCCATCACCAGCAGAAATTTGCGGCCCTTGCGGTCGACAAGCATGATGCCGATCGTGGTGGCCAGAAAATTCACCACCGTAAAAATCACGTAACCCCAGTGCGCGCGCAGATCGCTCAAGCCGCTTTGCAGCAAAATCCCCGTGTTGTACCCGATGATGGAATTCACGCCAGTCGCTGTATTGCAGAATAGGATCACGCAGGCCAGCAAAAACGGAATCACATATTTCCGGCGCAGCAAGGAATCGCGAATCTGTTGCCCAGCGTTGGCCCGCGCCACGTGCGCCGTGGCTTCCATCTCCTCTAGCTCCAGAGTGGCCTGCTCCGCACCGCGCGAATGGAGCAACGCTGCCATCGCGCGCTCTTTTCGTCCTCTGCGAAACAGCCAGCGCGGAGACTCCGTAACAAATAGGCTGCCCAGCACAAACACAAGGCCGGGCGGCAGAGAAACCCAGAAGATGCTTCGCCACGCGTGATCTTTGAAGCGGAACAGAGCCGCGGCATCGCCCAGCTTTGCCACGGCGTCCACGCGATAGCTGAAGTACATGCCCATCAGCGCCGCAGCCACAATACCCAGCGTCAGCATCCATTGAAAAATCGCCGTTCCTTTGCCGCGGCTCGACGCAGCCAGGCACTCGGCCAGGTAAAGCGGAACTACCACGCCAATCAATCCGCCGCTCGCGCCCTGCAACAAGCGCCCGAAGAGCAGCGGCCCATATCCGGATGACATCGCAATCACCGGAATGCTCACCACGAACGCGCATCCGCTTGCGATCATCAGCGGCTTGCGGCCCATCCAGTCTGCGAGCAGCCCGGAGAACAAAGTGGAGAACACACTGCCCAGCAGCACGGCAGCCACGATGAACGAAAGCTGCGAAGGACTCAGTCCGGATGTTGCCTGCAAGTACGGCACCGCCCCGCCGATGATCCCGACGTCGATGCCATAGAGCAATCCGCCCAGGCCAGCCACCAGAAGCAGGAATACGTTGTAGCGACGCGCCGCTGCGGAGGCAGCCGTCTCAACTTCGCGCGGCGATCCGACGGAGCTCACGGGAAACTCTTCCTCCTTGCTCATCGCCATTCGACTGTTTTATCCCGTCTCACAGCAAGCCGAATCGTGCGATGCACCAGTCTACAATGGTCGCATCGCATGCAATGGCCCAGATCACGGGCCGAAGGTGGTTTTGAGTTGCCGAGTATTGCTCGAGGGATCTCATTCTCTTTCTTGCGCGTGGCGCTTGCCGCGCTTCTCGCTGGTTCCGCGCTGGCCGCCGCGCAAACCAAGCCCGCCCTGCTTCCAGCACCGCGTGAGGCGAATTTCGGGCAGACAACTCCTTTGCCCGACAAGGTTCTTGTCGCCGTTCCCGGCCACGACGCGGAAGACGAATTTGCTGCGCGCGATCTTGAGGACGCGCTGAAGCGCATTGCGCCCGCCGGCAATGAATCCCGCACCGCGCAACCGCCCTATCGCATCACGCTTCTTCGCAGTGGCACGGAGGCGGCCAAGGCCGGCCTCGCAGGCAACAATCTCACTTTCGATCCCGTCATGGAATCGGAGGGCTACGTTCTGGTGATCGGTCCACACGAAGCGGCAATCATCGGCGCAACCGGCTCGGGAGTTTTTTACGGCGTGCAGACCTTCAAACAGTTGCTGCCGTTGCCCGGAGCGCCACGCGTCCTTTTCACGGGCACGGTCCGCGACTGGCCGACTATGCAATATCGCGGCATCAGCGACGATCTCTCGCGCGGCCCCTTTCCCACGCTCGACTTCCAGAAGCACCAGATTCGCATCTTTGCGTCGTTCAAGATCAATATTTACTCGCCGTATTTCGAGAACACGCTGCTCATACCCAACGACCCGGTGGCCGCGCCGCCTGGCGGCTCACTCAATCCTGAGCAGGTCAAGGAACTGGTCGCCTACGCTCGCCAGTATCACATCACGATCGTGCCCGATCAGGAGTCCTTCGGCCATTTGCACAACGTGCTTAAATACGAGATCTATCAGGACAAGGCGGAGACTCCGCAGGGCTATGTGCTCGCGCCCGGCCAGGAACACACGCTGCCCCTCATCGATAATTGGTTCACGCAGATCGCGCAGGAGTTTCCTTCGCCCTTTATCCATATTGGCGCGGACGAAACCTTCGATCTCGGCGTGGGCCTTACGCACAACGCCATCGAGAGTAGCGGCTATGGCAATGTTTATGTAGGTTTCCTGAAAAGTATCCACGAATCGCTGGCGCCGCTCAATCGCCGCCTGCTTTTCTGGGGCGATATCGCAGACGCGAATCCTGACGCCGTCACCGGAATTCCCAAAGACATGATTGCTGTGCCGTGGGATTACTCGGCGCAGACAGACTTCGGCAAGCTTATTCAGCCATTCGCCAAGAATGGCATTGAAACCTGGGTCGCTCCCGGCGACTCGAACTGGAATCAGGTCTACCCCATCGCCAAAACGGCCCTATGGAACATTCAGGGCTTCATCGCCGCGGGACAGCGCCTCGGATCGACCGGCGCGCTCACAACGGTATGGAACGACGATGGAGAAGGTCTCTTCAACATGGATTGGTATGGCGTGCTCTTTGGCGCCGTAGCTGCCTGGCAGCCAGGTCAAAGTTCCATCGCCGATTATCAGGATGCTTACGGCCATGTATTCCATCTCGACCCAGGCGCCGACATTGATATCGCCGAAAAGGATCTGATGGCCGCGACGGACGACCTGACAAACGCCCAGACCGTCATGACCAGCGACCAGCTTTTCTGGCTCGATCCATGGAGCCCGGAAGGGCAGACGGTCTCGGCGAAGATCCTGCCCATCGCGCACGATTTGAGGATGAACGCGGAACAGGCCATCGTCTTGCTCGATCTGCTGCGCCGCAACAACCCAAAGCTCGTTGAGCCCGATGCCATCGCCGCGATGGATTTGGGCGCACGCCGCCTCGATTTCATCGGTCTCAAGTTCCAGCTTGCTGCGGAAATGCCCGCGGCATACGCTCAAGCAGTCGCGCAGCAGCACGACAAGACGCGAGCCTCTGCGACGAACACTCTGTTGAGCGAGATCAGCGGCGCAAATGGCCGCTGCCAGGACCTGCGCGACGGCTACTCCGCCTTAAAGAGCGAGTACAGCCAGGTGTGGCTCGCCGAAAATCGCTCGTACTGGCTTAATAACGTCACCGTCCGATACGATCTCGAGATTGAACGCTGGCAGCGGCGCGCCGAGCGGTTTGCGGCAGCCATTTACGACTGGCAGAACGGAAAAGACTTGCCGGCAGCAACCGAGCTTGATATGCCGGCGCCGGCCGCCGCTGGACACTAAGGGGCTCGTTGAGCATTTCGGCCGCGCCGCCACGCCTCCCTCAGAAACTGCGCCAGAACCAAAACGATTACCGGCACGTAGATTTCTCTCCTTACTCCCGCTCGGCAGATGCAAACTAGATGCATGCTGGAGCGCTCCGCCGAAAGGCGCCTGCCCGTCGTTCTGCTGATTGACGATGACCTCGTCAGCCGGGAAGTCGCCGCTACCGTGCTCACGATGGCTGGATTCACGGTCCACACGGCCGTCGACGGTGATGTTGCGCTCGATATGCTTGCCCGAGAAGTTTGCCGCCCGGGCGCGATCCTCATGGACGCGCAGATGCCAGGCCTGAGCGGAACAAAACTCATTGCTGAGTTGCGAAGCCATACCAATGCCCGCATATACGCGATCAGCGGCAGCGACGCGCCGCGGGAAGTGGCCGACGCGGCCGACGGTTTTCTGCTCAAGCCGTTCAATGCTGAAAGCCTGCGCGAACTGATTGAGGGCTATCAGCCTGAAGCCGGTCCCACGCTCCTCGATCCCAATGAGCCCGTGATCAGTAGCGAGGTTCTGGCTCAGTTGCGCAAAGTCATGCCCGAATCCGCCGTGCGGCAAATCTACTCCGCGGTCGTTTCCGATCTCAGTGGGCGGATTGAGGCGTTGAAAGTGGCGATCGCAAAAGGCGACACCGCAGAGATTCGACGCATCGGGCATGCCATCAAGGGTGGCTGCGGCATGGCCGGCGCTCTTCAGGCTGCGCGGCTGGGCGCCCTTCTAGAGGCAACGCCGCTCGGCGCCAAGGATAACCAGTTGGATAACAGCGCTATTCTGCTGAGCGATTTGCGCGCCGCTGCCCAAGGGTTGGAGCGTATGCTGGATGCTGAATTGCCCGCCTGATCCAGCGCGAATTACCGTGTCTGGGCCGGGAACAGCGGAGGCGTGTGGCTGAAATGGAAAGAACCATTCGAATCGTGCTGGCGGACGACCACCCGGTCGTGCGCATCGGCGTGCGTAATATGCTCTCAAAGAACGACGGCTTTGACGTCGTCGGAGATGCTACCGACGGCGACGAAGCGATCACGCAGACGCTTGAGCTGCAGCCGGATGTTTTGCTTCTCGATGTTGCTATGCCGCGCCTGCCCGGCCTTGAGGCCATGCGCGCCATCATGAGCGGGCCCTCCACGGCCAAGGTTCTTCTTCTTACCTCCACCATCACCACGCAGCAGATCATCGAGGCCTTGCAAATCGGCGCGCGCGGCATCGTGCTCAAAGACGCTCTCGCCAGCCACTTGCAAACCGCAATCCGAACCGTCCACGCAGGCGATTATTGGATCGGCGGCAAGCGAGTGGTCAATCTGGTCTCTGCTCTGCATGAGCTTATGCAACAGGCTGCCGTGCCGCAGCGCAAAACCTACGGGCTCACGCCGCGCGAGCTTGAAGTGGTGGGCTGCATCGTCGAGGGCTGCAGCAATCGCGACATCGCCAAGCAATTCTCGCTGAGCGAAGAGACCGTCAAGCGCCATCTCTCGAATATCTTTGACAAGACGGGCGTCTCCACGCGCCTGGAGCTTGCGCTCTTCGCCATCGCACACCACCTGATCACACCGCAGTAGTTGGATTCTGCCCGGCGCGCTATGCTGAGTTTGGCCATCAATGTGGCTTGTTCGTTGGAGCGCGCATGGGAGAGCTAAGCAGAATCGGCATTGCCCTCGATTCCGAGTTGTTGCAGCGGTTTGACCGTTCCATTGAGAAGAGCGGATACACGAATCGCTCCGAAGCTTTTCGCGATTTGATTCGCGACCGGCTGGTGCGAGAACAGACTGCCACTCCCGATGCCACCGTCGTTGGCACGGTCACCCTCATCTATAACCACCACGCATTCGGGATCACTGAGAAGCTGACTGAAGCGCAGCACGAGCACCACGACCTTGTTGTCTCGACGAGCCACGCGCACTTGGATCATGATTCCTGCCTCGAGGTGCTGATCGTTCACGGCAAAGCCGGCCGCGTGCAGCAATTCGCCGACCTGATCATCGGTCTCAAAGGCGTCGAGCACGGCCGCCTGGTAATGAGCGTGCCCACGCATGCGCTGGATTCTAAGCACGGCCACTCGCACGAGCATCCGCACAGTCATTGACCGGGCGATTCACGGAATCCCTGTGTCAAAAGGTTCTTTCCAGCCAGACTCGCATCTCAAACGGCTCAGCCGGATGCGACACGTTGGTGAATGTCGCTGGACCCGTTGGGGCGATTCGGGAGACATAGGCGTAGGTAATGTCATCATTGCGGCGGTCAAGCACATTCAAGAACTCTGCAGAAATGTGCCACCTCTCGCCAATTTGGTAGCCAGCCTCTGCGTTGAGCAATAGCGTGGCCTTTGAGCGATTGATTCCGTCCGACGTTAGATCGCGCGGCCCAAAGTAGCGCAGCCGCACGGTCGACGTAAAGCCTTTGTAGTCGTGCAGAGTCACGCCCGATGAGATTACGACCTTCACTGCTTCTGGAACCAGCTTGCCTCCCGGGCCTTGTTCGGGATACTGTCCGCCACCTGGGTTGGTATACGCCGCATCGTCCGGATCGATTTGGGTAAATTGAGCGCGGGAGTCTGCAAGATCCAAATCGACGGCCCAGTGATCGGTGGGCGTGTAATAGTTTGCCCACTCGATTCCATAGCGGTTGCTCGACTGGTCGGAAGCAGACGTACCGCCGGTGTCACCATCCTGCTGCAGTTCGGAATTGCTCCGCAAATACCACAGCGAGAAGGTGCTTTGCAGATGCGAAACGTCGGTCGTGCGCATACCGAATTCTCCGCCTTTGAGCTGGACGAGGGGCGAAATAGGCGTGGCGGAAGTTGGGAATGGATTGTCAGGCGAAATCGGTTCCTCGTTCTGTGTTGCTCCGCGTACGTCGTTGGAGTGAAAGCTGAAACCGCCCTGAGCGTAGAACTCCGTATGAGCCCACGGTCCAAAGATCAGGCTCAATTTCGGCTGCGGCAGAAATTTGGTCGCCGAGCCGGAGTTAAGCTCGCCAAAATCGACTGTTGTCGCGAGCGATGGAATGTTGGAAACATAAGTGGGGGTCAAACTGGTGTTGATATATTTCGCGTCGTCGCCGCGCAAGGCCAGAACCGAGCGGAACTTCTCTGCCCACCGGATCTTGTTTTCTGCGTAGAACCCCACCAGCGTATCCGTGAATCGGTTCAAGGACGTGGCCGCTGGCAAGATCGCGGTTAAATGAGGATTCGCAGTGCACGCGTCGATGGGGTCGTCGTTGCAGGCGTTGATGTCGTCTTTGTCTGTGCGCACGCGACCTTGAGTCCGGAAAAGGCCGTTGTGGACCCAGTCGTTTCGAACCTGCAACCCGAAGGTGTTCTCCACTTCGTGGCCATGCCACCGCCCGTAGATCGTGTGGCGCGCATCCAGTCCCGCTACCCACCGCCTGTCTTGCTGTTCAAACTGGTCGCCCTTTCGGGGATCAATCAGGTAGTAAGTGAAGTTGGAGAATAGATTGAGATCGTAATAAAACCCGTACGCCGTGATCTCGGTCAGGGAATCCGCTCTCTGGCGATGCCATTCGCCCTGCAGGCTGTAACGCTGTGAATGGCCGCCGTCTGTCGGATCCAGTGTGCCGAAGTAGCCGGCCAGGGATTGGGCGTTCACCGGGATTTGATCGCTGGAATGCCATGTTCCCCGGTAACCGCGTCCCGTGATGCTGAATCCATCGGTGTCTGTACCGTGGCTGAAAGTCACGAGGCCGTTGTATTTGTAATAGTTGTCCGGGTGCGTCCAGGGACCATTATCGTGATACGCCTCTCCTCCGTAGAGCAGATTGCCCGCGCCTAGTTTTCGCGATATGCCGAAAACGATCCGCCCGTAGCCCTCCTGGCCGCCTTCGACCCGGAAGAAATTCTGAGGTAGCGTTTTAAAAAACTCCAAATGCGCCGATCCAGCCCCACCAAAGTTGCCGACATCGGCGTAGTAGGGACCTTTTTCAAAGTTCACCCGCCGAACCAATTCCGGGATAACGACGTTCATGTCAGAGTAGCCTTCGCCGTGGGCATGTGAAGGCAGATTCAGCGGCATGTCGTCGATGAAAATAGCGAAATCGGTGCCGTGATCGAGATTGAATCCGCGAAGAAAATACTGATTCGCCTTGCCGCCGCCGGCGTGTTGCGTGATGATGACGCCGGGAACCGTCTCCAGCAATTCTCCCGAACGAAGAATCGGCCTGTCCTGGATCTCCGTCGCGCCCACCGTTCCCTGGGAGCCGGATTCCGCAACTCCAATAAGGTCATCTTCCCGGCCTTCTACGTTAATGGTTGTGCTCACGGCGCCCACCATCAGAGAGATGCGCAGCGGGGCTGGCGCTTCGGCCGCGTCAATCATGACAGGTGTTTCCTTGGTTTCGAACTCCGGATTCGATACGACGAGCCGATATTTACCTGCCGCGAGTCCAGAAAGCATGAAGGCGCCGTTCGCGTCCGACCGCGTCTTTTGTTGAACCGCACCACTTGCGCTGAGAACCTGGACGGTGGCCCCGGCAATCGCTGCGCCAGACGTGTCAACGACTGTTCCAGACAGCTGAGGCGCATTGGCTGGATCGGCGGCGTTTGCACGCGGAAGGACTCCGGCGAGTAGCGTCAGAAAGCACAGTGTCCGGATTAGCGCCGTTCTCCCGAGCATAAAAGCAAAGTATTTGAGGGCATGCACGGTTGCATGTGCGCTTTGTCACACGATTTCTGAAATCGTGCTACTTCATTGTCGATATTGGAGATGCAATCGCCTGGATGGATTCTTTGGTTCGATTGTTTGAGATTTAGGCTACTTCGCCACGAACGCGGCCCGCGCTGCCCGGGACTTCCGCTCTCCCATGGCCGGCAGCGTGCCGCGCGGAAAGTCCGTCGACCGCCGCACAACAAGCCGCGTTTCGATCGGCCATTCCTTCTGGGCGGATTGTGGATGATCCGGCTCGATGCCGGCGCGCAACGCATGCACCGCCGCCTCAGCCAGGTCCTTGCACGACATTCGCACCGTGGTCAACGGCGGCAACATGAACTGCGCGAGACGAATGTCGTCAAATCCCACCACGGAGATGTCTTCCGGTACTTTATGCGTGGTCTCATCGAGCGCGTGCAAAACGCCAATTGCCGTCATGTCGTTGGAGCAGATGACCGCGGTCGGAAGATCCGCCTCTGTCATCAGCTTTTCCATGGCGGCCTTGCCACCCTCCATGGTATGGTCGCCTTCCACAACGTAGGCGTTCGGAACAGCGAGGCCCAGCTCGGACATCGACATTCGAAATGCATCGCGCCTCGTAACAGCGGTGCGCATCCGCAGCGGTCCGCTGATAAATGCGATCTGACGATGTCCAAGCGCAGCCAGGTGCTGCACAGCCTCGCGAATTCCATCGCCGTAGTTCACCTTCAACAGGCGCACGTTGGGCAATTCGGGTCCGGCATCGGCAAAGACCAGCGGAAACTCGTGCTCCACCAACTTCTGTACCTGCGCCTCTTCAATGCCGAAGGTCATCACTGCCACACCGTCCACGCCGCGCTGCAGCATGCGGCGAATCAGCGCCTCCGTGCGCGTGACATCGTAGTTCGTCGATCCGATCATCACTTCGTAGCCCTGCGCCACGGCCAGATTTTCGAACTCCTGCACCAACTCAGGGAAGAATGGATTGGTGATTTCGGAAACGATCAAGCCGAGAATGCGGCTGCGTCCTGAAACCAGCGCCCGTGCCTGAGTGTTCGGCAAATAGCCCACTTCATCAACGGCCTTCCAAACCCGTTTCGCCAGATCGGGGTCCACGGTGGAGATGCGGTTGACCACACGCGACACGGTGGCGATCGAGACGCGGGCGCGCCTCGCCACGTCGTGAATATTCGAGGTGGCGCGGCGGCGATGTTTCCGTGCTTTGCCGGCTTGGCTCATGGGCAAGAGAATTGTACCCTTTTCCGGGTTTTTCTCACGCGCGCCGAAGTGGAAAATGGTCGAGAACCCACCTGAATTCCGCGTTTTGGGCGGATTGCATTCTTGGGCCGCGCCTTGTCAGGGCAGGGAAGAAAGAGGTTTTAGGAAAATGTTTACTGGACTCATCCGCGCCGGCAGCTCGACTCAGCCGAGTTCAGGCTACGGATGATTCTGCGCGCCGGCAATGACCTCGAGCCCATGGCGCAGCAACGGCAAAATCGCCTCCAGGCTCTCCGATGCGCCGCGTTTGCTGCCGGGCAGGTTCACGATCAGCGTTGTCCCCCGCATTCCCGCCACGCCGCGCGAAAGCCATGCGTAGGGGTTGCGCTCGGCGCCCTTCGCGCGCATTGCCTCGGCAAGCCCTTGAGTTTCGCGGTCGATCATGCGCCGCGTGACTTCCGGCGTTCGGTCGCGCGGACCCAAGCCCGTGCCGCCGACGGTCAGCACCAGCTTCGCCTCAGCTCGAACAAACTCTTCGAGCGCGGCCGCAATCGCATCTTCATCGTCGTTCAGGAGAGCGGTCCGGATCTCCGCCTGGGGCCACTCGTGCGTGAGCAGCTCAACGACCGCGGGACCCGCGGTATCGGCCATCAGTCCCTGCGAGCAGCGGTCGGAGATGGTCATCACGGCGAGCAGCATGCCCTGATTCTAGTGCCTCATCGCCTCAGCAGCTGTTGGGCTGAGGATTCCGTCGTGTGATTTAACTCACATTCCGTGGTGCGCTCTGGCACATCCCCTCGTCTTTCCCGGTGCCACGCTTGCGGGTATGAGGTGTTCGCCATGCGGGATTCCGATATCGGCCGCTGGACACATCCGGCCACGATTCTTGTCGCCACAGACTTGAGCGATCTGGACCATCTCATGCCCTTCGCCCTCGAGCAGGCAGGAGAAACGCGAGCGCAGTTGATCCTTCTCCATGTTCTTCCTGCTTCCGTCGCGGTCATTGCCGCCGACGCCTCCGGAATGCCCTACTACAACACCTCAAGCGCGCTGGAGACCGCCGAACAGATGCTGCGGCCATGGTGTGAAGTGGCTGCAAGACGCGGGATCCGCTGCGACGAAATCGTGCGCGAGGGCAACCCCACACAGCAGATTGCAGCAGCAGCCCGCAGATTTCAGGCGGACCGCGTGCTGCTTGGGACTCGGAGCCGCAGCAAGCTCGGAAAGTTGCTTCTCGGCTCCGTGGCAGAACAAGTGCTGCGCTCGGTCTACCTCCCGGTCATGACCGTGGGACCCGAGGCTCATCTCCCGGCGGCAAGCGGCGAGGAACGCGTCGTTCTGCATGCCACCACACTTCGAGAGACCTCTCGCCCGAGCGCAGCGCTTGCCTGCCAGGTAGCCGCCACACGCAATGCAAAGCTGGTTCTGCTCCATGTGCTCCCGCCGATTGACGTGATGCGGCGCAAGGGCATGCCCACCGGGCTCGAATCGAAGGCTATGGTTGAGCTGCGCATTCTTGCTGAGCAAACGGGCGCCGGCTGCTGCTCTGCTGTGGAACCGGTCGTCGCTCATGGCAATCCGTTCATCGAGATTCTGGCTATGGCCGCAGCGCGCCACGCCAGCCTCATCGTGCTCGGAGCGACGCGCCGCCTGGCTTTCGAACACCTGACGCGGGAACGAACCATCTATCGCGTGCTTTCCCACGCGCGCTGCCCCGTACTCACGCTACGCGAGCCGCAGGCCATGCCCGAGGAGGTTCGGGACGAGGCGGCATTGGCTAATCCCAATACGGTCGTTGCCGATCATTGACGCGCTGCCCGCTCCTTGGTAGCAGCGGCGGCGATTTGGCAAACCAGCTTGTCTGCCGGAATCGATCAGGCGAAGGTCTTCAAGCGCTTCAGGCACTTGTCCTGCAGGTAGTGAAGCTGGCGGAGACGCGCAAGCCCCGCTGAATTGGGGCCATCGGACTGGGAAGCAACAATTTCCGCAGCCAGTTCGTGGACCTGCCGATGCAGAGACTCAATCGCCAGCACGGCGGAGTCCGTTCCGCGCGACGACCGCTTTTCGTCGTCGAGCCACATGCCCACGCGGCACATGTTGGCATCAAGCGGCGGCGGAACGGCGCGCTTGCCTTGAAGGCACGCTTCCAGAGCTCCGAGCCACGCGCGATGCTCGACGGTAGCAAGGAGCACTGGCCGGTTCTCCGCGCGAACCACGGGCACATCGGCCCAGCGCGGATCTGGGCGCCACGCTGCCGCCCAGGCCCGGAACTCCCGGGCCGGCATGGAGGCAGCAATGCCAAAACCCTGGGCCAGATCGCAGCCCATTTGCAGCAGCATCAAGCCGTGTTCCGCGGTCTCAACTCCCTCCGCGATCACCGTGCGGTGAAACGCGGCAGCCAGACCCAGAACTCCCTCCAGAATTGTCAGGTTCTCCGGCTCTTCAAGCATGTCTCGCACAAAGCTCTGGTCGATCTTCAGGACGTTGGCTGGCAGACGCTTCAGGTACGTCAGCGACGAGTAGCCGGTGCCGAAATCATCCAGGCCGATGGCCACCCCGATCTCCCGGCAGGCCGTGAGTAGCTGAGATGTTCGCATCACGTCCTGCACGGCGCTCGTTTCCACCACTTCCAATTCCAGGTTCGCCGGTTTCACCTTGGGATGTGCCCCGAGGCGCGTGCGAAGGCGATCGGCGAAATCGGGCACTTGCAGCTCGATTGCGCTCACGTTCACGCTCATGGGAAGCTCGAAGCCCTCAGCCAGCCACGATTCCATTTGCGTGAGCGCCGTCTCAACCACCCACTCGCCGAGTTCGACGGCCAGCGGATGGTCTTCAATCACGGGAAGGAACATGCCCGGCGGCAGAAGTCCGCGCTCCGGATGCTGCCACCGGATCAAGGCTTCAGCGCCGATCACCTTGCCGGTACGCATGTTGACCTTGGGCTGGTAATAGAGGACGAATTGCCGTGCCGCGAGGGCCTGGCGAATATGCTCAATATTCTCGTGGCGACCGCGGACGATCTGATCCTGGCTGGGATCGAACATGCGGAAGCAATTCCGCCCTGCCAGCTTGGCCTCGTACATCGCCTGGCCTGCCTGGCGCAGCAGCACATCGGCGTCCACGTCCTCATCCTGCGGATAGAAAGTGACGCCCGCACTGGCTGAAACACGAAGCATGACCTCGCCAATCTGCGCTTCTTCGCCTGCGGCCGCAAGCAAACGGTTCAGCGTTGCAAGGCAGGCGCTATTGTTTTCGAGATCGAGAATCACGGCGGCAAACTCGTCTCCACCCAACCGTGCCAGCGTATCGCCTTCCCGCAGGGCGCGCTTCATCCTGAATGCCAGGGCTGTCAGCAGCCCGTCTCCTGTTGCATGGCCATAGCGGTCGTTGATGACCTTGAAACCGTCCACGTCAAAGCAGGCCACGGCCAGCAAACCCTTCTTCCAGTGCGTATGCGCCATGGCCTGGCGCAGCCGGTCGGCGAAGAGAGCCCGATTAGGAAGCCCGGTCAGCGCGTCGTAGCGCGCGATATGCTCCAGCCGCTGCTCCTTTTCTTTTAGTTCCGTGATATCCGTGAACAGGCCCACATATTGCTCCACTTCGCCTTTGGCGTTGTGGATGCTATTGATTGTGAGCATCTCCGGATAGATGTCCCCGCTTTTGGTGCGGTTCCAGATCTCCCCCGACCAATGCCCTTCGCGGTTCAGCGCGCTCCACATGTTCTCGTAAAACTCTTTGCTGTGCAGACCCGACTGGAGAACGCGCGGATTGAGGCCGAGCACCTCGTTACGCGTGAATCCCGTGATCCGGGTAAAAGCGTCGTTCACTTCGAGAATTTTTCCCGTGCGATCGGTGATCGTGATGCCCTCGCGCGCGCCGGTAAACACCGTGGCGCCCAGGCGCAGCCGGTCGTCGGCTGCCTTTCTCTGGGTTACATCCTCTGCGAACAGGACGATCCCGCCCACGGAGCCGTCGCCGGCCCGCCAGGGGATCACCTCCCATCGGCTCCATTCCACCGTGCCGTCGGCGCGATCGAATCGGTCTTCTTCGACATGCACCCGCTCCCCTGTCAGTCCGCGGCGATGCCCATCCTTCCATCGTTCCGGTATGTCCGGAACCACCTCGTAGTGTGACCGCCCGATGATCTCGCTCTCCACCAGGTGATAGTCATCGAGCCACTTGCGGCTCACGGATATGTAGCGCATCTCGCGGTCGAACATGGCCAGCGCGACAGGCGCATTCTCAATGAACAGTTGCAGCAGATGCTTGCTCTCACGCAGCGTTTCCTGGGCCTGCCTGGCCCCGGTGATGTCCTGGATGGTGCCGGGCATCCTCACCGGTCTCCCGTCGGTGTCGAACTCCAGCCGCCCTATCCCGTGCACCCAGCGCACGGCCGAGTCTGACTGACGAATAATCCGGTACTCGCGGTCAAACGGCTTGTGCTGGCCCAGTACCTCATCCGTGAAATACGCAAGCATCGGTGCTTGATCGTCGGGATGGATGAGGCCGACCCATCCTTCAACCGTGCGTTCGAACTCCGCATCGATCCCAAAGATTTCGTCCATGACCTCCGAACTGGTCCACCGTCCAGACCTGATATCAAGCGCATAACTGCCCAGACCGGCAATTCTTTGCGCTTCTTTGAGCGATTCCTCGCTCTCGCGCAATGCCGTGTCTGCCCGCTTGCGCTCGGTAATGTTTTCGGTGAAGATGATGATCCCGCCCACCCGCCCATCACCGCTAAGCGACGGGCGAATTTGCCTGTTCATCCATTGCACGCTGCCGTCGTCTCTCGGCAACGCAATTTCGCCCAGCGTTACCACTTCACCCGATAGCGCTGTGCCATGCATTTTCTTAAAAGTTTCGGGAAGATTCGGGAAGATCTCGTAATGAGAGTGCCCGATCAAGTCGCGGCCGTTGAGATTGTGGATCTCCAGCCATTTGCGGCTAACGGCCAGGTATCGCATCTCCCGGTCGAGCATAGCCAGCGCGACGGGCGCATGCTCGATGAACAGTTGCAGCAGATCTTCCCGTTCGCGGAGCTTGATCCTTCCCTCAATCTGCGGAGTGATATCCGGAGCGACGCCGAAGATTCCCGCAACCATCCCGTCGGGCCCGGTGATCGGATACTTGCGGTCGTCGATCCAGCGGCTCGATCCGTCCTGCGCCGTCAACTGCTGCACCTCGTTCACGCGGAGATTTTCAGCCACAGCCTGGGTCTCCAGTCGGTAAGACAGATCAGCAACGCTTTCCGGATAAATGTCGTAGTCCGTCTTGCCGACCAGCCCGGCTGCGTCCTTCGTTGTTTCCGTCAGGAATGGGATCCCTCGGCTCGCCGCGAGGATCACATGATTGCGGTTCTTGATGTAGATGTAGTCGTCCGTGTGCTCGACGAGAGCTTTGAAGCTCCTGAGTAGAAAAGCGTCGCTGGGCTCGGCCACATTTCTCGCGTCCTCGAGAGTCAGCTCAAGGATCACGTTCTCGCCAGTGCGAGACGGCTTCTTTGTGAAGCGGCCTTTCACGCAGCGGATGCGCCCACTGGCGTGACGCAGACGGATCTTTACGCTGCCGGACCGGATTTCGAGACTGTTCGAGAATATATTCTCGGCAATCCCGGCATCGTCCGGGTGGATCAAGTCTTTTAAATTGACCTTGGCCGTGAGGAGTTCGTGCTGGCTATATCCGAGCAAGGCTTCTGTTCCGCCCCGGACAGACACCAGCCGCGGCGGGTCGCTCGATGCGAAGCAGAAGGTTGGGTTCGACATAGGGCCCGGTGCCTCTGCGTCCGTACATGCTCGCGTCCGGGAGCCTAACATATCGTAAATTCCACAAGCAATGAAAATCGTAGAACATAGCGCTGATCAAAGCTCGTCCCAAAGGTGCAAGCCTTCAGGGCGTTCCGGGAGTGGCACATAACACAAGAGCGTTTTCCATTTCGGGCACCTTCAAATCTCCGATGCATGCCTTTCGGCACGAGCCATTTCGTCTTCGCTTCTCAACATCCGGATCGTAAGACAAATCCTGCGGGTTTTCAGTGTTCGATGCTCCCCGACTCGACGCATGTACCAAATCATGTACTCGTTATCCACGAGTTTTTAGTTACTGCATCGGTTCCAGTGCGTTTATTCGCGCGCAGTCTTGGCATAATCGCAAAGGGAAAGATTCCTCCGTAGTGGTTCCAAGAACTTTCGTCTGGGTCTGACCTGCAGTTTGGGTCTCGACCGGAAATCTGAGCTCAGCATCCGCATCCTGGAAGTGAGTGCGCAAACCAAGATCGAAAGGTTCACCTGGGGGAGCATCCAAGCGTGACCAGTTATCGCCGTCAGGACGTTCTGCGCATCCTTGAAATCAGCGCCCGCCAACTGCAAGCCTGGGAACGAGGCGGGTTGATTCCTCAGCAGGAGCTTTATACCTTTCAGGACCTCGGGCAGCTGCGCACTCTGCGCTCGTTGCGCGAGGATGAAGTGCCTGCCGCCTCAATTCGCGAATCCATTCTGGCCATGAAAGCGGTCGCCGGCATGAGCAATCCGCTGCTCGAGGCGCGCGTGGTTCGTACGGGGACGCGTCTTGCCTTTCGCCATCGCGGCGCCATGGTCGATCCCATCCGCCGCCAGTTGCTCTTCGACTTCGAGCGTATGGCAGACGCGCAAGATGACGCTTCAGGGTCGCCAGCCCCGCGCCGCATCGGCACCCCCGACCCGCGCGGCCTCCAGGAGCGCTTCCATGCCGCGGTTCAGGCTGAGGAAGCCGGCGAGAAGCAACACGCCATCATCATCTACCAGGAGATTCTCGCCATCGATCCGCAGTATGCGGCGGCCTGCATCAACCTGGGCACACTTTTCTTCCATCTGCGGCAGTACGGCCGCGCCGAAGAGCTCTACCGCCGCGCCACGGAGGCCGACCCCGGATACGTGCTGGCTTACTTCGATCTTGGCAACGTGCTTGACGAACTGGAGCGCATCGACGAATCCATCGCTGCTTACGTGAAGGCGGTCACGCTTTCGCCCCGCTACGCCGACGCGCACTATAACCTTGCTCTTGCATACGAGCGCACCAGCCAGCACCGCAATGCGCTGCGCCACTGGCGCGCGTACGTCAAGCTCGACAATCGCGGTCCCTGGGCCGACCACGCCCGCGGCCAGATTCGCAAGCTTCTCGGCCGCGAAGGTATCGTCATCGTTTCACGCGCCGACCACTTCATCGCGCCTCGCAAAGGGCGTGCTGCATTGCAAGTGGTGTAGCCGGGCCCCGATAACCTCCTCAAGATTTCACGCCGTCCATATTCATTGCGCGGGGTCCCCCCGGATCTATACTTGTCGCCATGAAAGCTCCCGCTCTCCTACTTCTCTGCGGGACATTCATTTTGCCCGCGGAGTCGGTTCGCGCAACAGAGCCACCCGACCTGGTTGGTGCTGTCACCAGGGTCGCCTCCGGCTCTGACTTTGACGTAAACGGGTACCGGGTTCTGTGCGGTCCGGACACCGCGAGTGCCGTCTATGTAAGCACCAACGAATCGTCCAACAACGCCGGATGCCCCGATCAGACTCCATATCTCGGCGAAACCGCGAGAATCTATGGCCGCGTGAAAAAGAAGAAGCTGACTGTGCAGGCCACGCAGATCGATCTCCACATCTCCCCATTTTCCGGAATCATTGAGGGGTCTGCCGTCATTGATGCGATGCCCGCGCGCGATGCTGCAACGCCGGAAAGAGGCGGAGTCCTCGTCCAAGCCGACGGCTTTCAAATCCTGATTGATAAAAGTACTCAAGTAAAGTGGGTTCCTCCCGTTGATTCATTCGACAAGATTGGGCCGGGCGAATGGATTGAATACAAAGGGAAGTTCGACAATTCCGGCGTGCTTCTTGCCACTTCAGCCAAACTCACAGTGAACTATGTAACCACAAGTGAGTTGGCTCTTGAGAGCAGGGATGAGTTCGACCCAACCGCTGTGCCTGCATCGAAAAAGCAGGGTTCTCTGGGTGTCGCGCTCATTGGGATCGACCCCAGGAAGCTCCCATCCTATAACGATCCGGAAATGCAGGCCCGCGTCAATGAAATCGGAAATCGCCTCGTTCCGGCGTATCAACGATCGCTCCCTGATGGTGACATCAGGAAGATTACTTTTCGTTTCCAGTTGGTCGATACGCCGTTGATGCGGGATGCGCTTACGCTTTCGAATGGGTTGATCCTGGTGCCGCGCCAGGTCGTCGAGCGCATGCAAAATGACTCCCAGCTCGCCACCGTCCTCGCAGACAACATCGCCTGTGCCCTCGAGAGGCAGGAGTATCGTCTGTCCCCATCGAGCGGTGTCACCTCGGCCGCAATATTTGCCTTGGAGGTTTCAGACCCATTTGGATTGGGGATTGCTGAGGCCGCCAAGATGCAAACTTATGTGCTCAATCAGAGCGGCCGCGTCAGCCTGACACTCCTCCATGACGCCGGGTATGACATCTATCAGGCGCCCCGGGCCTGGTGGCGCCTTGCACCTGCTGACGTGAGCCAACTCCCGTTGACTCCGGCGCCAGAGCGCGCTGTATACCTCTACCAGATGCTAGGAGCGCTTTGGGGCCACCGCTCTGCAGCAGCGGAATCGGTGCAATAGAGCTGCCTCGAACCCCTCCTACCTAGCGAATACGCGCCGGCCGCGAGCGGGTTTCAATCGTCCAACAACGGATCTTCGGCCTTGCTATACTGCGGCCATGAAAATCACAGCCCTCGTCTTGCTCTGTGGATTAACGGGCATACCCGGCGCTGTGTCGCAGCCCACACCAGCGCCCGATCTCGACGGTTACGTCACGCGCGTTGCGTCCAGTTCCGATTTCGATGTGAACGGAATTCACGTCTTTTGCGGATCTCGAACCCAAGTCTTCGTTTACTCCAGACATAGCGAAGCTCTCGGCGATTTCGGTTGCCCAAGGGACATGCCTTTTGTCGGCGAAAAGATGAGAGTCTCTGGCGAAGTGAAGAAGAAGCAATCCGCAGTCGAAGCCGCGCGGATTGATTTGCTTCCCTCACTGTCCGGCCCTCTTCAGGGCTCGGCGGTCATTGATGCGGTACCCTCCGGCGGTACCTATAGCGCGCCGCCCGGCGAACTGCTGGTCCGCGCGGACGGCTATCGGATCCTGCTGGGGAGCGATACTCGGCTAAGCTGGATCCCGCCGCTCCATGCACTTGCCGACGTGAAGCCCGGTGACTGGATTGAGTACAGGGGCAAGATCGGCGGCGACGGAGTGGTGCGGGCCGAAGAAGTGAGGCTCAGTCCCAATATCGTTTCCAAGGCCGAGGTCTATGCGCGAAGCGACCTTGTTCACGTGGCTGCAATCGCCGATCCTCTTCAGCCAGACAAGATCGTGCTGAAATACGTCTCGCTTGACGCTCCCGCGCCCTCGTTTTACTCCGATCCCGCAATGCAGGCTCGCGCTGATGGCATTTTGAAGACTCTGATTCCGTCCTTCCAGAGGCACCTGCCCGACGATGACCCGAGAAAAATAAGGTTTCGCATTGAACTCACCGCAGACAAGAAATGGAACCGGGTCACGCCTCTGCCCAGCGGTGTCATCCTGATTCCCCATCAGGTTGTGGAGCGCCTGAACAACGATTCGCAGCTCGCCGCCGTGATTGCCGACGCCATCGCCTTCACCATGGAAAACGAGGCATTCCGGATGCGCGGCGTCGTCCCTGGTGTTGCCGTGGCTTCTTTTGCTTACCTCAACCCTCTCACCGGTCCCCTCATCGCGTGGGGCGCCACTGACATTGCGAGATCGGAGATCGAGCGAGTCCGTGATGAACAAAGCGACCGTGTCGGCCTTGGCTTGCTGCGCGACGCCGGATTCGACATCGATCAGGCGCCCCTGGCCTGGTGGTTGCTCGCGTCGAAAACCTCAAAACCGATTTCGAAGATTCTGATGCCCCACCGTGCCGGCTATCTCTATCGCATTCTCGGAGAAAGCTGGAACAATCCGGCAGCAGCCGCGCCGCAGCTGAACTAGACCCGCGTTGCCGCCTCTGCGACCTCGCGAATATGCGCCGGCCTTGTCCGGCAGCAGCCGCCCACCATCTGGGCACCAGCCTTGAACCACTCTGCCGCGTGCACGCCGAATTCCTCCGGATCGGTCACGCCGGTCCACGCGCGCCGCGCGGCATCCCATCCTTCGCCGGAGTTTGGGTAAACGAGCACAGGCTTGCTCGAAGCACTGCGCAATTCGGCAATCAGCGCCGGAACCCACTTTGGCGGCACGCAGTTCACGCCGATAGCCACCGTTTGCGGGAACGAAGCGACCAGCGCGGCGCATTCGGCCACTGGCTCGCCGTGCGACACGTGCATTTCATCGCGACATGAAAAACTGAACCAGGCGCGAAGTTCCGGCCATGCCGCAATCGCTTCGCCAACGGCGCGTGCTTCATCGAGCGATGGGAAGGTTTCAAAGGCGATTAGATCGGGAGCCTGCATGCCGGTGGCTTGTGCAAAAATCCGGATGCGGTCGCGGTGAAAGCGAACCAGATCGTCGTGGGAGCAATCGTAGTTGCCGTGATACTCGCCGCCATTGTGCAGCGCCGCGCCGTAGGGCCCAAGCGATCCAGCCACAAGCACGCGCCGCTCCGGGAACTCCGCAGCCGCAGATCGCGCCAGCTCAACAGACCGCAATAGCGCCGCATCGGCGCGCTCGGCAGTCAGGCCCACTTCCGCATAGCCCATCCGCGACACTTGATAGCTGCAAGTGGCGATGCAGTCGGCGCCAGCCTTTATATATGCGCGATGAACGGCAAGCAGTTTTTCCGGCTCGTCCTCAAGCACGTGCGCCGACCACAGCGGCCCATCGATCCGTGCGCCCGCATATTCGAGCTCGGTGGCCAGGCCGCCGTCGATTACGTGGATATCCCGGGGAATTGAATCATTTCTCGCCATGGATTTGATCGCGAGCTTCCAGCTGCTAGCTCCCAGCCTCTAGCTTCTCATCCGCTGATGAAAGCCGACCGCCAGCGCATGGAGCCTGAGTCTGCGACGGGAATCGGAAGGGGAGTTCGGAGAAGTCGAGGCTGATAGAAACTGCAAGAAAAAAGCTAGAAGCTGGGACCTAGCGGCTGGAAGCTTTCTTCACACCTTTTGCGTCCTGATCACCTGCCGCACGCCTTCCACACGCCGCAGTCCCAGCACCATTCGATTCAAGTGGCGCACATCCTCGGCTTCCACAACGAATTCGATGATCGCCTCGCCCTCTTCGTCGCGACTCAAATCCACGGCGCGAATGTCGGTGTTTTCGTCGGAGATGACGGCGGTCAGTTCCTTCAGCATGCCGGTGCGGTCTTCGCAGTGAACAATGATTTTGACCGGGTATCGCAGCGGTTGCCCCGCGCCCTCGGGTGTGCGCGACCACTCCACGTTGATGCGGCGGTCGCTCTCGTAGAGCAGGTTCTGCACATTGGGGCAACTGCGTGCATGCACGGCTACGCCTTTGCCGCGCGTCACGTAGCCCACAATCTCCTCGCCGCGAATGGGATTGCAACATCGCGCGCGATAGACGAGCAGATCGTTCTGGCCCTCCACCTGGAGCGAGTCGGATCCGGTGAGGTGCAGCCTGCGCACCGCATCCGTCATGCCGGCTTCGCCCGATTTCGGGGTTGTGCCCGGTTCGCCCTCCGGCGGCGCAGCGAAGCCCGGCGAAAGCTTGCTCAGCAACTGGTGCGCGGTATTTTTGCCTTGTCCCAGTGTCGCCAGCAGATCGGCAGCAGTGGCAACTCCAAATTCCTGCGCGATCCGCCCCAGATCCTGATCGCCAATCTGCGCCATCGGCACCTTGAACTTGCGCGCTTCGCGTTCCAGCAGCTTTCTGCCGATGTCCACCGCCCGCAGCCGCTGATCTTCATTGAGCCAGTGCTTGATTTTGTTGCGCGCACGAGGGCTCTTGACGAATGTTAGCCAATCGCGGCTCGGCTTGTGATCTTTCTGTGTAACGATTTCGACAATGTCGCCCGTGCGCAGCTTGGTGCGCAGCGGCACCATGCGCCCGTTGACCTTTGCGCCCACGCAAGAGTGGCCCACATCCGTGTGAATCGTGTAAGCAAAGTCGACCGGCGTGGCGCCCGCAGGAACCACCACTACCTTGCCCTTCGGAGTGAAGGTGTAAACCTCATCTGGATAGAGGTCCATCTTCAGGCTGGAGAGGAACTCGTTGGGATCCGTCATCTCCTTCTGCCACTCGACAAGCTGACGAATCCAGTTCAACCGCTCCTCGTCGCGGGCTGTGACCACGCCGCCGCCCGCCTTGTACTTCCAGTGCGCCGCAATGCCTTCCTCGGCGATGCGGTGCATCTCTTCAGTGCGAATTTGCACTTCGAATTGGTGGCCGCTCGCGCTCATCACCGTGGTGTGCAATGACTGGTACCGATTGGCGCGAGGAATGGCGATGAAATCCTTGATGCGCCCCGGCACCGGCCGCCATAACGTGTGGATCAGCCCGAAGACCGCGTAGCACGACGCCACATCTTCAGTGATCACGCGAATCGCCAGCAGATCGTATACCTGATCGAACGAAACCTTGGTGCGTTCGATCTTCTGGTGGATGGAGTAAAGCCGCTTGATGCGCCACTCCACACGCGCCTTGATGCCGTTTTCCCTGAGCTGCTCGGCCAGCGTGTCTTCAACGGTGCGGAGAAACTGCTCGCCATCCACGCGCCGCGCTTCCACCGCCGCCGCGATTTGTTCGTAGCTCACTGGGTCGGTATAGCGGAAAGCCAAATCTTCGAGCTCGCCGCGCACTTTGCCCATGCCCAGCCGGTGTGCCAGCGGAGCGTAGATATCGAGCGTCTCGCGCGCGATTGCCTCCTGCCGGTCCGGCTTCAGGTGTTCCAGGGTGCGCATGTTGTGCAGCCGGTCGGCAAGCTTGATCAGCACCACGCGGACGTCCGACACCATGGCCAGCAGCATCTTGCGCACGTTCTCGGCCTGGCGGTCTTCGCGGTTGGCAAATTGGATCTTGTCGATCTTGGTTACGCCTTCGACAATGTGCGCTACCTGGTCGCCGAACTTGTCTCCAATCTCTTCGCTGGTCGCCGGCGTGTCTTCCACGGCATCGTGAAGGAGGGCCGCAGCCACTGCGGTCGCGTCCAGCTTCATCTCCACCAGCACCTCGGCCACCTCGAGCGGGTGCACAATATAGGGCTCGCCCGAGGCGCGAGTTTGCCCTTTGTGGTGGGAAACGCAGAATTCCCAGGCCTTTCGAATCAACGAGATATCTTCATTCGGCCGGTTGGTATGCGCCTGCTTCAGCAGCGCTTCAATGCGCTCGTCAATGGAGCGCTCGTCGGTGGCCCGGAAGGGCGCTTTTGGGGCGGGAACAACTGTCTGCGCAGGGGATACCTCTGTGCTCGAACCCTCTGCCGGAATGGTTTGCCGGACAGTCGCCATGCTTTATTATAGGCCGCTTCATTTCGCCGCGATTGAATCGATTGAGCGACCCGCCCCCGCCCGGCCGCGAAGAGCCGCGCATCCCACTGAGCCGGTTCATTTTGGTCAGAACAACGCCCGGGAAGCACGCTGGTAATCAATCAAGCCGGTCGATGTGCCACGCGTCACATCCCGCCATGCAAAAAAGGAGGAAATTAATCTCCCCGGAGGTTAAGAACCGAGGGAAATATGGTGCGAAATCTCTTTTTCGCCGCTTTGGCCGTGGCCCTCCTGGCCGGCATTGGATACGCGAATCAATCGACCTCGAAGAAGGTTGTGATCCCGGTCAGCAGAGTACCCGCCAACAGTGGAAAGCAAATGTATGTGAGCTATTGCGCCCCGTGCCACGGAGTGGATGGCAGGGGACAAGGCCCTGTGGCCGCAGCTTTGAAGAAACAGCCTGCGGATTTAGCTCTCCTTGCGAGGAATAACGGAGGGAAGTTCCCGACAACCCACATCATGTCGGTGCTCGAATTCGGCGCGGCCAATCCATCGCACGGCTCCGCGCAGATGCCCGTGTGGGGTCCGGTATTCGGGCGTATGGATTCAACTGAACTCCCGCAGGATCTCAAGGCATTGCGGATCAGCAATCTGAGCCAGTACGTGCAGACGTTGCAGGCAAAGTAACACCCGCGACGCCGCTCCCATTTCCAGGCCTGATACTGGAAGGGAGCCAATGGCGAAACGGGACAACTCGAAGGCTGGTGCGGGACCCAAGCCGCGCCGCGAAAAGGGGACTGCAGGCCCAGGCGAGGCGGGTCAGCGAACTTCCGCGAGTGAGCGCGCTTCTGCTCCTGGCAAAGTTCGTTCATCGCAACGGAATGCTGGCCCAACCGGACGCCGATCGCGCGGCCATGGCGCGCCTGTGCGACCGCGTGCAGCTTCGCCAAATGCAGCTGTTGCGCCGCGCCTACCCGCACCCCCTGTCGGCCGCAGCCACGACCATCCCGCAGCACATGGTGCGACGGTCACTCGCCGCGCGGCGGATCGGCTCCGCGCCGGCCATCTCTGGGTCTACGCTTCCGATGTGGTTGGAGTCTCCTTTCTGAAACCAGAAGAAGCGCTGATCCCCGTCGCTGACCAGCGCGGACTTCTTTTGGGCACGGCACTGTACAGCCCGTCCTCGCAAATTGCGCTGCGCCTCGTCTCGCGTGAAGCCCTCGATGAGCCGGCGTGGCTCACGCTGCTTGCGTCACGGCTGCGCACGGCCATCACCCGCCGCAAGCCTTTGCTCGATGCAGAAAACGACGCCTGTCGCCTGTGCTTCAGCGAGGCCGACGAGCTGCCCGGCCTCATCGTCGACAAGTACGGCGACCTCATCGTGCTTCAATTCCTGACCAAAGGTTTGCTTGCCCCAGGCGTTCGCGAAAACTGCGTGAGCGTGTTACGCGCGGAACTTGAGCCGGCTGCCATTCACGAGCGACCCGATCCGCGCATTCGCGAGTTAGAAGGCCTGCCCGCGCCGAGTCTCGATCCGCTTTGGCTGGCCGATCCGAAGAAGCCGGTGGCCGCAACAGAGTTTCATCTCAATGGCCTAACGTTTCATTACGACGCAAACGGAGGACAGAAGACCGGCGCATTTCTCGACCAGCGAACCAATTATGCGGCGGCGCGAGCCTGGGCGGAGCGGCTGGGCCGGCAAAAATCCACATCCGAACTCCGCGCGCTCGACGTTTGCTGCTATCAGGGCGGGTTCGCTCTCCATCTGGCCGAGGTGTGCCGCCAGGTCACCGGCATTGACGTTTCGCGCGCGTCGCTCGAAGTGGCGGAGCGCAACCTCCTGGCCAATCGCTCGCAGATTTCTGCCGGAATTGACTGGATCGAGGCAGACGCGTTTGAGATTCTCCGCGACTGGTCGCAAGCGGGCAAACAATTCGACGTCATCGTTCTCGATCCGCCGGCCTTCGCCAAATCGAAGCGCGCGGTTGAGAGCGCGCTGCGCGGCTACAAGGAATTGAATCTGCGCGCGCTCAAAATGCTGCGCCCCGGCGGACTTCTGGTGACCTGCTCGTGTTCGCATCATGTGGCGTGGGCCGATCTTGAGGGCGCAGTCGCTTCCGCGGCTGCCGATGCTTCGCGGCGTGTGCGCTTGCTTGAGCGTCGCGGCGCGGCACCTGATCATCCGGTCGTGCTCAACCTGCCCGAGACTGAATATCTGAAATGTCTGGTGCTTGAGGCCGAATAGCCGCATGCGCCATTAGTTCAAAACAGCATGGAAGGTCTGAAGATCGATATTTGCTCCGCAGACAATCACCCCAACCCGCAAGCCCGCGCACCGATCCTTCAACGGACCCAGCAATGCTGCCGTTGCAGCCGCACCGGCTGGCTCGACCGCAAGCTTCAAATCTTCGAACAGAATTTTCATAGCGGCTCTGATTTCTTCGTCTTCGATCAAGACCACGTCGTCAAGGAATTTTTGACAGAGATAAAAGCTATAGGGCTCTGTGCAAGGCGCAGACAACGAGTCCGCGATGCTTCTGGGACCATTGGGCAATGCGAGCGGATGACCTGCCTTCAGCGACAGGGTCATGGCATTCGCCGCGGCCGGCTCAACCCCATAGACCTTGCAGCGGGGATGAATCTGCTTCACGGCGCAGGCCACGCCTGACGCCAATCCTCCGCCTCCAATAGGGACGATGATCGCGTCGAGGTCGGGCGTCTGATTCAGGAACTCGTACCCGAGGGTTCCAGTTCCGAGCGTGACCAAAGGATTCTCGAAAGGGTGCATGATGGTGCGGTGTTCGACTTCAGCGATGCGCCTCATTTCATTCAGGACGAGAGAAATGTTCTCGACCTGAATGATCTCGGCGCCATAGTCCTGAATCGCTCTCAGCCGGAAGGGATTGATGGTATGCGGAACGACGATTTTGGCGTTGACGTTTGCGTTCCGAGCCGCGAACGCGACAGCGATGCCGTGGTTTCCGCCGGTTCCCGCAACGACGCCACGTTCTTTCTCCTCGGCGGACAGGTGATCCATTACGGTGAGAGCGCCCCGGGCCTTGAACGATCCTGTTTTCTGAAAAAGCTCCAGCTTCAGTAGCGCGCGAGTATCATCGCCCAGGAGGCGGGCTTTCAGCGGCGTATTCCACTCGTGGACCGGCGTTGTGTACAGGCGCGGAGAGAGCCTCCGAGCCTGTTCTTCAATCTCCAATTGCGAGGGTATATGTGCGTTCATTGCCAGGCTCTCGGGTCACCATGCGTGTGCATCACACATTCAGTTATACCTGCGCATCGCGCCGCGAAGGCGTAAGTAATTGGTAAGTTGCATGGGTCAGGCGATCCAGGGATCCTTCAGCGCTGTCCGCCCATCGAGATTCCGAGACACAGCTTACCGATGCGGCCGAGCACGCGGCTTAACCGGACTTCGCCGTGCCGATGAGTTGCTCCGTCGTTTTGGGTTCCCAGCTCGTTGCCTGTCTGCGGCGCTGTTGACCGCAACTCGGCCAGCGCCGCCTTTACCTGCGCGCGGAGCGCTTCAGCCTCCATCGTGCAAGATCGCAGATACGCCGAAACCGTGAGCCCCGCTTCCGTTGCACGCTGATGCAGGCTCGCGCATTCAGCCTTGCTCAGGCGAACGGTCACACTTGTTGTGCGAAGGTCGCGATCAAATGCATCTTGCGGCATCCGGCTCGCGAGCGGCGCCGAATTATCGACAACTCGCGCCGCCGGCTGCGGCTGCCAATTGCGGCGATCTGCGGGCCGATACCGCGCATGGGCTCGCAACGCGCGATCGTAGCTCAGCGTCACGATGTCCTCGCCCAGCTCGCTCTCGCCTGATGCTTCGGAAAGGGAGGCATTTTCAGAGGCAGGCGATGCGAGCGCCGCCAGCATTCCGGCAAAACTTGCCGAAGCGGGAGAGGGTGGGCTCTGCGCCGGTGCCTGCATGCAACGGAGCATACTCCATCGCACGACTCGCGGCCTCCTGAGTCCTTTCATCCAGCGGTTACGCGATTCCCGGTTTAGGAACGACCTTGCGCCAATCCCGTTTCGGCCATGCCGCTGCACTAAATTGGATCGGCCGCAAAATCCATTGGCTCGGGCAAAATGCGCCCCGGCAGCCGCAACATCTCGCTGATTGTTTCTGCGGTGACGGGGCG